>Ga0272444_10001504_pt1 | contig 22439 bp, 21 predicted proteins | sample SSMForm13_FD_201033 | JGI IMG/M metagenome (GOLD analysis project Ga0272444, IMG submission 201033) | Marine sediment archaeal communities from Little Sippewissett salt marsh, Falmouth, MA, United States - SSM-Form-13 | ecosystem: Environmental > Aquatic > Marine > Wetlands > Sediment ...
TGTTCAAGAGAGCCTATTACCACGTCCGCGATCGCGTCAGCACGGACGGGGAGATGCTGTTTGTTGGCACGAAGAAGCAGGTTCAGTCGACGATCGCCGAGGAAGCGCAGCGCTGCGGCGCTCACTACGTCAATCGTCGCTGGCTCGGCGGAACGCTGACCAACTTCGGGACGATCAAGCAGAGCATCGTACGGATGAAGAAGTTCGAGACGCTGATCGAGGATGGGACCGTCGACCACATGCCAAACAAGGAGGCAAGCCGGCTGCGCCGTGAACTCGCCAAACTTCAGCGCAACCTCAACGGACTACGGCATATGGAGCGCAAGCCGGATCTCCTTTACGTCATTGACCCCGACGTTGAGGCAAACGCAGTCCGCGAAGCAAACATCGTGGGAATCCCCGTCATCGCGATCGTAGATACGAACTGCGATCCGGATCCGATCGACTTCTTGATCCCCGGCAACGACGACGCGATCAAGGCAACGAAGCTGATCACCGCACGGATCGCCGACGCCGTCCTTGAGGGACGCGAAGGACGACAGGATGCGGAAGAAACCCCGGCCGAAGACGCGGCAGTCGCCGCGGACGCAGTGGAAGCCGAGGAGGCCGTCATCGAGGAGCCGACCCAGCCGCCGGCTTCGACCGAGCCAACCGAAGAGCCTTCGGAGGACGCTGCCCTCGTCGAGGAGCCCTCTCCAGACGAAACGGCCGAGAGCGTCGAAGAAGCTTCCGACGACGCTTCGGAGGAAGTGTCTGAGGAGGAGTCTCCTGCGAAAGGCGACGCCTCGGAGGAAGAGACCAACGAGGTAGACGCCGAGGAAGAGGACGCAGCGGAAGACGACGCCTCGGAGGAAGAGACCGAAGAAGCGGACGCCGAGGAAGAGGACGCAGCGGAAGACGACGCCTCGGAGGAGGAGACCGAAGAGGCGGACGCCAAGGAAGAGGACGCGGCGGAAGACGACGCCTCGGAGGAAGAGACCGAAGAAGCGGACGCCGAGGAAGAGGACGCGGACGATGACGACGATTAGGGTCGAAGACATCAAACAGCTGCGCGAAGAGACAGGCATCGGTATGATGGACTGCAAGCGAGCGCTGACGGAGGCCAGCGGGGACATCGAGCGCGCAAAGGAGATCCTCCGCGAACAGGGGCTCGAGCTGATGGAGCAGATCGGCCGCGAGGCCCAGGAAGGCCGCATTGTCGCCTACGTCCATCACACCGGGAAGGTCGGCGTGCTCGTCGAGATCGCCTGCAACACCGATTTCGCCGCCAACAGTGCCGAGTTCATCGAGTTTGCCAACAATGTGGCAATGCACATCACCGCCGAGGACCCGCTCTACGTCTCGCCCGAAGACGTGCCAGCGGAGGATATCGAGAAGGAGCAGGCCGAGTTCCGAGAGCAGCTGAAGGAACAGGGGAAGTCGGACGAGATCATCGACAAGGCGGTCGAGGGCCGGCTGGGCCGATTCTATCAGGACAACTGCCTGACAAAACAGCCGTTCGTCAAGAACCCCGACGTCACGATCGAAGACCTGCTCGCCGACCTCCGCACGAAGACCGGCGAGAACATTTACGTGAAGCGCTTCGCGCGGTTCGCGATCGAGGTCTCCGGATGCCCGGATCCCCTTCTCGCGTCCTCCTGAAGCTCAGCGGCGAAGCGTTCAAGGGTCCCGATGGCGCGTTTTCCCCCGAGGCGCTATCACGGATCGCGGGATCGATCGCTCCACTCACGTCAACCCAGATCGCAATCGTCGTCGGCGGAGGGAACGTCATCCGAGGCGCCCGGAGCCCGTGGCTCGACCGCGTCGAGGCAGACACGCTCGGGATGCTCGCTACGGTGCTCAACGCACTCGCGCTGCGCAGCTACCTGGAGTCGAGTGGCCGTGCCGTGCTGATCCAATCGGCAATCGATACCGAGCTAACGGAGCCAATCTCTCCGCGTGTCGCCTGTCGAGCAATGCAGGACGAAGCGATCGTCCTGTTCGCCGGCGGCACGGGAAGCCCACTCGTCACGACCGATACAGCGGCCGCCATTCGGGCGGTGTCGATCGGGGCCGATCTTCTCGCCAAGGGATCGAACGTCGCTGGGGTCTACAGTGCGGATCCTTCGGAAGACGAACGAGCCCGGCTGATCGAGGAGCTGACGTTCGACGAGTACCTCGCAAGCCGCTACGGGGTGATGGATCAGGTCGCCGTCGAGATCTGCCGCGAGCATCGGCTACCGATCGAGGTGTTCGATCTCGACAGACCGAACGCTCTCTACAGACTTACCACCGGCGAGCGGGTCGGCACCCGGATTCAGTAGGCTCCGCAAAGCACGTGTAGCGTGTTTCGCGGAGGCGAACGAGTCCATACCCCTCGTTCGTCTGGGTTGAGAGGCAAGTCGCACCTCCGAATCACGCCAATTCTCTCCCTGAAGTGCGAACACCGGTTACACACTCCAGCTCACTGCATGAACATGAGGCTTCCGGCACGTCCCCCACAAGCGAACGAGCACAAAGCGCTCATTCGTCTCCGTGTTTGAAGGGCGCAAGTGCCCTTCAGACACGAATCCACTTCAGCACGTCGCCGAACCTCACGTGCGCTGCCTCAACCAGCTCCTCCGGAATCCCCTCGTCTCGAAGGCGCCGCGCTGTGTCGCGCGCCTTTCGCATCAGATCGAGATCGCCAAACAGGTTCACCGCCCGCAGCTTGGTGAAGAAGCCGTGCTGCTGCGTTCCGAGCAAATCGCCCGGTCCCCGGATTCGCAAGTCTTCCTCGGCAATCGCGAAGCCGTCCGTATGCCCGGCGAACGCCTTCAGCCGCTCTTTCGCGTCGTCGGTCTTCGCGTCCGAGATCACGAGGCAATCAGCCGGTTGCCCGGCTCGTCCGATCCGGCCGCGTAACTGGTGGAGCTGGGACAGGCCGAAGCGGTCGGCGTGTTCGATCACCATGAAGTCGGCGTCGAGGACATCGATCCCCACCTCGATCACGGTCGTTGACACGAGCATCCGCACGTCGCCGCCGCGGAATCGCCGCATCGCCTCGGCCTTCTCGGACGCGGACAGCCGCCCGTGGATCAGACCGACCCCCACGTTCGGGAATCGATTCCTCATCTCTTCGGCGACCTGGACCGCCGCCTTTGCGGTCACCTTCTCCGACTCCTCGACGAGCGGCAGGACAACGTATCCCTTGCGGGCCCCTTCGAGAAAGCGGCCCACCTCCTTGTAGACGCCCTCCCGGCGCGTTTCGGGCACCCAAACCGTCTCAATCGACCGCGGCCCAAGTGGAAGCTCGTCGAGGATCGAGACGTCAAACTCGCCGTAGAGTGTCAGCGTGATCGTCCGCGGAATCGGGGTTGCGCTCATCACGAGGATGTCGACATCGGCTCCTTTCTCCTCGATCAACGATCGCTGAACGACCCCGAAGCGGTGCTGTTCGTCGATGATGACCAGCCCGAGATCCCGAAACGCGACGCTCTCCTGAATCAGCGCGTGCGTCCCGACCAGCAGGTCGACCTCGCCCGCCATGACCGCTGTACGGATCGCGTCCTTGCCACGCGTTGCGCCGGTGAGGACCTCGACGCTCACCGGGAGGTCGGCGAGGAGGCGCTGGAGATTGAGCGCGTGCTGCTCGGTGAGGACCTCAGTCGGAGCCATGACCGCCACCTGGTATCCGGCATCGATCGCAAGCAGTGCAGCGGCGACGGCGACGAGCGTCTTCCCAGATCCGACGTCGCCCTGGAGCAACCGCATCATCCGGATCGGACGCTTCAAGTCCGATGAGATCTCCTTCAACGCTGTTCGTTGTGGAGCCGTGAGACGGAACGGGAGCCCAGCAAGGAAGGAGTCGAGCAGCCCGGAGGTCGGACGGCGCGCCCGCCCTGGCGCGTCCCGCTGCGTCGCAGCCAGTCCCACCTGAAGGAGGAGAAGCTCTTCGAACGCAAGCGCCCGCCGCGCCCGTTCGAACGCTTCACGGTTGATCGGTCGATGGATCGCCTCCACCGCCAGACGTCTCAACGGCAGCCCGTGTCGCTCGCGAACGGCCTTCGGGACTATGTCGTCAATCGCCGGTAGATACTCGTCCAGGTTCCGGTGGATGAGCGACCGCAGATACCGGTCCGAGATGCCTTCGGTCGCCGGATAGACCGGGACCCATCGCCCCGTTTCGACGCCCCCACCCTCGACTTCCCAAGTCGGGGATTTCATCTGAAGCTCACCGTAGCTTCGCTCGACCCTCCCGTACAGATCGACGCGATCGCCACGCTTTAGCTGGTCGACAATCCACGGCTGGTTGAACCAGACCGCGTAGAGGAATCCCGTCCCGTCACCCACCGCTGCCTTGAAGATCGTCATCTTCCGGCTCGCCCTGCGCTCGCTGACCGCATGGACTTCCCCTCGAACGCACACCTCCTGCCCGGCGCGGACGGACGCAATCGGCACAATCACAGAACGATCCTCCAATCGGCGCGGGAAGTAGAGCAGCAGATCCTCGATCGACTCGATCCCCAACTTCGCCAGCAACGAGGCACGCTTCGGTCCCACGCCCCTGGCCCGCATCACGGGCTCGGTCAATTCCGAGCTCCGTCCGTTGGGCCGGTCGCCGCCGGTTGCCCTCGCGACGTAATCGAGCAGCCGATCAACGATTCGCTGACGCTCGGAGCGACCCGCGTTTCGATATCCGGCAGCGATCGCCGCCGCATTGGGAACGTTCTGTCGCACGAACGTCTCCAAGCCACAGGTCACTGCCTCGTCCCGGTAGCCCTTCGATCGCTCGAGACGAAGGATCTTCTCAAGTCGATGCTCCCAATCGCTGTTCTCTTGTAGCATACCGCCGCTCACTTTATAATGCGGCGTCCCCGCACGCAAGAGGAGACTCGATGGCAATCCGAACCTACGGAGACCCGACGCTGCGCCGACGCGCCGAACCGGTCGCCGCGATCGACGACGAGATTCGGGTGATCTGCGAACGCATGGTCGAGACGATGCTCCGCGCGAACGGTGCCGGACTTGCGGCCCCACAAATCGGCATCTCCAAGCGGATCATCGTCCTCGACGTCGACGGGGAGTTTTACATCCTCATCAACCCTGAACTGGTCGACATATCAGACGAGGTCGAGCAGATCAGGGAAGGGTGCTTGAGCGTCCCCGGGGTCGGCGCGTCCGTCGAGCGGGCGGTCCACGCCGCGGTTGAAGGGACGACGCTCGACGGCGAGACAGTCCGCATCGAAGGGGAGGGACTCCTCGCTCGGGCGATCCAACACGAGATGGATCACCTCAACGGGAGCTTGTTTCTCGACCGCCTTAGCCCCGCTCGCAGGCAGAGCCTGCTCAAGGAGTACCGGCGAACGCAGCGGGAGGAGGCAACTTGAGGCTCGTCTTCTTCGGAACGTCGGAGTTCGCTCGTCCGGCGCTCCTCGCCCTCGCCAAACGGTATGAGCTACCGCTCGTGGTGACGCAACCGGATCGCCCAGTCGGACGGCACGCGGAGTTGCGTCCTCCCCCGGTCAAGGAGGAGGCACTCCGGCTCGATCTCCCCGTCTTCCAGCCCGAGCGGATCAACACCGACGATTCGCTGGACCGGCTCCGGGCCGCCGAACCTGACGCGATCGTCGTCGCTGCCTACGGGCAGCTACTGAAGCCTGGAGTGTTCACCCTCGCCCCCCTGGGAACCGTCAACATCCACGCGTCTCTGCTTCCCGCATACCGAGGCGCCGCTCCGGTCAGCTGGGCGATCATCCGCGGGGAGACGACGACCGGGATCACGACCTTCCTAATCGACGCCGGAATGGACACCGGCGAGCTGCTGCTCCAGCAATCGATCAACATCGATCCAAACGAGACAGCCGGTCGGCTCGAACGACGCCTCGCCCGCCTCGGCGCCAACGTGATCGTCGAGACGCTGGAGCGCCTTCGACACGACGATCTGATGTCCCGACCTCAGCCGGACGAGGGTGCCTCGACCGCGCCAAGACTGTCACGCGAAGACGGGCGGATCAACTGGAGGGCGCCTTCAGGACGTATCCACGATCTGGTTCGCGGGACGAGCCCGTGGCCCGGGGCTTGGACGCGACTCGGAGATGAGAGGGTGAAGATCCATCGAACAGCAAGAACCGACATCGAGTCCGGGCCGATCCAACCCGGTGAGATCGGACTCCGTGAAACCAATCGCCTTCTCGTCGGAGCCGGGGATCGGCTGATCGAGATCCACGAGATCCAGCGCGAAGGGCGCCCGAAAGTCAGCGGAAGGGACTTCCTTCACGGCCTCCGCGGACCGGACAGCTTCAGCTAGTCAGCGTCTTCGGCCGTCGCCCGAAGACGGGGCTTAAGACCGGTCAGGCCCGTCTTCTCCCTCACGCGCTCGAGGACGATCCGTTTTGGAAGTGCAAGGGCGATCTCCGCCGTATTGTGGACCGTACCGGAAAAAAGGTGCCCGCCCAGCGTCGAGCCGTCGCGCTTCGCGACGCAGGCGTGCACGTGAACGACGCGATCGTCTCCGAGCCGTGCGATGTTTCCCTGCAGCGAGACGAGTTCGACCGGCGGATCGAACCGGTGTTTCTCATAGACCTCCCCATTCCAATAGCCAAGCTCGAGCCCTCGCAGCATCCCGATACCGCAGACGACGATCGCCGAATCGCCCGGCAGATGCAGCTGCCCAAGACTGGCGATAAGATCCTCCCCGTCTCGCATCCGTACAACCATCTCGCTCTGCGATCCCGCTTCGATCATCGTGTGATCATGGTACAAGGCGCCGCCCGCGCAGGCCAGTTGCGCCCACGCGATCCGCCTCCTATCCTCCGCTCATGCAACCGCGTGCCAGGGCCGTCTGGATTGCCGATCGCCTCTCCGATCAGTACGGCGTTCCGAGCGTTGCGCGTACAAACCCGGTCGAATCGCTCGTGCGAACCATCCTGTCACAGAACACGAACGACACGAACCGCGATCGCGCCTACGCTTCGCTGCTGGAACGATTCGGAACGCTTGATGGGGTCCGCGCGGCCTCCGCCGCGGCGATCGGCCGCGCGATTCGCGTCGGCGGGCTGCATCGACAGAAATCCGCACGGATTCGCGAGGTCCTGAAACGGATCTACCGGGAGCGAGGACGATTGGACCTCTTGTTCCTCGGGGAGTGGGAGCTCGACGCCGCGATGGACTGGCTGCTCGCCTCCCCCGGCGTCGGGAAGAAGACCGCAGGCATCGTGATGCTGTTCTCGTTCGACAGGCCGTACTTCCCGGTCGATACCCACATCCGCCGCGTTCTCACAAGGGTTGGACTGATCGGACCGAACGGCGACCCCCACGACCAGGCGAACGCGATCCTGCCGAAGGACCCGTCCTTGATGGCACGGTTGCACCTGCTGATAATCCGACTTGGACGCGAGATCTGCCGCCCGAGAAGGCCGAACTGCACGGGCTGTCCGATCCGAGCAGGGTGTGAGTGGGCGTCCCGGAACCCGGCGTCGAGCGCAACGTCAGGAGGTCAAGTATGACCCTCGCCGAGAGGCTCGCGGAAACCCTCACGCAACGCGGGTGGACGATCGCGACAGTCGAGTCCTGTACCGCTGGCGGCCTGGCGTATCGAATCACCGAGATCCCCGGTGCGTCGGCGTACTTCCTCGGGGGTGTCATTGCGTACGACAATCAAGTGAAGACCCGGTGGGTCGGCGTTCCGGAGCCAATCTTCAAGCAGCACGGCGCCGTCAGCGCAGAGGCGGCCGCCGCGATGGCCGAGGGCGGAAGACAGCGGTTCGACACCGACGTCTGCCTGGCGATCACGGGAATCGCGGGTCCCGGCGGGGGGACACCGCACAAGCCCGTCGGCACGGTCTTCATCTCCATTTCGGGCCGTACGACCACGCGAACGGAGCGCTTTGTCTTCGCCGGCGATCGCCAGACCGTCCGCGACGGAGCAATCGACGCCGCGCTCAAGATGGCGCTCGATCTCCTTGCGGCCGACTGAACTCGTGTCCGACCGACTCCCACACGGTGGTCCGTCCGATCCGACCCTCGTGTCCTTGATCGTCTCGGGCACCCTGTGCTAGCATCCGAGACATGGGGGCTCCCGCGAGAAAGTGGTGGAAGTTCGTCATCTCGATCGTTGTCGGCCTCGGCCTGCTCGGCGGGGTCCTCTACTACGTAGGATGGCAGCGGATCTTCGCGGAGATGCACGCCCTCGGGGCAGCCGGAATCGTCGGGATCGTCGGCAGTGTCTTGCTCGCGATGGCCGCCTGGACGCTCTCCTGGTGGATCATCCTCCGCTCGTACGGAATCCGCCTGCCCTTGTCGACGGTCATCGGTGCCCGGCTCAGCGGGTATGCGATCAGCTACATCACACCGACGCTCTACTTCGGCGGGGAGCCGGTGAGGGCGTTGATGGTCACCAGGAAGACCGATGCGCCGACCACGCGGGTGTTCGCCACGGTCTTCATCGAACGGTTCCTCGGCGGTTTGAGCATGATCCTGTTCATCCTGGTCGGGAGCTTCTTCGCGATCAGTTCCCCCGCACTGCCGTGGCCGGAGAAACGCTTGCTGATCGCCGGCGTCGGTTTTATCACGTTCTGGATCCTGGTCGGCCTGGTTGACTTCGCCTGGAATCTCAAGTGGATCAGCCGGGCGATCCGCCTTCTTGGCCGCGTCCTTCAACGCTGGCGCGAAGGACTCGGACGGGCTGCGGACAAGGTCTCGGAGACCGAAGACGAGATCCATGACGCGTTCACGAAGCACTGGAAGGGAACCGTGGCCGCATTCCTGGTACAGCTTGTCGCGACGTTCTTCATCTACATGCGCCCACAGGTCTTCTTCTACTTCTCGGCTGGCCAGGTGTTCACGTTCCCCCAGCTGTCGCTGCTGTTCACGCTCACCGTGATCCTGCTTTCGTTCTTCCTCTGGATCACGCCGGGCGGAATCGGCACGGGAGAGGCGGCGATCATCGGGATCTTCCACCTCGTTGCGCCGTCGGTGTCGAAACACGGCGCCGTCGCCTTCTCGCTGATGTTCAAGTTCGCAGAGTCCATCCTTGTTGCGATCGGCCTCTTCTACCTGGCTCAGCGAGGCATTGCCCGAATCGGACGAGAAGGCTCCTCCGAGGGATAGCGTGACCCGGCACCACCCAGCGGATCTTCACCTAGTGAAGCGTCGCTAGGGGATCGGATGAAACTCGCGGGAGCCGAGAAGACTTGCGCCAAACAACCCGATCAAACCGCCCAGAACTACCCCGAGGAGAAGGTTGATCAAGCTGATGCCGAGAATCCGACCGGCACTCGTGAGCTCGGCGAGGATCGCAGGAGGCGTCGCTTGGGAGACGACGGCGTAGTGCAACACATACAGGATGACGAGGAGCAGCAGACCGGCGAGGAACCCGACCAGAATCCCGATCGCCACGGTGACAGGAACAACCGTCCGTTCTGAGATCCCGGAAAGGCGCAGCAGCCGGATCTCCCCGGCGAAGCTCCGTAGCAGTTCGCGGTAGCCGATCCGCGCGAACAGCAGGCTAAGTGCGATCGCCAGAACCAAGGAGGACAGGAGCCCAATGCGCACCGCGGGCGGGAGCGGCGATCGATCGCGCTGGGCTTGACTCCTTCGCTCGACCACCTCAGTCACTCCGTTCAGCGATCGCAACTCGCCGACCAACTCCGACGCCACATCGGGCGACGATGGGTCGATCACGAACACACCGCCGGATGCGGCACGGTCGAACTCCTGGCTGAACCGGAAAACGACGCACTCGACCTCCTCTCTGGCCCGGATCTCGAGGTACATGCGGTCGACAGTTGCCGACGAGAGTCGAGGGGAGAGGTAGGCCCGGATCTCCTGGATCGGGAGCAATCGGTCCTCTCCCGCCGCCGCACTGGATGGAGACGGCACGAGGAAGAACATTCCGACCACGCCGAGGAAGACAAACAGCAGCAGTCCGGTCAGAGCGAAGAACAGCGCGCTCCGCGCACGGATCGAACCAAGCAGCTCGCGGAAGAGGAACAAGAACGGGCTCATACTTCGCTCACCGCCCCGTTGTCGAGTCGGACGACCCGCCGTCCTCGTGTCGTCTCGGGCAACGGCCCCCGCGTCGCCACCACGACCGTCAGATGCCCCGTGTGGAGTCGGTCGATCGAGCGGCAGGCCTCGGCGCTTTCGCCTGCGTCCAATCCTTCGAGCGGCTCATCGACCAGGAGAAGGAGCGGATCATCACAGACAGCTAGTGCCAATCCAAGGCGAACGCGTTCGAGAGAGGAGAGCTCCGCGATCTCCGCGCTCTGCTGGCGAATCAGGCCGGTCGCCTCGAGTGCCAGGATCGCCTTTTCCTCGGCCTGCTCGCGGAAGTTCCCGAGCGACCGCAGCTTGAATAGAACGTTCTCGTGTACGGTCCTGACCAGCGGAGCGAATCCTTGCGACAGATACCCGATCCGACGGCGTAGCTCCAATCTCCGCGGCGGGCTCAGGCGGCCGACGTTCCGTCCTTGCACCAGAATCTGTCCCCGCTGGGGCGCAATCTGTCCCCCAAGGAGTCCGAGCAAAAGGGACTTCCCGGATGACGCGGGACCGACGATGTAGACCAATTCCCCCTGCTCAACGTGCAAGTAGACGTCCTCGAGAACCTTCACCCCGTCCTCGGTGGAGAAGTGGAGTTCCGAAACCTGGATCATCACGGCCATCGTGCCACCGCGTACCGGCTCTTCCCAGCCAAGTCGAGTTCCATGCGGACGTCCGTGAAGCCCGCCTCCTCCAGCATCTCGACAACGGGGTTACCCTGCCCGGAGCCGATCTCGAGGAGGAGCAGTCCGTTAGAGTTCATGTGCTCCGGGAGATCCTCGATCAACCTGGCGATCTCCCGTATTCCTTCGGCGCCTCCGTCGAGCGCAACGCGCGGCTCGTGGTCCCGCACTTCCGTCGGGAGGTCCTTGAGATCATCCTCGTCGACGTACGGCGGATTCGATGCGATCAGGTCGTAGCTTCCCGTAACGCGTTCGAACCAATCGCTCTCAACGAACGTGATCCGGCCTTCCATACCGTTCAGAGCGGCGTTCCCTCGCGCGAGGTCCAGCGCGCTCCGCGAGACGTCGACGGCCGTCACCACCGCCTGGGAGAAGTACCTCGCCAGACAGACGGCAATCACACCGGTTCCCGTCCCAAGGTCGAGGCAGTCGAGGCCGCGATCACGAGGGACCAACTTGAGGATGTGATCAAGCAGCTCCTCGGTTTCCGGACGTGGGATGAGCGCCTCTGAGCTCACGCGGAAGCGAAGGCCGAAGAACTGCACCTCGCCGATCAGGTGTTGAAGTGGAGTCCCCTCCCGCCTCTGCTGAACGACCGTCCGATAGCGGCTCCGCTCATCCACCGTGAGTGGCTGATCGGGAGAGATATAGAGATTGAGGCGCTCGACATCGAGGGTATGAGCAAGGAGAATCTCAGCTTCCAATCGCGGCTGGACGATCCCGGCCGCTTCGAAGTAGCCACGAGTCCAGTTCAGGACCTCGCGGATAGTCCACTCGATACTCAGTGTCGTCCCCCCCACCCAAGAAGGCCGACAGCCCTCATTTGCCCAATACAATAGCGAAATCTTGCTGTCAATACAAGCGCTCCGTATAATGCAACATCCTGGGAAGAGCGAGGCGACACCGACGAATCGGGGTTGCTTCTACGGCTTCGGGGAGGTGTGGTATTGTGGTTTCTTTTCTTCTATTCTCCCTCTCTATCATCATCGCTGCCGCGGCGGTCTCCATGGTCTATCGGCTGTTCCCCGGGGTTCTGGGCCTGTCCGCCTCTGTGTCGAATCCGATCCTCGGAGCGATCGCTGGCGGGGCGCTCGCCGCGCTGCTGCACCAACTCTGGAAACGGCTGCTGCCGGTCTGGCTCTCGGAGAATGCGGAGCTCCGATTCGTCAACGGCATCATCGTTGCGCTCGGGGCCACGCTGATCGGGATCGTGTTCCACTTTGCCCTCGAAATTGCGTTCCCGGCAGGAAGCGCGGTCCGTGTCGCACAGGGGTTTCTCTTGATCGGAAGCACGCTCCTCGGCCTCCGAATCGGCTTCTCACTCGACGGCCCGATCTGGCGAATCGGTGACAGTCCGCACGTCGCAGCGCGAAACCGCCGTCACAGGGCATCGTGCAGCAAGCTGCTCGACACGAGCATCATCATCGACGGACGGATCGGCGACCTCTTGTCGACGGGTTTCGTCGAGGGGGAGGTCCTCGTCCCCGAGTTCGTCCTCGCAGAGCTCCAAAACATCGCCGATTCGTCGAACAGCCTGCGGCGGCGCAAGGGGAGGCGCGGTCTCGACATCTTGAACGAGTTGATGCACGACGAGGACGTGCCGATCCGCGTTCTCACCAAGGACTACCCGTCGATTCGCGAGGTCGATCGGAAGCTGATCCGCCTGGCAAAGGACGAGTGTGCAACCTTGGTGACGACCGACTTCAACCTGAACCGCGTCGCCCAGTTGGAGGGCGTGAAGATCCTGAACGTGAACGAACTCGCCAACGCCGTCAAGCCGCGGTACTTGCCTGGAGAGGGGATCGCGGTCGAGATCATTGATCGCGGCGAGGAGATTAACCAAGGGATCGGCTATCTCGACGACGGAACGATGGTCGTCGTCGAGAACGGGCGTCGCCACATCGGCCGCACGATCAAGGCGACAGTGAAGAGCACACTCCAGACCGAAGCGGGGAGGATGCTATTCGTCGAACCGGCCGGGGAAGCGCCACGCTGGGAACACTAGAAAGGGAGGCAGATGTGAAAACCCGCACTGTGACTTGCGTCGTCGGCCTGCTGCTTCTCGGGCTCGTCTCGGGGTGCACGTTCTTCGGCAGCGATGAACCAGACTATACCCATTGGGAGCCGGCTCTGTCGCCGGACGGCCTGTCTCTCGCCTATGAATCGCCGACCGACGACAGCCTCGAGCTGTTCCTCCGCGACCTGGAGACCGGCGAAGAACAGCGACTGACCCAGAACGAGCATCCGGATTGGTCTCCAAGCTGGTCCCCCGCGGGGAACCGGATCGCGTTCGCTTCGAGCCGCAGCGAGAACGTCGACATCTACGTCTTGAATCTCGCGGATCTGAACGTTGAGCGCCTGACGACGCACGAAGACGACGACATCAACCCCGATTGGGGACCCGACGGTCGCGTCTACTTCAACTCGAATCGATCGGGAGCGTGGGAGATCTACGCGATCGATCCGATCGAGGGATCTCTGGTGAAGATCACACAGGTCGCCGAGCCGGCCGGCTCATGACCGTTGGCGCAATAATCCTCGCCGCCGGACGCGGAGAGAGGATGCGCTCCGGAGCGAGCAAGGCGTTCCTCGATCTCGGCGGACGTCCGCTGTTCGTCCGCTCCATCGAGGCCTTCGCCGGCGTTCCTCGTGTTGATCAGATCGTCGTCGTCGTCCGCCGGGACGATGTCGCCGCGGCCCGCGCTGCCGTCGCCCCAATCGTCCCCGATGCGGACGTCGTGGTCGGCGGGGCGACGCGCCGCGAGTCCTCGCTCGCCGGGATCCGTGCCGCGACGGCAGAGACTGTTCTGATCCATGATGGGTGTCGGCCGTTCGTGCACCAAGCGCTGATCGACCGTGTCATCGACGCCGCAGAGTGCCACGACGGCGTCGTCCCCGTTCTCCCATCGACGGAGACGCTGTATCTCTTGCAGGACGGAGGCGACCGCGTCCTCCGGGCTCTCGATCGCGCCTCGATCGTGCGAGCGCAGACGCCCCAAGGATTCCGACGCTCACTGATCCTCCGCTGCTTGAAGGCTGCCGATCCAACGGTCACCGACGACGCGTCGGCGCTCATCATGCAGGGTGAACCCGTGCTCATCGTCGAGGGTGACCCCGCGAATCTCAAGGTCACGGTCCCCGAGGATCTCCGTTGGGCCGAGGCGTTCATCGACCGCACCGATCGCCACTTGTAACGCCCGTCGATCGGCTTTGCCTGACCCGTCGCGTCCGGCTAGAATGCACTCATTCTCTTCGCCAAGGAGGCTGGTATGATGCGACGCAAGACCATAGGGCTGGTGTTGGGGCTGGTAGCGATCTTGTCGTTCGCGACGTGGGCGCAGGACGCCTGGTTCGATGCGTACGTCGTAGGCGACACCGCGGTGTGGCTGTTCAACAACACAACCGGGATAGATGTCACGGGGCTGCAACTCGAATTCGATGAGGAAGTGACGATCGTCAACAAGATCGAGTTCGGTGGGGCGATGGTGGCGCTTGAGGGGACAACGGGAACCACCTTCACGTTCGTCGGTGACCTCGTCAAGTACGGGACCGTGCAGCTCGATTGGCAGCCCGTCACTGCCGTTCCGACGTTCGCGGTTTGGCTATCTGGTGAGTCGATGGCCGGCACGCCGTACTTCACCACGATCGCGAAGCTCGGGTATCTGTTCGGGCAGGGGATCGTCGCCGTCCGAGAAGCGAACCCGGCCGCGTTGGGCGCAGCGTTCGAGCAGTTCTTCGTAGACAACGCGGAGTACCTCGGGGGGCTGTCCGCGTCACTGGGGATGGACCTCCAGGATTCGCTGATGCCGATCATCATGGCGTCACCTGCTGAGGGGATCGAGAATTTCTTCAATACCATCGTCGGGATGCTCGGCGTGACCGACCTCGCGGGCGTCCTCGAGGGAGGGATCGACTTCAGCGCGCTGTTCACGCTCCTTGGTCTGTAGGCTCGACCGATAAGCGAACGCGAGATAGCAAGGAGACACAGCGGGGAGGCGCTGCCTCCCCGTTTGCTTTGGGTTTGGCAGGAGCGCGCTGAACTGCGCTACTCGCTGGTCCCAAGGAGGGCGCGAACACGTGGCGGGTCGAGCGGGTAGCGCAGAACACGTGCACCGGTGGCGTGAGCCACGGCGCGCGCGACGGCGGCGTGCGCCGCCATCAGCGGCACCTCGCCGATCCCCTTCGCGCCAAACGGGCCGGCCGGAAACTCCGCTTCCACGAAGTCGACCTGCGTCTCCGGCGCGACGTCGCGAATCGTGGGTACCCGGTACGTCGTCAGACCGTTGACGATCAGGCGTCCGTCGCGCTGTGGAATCTCCTCCATCAACGCGAACCCGATCCCCTGTGCCACGCCGCCTTGCACCTGCCCCGTCGCCAGGGCCCGGTTGAGGATCCGCCCGGAATCGTGGACCGCGACGAAATCTACGACGGACGTCTCACCGGTCGCTGTGTCGACCTCAACCTCGGCAACGTGCGTCGCGTAGGCGTAGACGGGATACACATCGCCGAGGCCCGTTGCCGGATCCCAGCTCACGGGCTCGGTCTGCGCCCAGCCCTCAACAGCCGGATCGAGGTTCCGCAGCCAGAATGTGCTCGCGATCTCAGGGAGACGATCGCGGATCGTATCGGAGGCGATTCCCAGATCTGCGGCCACAGCGTCGATCCGCTCGCGAAGCTTCTCCGCCGCATCGAGGATCGCCAGGCCGCTCATCATCGTCCCTCGTGATGCGACCGTCGGCCCGCTGTCGGGAACGCGGCTCGTGTCGACCGGTGCTAGGTGAACCCGCTCAATCGGGACGCCGAGCGATTCGGCGGCGAGCTGAAGCATGACCGTCGTCAGGCCCTGTCCCATCTCGACGGTTCCCACAGCGACGGCGATCGATCCGTCCGCCTCGAGCTTCATCGTCGCTCCGGCCTTATCGAGGAACGGCGCTTTCCCGCCAAGGCCGACCCCATAGAGGACCGACGCAAGCCCGACCCCGCGCACCCGGTCCTTGCGCTCCGCGTTGAACGCCTCGACCCGCCGCATGCGGTCCTCCCATCCGGCCATTTCGACCGCCCGCTCCAGCGTCTCGAGGACGCCGATGCTCTCGTTTACGGCTTGATCGGTCGACGTGCGGTCGCCTGGGCGAAGCAGATTTCGTCGACGAATCTCGACACGATCGATGCCCAGCTTCTCGGCAAGAACATCCATCTGCGATTCGTGGGGAAAGATGACCTGCGGGCTGCCGAAGCCACGGAATGCCCCGTTCGGCACGGTGTTCGTCGCGACCGACTTCGCGTCGACCTTGGCGTGCGGGACCCGGTACGGCCCCGCAGCCGTGCACAGGCTCCGCCACAGGACGGCCGATGAGAGGGTCTGATAGGCGCCCGCATCCAGGATGACATCGACCTCGATCGCGGTCAGTGTCCCGTCTGACTTCGCCCCGGTCCGATACCGAACCCGCGACGGATGCCGCTTGCTCGTCGTCAGGACGTCCTCGCCGCGATCGAGAACGAGCTTCACCGGACGCCGTGTCTTGTGGGCCATCAACGCCGCGAGTGAGCCGATCAGCGACGGGACGTCCTCTTTCCCGCCGAACGCCCCGCCGGTCGCCGTCTGGACGACGCGGACCTTTGACAGTGGGAGGCCCATCACCTTGGCCACGGCGTTCTGGACGTAGAACGGGCACTGCATCGACGCGTAGATCGCAATCGACCCGAGCTCGTCCGGAACGGCGATCGCCCCCTGCGGCTCGATGTAGGCGTGCTCCTGATAGCCGGTCTCGTACTCCGCCTCGACGATCACGTCCGCCGCAGCGAAGCCACGCTCGACATCGCCCTTGCGAAGAACCATCGTATTGAACAGATTGCCTCCGCCCTCAGCGGCGGCCGGATCCGCGACGATGATCGGAGCGTCCGGCTCGAGCGCCTTCAACGGATCGTCGATGACCGGCAGCTTCTCGTACTCGACGAAGACCTTCGCCGCAGCCCGTTTCGCCGCACGTCGCGAGACCGCGGCAACGAGTGCCACCGGCTCGCCGACGTATCGAACAACGTCCCGGGCGAGAGCCGGCTGGTCGTCGTAAATGACGTGGACAACGTTGGTGCCTGGGACATCGTCGTACACAACGACGCAGGCAACGTCCGAATCGTCGAGCGCACCGGCCGGATCGATCCGCACGATCTTCGCGTGCGGATGCGGACTGCGGACGACCGCCCCGTGGAGCATTCCGGGGAAGGCGAGGTCGTCTGCGAACCTCGCCTCGCCCCGCACCTTGTCCACGGCGTCGGGGCGGGGGATCCCCGCTCCAATCAGCGTCGTCCGCTCGTCGCTCACGCTACAGCCGGCCTCCCATTGTCAGGGTCATGATCGCCTTCTGCGTGTGCAGCCGGTTCTCGGCCTGATCGTAGATCCAGGAGAGTTCGTTGTCGCAGACCTCCGGCATCGCCTCGTGGCCACGATCGACCGGCATGCACTGTAGGAGATGACCTGGATCCGTCAGGGCCTGTTTGTCGGCCGTGTAACACCAATCCCTGTACTTCAGGGCGATCTCGTGCTCCTTCTCCTTGCCGATCTGGTAGCGGTCCATCGTGAACCAGTTACGCGGGAAGACAACCGTGGCGCCCTCGAGCGCGTTGTCAAGATCGTTCTCGACCGTGAACTGCCCGCCGGAGGCGGTCGCCAGGTCGCGGCACTGCGCCATCACATTCGGATCCATGTCGTACTCGGGTGGGTGCGCCACCACGACATCCATCCCGTACATCGACGAGATCAGCGCCGTCCCCTGGACCGAGCAGAGGCCCCGGATCCACGGCGTGTACGCCCACATGACGACGATCTTCTTCCCCTTCACGTCGCCCTCGAGCTTCTCGTGCATCGTGTAGATGTCGGTCAACGACTGACAGGGATGGTTGATGTCGGACGCCATGTTGATCACCGGAACCTCGGCGTGCTCGCCAAACTTGCGCATCACCTCATCGCCGAATCCGTAACGATCGATCGAGTCGTCGAGCAAGCGGATGCCAATCCCGTCGCAGAATCGGGCCATCGCCTTCGCCGTGTCCTTGACCGTCTCCCCGGCACCCGGTTTGTCCTCCAGTGACATGCGCATCGTCGATGGGTTCAGGAACTGGGCGTGCCCGCCAAGCTGCGTCATCCCGGTCTCGAACGACATCCGCGTCCGAGTCGAGCCGGCGAAGAAGAGCATCGCGAACGTCTTGTCGGCAAGCGTGTGGTGCGGTTTCCGACTGTAGTAGGCTCCTTTCAGCTGGTCGGTGACCTTCATCGCGATGTCGTACTCCTCGCGCGTCCAGTCGACCTCGCTGATCAGGTTACGTCCTGCTAGATCGAACCAACTCATCGTTCTCTCCTCCTAGGCCCTCAGGCCATGATTAAGGCCATCATGCCCTTCTGCGCGTGGAGGCGATTCGCCGCCTCTTCAATGATCACCGAGTTCGGCCCGTCGATGACCTCGTCGGTTACCTCCATGTCGCGATCGGCCGGCAGGCAGTGCATGTAGTAGGCGTCATCGGTCAGTGCCATCTTCTCCCTCGTGCAGATCCAGTCCTTGTTTGCCTCGAAGACCGGCTTCGCCTTCGCCTCGTCCATCAACCCCGAACCGTCGGTCGGCTGGACTGTCCACGCCTTCGGGTAGACCACATCGGCGTCCCGGAATGACTCGTCCATGTCATGAGAGATCTTGAACGCGCCGCCGTTCCTCTTCGCCAGGTCCTTCGTCGCCTGGAGGATCTTCGGATCGAGATCGAGCCCCTCCGGATGCGCCAGCGTGACATCCATCCCCATCATCGCCGCCGAGACGATCGCCGACTGCGGCACGGCCAGCGGCTTGGCGACCGAGCCGGAGTAGGCCCAGCTCATGACGAACTTCTTCCCCTGCAGGTTGTGGCCGAGCTTCTCCTGCATCGTCATCACGTCGGCCAGCGCCTGGCACGGGTGATACACGTCGTCTTCCATGTTGATGACCGGAACCTTCGACCACTCGGCAAACTCGCGGACGATCCGGTCGCCCTTCCCGTACTCCCAGCCCGTCGGCTTGCCGTAGATGCGAATGGCAATTGCGTCCCCCATCTCGGCGAGGACGCGCGCTACATCGCTGATCCGCTCGGTCGAATAGGCGACTTCCTCACCCTTCAGCGCCGGCGTGTAGACGGCGCCCGGCTGAAGGAAGTGAGCGTGCCCACCGAGCTGGGTCATCCCCGCCTCGAACGAGTTGCGCGTCCGAAGCGACGTGTTGTAGAAGAGCATGTGAAGCGTCTGCCCCTCGAGCACCTTATGCAGCTCGCGACGGACGTACTTCCGTTTCAGATCGTGCGCCGCATCGAGCATCGCCTCGATCTCGTCGCGCTCGAAGTCAAGCCAGGTGATGAAATCCCTGCCTCGAAGCGTGGTACTGGACATCGTGTCGTTCCTCCTTGTCCCTCTCTGCTACGTGTTCGCTATTCCTTGATGATCGTCGTGCCCGCGTTGCCTTCGAGCGAGTCGAACGCCTTATGGAGCGAGGTGATGATCGCCTTGCGCCCACCTGCCTCGATGAACCGGATCGCTGCGCGGACCTTCGGCTCCATCGAGCCTTTGGCGAAGTGCCCTTCGGCGTGATACTGCTTCGCCTCGTCGACGGTCATCCGCGAAAGCGTCTTCTCCTCCGGTGTCCTGTAGTACAGACGCACACTGTCAACGTCGGTGAGGACCATGAAGATCGACGCACCGACATCGACCGCCAGCCGCTCGCCGGCGAGATCCTTGTCGATCACTGCGTCGACGCCCTTCAGAACCCCGTTCTCACGGACGACAGGGATGCCGCCGCCACCGGAGGCGATGACGATCGCCCGGGCATCAACAAGCCGACGGATCGACTCCTTCTCGTGAATCTCGATCGGATCGGGGGAGGGCACGACGCGGCGCCATCCGCGCCCGGCGTCTTCACGAACGTCGTATCCCTTCTCGGATTCAAGTGCCTTCGCCTCCTCCTCACTGTAAAAGGGCCCAACCGGCTTGGTCGGGTTGGAGAACGCCGGGTCGTCCTTGTCGACGACAACCTGAGTCACGACCGTCGCGATCGGGATGTCGCCCTTCCCGTGCTCGGCCAGGAGGTTACCGAGATTCTGCTGGATCATGTACCCGATCAGCCCCTGGCTCTCCGCACCGCAGACATACAGCGGCATCGGAGCGGCGACGTCCTTCCCTACTTCGTTCTGGAGCAAGAGATTCCCAACCTGCGGGCCGTTCCCGTGCGTCACGACAATCTTGTACTCCTCCGATTCGACCATTCGGGCCAGCTGCTCACACGTGACGTGGACATTGGTCATCTGCTCCTCGAACGTGCCCCGCTGCCCGGGCTGAAGGATCGCGTTGCCCCCGAGGGCAACGACGGTCACCTGCTTCTCGCCATCCATCCAATCACCTTTCCATACTCCGTTTCCTTCGTTTGACGCGAACTCACCGCATCCGGCGAGCCCGTGCTTCCTCTCTACTGTTCATTCGAGCGAGAGAACCCGCTCGCGGATCCTCTCGGGAGACATGCCAAGGGCTCCCCTTGTCATGCCTCCCAGATCTCCCGCATCCTCGCCCAATGCTCCACCATCTTCGCGAACGCCGTCTCGCCGTCGCCCCGCTCGATCGCATCGAGGACGTCGCTGTGCAAGCTGGAGACAGTCTGAAGATCGTCGACGTTCTTCAGGTAGTAGCGCCGCGTGAACTCCCGGTAGACCCGCTGGTCCATCGAATTGAGGAGAGGGGAGAGCGCAGCGGTCACAAGGCTGTTGCCCGCCGCCTCAGCGAGCGCGAAGTGAAACGCCTTATCGGCATCGAGATACGCTTCGAAGTCGTCTCGCGCTGCGTGCCCGCGCATCGAATCGAGGATTTCCTTCAGTTCCGACAGCACCTCGGAGGATCGGTTCTCGGCGACCAGCGCCGCAACCGGCGGTTCGAGCGCCTGCCGCGCGTCCATCACTTCACGGCAGCCGGCCTCGCTTTCGATCAGGTGGACGGTGTCGTCCTCCTCCGCCGACGATGGAAGACGGACAACGTAGTTGCCGCTTCCCGGTCGTGACTCGATGATCGACATCGCCTGCAGCGCGCTGAGCGCCTCACGGATCGACGGACGGCTGACCCCCATCTGCTCCGCGAGCTCGAACTCCGACGGAAGCTTGGTCCCCAACGGGTAGTCGCCACGCTGGATCGCCTCGACGATCTGCTCTGCGGCAATCGCTGTCACCTTCCGTGGTCGCACCTTCTCGAACGGCATCATTCTCCTCTCAGGGCCGTTTGGCCAAGCTGTATGATAGCTAGGCGGGTTCGGGGCCGCAATCGATCAAACGCGGTTCTTACCCGGTTCACGGAACAGGAACTGTCCCCGTCCGCGGTCCGCCGAGGGCTCCCCAACGGAGTAGACGACTTCACCTCGCGCAATCGTCGTATCCACGCGCCCGGTGATCATCCAGCCCTCGTACGGCGAGAAGTCAGTGTGCATGTGAAGCCCGCTAGCATCGATCTCCCACGTCTCGTCCGGGTCGAAGACGACAAGATCCGCGTCGGAGCCAACCTCAATCGCGCCCTTGCGTGGATACAGCCCGTACACCCGTGCCGGTCCCTCGCTCAGCAGCCGCGGGACGTCCGGAAGATGAAGCAGTCCCTTGCCGACACCCTCGGAGTAGACGAGTGGGAGCAGCGTCTCCACGCCGGGTAGCCCGTACGGCAGGTCGTTGAACGATCCTCGCCACCTCTTTTGCTTTCGCGTGAATGGACAGTGATCGGTCGCGACGAGATCGAGTTCTTGTCTGCGCAGTCCCTTCCAAAGGGCGCGCTGATCGGCGTCGGTCCGCAGCGCCGGGCTGGCGGCAAACAGATGCCCGTCCATCCGGTCATAGCTTTCCGCGGTCAGCACGAGGTACTGCGGACAGGTCTCCGCCGTCAGCTTCGCACCCCGGCCTCGTGCCTCGCGGACGGCCGCAAGCCCGAGGGCCGAGCTGACGTGCACAATGTGAGTTGGGCAACCGGTTTCCTGGGCGAGTCGGCCGACCTGCGTCACGGCCGTCGCTTCGCACAGGTCGGGACGGGCGATTGCGAGCGTCGCCATCTCGCTGAGGTCGGCCGGCGCAAGGCCCGCGACAATCGATCGGATCAGCCCCTCGTCCTCGCAGTGAACGACCGCCACCGCCCCGAGGTTGGCCAGCACTTCAAACGCCCGCTTCATGACCGCCGGCAAGGTGCGGCGACCTGATTCCTCGTAGGCGGTGTAGAACTTGAAGCTGGTGACCCCGCGCCGGACGGCCTCGACGAGTTCTTCCTCCGCGCCCGGTTCCCATCCGACCACCTCGCCGTGCAGCGCGACGTCAACGACCGCGTCGGCGACCTCCTCGAGCCGACGTTCGATCTCGTCAGGGATCGATGTCGCCGGCGTTCCGACGGTGAAATCGATGATCGTCGTCACGCCGCCGCACGCCGCCGCGACGGTCCCGGTGTAGAAGTCGTCGCTCGATCGCGTTCCAGCGACGGGGAGCGCCATGTGGGTGTGCGCGTCGATCACACCGGGGAAGACAAGCTTGCCGTCGACGTCGATCGTCCGCTTGCCGGTCAATCCCGGCGAAACCGCGCTGATCACGCCGCCGTCAACCCCCACATCGACCGAGGTCACCGACCAAGGCGTGACGACCGTCCCGCCTCGAATGACAAACTCATGCATTTGGATCGGCGAACCTCCCTTCCTAACGGCACTCTTGCAAATCGGCCAAGCTGCATGATAGCATTGCTCT
>Ga0272444_10001505_pt1 | contig 22431 bp, 24 predicted proteins | sample SSMForm13_FD_201033 | JGI IMG/M metagenome (GOLD analysis project Ga0272444, IMG submission 201033) | Marine sediment archaeal communities from Little Sippewissett salt marsh, Falmouth, MA, United States - SSM-Form-13 | ecosystem: Environmental > Aquatic > Marine > Wetlands > Sediment ...
GCTTGGGGGCGCGGGGCCGCGGTTTGCCGGTGACGATGGCCTCCACCGCGTCGAAGTCCAGGGTCTCTTCCACCAGCAGGGCCCCGGCCAGCTTGTGCAGGGTGTCCAGGCGGTCGGCCAGCAGGCCCTTGGCCGTGTCGTGGGCCGTGACCACCAGGGTCTTGACCTCGTGATCTATGGCCCGGGCGGTCTCCTCGGAGTAGTCGCGGTGCTGGGATATCTCGCGGCCCAGGAATATCTGCTCGTCGCCCTTGCCAAAGGTCAGCGGGCCCATGGCCTCGCTCATGCCCCACTCGCAGACCATCTTGCGGGCCAGTTCGGTGGCCCGCTCCAGGTCGTTGCCCGCGCCGGTGGTGAAGGTCTCCAGCACCAGCTCCTCGGCCGAGCGCCCGCCCAAGAGCACCGCCAGGTTGTTGACCAGATAATCGCGGGAATAGGTGTGGCGCTCGTCCACCGGCAGCTGCTGGGTGAGTCCCAGGGCCCGGCCCCGGGGGATGATGGTCACCTTGTGCACCGGGTCGGTGCCCGGGGTGAGCATGGCCACCATGGCGTGGCCCGCCTCGTGGTAGGCGGTGGTTTTCTTCTCCTCGTCGGACAGGATCATGCTGCGGCGCTCGGTGCCCATCATCACCTTGTCCTTGGCCTTCTCGAAGTCCACCATCTCCAGGCGGTTCTTGTTGTCGCGAGCGGCGATGAGGGCGGCCTCGTTGACCATGTTCTCCAGGTCCGCGCCCGAGAAGCCGGGGGTGCCCCGGGCCAGCACCGACAGATCCACGTCCGGGGCCAGGGGCGAGCGGCGGGTGTGCACCGCCAGGATGGCCTCGCGGCCGCGCACGTCGGGCACCGGCACCACCACCTGGCGGTCGAAGCGTCCGGGGCGCAGCAGGGCCGGGTCCAGCACGTCGGGGCGGTTGGTGGCCGCGATGAGAATGACCCCCTCGTTGGACTCGAAGCCGTCCATCTCCACCAGCAGCTGGTTCAGGGTCTGCTCGCGCTCGTCGTGGCCGCCGCCCAGGCCGGCCCCCCGGTGGCGGCCCACCGCGTCGATCTCGTCGATGAAGATGATGCAGGGCGCGTTCTTCTTGCCCTGAGTGAACAAATCGCGCACCCGGGAGGCGCCCACGCCCACGAACATCTCCACAAAGTCGCTGCCGCTGATGGAGAAGAAGGGCACCCCGGCCTCGCCGGCGATGGCCCGGGCCATGAGGGTCTTGCCCGTGCCCGGGCCGCCCACCAACAGCACGCCCTTGGGTATGCGCCCGCCCAGGCGGGTGAACTTCTTGGGGTCGCGCAGGAACTCGATGATCTCGGTGAGCTCCTCCTTGGCCTCCTCCACCCCGGCCACGTCCTCAAAGGTGATGCGCCGGCCCTCGGGCTCGGTCTGCAGCCGTGCCCGGCTCTTGCCGAAGCTCATGGCCTTGCCTCCGCCCATCTGCATCTGGCGCATGAAGAATATCCAGATGCCGATGAGCAGGATCATGGGGAACCAGGACACCAGCACGGTCATGTACCAGGGCGAGTCGTCGGCCGGCTTGACGTTGATGCGCACGTCCTTGGCCCTCAGGTCGCTGATGAGCTTGGGGTCTTCCGGGGCATAGGTGCGGAAGCGCTGGCCGTCGCCGGACCAGCCGCGCACCTCGTTGCCCTGGATCTCCACGCTGGTCACCTGACCCTTTTCCACCGCGGACAAGAAGTCGGAGTAAGGCAGCTTTTCGCTGCCCTGGTCCGGGCGGCTGAAGAAGTTGAAAAGCAGCACCATCATCAGGCTGATGACCAGCCAGAGGGCCAGGTTTTTGTATAAGGGATTCAACTAAACATCTCCGGCACATGGGTCGGACGGTTGCCTCAAGGTCGCTCCTGACCGCTAAAATTTATAGTATATGGCCAGCCCTGGAGGGTGTCAACGAAACTGAGGTGTAAATAGGCGCTCTCAGTGCCTTTTAGGCGCGCGCGTTCGGCCACGGCCCAGGGCGCGGCCCACCAGGGGCCGTTTTGGTCGGCCAGGATCAGAGTGCGCTCCCGCCACCAGGCCGGGGCCTTGAGGTCGATGAGAAAGCGGCTCAGGCGCTTGGAGCCCGGCGCGCCCAGGGGGTGAAAGCGCTCGCCGGGCAGGGGCGGCCGAAGCTCCAGGGGCCAGGCCACCGCCTCGGCCGGCAGGCAGGCCGTGGAGCCCCGGCCGGCCAGGGGGGGCTTTTGCCGCACCAGCTCCAGGCACAAACGCGCCCCCAGATGGGGCAGGCCCACGGTGGCCGGGCCGTGCAGGGTCAGAACCTCGGCGGTTGGCTCAGCCGCGCGGTCCAGGCGCAGGCCGCCGGGCTCCCGCCAGGCCATGAGCCCGCTGGGCAGGGTGAGCCTGCGCCCCGGCGGGCCGGCCAGCAGGTGGCGGAGCTGCTCCACGTGCAGGGCCAGCAGGTTCTGGCCTTGGCCGGTGAGGAGCTGGACCAGATGGCGCAGCAGGCGGCGCTGGCGGGCCGGATGCAGGGCGGCCAGGGCCGGGGCCTCGGCCAGCAGGCTGGTGCCTTGGCGCCGCGCCATGCGCCCGGCCGCCTCGGCGCACCACTGGTCCCACAGCTCCTCCTCGGCCCCGGCCAGCTCGGCCAGGCGGGCCAGGGCCTGGGAGGCCCGGGGGTTGACCATCTCCCGGGCCAGGGGAAGCAGGCGGTGGCGCACCCGGTTGCGCAGGGGCTCCAGGCCGGCGTTGCTGGGGTCCTCGCGCCAGGCGTGGCCTCCGGCCTCCAGCCAGGCCCGCAGTTCGTCGCGGGTCAGGGGCAGCAGGGGCCGCCACCAGGGCGGGTCCCAGGGGCGCATGGCCGCCAGGCCGGCCGGCCCGGTGCCCATGAGCAGGCGCATGAACACCGTTTCGGCCTGGTCGTCCCTGGTGTGGCCCAGGGCGATGGCCCGGGCCCCGGCCTGGGCGGCCATGGCCAGCAGGGACTGGCGCCGGGCGTCCCGGGCCGCCTCCTCCAGGGAGCGGCCGCTTCTCTCCACCTCCACCCGGCTGAGGTTAAACTCCACCCCCAGCTCGTTGGCCAGGCCGGCCACGAAATCCGCGTCCTGCTCCGAGTCCGGCCGCAGGCCGTGGTCCACGTGGCCCAGCACCAGCCGCCAGCCGCGGCAGGCGGCGTCCCGGGCCAGCAGGCGGGCCAGGGCGGTGGAGTCCGAGCCGCCGCTCACCGCGGCCAACACCGCGCCCGGGCCGGGAAGGGGTCCTCCCAGGGCCGGCAGCGCCGTCTTGACGTGGTCTGAGGGCGGGGATAAGCTCAAATCAGGAACTTTCACTCAATGGTTAGGAATCATGGAGCAAGCGCAAATAGTTTCAGTCAATATTAGTTCTACCAAAGGCGTGGTCAAAAAGCCCGTGTCCGAGGGTTGTTTGGAGCCCGAGGTGGGTATGGTGGGCGACGCCCACTCCGGGCCCTGGCACCGCCAGCTCAGCCTGCTGGCCCAGGAGTCCATCGACTTCATGCGGGCCCAGGGGGCCAAGGTGAACCCGGGGGACTTTGCCGAAAACGTGACCACCCAGGGCATCGAGCTGCACACCCTGCCGGTGGGCACCCGTCTGAAGCTGGGGGACGTGGAGGTGGAGGTGACCCAGATCGGCAAGAAGTGTCACGCGGGCTGCGCCATCCGCGAGCTGGTGGGCGACTGCATCATGCCCCGCGAGGGCATCTTCGTGCGGGTGCTCAACCCGGGCACGGTGCGCGCCGGCGACCTGGTGCACCGCCTGGACGGCGAGGGAGGTTAGCTCTTTGGGCGAGGTGCGGGGCATGGGGGGCCAGCGGTGCACCTATTATCAGAGCGGCCGCTGCACCCGCACCATAAGCCCCGAGCAGAGCGAGGCCACGCGCTGTTGCCTGCTGGAGGCTCGCCGCAAGGTGGGGGCGGCCACCCTGGACCGTTTGGACCGCCTTAAAAAGCTGGCCGACCCTGGGGACCGCGAAGTGGCCCGGCGTCATGTGATCCAAAAGAACCTGGACCAGATAACCCGGCTGAACTGCCCGCGCTACGTGCCCAAGGGCGGCCGGGGCCCCATGTGCCAGCACCAGCACCTGATCTCCTGCCTGCTGCTGCTGCCCGAGTGCGTTGAGCGTTGCGATCACTTCATGCCCCGCCGGGAGCACCACCTCGAAGAAGAGGGGGCATCGTGACCTCCCAGCCGCGCAACCCCTTCCCCACCGTGGACATCATCATCGAGCTGGCGCGGCCGGGGCGGCCCATCGTGCTGGTCAAGCGGGCCAACCCGCCCCACGGCTGGGCCCTGCCCGGCGGGTTCGTGGACTACGGCGAGAGCCTGGAGCAGGCCGCTCGGCGCGAGGCGGCCGAGGAGACCGGCCTGGCGGTGGAGCTGGTGGCCGTGCTGGGGGCCTATTCCGACCCAAAGCGCGACCCCAGGCAGCACAACCTCTCGGTGGTCTTTGCCGCCCGGGCCACTGGCAAGCCCCGGGGCGGCGACGACGCGGCCGAGGCCAGGGCCTTTGCCCTGGATAGGCTGCCCGCGGCCCTGTGCTTTGACCACGGACTGATTATGGATCATTACCAACGCTGGCGCGCGGGGCTGCGGCCGGGCGCGCCGGTGCAGGAGGGGAGCGAGTCGCATGAGCGAGCGTGAGCTGAACCTTGGCCAACAAAAGGCCCTGCTGAAGCTGGCCCGCCAGAGCATCGCCGAGCTGGTGGGGGCCGGGGGCCCGGCGCCCGACCCCACGGAGCTGCCCGGTCCGGAGGTGGCTGGCGGCGCCTTTGTCACCCTGCACCAGCAGGGCCGCCTGCGCGGCTGCATCGGCAACTTTGTCTCGCAGGGCCCCCTGACCCGCACCATCCAGGAGATGGCCGTGGCCGCGGCAAGCCAGGACCCGCGCTTTGCGCCCCTGAGCCGCCAGGAGCTGGACCAGGTGGACCTGGAGATAAGCGTGCTCAGCCCGCTCAGGCGCATCGAGGACGTGAACCAGATCAAGGTTGGGGTCCACGGCATCTACATCGTCAGCCCCCGGGGACGGGGCGTGCTCCTGCCCCAGGTGGCCACCGAGCACGGCTGGGACCGGGAGACGTTTTTGGACCAGACCTGCGTCAAGGCGGGCCTGGCCCCGGGCTGCTGGAAACAGCCCGACGCCGAGGTGCTCATCTTCTCGGCCCAGATTTTCGGAGAAAAGGAAGAAGGTTAGCCGGTATATTTCATGAGGGTTGAGTGGCATTAAGCCACGAGCCAGTAATCATGGGGCCGTTATGAAAAAGGGGCTGGAATTACCAGGGGACGGTTTGTACCCGGAGCCGGTGCTGCTTTTTCACCCTGCCGCCTAGCGAAACCGTATTGGAGAGGGGGTTATACTCGCCTTTTTTACGCAAGATTCCGGGTGGCGCCGGACAGCTCGTCTGTCGGGGTTGCCGAGCGTAGCGAGGCAACAAGAGGTTCGCCGCAAACTTTTCGCATACCGACACCATCTCGCCTAAAACGCGGCCGCCCGCCGCACCTCTTGCCGCTCGGCCAAGGCCTCGCGGCCCCGACAACAAGTTGTCGGGGTTACCCAAGACGATTTTTACTCTTTCCCAACCTCTTCTGGGCGCTGACAACATTTTATCGATATGCCAAAGATGCAAGAGATACGATACAGGCCCTCAAACATTGATACCATCTCACCCAAAGCTCACCCGTCCGCTGATTCTCCGGGCGGAGATAAAACCCATGCCTGCTTCATGAAATATGCGGGCTAGCCGTCCTGCTTGGCGGCGGCGGCCGCGGCCGCGGCCCTGCGGTTGGCCTCGAATTTCTCCTGCAGGCGGCGGGCCACGCTGGCCGGGGCCAGGCCGTTGATGTCGCCGCCCAGCTCGGCCGCTTCCTTGATGATGGTGGAGGAGACGTAGAACCACTTGTAGTCGGTCATCAAAAACACCGACTGCACCGCGCGGTTGAGCTTGCGGTTCATCAGGGCCATCTGGAACTCGTACTCAAAGTCGCTCAGGGCCCGGATACCCCTGAGGATCACGTTGCTGCCCTGGTTCAGCACATAGTCCACCAGCAGGCCGTCAAAGGTGTCCATCGAGGCGCCGGGGATGTCCTTGATGACCTCCTCGATCATCTCCAGCCGCTCGGGGATGGAGAACAGGCCGTTCTTTTCGGGATTGACCGCCACCGCCACTATCACCTGGTCGAATATCTCCAGGCCGCGCCGCAGAATGGAGATATGCCCGTTGGTGATGGGATCAAAGGAACCGGGGTATACGGCGGTGCTCATTTTCAACCTCTCTCGTGCAAGTCTTCCCAGGCGTAGAAACTCAGCTCACTCTGTCCATAGCGGCGCAGGTCCACCTCTGTCAGGCCCGCCGGGGCCGGGGTTTGCTCGTTGGGCGCGTGCTCCACGGCCAGGCGCCCACCTGGGGCCAGGAGGCGGCGTTGCGCCGTGATGCGCAGCAACTCCGAGACCAAACCCTTATCATAGGGCGGGTCGGCCAGGATCAGGTCAAAGGGACCTTCCTGGCTCAACTCTTTGGCCGCCGCGCTCAGGCCGATGGCGAGCACCCGGCCCCGCTTCCCCAGGCCCAGGGCCTCCAGGTTGCCCCGGAGCAGCCGGGCCACGGCCGGACTTTTCTCCACAAACACACACCAGGCCGCCCCCCGGCTCAGGGCCTCCAGGCCCAGGGCCCCGCTGCCCGCGAAAACATCGGCCACCCTGGCCCGGTCCACGGCCGGCCCCAGGATGTTGAACAGGGCCTGGCGCATCTTGGCGGCGGTGGGCCGGGTGCCCAGGCCGGGCGGGGCCTTGATGACCCGGCCCCTAAGCTCGCCGCCGGTGATCTTGAGCAAACGGCCCCCTGCTTCCTACAAATACCCGTCGGCCAGCAGCTCGGCGATCTGCACCGCGTTGGTGGCCGCGCCCTTGCGGATGTTGTCGGCCACCAGGAACAGGTCGATGCCGTTTTCCTGGCTGATGTCCCGGCGGATGCGCCCCACCAGGGTCAGGTCCTGGCCCGCGGCCATGAGCGGGGTGGGGTACACCAGCTCGGACGGATCGTCCACCACCTTGACCCCCGGCGCCTTGGCCAGGACCTGGCGCACCTGGTCCGGGCCGACCTTCTTCTTGGTCCGCAGGTTCACCGCCTCGGCATGGCCGTAGCGCACCGGCACCCGCACGCAGGTGGCGCTAACCTGGATGCTATCGTCACCCATGATCTTCTGGGTCTCCAGGACCATCTTCATCTCTTCCTTGGTGTAGCCGTTGTCCTGGAACACGTCAATGTGGGGCAGCAGGTTCCAGGCGATCTGCTGGGGATACACCTTGGCCTCGGGCTCGCGCCCCTCGTGCAGGGCCTTGAGCTGCTCCTCCAGCTCGGTGATGGCCTTCTGGCCCGTGCCGCTGACCGCCTGATAGGTGCTCACCACCACCCGCTCGATGCCCGCCAGCTCATGAATGGGCTCGAGCACCACCACCATCTGGATGGTGGAGCAGTTGGGGTTGGCGATGATGCCCTTGGCGGTGTAGCCGGCCACGGCCTTGGGGTTGACCTCGGGCACCACCAGGGGCACCTCGGGGTCCATGCGCCAGGCCGAGGAGTTGTCCACCACCACCGCGCCGCTCTCGGCGGCCACGGGCGCGAAGTCCTGGCTGGTGCCCCCGCCCGCGCTGAACAGGGCGATGTCGATGCCTTGGAAGGAGCCGTTGTCCAACACCTGCACCGGAATCTGATCGCCCCGGTAAGTCAGCTTCTTGCCCTTGGAACGCTCCGAGGCCAGCAGGCGCAGTTCGCCCACCGGGAAGTCTTTTTCTTCCAGACACTGGACCATCTGGTTGCCCACGGCGCCGGTGGCGCCGCACACCGCTACCTTGTAAAGCTTGCTCATGACTAGTTGCCTCTCTGTTCCAAGGTTTCCCGGCCCGCCAGCCCAGGGGCCAGCCGGCCACGGCTCTTATTTAGCCGGGCACGGGCCTGATTGCAAACTCTTTATGAGGGAATTTTGCCGCCGGGCTCAGTGCCCGGTGATCTGTTTTCGCACTTTTTTGATCAGCCCGCCGGCCCTGACCAGCTCGGCCAGGTAGGGGTCCACCGGCTCGGCTCGGAACATTGCGTCCTGCTCCACGTCCTTGATGGCCCCGGAATAGGGGTCCAGGCGCAGGCGGTCGCCGTCGTGCACCCGGGCGGCGGCCTCGGGACAGGTGAACACCGGCAGGCCCATGTTAAAGGCGTTGCGGAAGAACATGCGCGAAAAGCTGTGGGCGATCACCGCGCCCACCCCGGCGGTCTTGATGGCCAGGGGGGCCTGCTCCCGGGCCGAGCCGCAGCCGAAGTTGCGCCCGGCCACGATGAAGTCGCCGAAGCCCAGCTGTTCGGGGAACTCGGGCCGAAGGTCGGCCAGCACCACCTCGGTCCAGGAGTGGGGGTTGCGCTGGTTCAGATAGCGGGCCGGGATGATGGCGTCCGAGGAGATGTGGTCTCCGAAGACCCAGGCGCGTCCCGAGATCATGCCGTCACCTCCTTGGGGTCGGCCACCCGGCCCAGCACCGCGCTGGCCGCGGCCACCGCCGGACCGGCCAGATAGATGCGGCTGTGGGGGTGGCCCATGCGGCCCCGGTAGTTGCGGTTGGCCGTGGCCACCGCCACCTCGCCGGCGGCCAGCACCCCCAAATGCCCCCCGGAACAGGGACCGCAGGAGGGCGGCCCCACCATGCCCCCGGCGGCCACAAAGGTTTCGATAAGGCCTTGCTCCAGGGCGGCCAGCATGATCTGACGGGTGGCCGGGATTACCATCAGGCGCACCCGGGGATGCACCTGCTGGCCGGCCAGCACCTGGGCCGCCACCCGGAGGTCCTCCAGACGGCCGGCGGCGCAGGAGCCGATGAACACCTGGTTCACCGGCTCGTAGCCGGCCCGCGAGGCCGGGGCCACGTCATGGGGCAGATGGGGCCTGGCCGCCTGGGGCTCCAGGCCGGTCACGTCCAGCTCCAGGGCCTGGCTGTAGATCGCCTCCGGGTCCGGGGCCACCGAGCGCCAGGAGCGGCGCGCCTTGTCGCGCAGATAGTCGGTGGTCACCTCATCCACCGGGAACAGGGCCGCCTTGGCCCCGCTCTCCACCATCAGGTTGCAGATGCTCTGGCGGGCGGCCATGTCCAGCGAGGGCGCCAGGGGGCCGCTGAACTCCAGGCTCTGGTAGTGGGCCCCCTCGGGCCCCAGCATCTTCAACAGGGCCAGGGCCAGGTCCATGCCCCCCACCCAGGGTCCCAGCTCGCCCTTGAGCTCGATGCGGATCGTCTCGGGCACCCGGAACCAGCCGCGGCCGGTGATAAGGGCCGCGGCCAGGTCGCTGGCCCCCACCCCGATGGCCAGGGCCCCCAGGGCGCCGTAGGTCACCGCCCGGCTGTCGCCGGCCACGATGAGCTCGCCGGGCAGGGCCAGGCCCTGCTCGGCCAATAGCACGTGGGCCACCCCGCCCCGGCCGCCCTCGTAGCGGTGCTCCAGGCGCTGGTCCGAGGCGAACTCGCCCATCTCCTTGGCGATGAGCGCGCTGGCCACGTCCTTGTTGGGAGTGAAGTGGTCGGCCACCAGCACCACCCGGGCCGGGTCGAAGACCCGCTCCCCGCCGGCCTCCTTGAAGCCGCGGATCATCATGGAGGCGCTCACGTCGTTGGCCAGCACCGTGTCCAGCTCGGCCTCCACGATGGCGCCGGGCTCCGCATGGGGGAGCCCGGCGCGGGAGGCCAATATCTTCTGGCTCATGGTTTGGGGGCGGCTCAAAGGGTGCGGTCCTCCGCTTTCAGCACCGGGGCGTGGGTCTTGAGATACTCCAGGCGGTTCAGGCCGTTGATAAAGGCCTTGGCCGCAGCCACCAGAATGTCGGGGTCCGTACCCTTGCCCAGCACCACGTGTCCATCTTCGCCTAATCGTACCGTTACTTCCCCCTGGGCGTCCAGTCCTCCGGTGATGGCGCTGATGGTGAACCTGAGCAGCTCGGCATTGGAGCCGGTTATCTTGCCGATGGTGTTGTACACCGCGTCCACCGGGCCCGAGCCCGAGCCGAACTCCTGCTTGAGCTCCTCGCAGTCGTACAGGCGCACCGTGGCCGTGGGCACGGTCACCGTGCCGGAGACGATGTTGAGGTAGTCCAGGCGCCAGCGCAGGGGGATGCGCAGGATCTCGTCGGCGATGAGCGCCTCGATGTCCTCGTTGAAAATGTCCTTCTTCTTGTCGGCCAGGCGCTTGAAGGCCTCGAAGAGCTTTTCCACGCTCTCTGGCCCCAGGTTGTAGCCCATGTCCTTGAGGCGGGCCTTGAGGGCGGCGCGGCCCGAGTGCTTGCCCAGCACCAGGTTATTCTGGGCCAGGCCCACCTCCTCGGGGGTCATGATCTCATAGGTCAGGGGCTGGTTGAGCACCCCGGCCACGTGGATTCCCGCCTCGTGGGCGAATGCGTTGGCCCCCACGATGGCCTTGTTGGGCTGCACCACGATGCCGGTGATCATGGACACCAGGCGGCTGGCCGGGTAGATCTCCTGGCGGTTGATCTGGGTGGTCAGGCCCAGCTCGGCCTCGCGTGTGGCCAGGGCCATCACCACCTCCTCGACCGAGGCGTTGCCCGCCCGCTCGCCGATGCCGTTGACGCAGCCCTCCACCTGGCGGGCCCCGGCGGTGACCCCGGCCAGGGAGTTGGCCACGGCCAGACCCAGGTCGTCGTGACAGTGCACGCTCACCGTGGCCTCGGACAGGCCGGGCACCTTTTCAAAGAGGAACTTGATGCGCTGGTGATACTCGTGGGGCAGGGCGTAGCCCACCGTGTCTGGGATGTTGATGGTGGTGGCCCCGGCCTCCAGGGCGGTCTGGACCGCCACGGCCAGGAATTCGGGGTCGGTGCGGGTGGCGTCCTCGGCCGAGAACTCCACATCGTCGCACAGGCTCCTGGCCAGGGTGACCCCGGAGGTGATCTCGCCCAGCACCTCGTCGCGGCTCAGTCTCAGCTTGTGCTCCAGGTGGATGTCGCTGGTGGCGATAAAGGTGTGGATGCGCTTTTTCTCGGCGTCCTTGATGGCATCCCAGCACTGGCGGATGTCGGCCTCCCAGGTGCGGGCCAGGCCGCAGATCACCGGGCCCTTCACCTGCTGGGCGATGAGCCTGACCGACTCGAAGTCGCCGGGGCTGGAGGCGGGAAAGCCCACCTCCATGATGTCCACGCCCAGATGGGCCAGCTTCTGGGCCAGGCGGAACTTTTCCTCGTGGTTCATGGAGGCGCCGGGCGACTGCTCGCCGTCGCGCAGGGTGGTGTCGAAGATTTTTACGTGATTGCTCATGAGTTGAATTCTCCCTAATTTCGCGGATTATTAACCAAATGACTCCCCACCGGGACACATCGCCAGGAGTCAAATGGTTAGCGGGATATGTCGGAGGGGGATGAAAAGACTAGGACAGGGGCAATCGCTCGTGGTCGGCCACCTGGGAAGCGGCCTTTTCGGCTTCGGCCTTGGCGGCCTTCTTCTTGGCCAGATAGCGGGCGGCGAAGGGTCCGCCCACCACATAGGAGGCCATCATGGCAAAGCCCATCACCTGGGGCTGGATGGCCACCAGGATGAACAGCAGCACCGTGGCCACCATGCAGTTGAAGGACTTGAGCTTGGACAGGCCAATCTCCTTAAAGCAGAGGTAGGGGACCGAACTGACCATGAGGAAGCTGAGCACGAAGATGATGGCTACCACCATCCAGGGATGGGGGGCCTGGGCTCCGAAGAGCTCGTGCCACATGAGCACCAGGGTGGAGAGCACGCTGGCCGCGGCCGGGATGGGCAGGCCCACGAAATGGCTGGTGCCTACCTTGGCGGTCTGCACGTTGAAACGGGCCAGGCGCAGGGCCCCGCAGGCCACGAAAAGGAAGGCCGCGGCAAAGCCCAGGCGGTCCAGGGACTGGAGGGCCCACATATAGACCATTATGGCCGGAGCCACCCCAAAGGCCACCAGGTCGCACAGGGAGTCATACTCCACTCCGAACTGGCTGACCGTGCCCGTGGCGCGGGCCACCTTGCCGTCCAGGCCGTCGAGCACCAGGGAGGCCAGGATGGCCAGGGACGCGATGACGAAGTTGCCCTGGATGGCCTCGGTGGCCGCGAACATGCCAGAGAACAGGCTGGCGGTGGTGAAGAGGTTGGGCAGCACGTACGCCCCCCGCCGGCGCGCTTCGCGCCGCTGTTTGCGGGATTTTTTGCTGCGTCGGCCCATCTAAACCTCGGCTATCACCGTTTGTCCGGCCCTGGTTCTCTGCCCGGCCGCCACCTTGACCCGCGCCTCCGGAGGGAGGTAGATGTCCAGGCGGGAGCCGAATCTAATCATACCGTACCTTTGGCCGCGCGCCAATGCAACCCCCCCGGCCACCCAGCAGTCGATGCGCCGGGCCACCAGGCCGGCCACCTGGGCCACCACGATCACCGGGCCCTCGGGGCTGGCCAGGATCATCTCGGACCGTTCGTTGGAAATGGCCGCTTGGGGACGGTCGGCGGGCAGAAAGCCCCCCGGGTGGTGGGTGACGCGCATCACCCGGCCCGCCAGGGGGGCCCGGTTTACGTGCACGTCGAAGATGTTCATGAAAATCGACACCATGAGGCAGTCGCCTCCCGGGAGGTCGGGATGAGAGGCGGGCTGGATCACCACCACCTTGCCGTCGGCCGGCGAGAGCACCGCGGCCGGGCCGGCATTGCTGGCGCGGGGAGGATCGCGGAAAAAGTTGGTGATGAGCAGAAACACGATCCACAGGGGCACGGCCAGCCACCACACTTGAAGGGCGCTGGCCACCAGGGCCAGAAACAGGCTGCCGAGCACATAGGGCCAGCCGGCCCGGGCCAGGGGGAGTTTGTCCATGGGGTCTCCGGATGGGCCTGGGATTCAGGCGCGCAGCTCGGCCAGTATTTGTTCGATGCGGTCGCGGCCGGCCAGCTTGAGCTTTTGCAGCCGCTTGCGCTCCACCTGCTCCTCGGTGGACAGATAGATGCGCTGATTCATCTCTTCCAGCTTTTTTTCCAGCTCCAGGTGTTCGGCCCACAGCTTGGCCAGCTCAGGGTTATGCTCCAGGTTTTCCTGGATCATGGCGATGTCGTTGGGTTCCATATTTTTCCTCGTCCGAAAACCAGGGAGCGCCGGCCCGGGCTCAGGGCTTGGGAGCCAGGGCAAAAACGCACCTGACCTCGGCGCCGAGCTTGATCAGCCCCGGCTCCAGGGTGGTGTTGGCCGCGCCTTTTCTGACCGCGTCCATGGCCGCCAGGGGCGCGGGGCCCTGCGCCCTGCCGGTCTCTATTCTCAGCACCGGGCCCAATGCGCCGTCCGCGGCCTTGGCCAGGGCCACGGCCTTGGCCCGGTCGTCGGCAAAGGCCGCGGTCAGGGCCCGGCGCTGGGCCGCGGCCGGGTCGGCCAGGTCCCAGTAGGGCCCGTCCACGCTGTTGGCTCCCGCCTTGACCGCTGCGTCCAACAGCCCGCCCAGAGCCTTGGGGTCCCGGCTGGTCAAGGCGACCCGGTGGGTGGCCTGGTAGCCGATGACCTCGTTGCGCTTGTCATTCTTGTTCCAGCGGGTGCGGGGGCGCAGCCGGTACCCGGCGCTTCGCAGGGAGTCCTTGGGCCCCAGCCGGGCCTTGAGCGCGGCCAGCACCCGTTTCATGTCCCGGGCGTTGTCCCGGGCCGCCTGTTCGGCGGTGTCCGCCCGGCTTGTCACCCCCACGGTGAGCCGGGCCACCTCCGGGGGCAGGCTCAGTTCGGCCCGGCCCTCCACCGCCACGGTGGCCGGGCCGTCGGCCAGGGCCGGGCCCGCCAGGACGGTCAGGCTCAGCAGCAATCCCAGGCATATGATCCTCAGCCCGCGCATGGCCGCCTCCCGTGGATTAGAGAAAATCATTATAGCACGCGCGGCGCGCGTCACTGCACCAGCTGGTACTCGTCCAGGGGCAGGCCGAAGCGCACCTCCGCGTCCGAGGGGCGGCAGTAGCGCGGCTTCAGCTCCAGGGCCGATACGCCCTCTCCCCGGCTCAGACGGCGCTCGCCCATCAGGGCCAGCCGTCCCGGGTCGGGCTGGTCCAGTTCCCCGGGGGCCAGCTCCAGGCCCGGGGCCAGATGCTCTGGCTCCAGCAGGCGGGCGCCCGGGCCCAAGAGCAGGGCCGGGGGGCTCAGCCGCTGGGCCAGACGCGCCGGGGTGATGGCCATGTCCGGCTCGATTCGCTCCAGGCCGGTGTCTCGGCGCTGGAAGGCCGCCGCGTACAACAGGTCCCGCCGGGCGTCGGCCAGGGCCCAGATGGCGCGCGCCTCGCTTGGAGCGGCCTCGGCCAGCAGGCGCAGGGAGGAGACCCCAACCACGGGCAGGTCCAGGCCCAGGGCCAGACCCTGGGCCGTGGCAAGAGCAACGCGCAGGCCGGTGAAAAAGCCGGGCCCCAGGGTCACGGCCAGGCCCTCCAGGCCGCGCCGCGCCGCGCCGGCCTCGGCCAGCACCCGCTCCACCGCGGGCAGCAGACGCCGGGAAAAGCCCGGGCCCGGCTCCAGGCGGGCCTGGGCCAGCACCCGGCCGCCCGCGGCCAGGGCGGCGCCGCCGCCGGACAGGGAGGTGTCCAGGGCCAGGACCAGCATGGCCCCGCGCCCTACTGGGCGCCCCCGCCCATGTTGCGGGCTATGTCCAGGTAAAAGACAAAGGCCATGAGCATCAGCAGCACCACCATGCCCACCTGTTGGGCCTTTTCCCGCGTGGCGGCGGACACCGGCTTGCGGGTGAAGGCCTCGATGAGGAAGAACAGTATGTGCCCCCCGTCCAGGGCCGGAATGGGCAGCAGGTTCAGCACGGCCAGGTTCACCGAGATCAGGGCGGCCAGGCTGATGAGCGGGGCCAGGCCCATGCTGGCCGCCTGGCTGGCCACCTGCACGATCATTATGGGCCCGCCCAGGTTCTTCACCGACTCGGCGCCCTTGATGATCTTGGCCACGCTGACCACGATCAGCTCGCCGGCCCAATAGGTCTTTTGCAGGGCCGCGCCCACCGCCTCCCAGGGGCCGAACTCCAGGATCAAGCCGTTTTCCGGGCCCGCGGCAATGCCCACCCGATAGACCTGGTGCTTCACCTCTCCGGAGCCGACCAGCTCCAGGCGGGGATGGACCACGGTTTCCACCCGGCGCTTGCCCCGCTCCAGGACCATTCGCAGGGGCCGGCCGTTGCTGTTCTGTATCAGCGCGACCATGTCCTCCCACCGGGAGACCGGTTGGCCGTTGATGGACAGTATCCGGTCGCCCTTTTGCAGGCCCGCCTCCAGGGCCGGCGAGTCGGGCAGCACCTTGCTCACGTGGGTGGTGAGCACGGGCATGCCCCAGATAAGGACCAGCAGGTAGTAGGCGACCAGGGCGAATACGATGTTGGCCAGGGGCCCGGCCGCCACGATGGCCAGGCGCCAGCCCACCGGCTTGTGGGAAAAGCTCTCGGCCTCCTCCTCGGGAGCCACCTCTTCCTCGGGGTTCTCGCCCACCATGCGCACAAAGCCGCCCAGGGGGATGGCCGAGATGCGGTAGTCGGTCCCGCCCCGCTTGAAGCCGATCAGGCGCGGGCCAAAGCCCAGGGAAAAGGTCTTGACCCCCACCCCGGCCCTCTTGGCCACCAGGAAGTGCCCCAGCTCATGCACGAAGATGAGCACTCCCAGCATTATGGCCGCCCACACCCAGGTCATGCCGCTTCTCCTTGCCGGGCGGCCCACTCCCGGGCTTTGGCCCGGGCCGCGCGGTCGGCCTCCAACACTTCGGCCACGCTGTTCAGGGGTCCGGCGGCGTGGTCGGCGAGCACCTGCTCCACGCAGGCGGCGATGCCGCCAAAGGCCAGCCTGCCCTCCAGGAACAGCCCGACCGCCACCTCGTTGGCCGCGTTCATGGCCGCCGGCGCGCTGCCCCCTTGGCGGCCCGCGGCCAGGGCCAGGCCCAGGGCAGGGAAACGCTCCAGGTCCGGGGCGCGGAAGGTCAGCTTGGCCACCTCGGTCAGGTCGAGCTGGGGCAGCTCCAGGGGCAGGCGCGAGGGATAGGACAGGGCAAAGGCAATGGGGGTCTTCATGTCCGGCTGGCCCAGCTGGGCGATGAAGGAGCCGTCCACATACTCCACCAGGGAGTGCACCACCGACTGGGGATGCACCACCACGCTGATGTCGTCGTAGTCCTGGCCAAAGAGCCAGTGGGCCTCGATGACCTCCAGGCCCTTGTTCATCAGGGTGGCCGAGTCAATGGTGATCTTGGGGCCCATGGCCCAGTTGGGATGGTCCAGGGCCATGGCCGGGGTCACCTCGGCCAGCTGGGCCTGGGCGAAGTCGCGGAAGGGCCCCCCGCTGGCGGTGAGCCACAGGCGCTTGACCGCGGCGCGGTCATTGCCCATGAGGGACTGGAAGATGGCCGAGTGCTCGCTGTCCACCGGGATGATGGCCGACCCGCTGGCCTGGGCCGCGGCCATGACCAGCTCGCCGGCGGCCACCAGGGTCTCCTTGTTGGCCAGGGCCACGTCGATGCCCGCCTTGAGCGCGGCGTAGGTGGGCAGCAGGCCGGCCGCGCCCACCATGGCGCTGATCACCAGGTCGGCTTCGCAGCCGGCCGCGGCCTCCAGATAGCCCTGGGGGCCGTGCACCACCCGGGCCTTGAGGCCCGAGGGCAGCAGGGCCTTGAGCTTGTCCGCCGCCTCGGCGTCCAGCACGGCCAGCAGCTCGGGCTGCACCAAGGCCGCCTGGGCGGCCAGGGCCTCCACCGAGCGGGCCGCGGCCAGGCACTTGACCCGGAAGCGGTCGCGGTGGGCGGCCACCACCTCCAGGGTGCTAACCCCGATGGAGCCGGTGGAGCCCAGTATGGCCAGGTTTTTTACGCCCACAAGAGCATCCTCAGCAGCAAAAAGGCCGCCACCCCGGCCAGGATGCCGTCCACCCGGTCCAGCACCCCGCCGTGGCCCGGCAGGATGCCGCCCGAGTCCTTGACCCCGGCGGCCCGCTTGAGGGCCGACTCGGTCAGGTCGCCGCCCACGCTGACCAGGGCCAGGACCAGGCCCAGCAGGAATCCGGCCCCGGCGCTGGTGGCGGGCAGCCACAGGGCCGCGAAGATGGCGCCCAATATGGCGGCCAGCAGCGCGCCGCCGGCCACGCCCTCCATGGTCTTGCCCGGGCTGATGGACGGGGCCAGCTTGTGCCTGCCCCAGAGGTGGCCCGCGAAGTAGGCCCCCACGTCGGCGGCCACCACGCACAGCAGGGCGAACAACAACAGCACCCGCCCCGAGGGCAGGCCCAGCAGCACCAGCAGGCAGGCGAAGAGCCCGCCGCAGTAGATCAGGCCCCATCCCCGCGTAGTGGCCTCCTGCCAGGCGTCGCCCAGCTCGGCCCCGGCCAGGGCGCAGACCAGGGCCAGGGCCAGCAGGCCCAGGGCCAGGGCGGCCAGGGCGGCGGCGCCTCCGGCCAGGGCGGCCAGGGCCACCAGGCCGGCCAGGGCCACGCCGGTCAGGGCCGGGGCTCCCCAGGGCCCGGGCAGGACCATGCGGGTGTACTCGTACATGGCGATGCCGGCCGCCGCGGCGATGATCAGGCCGATGATCCACAGAGGGGCCCAGAGCACCATGGCCAGGGCCCCCACGGCCAGGGGCAGGCCGGTGGCCGCCCTGAGGGCCAGGCTGCTCATGGGGCGGCGGCGGGTGGGCTGGTCCATCAGCCTTTTCCGTTCAGTTGGTCGCCGGTCTGGCCAAAGCGGCGCTCGCGGGCGCCATAGACCCTCAGCGCCTGGGCCAGCTCGGCCTCGCGGAAGTCGGGGAAGTAGGTGTCCGTGAAATAGAACTCGGCATAGGCGATCTGCCAGAGCAGGAAGTTGCTCACCCGAAGCTCGCCGCTGGTGCGGATCAACAGATCCACCTCGGGCAGGCCCGTGGTGTAGAGCCGCGCGGCCAGGGCGTCCTCGTCAATGGCCATGGGGTCCAGCTCGCCGGCCGCGGCCTCCTGGGCCAGGCGGCGGGCCGCCTGGGTTATCTCCTGGCGGCCTCCGTAGGACAGGGCCAGGGTGAGCACCATGTCCTTGCCCTGGCTGGTGGCCTCCATGGTTTCGTCCAAGAGCTTGCGGGTGGCCCCGGGCAGGCGCTCGATGGAGCCGATGGCGTTCAGGCGGATGCCCTGGTCCAGCATCTCCTGGCGCTCTTTCTTCAGAAAACGGCCCAGCAGGCGCATGAGCGCCTCCACCTCGGCCTTTGGCCGGGCCCAGTTTTCCTCGCTGAAGGCATAGAGGGTCAGGGCGGCGATGCCCAGCTTGCGGCAAGAGCGCACGATCACCCGCACGCTTTCGGCTCCCTCCTCGTGGCCGCGCACCCGGCGCCAGCCGCGGGACTTGGCCCATCGGCCGTTGCCGTCCATGATCACCGCCACGTGGCGGGGCAGGGCGGAGCGGTCCAGTCTCTCCAGGGGATCTGCTTTGGGGGATGAACGAGCCATGACGCGGCCCTAAAACTCCAGGATCTCCTTTTCCTTTTCCTCCAGGAGCTTGTCCACCTTGGCCACATAGTCGTCGGTGAGCTTCTGCACCTCGTCCTGGCCCCGGAAGGCGTCGTCCTCGCTGATCTCGCCCTCCTTTTTGAACTCCTTGAGCAGTTCGTTGGCCTCGCGGCGGGCGTTGCGGACGGCCACCTTGGTCTCCTCGCCCATTTTCTTGACCACCTTGACCAGGTCCTTGCGGCGCTCCTCGGTCAGGGGAGGCACGGCGATGCGCACCACCTTGCCGTCGTTGTTGGGGGTCAGGCCCAGATCGCTCTTTAAAAGCGCCTTTTCAATGGCCTCGCAGGTGGAGGCGTCCCAGGGCTGGATAAGGATCAAGCGGGGCTCGGGCACCGAAAGGCTGGCCATCTGGTTGAGCGGGGTGGGCGCGCCGTAGTAGTCGGCCCGCACCCCGTCCAAAAGGGAGACCGAGGCCCGTCCGGTGCGCACCCGCTTGAAGTCGCGGTTGAGGGCCTCGATGGCCTTTTCCATCAGATCCTTGGCTTCCTTCTTGGCGTCTTCGATCATGGCTAAACCTCCACCCGGGAGCCCACCGCCTCGCCCAGCAGCACCCGCTTGATGTTGCCCGGCTCCAGCAGGTTAAAAACGATCACCGGCAGCTTGTTGTCCCCGGCCAGGCTAATGGCCGTGGCGTCCATCACCTTTAAATGCTCGGCCAGCACCTGGTCGTAGGTCACCGTGGTGTACTTGACCGCCTCGGGATGGGTCACCGGGTCGGCATTGTAGATGCCGTCCACCTTGGTGGCCTTCATGAGCACCTCGGCCCCTATCTCCTGGGCCCTGAGGGCGGCGGCGGTGTCGGTGCTGAAGTAGGGGTTGCCGGTGCCCGCCCCGAAGATGACCACCCGGCCCTTTTCCATGTGGCGGATGGCCCGCCGGCGGATGTAGGGCTCGGCCACCTGGGGCATGTTGATGGCGCTCATCACCCGGGTGGGCACCTCATGGCGCTCCAGGGCGTCCTGCAGGGCGATGGAGTTGATCACCGTGGCCAGCATGCCCATGTAGTCGGCCTGCACCCGGTCCATCTGGGCCGCGCTGTCGCTCACCCCCCGGAAGATGTTGCCCCCGCCCAGCACCACGCCCAACTGCACGCCCAGCCCGTGGGCGGCCATCAGCTCGCTGGCCACGTAGTCCAGGACCTCGGGCGCAATGCCAAAAGACTCCCCGCCCATGAGGGCTTCGCCGGAGACTTTTAACAGGACTCTGCCAAAGGCGGGGCTGGGGCTCACGTAATCCTCCCGTGGGTTTCTAGCCCGCATATTTCACGAGGTCCGTGCGTCCGGCTGCGCCAGCCACCGGCATACGGTGTTGCTGGCCGCGCGCGGACCTCGACGTAGCTTGGGCTACGCCTGCGGCCCTCGCTTGCCAGACGCCTTGTCTGCCGGCGGCTGGCTGTGCCGGGCCGGGGTACAAACTGCACCTTGAAAGCGCGGGGGCTTTTTCATAACGACCCCATGAATATTGGTTCGTTTGTTAATGCCACCCAACCCTCATGAAATATTCGGGCTAGCTCTCCTCGCCCAGCATGAAACGGGCGAAGCGCCGGATCTGCACGTTCTCGCCGGTCTTGGCCCGGAGCTCGTTGACCAGGTCCTCGATGGTCAGGTCGGTGTCCTTGACAAAGGCCTGACTCATCAGACAGCTCTCTGACACGAACTTCTTCATCTTGCCGTCGACGATCTTGTCCACGATCTTCTCGGGCTTGCCCTGCTCCAGGGCCTGGGCCTTGTAAATCTCGCGCTCGCGCTCCATCACCTCGGCCGGCAGGTCCTGTTCGGTGACGCAGATGGGGTTGGAGGCGGCGATGTGCATGGCCAGGTCCTTGGCAAAGGCTGCGAACTCCTCGGTCTTGCCGGTGAAGTCGGTCTCGCAGTTGACCTCGACCAAGACCCCCAGCTTGCCGCCGGCGTGGATGTAGCTGGCGACCTGGCCCTCGCTGGCCACCCGGCCGGCGCGCTTGGCGGCCACGGAAAGGCCCTTTTGGCGCAGCCAGTCCACGGACTTTTCCATGTCCCCGTCACACTCGCCCAGGGCTTTCTTGCAGTCCATCATGCCGGCGTTGGTTTTATCTCTGAGTTCCTTGACCATGGCGGCGGTGATGTTCACGGCGATCTACTCCTTATAGACTTATGGCTGACAGGCCCGCCTTGCCGGTCAGGCCCGCTTGGCTTCGTTTTCTCGCGGGGATCAGGCCTCGCTCTTTTTCTCTTCGGCGGCTGCCTCGGGCTCGGCCTTGGGCGCGGCCTCGGCTTCGGCGATCTCGGCCTTGGCCTCGGCGGCCGCGGGCTTTTCCTTGCGGATGACCACCACCTCGGGGCCCTCCTGCTCCTCGGGACGGCCCACGGTCAGCTCGGGCATGTCCTTGGGCATCTGGACCTCCCCGGTCTCCCGGGAGGCGCCGCGCTGCTCGCGCAGGGCCAGGCCCTCATTGGCCGCGCTGGCCAGGGCGCCGGTGATCAGGCGGATGGCCCGGATGGCGTCGTCATTGCCCGGGACGAGGTAGTCGATGCCCTCGGGATCGCAGTTGGTGTCCACCATGGCCACGATGGGAATCTTGAGGCGCCGGGCCTCGTTGATCGCGATCTTTTCCTTTTTGATGTCCACCACCACCACGGCCGCGGGCAGCTTGCCCATGTCCTTGATGCCCCCCAGGTTGCGCTCCAGCTTGGCCAGCTCGCGCCGAAGACCCATGGCCTCCTTCTTGGGGTACTGCTCGATGGTGCCGTCGGCCACGATGCCCTCCAGCCACTTGAAGCGCTCCACCGAGCGCTTGATGGTCTGGTAGTTGGTGAGCATGCCGCCCAGCCAGCGGTGGTTGACGTAGTACATGCCGCAGCGCTCGGCCTCTTCGGTGATTATGTCCGCCGCCTGGCGCTTGGTGCCCACGAAGAGCACCTCGCCGCCCTTGGCCACGGCCTTTACCACGAAATCGTAGGCCTTGCGGAAGTAGACCACGGTCTGCTGCAGGTCGATGATGTGAATGCCGTTGCGGGCCCCGAAGATGTAAGGCTTCATCTTGGGGTTCCAGCGGCCGGTCTGATGGCCGAAATGGACTCCGGCCTCCAAAAGCTCGCGCATGGTCACATAGGCCATGACTCTCCTCCAAATTCGGTTTGTCCTCCGCCCCGCGTTGGATGGGCTGACCCCCCGGCCTCCCCGGCCGGCACCAGGCTTCACCCCGCAAAGGCGTGTGTAATTATGAACCGCAGAAGAATATCACAGGCCCCCCGGGCCCGCAAGGGCGGCCCAGGGGATTATATGTGGCGCTTTTACGGCGATTCAAGAGCGATAGTCCGCGTTTATCCTGATGTAGCCCTCGGTGAGATCGGTGGTGAGCACCCAGTGCTCGTGGTCTCCCAGGCCCAGCTCCAGGCGCATCTCGTAGCGGGGCCGGGCCATGACCTTCACCGCCCGCTCCTCGGCCTCGGGACCGGTGGCCAGACCGTTCTTGGCCACGGCCACCTCGTTCATGTAGATGGAGCTTTTCTCCTCAACAAAGGGCAGTCCGTGGCGGGCGGCGTGGGCCCCGGCGGTGGAGAGGATGCGGCCCCAGTTGGGGTCTCCGCCGGTGAAGGCGGTCTTGACCAGGGGCGAATGGGCCAGGGCGTAGGCCACGCCCCTGGCTTGGTTCGCCGAGGCCGCGCCGCACACCCGCACCCGCACCAGATGGCTGGCCCCCTCGCCGTCGGCCACCACCATGGTGGCCAGCTCCTGGCACACCGCGGTCACCGCGCCGGTGAGCCAGGCCAGCTCCGGGTCGCCCGGGGACAGCTCGGGGTTGTTTGCCTTGCCGCTGGCCAAAAGGATCACCGTGTCGTTGGTGGAGGTGTCGCCGTCCACGCTGGCGCGGTTGAAGCTCTGCTCCATGGCCTCGGCCAGCACCGAGGCCAGGGCCGCGGGCGAGGCGGCCGCGTCGGTGAGCACAAAGCAGAGCATGGTGGCCAAGGGCGCGGGCATGATC
>Ga0272444_10001506_pt1 | contig 22416 bp, 19 predicted proteins | sample SSMForm13_FD_201033 | JGI IMG/M metagenome (GOLD analysis project Ga0272444, IMG submission 201033) | Marine sediment archaeal communities from Little Sippewissett salt marsh, Falmouth, MA, United States - SSM-Form-13 | ecosystem: Environmental > Aquatic > Marine > Wetlands > Sediment ...
ATCTCACACTGCTTGGTTATCGCCGGCTGCTTTGGCGATTACCTCGGCGGTATACCCCAGGCTTTCGATTGCTCTTGTCAGTTCGTCTGGCTCGGGGGAGCCTGTAACTATCGCCCGTCCGGACCGAAGATCAACCTCGACGGCCTGGCTGCGTGGCACTTCCTTGAGCGCCCGTTCGACGGCTTGGCGGCAGTGATTGCACGTCATGCCGGTCACCTTGAGTTCGATTAAGGATTCGCCTTCCCCGGCCAGCAGGTCCTTGGGCGAGCTCACGTGCGTATGCGACGGCAGATACGATCGGATCGCGCCGGCTATCAGCACAGCCAGCAGTATCGCCGCCAGCATCGTTCTTACTGTCGGCGGCAGCATCCAGCCCATCTCCGGCACGCCGGCGCCGCCGACAACGGGGATGAGATAATCCAGTGTCAGTCCGCTGGCAAGGGCAGTCACCGCCACCGAGAGCAGGTAGAGGACCGCTGTCTTTGGACCCATCGTTCGCCATATGGTGGTGATGGTGGCGGCGTTGGTGGCTGGGCCCGTCATCAGGAACACCAGGGCCACGCCCGGGGAGACGCCTGTTGCGATGAGCGCCGCGGCGATTGGCACCGATGCGGTAGCACAGACGTACACGGGAATGGCAAGCACCATCATCGCCATCATCGCCAGTATCCCGCCGCTGAGTACGCCTGTGAAAAAGTCCGGCGGCACGATGGCTGTAATGATGGCTGCGATGACCAGACCGGCGAGCATCGACCGCCCGACGTCCTGGGGCAAGGTGAGAAATCCATACATTGCCGCCGCTCGCAGCCGGGCCATGGGGTCAGGACGCACGTCACCGTTTACGGCAGCGGTGCCTGGGGTGCACGCGCCATCATGGCAGAGCGGCGCAGGGGTGTTGTCCGTTTCGCCAGGGGGGGTGTCTTTGGTCCCCAGGGCAACGAGCGATCCGCCGAGCAGACCGGATATCAGGGCTGCCAGTGGGCGGTAGATGGCGAACGTTATCCCGAGCAGGCTGAAGGTTACCATGATGCTGTCCACGCCGGTTTGCGGTGTGGAGATAAGGAACGCGACCGTCGCGCCCCGGCTGGCGCCCTGGCGGCGCAGCGACGCACCCACGGGAATTACCCCGCAACTGCACAGTGGCAGCGGAACGCCGAAAAGGGCTGCCTTGAACACCGGCCAGAAGCCAGTTCCGCCAAGATGCCGCTCCACTGTCCGTGCTGATATTAACACCGACAGCGCCCCGGCGACGGCGAAGCCCAGCAGCAGGTACGGGGACATATCTCCCAGTACCGACCACAGGCTGTTAAGGGCTTTCAGGGCTGTTTCCATTTGGCCATTCCGGGTACGTCAACACTTTTCGAACGTTCGGCTGACCGCTTGGCTAGCCGGTTAGTTTATGCGAATGCTACGTATGCTTTCTTTGCGGCCGAGCAGATCGGACAGTGGTCCGGGGCGTCGCCGACCATGGTGTGGCCACAAACAGTGCATATCTGGATGGTCCCAATTTCGTAGTCTTTGCCTTCGTCAACGGCCTGCTTGGCTTCGGCGTACATTGCCGCGTGGATCTGCTCGGCTGCGAGGGCGTAGTTAATGCTGCGAATGGCTCCCTTTTCGGACTGGGCCTCGGCGACGGCAAGGTAGGCCGGGTACATCTCGTGGACCTCGAACAACTCGCCCTCGATCGCGGCAGCGAGGTTTTCCGACGTTGCTCCGAGCCCAAATCCGCCTCCGGCAGTGACGGCAGCGTCGCCGGTCACATCGCGCATGGCCCGGAAGTGCCCGCTCGCATGGGCCTGTTCGGCCCGGCTTATGGCCCTGAAGAGCCTGGCGACATTGGCGAAACCTTCTTTCTCGGCCTTTTCCGCCCAGACAAGATACCTCATGTGAGCCATCGATTCGCCGCCAAAAGCACTCTGCAAGTTCGCTGCCGTCATGCTGCGCATGTCCTTCTCCTGTTTCTTTGGAACGTATTGTGCGTATCAGGTCGCAGGTGACCTCTGAAATCAAACTCGAGATTCGGGTCGGCTTTTTTCTTCTCGTGCAGCTTTGCAGTCTGGACAAAGCCCGCAAATCTCCACATGACAATCCAATAAATCATAACCGGTGCTCTCTTGCAGTTCGCTCGTCCGAACTCGACATACCTCTGCCGGAGCATCGGCGATACGCCCGCACTGGACACATCGCACGTGATGGTGCGGCTCGACGTGCCCGTCAAAACGCGCTGGCCCATCGTCCATCCTTACCCGCTTGGCCTGGCCGGAAGCAACCAGCAGGTCGAGGTTGCGGTAAACCGTGGCCAGGCTTATTCGCGGAATGTGCCTTCTGACAGATTCATACAAAGCGTCAGCGGTAGGGTGGGACTCGCTCGTGCGAAGGATCTGCAGGATCAGGCTCCGCTGTCGAGTCATCCGAACACCACAGTTCTTTGACTGTCCGCTATTCATAATGATTCTCGTTACTAATACTAGGCAGGCAAGATCGAAAGTTGCAACCGAGGCCGACAAAAAAACGTAAAAGAAAGGGCAGACTCTCACCGAGAGCGCAAAAAGTGATGGAAAAACGTTTTGTTTGTCCATTTCGACGGGCTGGGACTACTGGTCTATTGCCTCGATTTTGCGAATGCAGCAGAGACAACCATGCCAATAGAAGAAGCCCTGAGACAGGTCATGCCGCAGGGCTTCTGTAGGTGTGACGGTTGGCTGACTTCTGGGTAGACCAACTTATTTGTGTTTGCCTTCGCGATTTCTGCATTCACCGCGAGGGCGTATTTTCTCAGCGGCTCGAGGCTGTCTGGTTGGTGACCTGGGCGTCGATCAGCCAGCGTAGACCGCCCTGAACGTAGTATTTGAACTCGATGGTCTGATCTTTCTCAAGGCCTTTGATTATTCCTGTTAGATCCTCGGACGATGCGCTCGCGCCGGATTCTTTGGCTTCCGCGGGGCGAACGAGCAGGGCACGTGTGCCCTGCTTACCGAGCACCACGGCCTGTGGGCACATGGCGCTGTCGATGCCAAGCCTGCGGCTTACAACTTTCCTTTCGCCAACGTTTATCACTCGGCCGGTTTCGGTCAACACGACCGGGCGGATGTCTTTGATGACAAACATGAAGTCTGACGTTTCGTAATCGATGATTACTTCGTCACCACCGGAGAACTGCTCGGCCTTCTTGAGGATTGCTGGATCGGGCACCGTATCGGGTGTGCCGGGTTTGCCTCCGACGTTCGGAACATTGGGTATCACGAAAGTCCATGACATCCTGCCCTTGTAAACCACCAGCCCCTTGGTTGGGACATTGCGGATGCGCAAGGACTTCATGCTGCTGACCTTGAAGGAAAATTCCTTCCCGGCATCGGTGCCGCCATAGGCGCTTGCATTGTTGTTGCCCAGTTTCGTTACGTTGCTGATCCATCGCCTTGGGCCAAGGTAGACGAAATCTATTTTGACACGGTCGCCAATCTTCAGGGTTGGCACCAGATTCTGCACCACTCCCTGGGGATTGATATTGCCCTTCATGGCCTTCTTGTCGTCGCCATTGGGCGAGATGAACGCCGAAGCCGCTGTCCGGCCTTTCGGGACCGCATTGAGCATCAGGGTTGGCGCACAGTTATTCTTGCCAATTGCCCATCCAGTGAACGTAGCTTCGCACTTGCCTGGAACCGGTTTTGCTATCGAGCCTCCCGTAGACCCGCCACCGCCACCGCCTCAGCCGCACGCGGTGCGAAGGTTAACCAACATGGCCAGGGTTGCCAGGCTCAGAATTGTCGTTCTAAAAATCGCTCGCTTCATTGGCATGCTTCCTTCGACGGCAAGTCAAGATACAATACGACCATTGTACCAACACACTACTATAAGCCCATTATCGGCTTTTTGAAAGCTTATTCATTGGAGAATTGTCCCAGTCCGGGCAACCAGTGAAGTTCGGCGGCCTGCTTGCCAAGTTTCGTCTGCCCGCAACGTCGAACCAGAGCCTTGTAGAACCGATTGGCCGCGGAGGGGTCTCGGTACATCAGCCATCTTCCCGCTCTGCAAAGTCTCAGAGCGGTTTCGTCGGTGCCGTCGGGCATAAGCTCACAGGCGCTCCAGGCGTGATCGGCTGCCTCGTACAGGTGGTGCCATTTCCCCAACGGCTGGGGTTGGTTGTCGCCGACGCGGCGGCGTTCGTCGGCGCTGGCGGGGGCGATTGTGTAAAGCGCCGCCGTCGCTCCGCTCGGGTCGGCGGCGTTGGTGCTGGTGCGTGCAAACTCGGGCCATCGGTGGAACCGCCCGTCGGATTCCTTGCCGTACCACCCGGTATCGTAGCCCAGCAACCGCTGGCCGTCTTTGACCAAAGCGGTCGCCGCCCGCCAGTGCGACTGTGCTCGCTGGGCGGACGTGCGGGTTTGGTCGTGACCGGCGCGGATGGCGGCTATGTAGGAGTCCAGTTCGCGCTGCATGTCCGGCGGGTAATACGGACGGGCGAGTTTCCATTTACCCGCCCGCGTCAGCCGGCGAGCCAGAATGTTCCGCAGCGCCTGTCCGGCGGCGTTCTTTGGTGCCCGGTCATCCACGTAAGCCTTGAGTTCTTTTATTGTAAGAATTCGCTCGGCGACATATGCGGCGTTGAATTCGTAGCCATGACGGACCAGCAGGTCCAGAGCGTCGACGTACTGGCATCGGGCGAGTTTAAGCGCAGCCAGTTCGCCGGCGGGTTCGCCTTGGCTGGGGGGCGGGGCGTACGGCAGGCGAGAGAGAGGGTCTTCGGTGGTCGGGCAGGGCTGATTTGGCGGCATTGCCCGAACTACCTTGGCCAGCACGGTGGCGGCCTGGTCGAGCTTGCCGGCGCGGAGGAGCAGTTTGGCGGTTATCCACTGGGCGATCGGTGCATCGGCGGGGGCACGGGAGACCCATCGGCTGGCTGCATCCATGCGCGCGGATTGGTAGGCCAGCCAGGCCAGGCGGTCGGCGCCGCGAACGGACCGAGCCGCCGAGGCCTCCACGGCTTTCAGCCAAGCCCCAGCCGTGTTGGCGTCGGCGCTCTGGGATGCGACCCAAAGCGTGCTTTGCCCGGCGAGGACATGGGCTGTGATGATCGGTCGAAGGCGATCCGACCGGGCCGCAGCCGCCAGGGCAATCGGGCCAGTCTTGACGAGCTTGTCGGCACATATCCGTAGCGACGCGGCGGCGCTCGGGTCGCCGGTTGCGTACTGGAGCAGGTAGAGTTCGACGGCCTGGTCGAACCGGCCTCGGTCGAGTTCCAACCGAGCCTGCCAGCCGACGCTTGCGACGGCCAGGCCCGCCGAGTCGGCAAATCCTGCCTCCGCGAGTTTGCGGGTTTGGGCGAACCGTCTCATAGCCTCGGGCGGGCGGTTCTTCATCGCGGCCCGGCCTAGCATGAACGCCGCCCATACACTGCGGTACTTCCGCTTGGCGGCGGGTAGTTCAAGCAGCGCCTCCCAGCGACCAACCGCCTCTTTGATCCGTCCTGCGTGCCAGGCTGCCGCGGCGCTGAGGTACATGTCGAACTCGCGTGGCAGGCCCGTCGGCATGGTCAACTCAGGTGCGACTGGGCGGGGCTCGTTCCTGGCGTTGACATAGTAAAGGTTCCGTTGTCGGCAGATTTCCCAATCGTCAACGGCCTGTCGATACTCCGTAATAGCCTTGCGCGTGGCAGTATACTGACTGACGATCTTCTTGCGGCGGGGGGCGGGAATTGTCTTATCCGCCTCCATCGCCGCGACCAGGTCGGCCTGTGCAGCCCTGGCTGTCAGGGAGGCCTTGCTCTGCCGGCGCGTTGTGATGACGGCGCGTAGTTTCGTGTCCGATCCAAGCGGCATGATCCGCTGAAGCTCCGCGACAAAGTTCGCCGACGGGCAATGCAGCAGCCAGGTGTCGTTTTCATTGGACAACCCGGGAATGTACGCCCCTCCACAAGCCAGCGCGGTCGCCTGCAAGGCAAGCACCAACACCCAGCCGGCCAGCGACGCGAGAATCACCTTGGCATACGCACTACTTCGCATTGGATATAACATCAACTCTGATCTCCGTATCTTTGTCCAAACGCACCCAGGCGGCTTTTATTGTTTGTCCTGGCCTGATCAGCCCGACAGCTTTGTCTCGCGGTGCGACGCTGGCATTGGTCTTGCCTTTGGCGACTATCTGCATGCCCGCCAGTCCGTCGCAGGCGACCAGTTCGGCGCCGGACCAGCTCATCGACAGCTCCTCCGGCAGGGGGGAATCCGCATCGCCTTCGTTGCGGATGATTATTTCCGAAAGGCTCGGCTCGGCCCGGGCAGCGGCGGCGGTCACAATCGCTCTCGGGCATCGGCCGGCGGCGACGGCGGCGAGGGTTCGTCGGTGCCAGTTCAGCTTGTCGCCGGTTACGGGCAGGCGATACCAGATCACGCCGGTCATCGACGCGGGGCGGTCGGCGGTCCAGCCCCTAACCAGCGCTGCCATTGCGGACGGGTCGCTTGAAAAGCGGACCAGCCGGACGCTGTCGGACCAGCTTGGACGGCCCGCTTCGGCAGCCAGGCCGACGAGTTTGCCGGCCTCGTTGACGCCAGAAAGATAGGAGTAGGTGGGAAGGGCCACCCGAAACGGCCTGCCGAACTCGCCGGCTCGCTCGACCGCGGCCCGGGCGGCAGCAGGATCGCACAACACGCCGCCCTCAGCCGTAAGCAAACGCGGGTCTGCCGAGTGGACCTGGAGCACGAATCCGTCGGTGGCCTCGACGAGCTTGCCAAAGTCTCGCGAGCCCATCCAGCTCGGCAGGGCAGTAATAACCACCGGCACGGGAGCCGCCGTTTTCCGCACGGCCTGGATCCACAAACAATAGCCTGCCAGCCTGGCAGTTGGGCAATCAAAGTCGACCTGCAGCTCCATCGGCTCGACGCCACCCGATCGCGCCGAAGCCAGCACCGCTGAAACCACCTCCACGAGATGCCGAGTGATAGCCCCGTCGGCCTCGAATTGGCCAGAGTATGCGTTGATGCGAATCGCCAGACCCACCGAGCCGCCCCCGCGACGACACGCGGCGTAGTCCGGCTGAACGATGACGGTTCCGCCTGATCCATCAGACGGTGTGAGTTCGGCTGCAAGAAGGACGAGCCGGTCGAATTCCCCGGGCGCGTCGGTTTTGCCGAAAGCCACCTCGGCGGCCTCGATAACCGCCGGCGTCCACGCTCGTTGCCAGAGGTACGCCTGAGACCCCATCGCCCCGGTTGTTCGCGGCCCACGTCGGCTGAGAAAGACAATCAGCACTGTTGCGACAGCAAGAACTACTGCTGCTGTCGCTTGCGCTCGTTTGTCTCGCAAATCCATGGCAATTGCCCAGCCCAGAAGGTCGTCAGTACCATTCGAATATACCGCGCTACCAGCCTGCCCATAAAGGCCAAACCCGTCGTTGTGGTTTGTGCATTGTCAAACGCGGGCGGCACTGGCATTGGCGTTGCGGGTTTGATAACTTGACAGATCAACTAACGATACAGGCCGCCGCGTGCGTCGGCGCCGAACGTTTTTGGGAGAATACAGATGCGGATGAATCGTCGTGGTTTTCTGAAGGCTCTTGGGGCGGGAGCGTGCTGGGCGGCAGGTGGGTTTGCCGGGGCAAGCAAAGGAATTGCGGCATCCGTTGCGGCCAGGCCGCACATCGTGCTCTGCATGGCGGACGACCAGGGCTGGGGCGACATGGGTTATTACGACCACCCCGTGCTCAAGACGCCCAACTTCGACGAGATGGCCAGGGCAGGCCTGCGATTCGACCGGTTCTACGCAGCCGCTCCGGTTTGCTCGCCCACCCGAGGCAGCGTGATGACCGGAAGGCACCCCAACCGTTTTGGCTGCTTCAAGTGGGGCTACGGTTTGCGGCCGCAGGAGATCACCGTCGCCGAGTCGCTCAAGAAGGCTGGTTATGCCACCGCGCATTTTGGCAAGTGGCACCTCGGAACGGTTTACAAAAACAGCCCGGTTAACCCAGGCGCAAGCGGTTTTGACGAATGGTTTTCTGCGGCGAACTTCTACGACACCAGCGATGTCCTCAGCCGCGAAGGCAAGGCGGTGCAGACGAAGAAGGAAAGCTCGATGGTCGCCGTCGACGCTGCCATCGAGTTCATGCACAAGCACGTCAAGGGCGATAAGCCAATGTTCGTGGTCGTCTGGTTCGGCTCGCCGCACAGCCCGCACAAGGCGTCCGAGCAGGATCTTGCCCTCTATGCAGATCAGCCGAAGAAGCTGCAGCACTTCTATGGCGAGATTACCGGCATGGACCGCGCGTTCGGCAAGCTGCGCAAGGAAATCGCCACGCTGGGCATTCGCGACAACACGATCTTGTGGTATTGCAGCGACAACGGCGGATTGCCCGGCAAGGCAGTCACCGGCGGGAGGGCGGCCAAGGGCTCGATCTACGAGGGCGGCCTGCGCGTGCCGGCGATTTTCGAATGGCCCGCGAGGTTCAGCAAGCCAAGCGTGACAGATGTGCCGTGCAACACAGCCGATATCTACCCGACGCTTATGGACCTGATCGACCAGCCGCTGCCCGATAAACGCCCGCTGGACGGCATGAGCCTGGCGGGGGTCCTCGAAGGCAAGACCAAGGCCAGGACCCGGGGGATGGGCTTCTGGGACTATCCCATTCGCGGCAAGAGCGTGGCCAGCCGGGCCATGCTGAAAAGGCTTCTGGACCTGCAGGCCCAAGGCAAGGAGATAACCGACCCGGCCGAGCTGCGAACCGACGCCGACAAGATTACCAAACAGTACCCCGAAGACAGCTTTCCCGGCCACGCCGCATGGCTGGCCTGGCCATGGAAGCTCCACCGCATCGAGAGCAAGCAGGGAAATGTGAAGTGGGAACTCTACAACCTCGCCGATGATCCGAGAGAAGCCAAGGACGCGAAAGACACCAACGCCGATCGCATGAAGCAAATGCAGGCCGAATTGCAGGCCTGGCTGACCTCCGTGGTCCGAAGCCTAAATGGGAAGGACTACCCCGCCGGGAAATGACAGGTCACTTCACTGACCGCGCCATGGATCGGTCGTGTAGTTTGGAGAAAAAGACGATTGCGGCGGTTGCTCCGAGGAACGCCTGAAACATATCTTGTTGGGCATCCCAGATGTCGCCCTGCATGCCCAGCCAGGCAATGCCTTGTTCCGGGTAGATGAAAACAGCAATCCACCACTCAAGGAACTCGTAGAACGCGCTCAGGCCGAGCATGGTGAAGACGACAAGAAAACTCAACAGTTTGCCTTTTTCAAGCTTTGACTGTCTCAGGATGAGTTCCCTGGCGAAGATTGCCGGGACAAAGCCCTGCATGAAGTGCCCGACCCTGTCGTAGTAGTTTCTTTGAAGATTGAACGTATCTCTCAGCCAGTTGAAGAGGGGCATTTCCGCGTAAGAATAGTGGGCACCTATGGCAAGAATCAGAAAGTGTATTCCCACCAGATAATAGACCATGCGTGAGAAACGGAACTTGCCTGAAGTCAGAAGCAGGGCGGCCACTGCGATCCAGCCAATAATGAGTTCGAAGACCCAGACATCTTTGTAGTAGGCCCCGACGTAGCTGATCCCGGAGACAATCATCGCCAGGACAAAAAGGATAAACGCCGGGTTCTTTAAGGAGAGTACTGTTGGTCTCGCTTCTGTTTCCATACTGACAGGCCGGCTGTATTGTTCTCTTACTTCTTCTGTCCTTCCGCTTCCGGCGGTTTCTGCGTTTCCGCGGTCAACTCAGGAAACGTAGGAATCCGGCGCGGCGGACTCGAAGCGGGTGATTTCGTTCAGGAAGCGAAGGAAAACCGTGTCCGTCGGGCCGTTGCGCTGCTTGGCGATGATGAGTTCGTGGACGTTCTTGGGAACCCAGTCCGGGTCGCCCCGGTGGTAGTAATCCTCGTTGTGCAGCAGCGCGACGACGTCGGCGTCCTGTTCGATCGAGCCGGACTCGCGAAGGTCGCTCATTCGGGGTCGCTGGCTTGGTCGGTCTGCCGGGCCACGGTTAAGCTGGGCGGCCATGAGTACAGGCACCCCAAGTTCGCGTGCCAGTGCCTTGACGCCGCGCGAGATTTCCGTGATCTGCTCCTGTCGGCTGTTGGCTCGGCCCTGGTAGTTCATCAACTGGAGATAGTCCACGCAGACCACCTGAATATCGTGCGCCGCCTTGAGTCGCCGGGCCTTGGCTCGCAGTTGCAGGACCGTCAGCAGGGCCGTGTCGTCGATAAACAGCGGCGCCGGCGAGAGGTCCCCCGCCGCGAGTTGAATACGTGTCCAGTCCTCGGCGCTTATCATTCCTCGCCGCATCTGTCGCAGATCGAAACGGGCGTATGAGGCCAGTAAACGTTGGGCGACCTGCTCCTTTGACATTTCCAGCGAGAAGAAGGCCACGGGCTTCTTGTCCACTACGGCCATGTATTCGGCAATATTCAGCAGCAGGCTGGTCTTGCCCATGCTGGGCCTGGCGCCGAGGACGACCATGTCTCCAGACTGGAAGCCGCTGGTCAGTTCGTCGAGTTTCTGGTATCCGCTGGCCAGGCCGGTGATGAGCTGGCCCTCGGTTTGCTGGATGGTTTCGATGGTGTGCTGGAGCAACTCCTCCATCGACCGTGCTTCTTCCGAAACGTGGCTGGAGGCGATCTCGAAGACGGCCCGCTCGGCCTGGTCGAGCACATCGCCGGCTTCCTCGTGCGTCTCGAACGCTTCCTGGACTATCTGCGTGCCGACGACGATCAGTTGTCGCAGCAGGGCCTTGTCGCGGACGATGTTGGCGTAGTACTCGACATTCGCAGCCGTGGGAACGCCCTCTACCAGCGCTACGACATACTCGAGTCCGCCGACGGCTTCGAGTTGTTTGGTTCGCTCGAGTTCATCGCGGAGCGTGACGAGGTCCACCGGCTTGTTGGCCTGGCTCATTTCCACCAGGACCTGGTAGATGATCTGGTGGGCCGGCCTATAAAAATGCTCAGCCTGGACGATCTGCACGACCACGTCGATGGCGGGGGCGTGGATGATCATCGAGCCGAGCACGCTGGCTTCGGCCTGGATGGACTGCGGGGGCATTCGCGACATCAGCGCGGCCTCGGCGGGGCCGGACCTTGTGGCTTGCTGATCGCTTATCGAGGATGTGTCTGCGCTGGTCATCCGTGACGATTTCTCACGCAAGGTTTTTCGTGTGGTCGCGGTTCGCCGCAGCCATGCCCATTCGAGAGGCCGATTCTAACTCGCTCATCTCCGCTGGGCAAGCGGTTGGTGCGTGTCGCCGGGGCGAGCGCGTCTTAAGTCTTTATCATGCGCAAACTGCCGCAGTCGGGGCTGACGCCCTGCTCTTGCGTCTCGGTCCCATATCAAGGGTCGCGCTCGCATAATCAACCCAAGATGTTGGGTTGCCTGGTTCGGAGACAATTGAAGTTGCCTTGGCACTACGAACGGGTCTTTTTTGTGGGCGTTGCCTTTCGTTTTTGCTGCGGGATGCTTATCTCGCGGTCGTTTTTCTGCGGGGCGCCTGGGGTGCTTCGGCCCTTGTCGACGTATGACTTGAGCAGATTGGTGAGTTTGGCTACTACGTCGGGGTGCTCGGACTGGAGGTTGTGGCGTTCGGAGATGTCCTGGTCGAGGTCGTATAGCTGTACGCCGGGCAGTTGCTTCACTTCCTTGCTTCTTGGCCTGGGGTCGCTCCAGCCGCCTGAGCCCGGGCAGAGCTCGAGCTTCCACTTGCCCTGCCGGATGGAGAACGATCCGTTGATGGAGTGGTGGATGGTGGCTTCGCGCAGTGGTTTGTCGGCCGCGCCTGTCAGGGCGGGCAGGATGCTGACGGAGTCTTCACCGGCGTTATCGGGCAGTTTGTCGCCAACGATGGCGGCGCATGTGGCGAGTAGATCGGTCAGGCAGATGGTCTGGTCGCAGGTGCTGGCGGGCTTGACGTGGCCCGGCCAGCGGGCGATGAAGGGAATGCGATGCCCGCCCTCGAAGATGTCAGCCTTATGGCCTCGGAAGACGTAGCTGGGGTCGTGGCCCTTTTCGGCGAGTTGCTCGAAGTTGGCCTGGGGGGAGCAACCGTTGTCGCTTGTCATGATCACAAGCGTGTTCTTGGCCAGGTTGTGGCGGTCCAGGGCGGCAAGGACCCTCCCGACCGTGTCGTCAACCTGCATGACGAAATCGCCATAGGCGTTCAGGCCACTTTTGCCCTGGAATTCCTTCGTCGGGGCGATTGGCGTGTGCGGGGCGTTGAGCGGCATGTAGAGGAAGAACGGTTTGTCCGGCCCGGCCTTGGCGCGCTGGCTGATGTATTCGACCGCCTTGGCGGTCAGTGTTGGCAGGACATCGGCGGCGTGGAAATCTTCGGCGGCCAGACCCTTACGGATGTAGGTTCGCGTGGTCGTCGGCACGGAGACGAAGCGGTCGTTGTGAATGTATACGTATGGCGGCATATCAAGCGATGCGGATATGCCGTAGTAGTAGTCGAACCCGACGGCGGTGGGGCTGTTGGCTATCGGTGCGGCGAAGTCCACGTTGGATCCGTTGCCGGCAGCTTTCTTGCCATCCTTGGTGGCGAAGTCCATGCCTAGGTGCCACTTGCCAATGCCGCCCGTATGATAGCCTTCGGCCTTGAGCATGCTGGCGACGGTCATCCGGGCCGGGTCTATCAGGTGCTGGGAGTAACCCATCAGCACGCCCCGGGCGAGCTTCGTCCGCCAGGTGTATCGGCCCGTGAGTACGCCGTACCGCGTTGGCGTGCAGACGGCCGAGCCGCTGTGGGCGTCCGTGAAGGCCATCCCCTCCCGGGCGAGGCGGTCCATGTTGGGTGTGGCGATCTTGCCGTCCTTGTTAAGGCACCGCACGTCGCCGTAGCCCATGTCGTCGGCAAGGATGTACACGATGTTGGGCCTGGCAGCCTTCGGCGCCGCCAGTGCCCCGGCCAGGGGTTTGCCCAGAAGCATCGCCGCGGCGCCCGCGCTCGTCCACCTCAGGAATCGCCGCCGCGTAATCTGTCCGTTCATGTCCGTCTTCTCCGTGTTCTGTGCGACAAGTGTCTTCTTCTCGTCTGGCGACCTATGCCACCGTCGCCGCTACTTCAGCGAGCCGCTCTTTCGACCGATTTGAATCATCTTGCCGACGATTTTCTCGGTAAGCTCGTGGCCTTTCAGCAGTGGAAACCCCTCCCATACGACACACCCGCCGGGTTCGATGAGTATCACGTGCGGAATGCCGAAAACTCCAAGCTCCTTCTTCGTCCGGGCCTTGGTGTCGATAGCGCTGAAGTACTGTATTCGCTGCGTCTTGAGCGCCCGCACGTCGGCCTCCGTCTCGTGGGAAATGCCGATCACCACGAGGTCCTTGCCGAACTTCTTGTGGAGGTTGTTGAGCAGCCCGATGGACTTGCGGCAGGGCGGGCACCACGTCGCCCAGAACTCGATGAGAACGAACTTGCCTTTGGTTTTCGGCTCGGCGGTGAGCCATTTTTCAACCTTCAACTTGGGGGCCTTTTCCCAAAGGCACGAGTATGCCCATAGCTGTTTGTCGCCGGTTTCCTTCGGCGGTTTGTACTTGCGGTCGAATGGCGAGCCGATGGCGAAGCGCTTAATTTCCCCGGCGACAGGCTTTGTCGTTGGGGCGGTTGTCGGCGTAAGGCATGGTTTATCCGGCTTGGCTGCGGGTTTGGTCGTCGGCGACTTGACTGCCGGCCGGGTTGTGGGGGCGCCAGCGGGCTTTTTTACCTCGGCTGCGCCTGCAATGGGAAGCATCCACGACAGCGCCACGCCCGTTGCGATGACGGCCAGGGATCGGAAAACATTGTTGGCGGCAGTTGTTCTCATCGTTTTAACTCATCTTTCGCGTCGGCCCAGGTACGGCTGGGGGGTTGTTTTGTTACTTGCGGCCAGCTTTGCCGCTGTTATCATCGCATTGGCGTACGTTTGATGTCAAAGGCGTACATCATTGAAACACGTATCCGGACCATTAGTGGCCCCGACAAGGAGTGGTTTTCATGGCGCAGAATATCAAAGACATTCCGTTTGGCCTGCAACTTTTCTCGATTCGTCATACATGCCAGGCCGACGAGGGCAAAAACTTACCTGCCGTTTTGGCCGAAGTGGCGCGAATGGGCTACAACGGCGTCGAGTTCGCCGGATACCATGGCTGGAGCGCTGAGGATCTTCGCCGGATGCTCGATGACAATAACTTGGTATGCTGCGGCTCGCACGTAATGATGGATACGCTTCTTGGCGACGAATTGCAGAAGTCCATCGAGTTCCACCGCACTCTGGGCAACCAGTTCCTTATCGTGCCGATTCTGGCCAAGGAATATCGCGAGAGCATAGATGCCTGGAAGCGAGGGGCCGACACTCTCAATGGGATCGCCGAGCTCCTCCGCCCGCACGGCATGTACACGGGCTATCACAACCACTCGATGGAATTCGCCGCGACCGACGGCGAGCTTCCGTGGGAGGTATTCTTCTCACGGACCAGCGACGATGTGGTAATGCAGGTTGATGTAGGCAATGCGATGGGGGGCGGGGGCGACCCGATCGCCATGCTCAAGCGTTTTCCAGGCCGAGCGCGTACGGTTCACTTGAAAGAATACGGTGGCGATCCCGACGCCGTTGTCGGCGAGGGCGAGGTCGACTGGAAGGAGTTTCTGTCCCAAGCCGCCGACGTCGGTGGGGCCCAATGGTTCATCGTCGAGCACGAGCGCAAAGCCGAGCGCGCCATGGCCGACGTCGACAAGTGCCTGCAATACCTTCGCGGCCTGGAATTCTAACCGCCGAGTCACCAGAACTTCAGAGAGTGGAAGGAGCGGCAATGTCCTGCTTCATCCACTCTTTGTTTCTCGTCGCTTCCGTCGTAACGTTTCTTCTTCAAACGTCGCAGATTTCGATCGCCTGGCGCAGACTCGTCAGCGGGTCTCGCGTCGGAACGAACTCATGGGCTACGTAGCCCTGGTAGCCGGTTTTCAGGATCGCTCGCATGATGGCTGGGTAGTAAAGCTCCTGGGTTTCGTCGATCTCGTTTCGCCCTGGCACGCCGCCGGTGTGGTAGTGGCCGATGTAATCCTTGTACTCGGCAATTGTTGCGATCACATCGCCCTCGTCGATCTGCATGTGGTAGATGTCGTAAAGCAGCTTGACCCGGTCCGAGCCGACCTTCTGGCATACCCCAGCGCCCCAGGCCGTACGGTCGCACATGTACCCCTTGTGGTTGCGCTTGGAGTTCAGCAACTCCATGCACAGCGTGACGTTCTTCCGCTCAGCCAGGCCGGCGATCTGCTTGAGCGCCTCGGCGCAATTGTCCTGCCCTTCCTCGTCGGTCAGGCCCTCCCTGCGGTTGCCGGAAAAGCATATAACGTTCGGAAATCCCGCCTCCGCCGTCGCTTCTATCGCCTCGCGAAGCGCAGCCAGGCATTCCGCGTGATTGGCCTTGTCGTTGAGCCCTTTGGCTATGCCGGAACTGTTGACCATCGTGCAGACCATATCGTGCTTTTTCAGCACGTCGAAGTCCGGCCCGGGCCCCAGCAGGTCGATACCCAGCAACCCCATCGCCTTGCCCCTTACGCATAGCTCATCCAGCGGGATCTTGTTGTAGCACCATCGAGAGGCCGCCTGCTTGATTTTGCCCTTGGGCGCGCAGGTCAGGTCGGCACGGCTGGGCTTTCCCTGGGCAGGCTCGCCCGTCCCGGCGGTTGTTTCTTTCGACTCGCTCATCTGGCGTTCCTTTCGCGTCGTGTGGCTCATCTGAGTGCTGTAACATACAGTCCGGCAGAACGGTTCACAGCATAACGTCAGAGGGTGAAAGCAGGTAATGGATATTGTCTCGGGCCCATGACGCGAAAGGCTATTTTTGTGGTTCGTCCCGCACGCCTGAGGTTAGAATAACCTAACGGCTCAAATGTCGCCTGTGTCATGGCGGCCGCGAGTTTCGTCAGAAAACCTTCGAAGGAGCGGCTGCATGAACGAGTTTCCCAGGACTACCGTCGGCGGCGTGAGCCTGTCGCGGCTTATCGTCGGGACCAACTGGTTTCTGGGCTATTCACACACCTCTGCCGCCAAGGACCGATTCCTCAAGGAGTACCAGACGGTCCAGCGCATGGCAGATGTGATGGAGGTTTTCTTCTCTGCCGGCGTGGACACCGTTATGGGCCCGGCCAGCGAGAAGCTTTTCGAGGCGATCAAGATCGCCGAGGACCGCACCGGTCGCGGCGCGATCCGTGTGATCACGCCGAGCTTCAACATTCTCCCCGGCGGCAAGGCGGAAGATGAGCCCGAGCGGGTTTTCGATTACTGCCGAGATAACCAGGCGACGTTCTGTTTCCCGCACACCTCCGTGACCGACCGCCTGCTCGACCGCCTGCACGGCGTGATTCGCGGCATGGATGAATACTCCGCCATGATCCGCGAGCGGGGAATGATCCCGGGCCTCTCGACTCATCAGCCGGAGTCGGTGGTCATCGCCGACGAGTCCGGCCTGGACGTCGAGAGCTACATCCAGCTCTACAACGCAGCCGGGTTCCTCATGCACCTTGAGGCAGACTGGGTGATGCGGATTATCCAGAACGCCAAAAAGCCCGTGATGACCATAAAGCCCCTCGCGGCTGGGTCTTTACTGCCGCCGGTGGGCCTGGCGTTCGTGTGGAATACCCTTCGTGATAAGGACATGGTGACCATCGGCACGACGACGCCCGACGAGGCCTCCGAGTGCATCGACCTTTCGCTGACGTTTCTGGATCGCCGCCTGCCGGCACACGAACTCCAGAAAACCCGCAGCAAGCAGACCGTTCAGCGCGGTGCGGAGGGGAAGTAACTTGGTGGACAAGGCTAAGGAATGCGAGTCTCGCATAGCTCGGGCAGAGTAGAAGAAGCAGAAAACAGCATTAGATGGTGATTACACGGATTAAGGGATTACAGGGATTAGCAGATCAGATATGCTTGTGTTCACGTGATTATTCTGAAGTTGTTCTGCCTGTCATTTGCTGTTTGTGGCCTGCCGACAGGCAGGAAGATTCGGGCCTTATTGGATCGAGAGGACTGACATGTATTTAACCGGATTCGCTGACGAAGCCGCCGCTGACCTTGACGGGCAGATTCGCGCCACGCAGGAGCTTGGCTGGCACAATATCGAGAGTCGCAATATTGACGGCAAGAATATTCACGACATGCCCGATGAGGCCTTCGACGTCGCTGTTGGGAAGCTCGAAGATGCCGGCGTAAAGATCAACTGCTTCGGTTCGGCCATCGCCAACTGGGGCAAGAAGATCACCGATCCGTTCGACATCACGGTCGAGCAGATCAATCGTGCCATCCCCCGCATGCAGCGGCTGGGCACGAAGCTGATTCGAATAATGAGTTACGGGATACTCCAGGACCGACCTGCCGACGACCAGTTGGCCGACGAACGTTTCCGCCGACTTCGCGAGATCCAGAAGAGGTTCAGCGACGCAGGCCTGACGTGTGTCCACGAGAATTGCATGAATTACGGCGGAATGGGCTGGAAGTACACTCTGGAACTCGTAGAAAACGTTCCGGGCCTGAAGCTGGTGTTCGACACCGCCAATCCGCTTTGCACACCAGACTATGCCACCGGCGATACGACCAAACTCCAGTCCACGTGGGAGTTCTACGAGCACGTCAAGGAGCACGTCGCCTACGTTCACATCAAGGACTGCCGATTCCAGGAGTTCACCGAGGGCCTGTTCAACAAGGCTGAGTTCACCTGGCCTGGCGATGGCGACGGCGACGTGGTGAAGATCGTACGCGATTTGGTAGAGAGCGGCTACGATGGCGGAATCTCCATGGAGCCTCACCTCAGCGTGGTTTTTCACGAAGAAGGAGGCCAGACCGAGTCCGAAGCTCGCCTTCAGACGTACGTCGAGTACGGCAAGCGTTTCGAGAAGATTCTCGCCGACTGCGGCATGGACCCAGCCAAGGCGCGGTGAAGAAGAATCACATATCTCACGCAGAGGTCGTAGAGAGCGCAAAGATGAAATAGCTTCTCATCTCTTCTTCTCTGCGAGAAGTCACCCGCCCGGGCCGGCAGGGCCCGGCAGGAGAACCAGTTGATGGCTCAATCGACGTCTGCTGCCGCAAATGATTCGTCTCCGCTGAGGGCAGTGGCGGATCTGCTGGAAATTGCCGGCTCGCTTCCGCCCAAGTCGGTTGTTATCCCCGGCGGTGACCGGGATGACGACCTTCGGCTTGTGGAGTCTGCAAGGGATCATGGCATCGTTGATCGCTGCGTGCTTATCGGCGATGGGCCGGAAATTCGCGCCGCGGCCCGGCGGGTTGGCATCGATGTCAGCGATGCGGACATTATCGCCACGTTCTGCCCAGAGGACACGGCGAGTCGGACGATGGATATCGTTCGCACCGGCGAGGCGGATATCATCCTCAAGGGCAACATATCGACGCCCATCCTCAACCGCGCCATGCTTGGCATAGCGACCAGGCCAACCATCAGCCTGGTTACGATGTTCGATGCAACACCCATCGCCGGCGGCAGGCCTATGCTGCTGACCGATCCTGGCGTGACTACCTCTTGCACCTTCGAACGGATGGTCTGCCTCGTGGAAAATGCCGTCGAGGTCGCCCAGGCTATCATGGGCATTGACCGCCCAAGGGTCGCCATTCTCTCTGCCAACGAGAAGATTATCAAATCGCTGCCTTCAACCGCCATGGGCAAGGCCTTGAGCGACCGACACTGGGCCGACGCCCTGGTCTACGGCCCGTTGTCGTTTGACATGGCTGTCAGCGCCGAATCGGTTCGGCTAAAGGACGTGGAGTTCGAGGGCGTCGCGGCTGAGGTCGCGGGCAAGGCGGACATTCTTGTCTGCCCGGGGCTGGACTCGGCGAACATTCTCTACAAGGTCATCATGGAGATCGTGAAATACGGCCTGGGAACGTTTGCGGGCGTGACGATGGGCGTCATGACGCCGTATGTGATTTTGTCCCGGGCCGACAACGTCGCGACCAAGTTGCTGTCGATAGCTCTCAGCAGCATCGCTAAACAGCGCATGCAGTGGGGTGTACCCGGGCCTGCCGCTACGGATGGGAATAGCCAGCCTGGCGATCAGGACGCCACCAATCAGAGGCAAGAGTGACATGGCAAACGACGAGGACAAGAAACATTGGGTAATCCGTGCCGGCATCAGCCATCGGGCGGGAGCTTTGACCAGCATTGCTTCGGCCTTCAGCAATCGCGGCATTTCCATCGAGACGATCGTGGGCCACGGCACGGGCTTTCCGGGCGCTCCCGGCGGGGCGGTGGTTGTCACGTTCTGGTGCTCCCCAGAGGATAAGGACATAATCGTCCGCGTTGTTGGTCGGCTGAGCAAGGTCCTCACACTCGCCGAGCACCCCTATGAATCCGAGAGCCTTCGCAAGAGCGCCTTAGTCCGCACCACCCGCCGGTTGGACCCGCGCGACGTGGCCGGCCAGCAGACGTTTCTGACCTGTGAGCTGATGGAGCAGCGGCAAGGCCAGTGGAACTATTTCCTCGCGGGATCGCCCAGCGAACTCGATCCCATACTCGCCCGCTTCGTCGCCGAAGGCATCCTGACCGACATAGTCTTCTCCGTTCTAAGCGCCTGACACCGGTCCGGCGGCCAATCTGTTCCATATTACCTCTGCCCGAACCCACGAGAAGGAAACTTGCTTCCATCGGCACGCTTGCTGCGCCAAAGTGTTACAAATACAGACATCCGGACACTTACCACTGCCGGTCCGTGGGATGCGCATGCTTTTCGAGGCCAATGAGGAGAACCATCAATGACTCCGATTCACGGCGTTGCGTTTTTTTGTCTGATTTCTGCCGGTGCGGCTGCGCCCACGCAGACGGCTGCCGCGAGCGACGGCCTTGCCGTTCGGCAGGACAAGGCCACCGGCCGGGTCGAGGTGTCGCGGGGCGGCAAGCCCGTGCTTCGGTACAACTTCGCCACCGTCCCCGTACCCTCGGCCGTCAAGGGCAGGAAGTACGCCGAGCCGCGCAGCGACTACATCCACCCGCTTTATGGCCCCGGCGGGGAGGTCCTGACGGTGGATTACGCAAACGACCATCCCCACCATCGCGGAGTCTACTGGGCCTGGCCTGAGGTTTACTACAAGGGCCAGTTGCGGGACCTGCACGCGCTTCAGGGGCTTTTCGCTCGCCCATCGAAGCTCATCTCAACCGGCGTTTCAGGTGGAGTGGCGACGATCGAGGCGGAGAACATCTGGAAGTGGGACGACACCGAGCCGATCGTTCGTGAACGTGCGACGATCTGCGTCAGTGATGCCGGCGGGGGCGGGTACTTCATCGATTTCGAGTTCAGTTTCGCAGCACTGGCAGACGGCGTGCAAGTTGCCCGGCGCGGACAGAGGGCGTATGGTGGGCTGAACATCCGGACCTCGCTTCAGGGCGGGCAGAAGATATTGGAGCACACGGACCCCGCTGGGGCTGGGCCCAGGCGCAGTTACGCACAGATCGCCGGTATACCGACCGGTGGGAAGCAGTCATCGGCGCTGGCGATTATCCAGCATGCGGGCAACCCGGAGTATCCGGGCGACTGGGTGAAGTATCCGAAACTCGCCTGGCTCCAGCCGACGTTTCCCGCCTCGGGCAAGAAGTTCCCGCTCGCCAAAGACAAGCCTCTGGTTCTCAAATATCGTCTGTGGCTCCAGCCTGGCGCCGGGGCCGGGGATCAGGACCTTGCCAGGGCATGGGACGCTTACAACAAGCCTGCCGGCAGCGCCAAGCCGCCCAAGGCGGAGGACAAGCAATGAAAGCCAATACTCGCAGGCCTCGACGGCTTGGTCGAAGGCGTTTTCTATCCGGCGCCGTCTCGGCCGTAGCGGCTCCCTACTTCGTTCGACCGTCGGCGATAGGTCTCTGCGGCACGGTCGCCGCCAGCGAGCGGATTACTGTCGGCCTGATCGGTTGCGGCGGGAGGATGGGTGGCGTCTCGGGTGGGTTCGCCGCCTGCAAAGACGCCCAGCGAGTAGCTGTCTGCGACGTGTATGCCCCGGCGAGGGAAAAGTATCGCACTGCCCTAAAACTGCCCCCTCAGGCCGCGCACAACGATTTTCGCGACCTGCTTGCCCGAACCGACATTGACGCCGTCGCCATCGCCACCCCGGACCACTGGCACGTTCTTACAGCCATCGCGGCTGTGCGCGCGGGCAAGGATGTCTATTGCGAAAAGCCTCTGAGCAATACCATCGCCGAGGGCAGGGCACTCGTGGATGTGGTGAATCGCTACGGTGCGGTTTTCCAGCATGGCACACAGTTGCATTCGTTGTGGGAGGTTCGCCACGCCTGCGAACTGGTCCGCAACGGGCGAATTGGCAAGCTCCACACGATTCGCATCGGCTCGCCGCCGGGCCGGGCCACGGGCATTCACCCACCCCAGCCCGTGCCGAAGGAACTGGACTGGGAGCTCTGGCAGGGGCCCGCACCGGCCGCACCGTTTACGCCTGCCCGGGTATTCCGCCATGGAGGGCTTCCCGGTTGGTACTTCGTATCGGACTACAGCCTCTCCGGTTGGATCGCAGGCTACGGGGTGCATGATCTGGACATCGCCCACTGGGGTATGGATACGGGCACGACCGGCCCGGTCGCCATTGAAGGACGCGGCGCGTTCCCGACTGAGGGGCTCTACGACACGGTCCTGACATACGACATCGAGTTCACCTACGCCAACGGCGTGAAACTCATCATGACCGATACGTCCAAGGCTCGCCACGGCGTGCGGTTCGAGGGCAGCGAGGGGTGGGTTTTCACTCGGTCGACCATCGACGCCGAGCCCAAGAGCCTGCTGAAGGAGAAGTTCGGGCCGCGCGACATCCACCTCCAGCAGAGCCCAGGCCACGTTCGGAATTTCGTCGATTGCATCAAGACGCGTGAGCAGACCATCACGCCGGCGGAGGTCGCTCACCGCGCCACGTCGGCGGCGCTGCTGGGTGGCACAGCGGTAAAGCTCGCCAGGCCCCTTCGATGGGACCCGGCTGGCGAGCGGTTCATCAACGATGACCACGCCAACCGCATGCTGAGTTATTCCATGCGAGAGCCCTGGCGGCTTTAGTTCAGCTCCGGCGTTGCCTGCGCTTCAACCCCGAGGTGGGTTCGGGATTTCAGCTTCGGCTTCGCCTTCGCTTTAACAAAGCAGGAAGTCCTGCGGCCAGGGCGATAAAAAGCGTGGCAGGCTCGGGGATCGTTGCGGCGTTGGTGCTGGCTTGGCCGTAGTAGGTCGTCAGCAGTTGCAGGTCATCCCAGTCTACGTCGCCGTCACCGTCGCAGTCGCCCTCTGCCGGCGTTGCCTGCGAATCCATGCCCATGTGCGTCTTCAATGCGATATAGTCGGCCGCGTCCACCACGCCATTGTTGTCGGTGTCGCCGGGAATTCTCGAGAAGACGTATTCGACAAGTCCCTCGATGACCGCCCCGGAATCGGTGAGGTACGTGAACACCAGATCTTCCGAGCCCACGAG
>Ga0272444_10001507_pt1 | contig 22401 bp, 17 predicted proteins | sample SSMForm13_FD_201033 | JGI IMG/M metagenome (GOLD analysis project Ga0272444, IMG submission 201033) | Marine sediment archaeal communities from Little Sippewissett salt marsh, Falmouth, MA, United States - SSM-Form-13 | ecosystem: Environmental > Aquatic > Marine > Wetlands > Sediment ...
GGCGGACGCATCGATTGCACGAGATGCAGCGACGGATCGCTCTCGCTTCGCCGGACGCCGCCTTGCGCGGCCACTCCGGATCGGCGATCAGGCCACGTCCAACGGCGACGAAATCAGCCTTCTCCTCTGCCAGCAGCCGTTCGGCCGTCTCCGGAGTCCGGATGACGCCGACCCCGATCACGGGCACCTCGACGGCCCGCTTCACCGCCTCGGCAAGGTCGATTCGCCACCCTTCCGGATACGCCATCGGCTCGAGCTGCCGTTCGGGATTGACAGGGGTCGCCGCACTCACATGAATGGCGTCGATCCCAGCTTCAACCACGGCCGGCGCAAGATCTCGCGTCTCGTCGATCGTTCGACCGCCTGGCAGGTACTCGTCTCCGCTCACCCGGAACAGAAGAGGATAGCCGGGGCCTACCGCATCGCGAATCGCGCCGACAACGTCGAACGCGAACCGCCAGCGGTTCTCCGATGAGCCACCGTAGCGGTCGGTTCGACGGTTCACGAGCGGCGACAGAAACTGACCGATCAGATATCCGTGCGCTCCGTGGATTTCGACCGCGTCGAATCCGGCTCGTTTCGCGCGGACTGCAGCCCGTGCGAACAGGGCAACAATCCCCTCGATCTCCTCGGCGCTGAGCGCGTGCGGCTCCGCCCCGCCCTCGCTCCAGGCGACACGTGACGGCGCCAAAGGCTGCATCGGTGTACGGGCGACGGAGCCGGCATGGTTGATCTGAACCGCCACGGGCGTCCCCTCCGTTCGAATCGCCTCGGCCAAGTGATGGAGTCCGGGAATATACCGATCATCGTCGATCCGCAGCTGAACGGCACCGTTGCTGCCCAGCCGGTGTTCGACGGTCGTGTTCTCCACGATGACGAGTCCCACGCCGCCGCGCGCCCGCGCCCCGTAGTAGGCGATCAGGCGGTCGGTCGGCTCGCCGGTCGAAGACGCGAAGTTGGTCGCCATCGCCGGCATAATGACGCGATTGGCGACGGCGAGACTTCCGATCGAGCCGGGCTGGAAGAGGCGAGGGAAGTGCATCCGCGTGCGCAGGCCTATCCGCCGAGATAGAGGCGCTTCACCTCCTCGTTGTTCCGAATCTCCTCGGCCGGCCCCTCGTGCTTGTTGCGACCGGTCTCGAGAACGTAGGCGTAGTCGGACATCTTGAGACTGCGATCGGCGTTCTGCTCGACGATCAACATCGTGCTCCCTGCCGCTCGGATCTCCTCGACCTTGTCGAACACCTGATTCGCCATGATCGGGGAGAGGCCGAGGGACGGCTCGTCGAGGAACATCAGTCGGGGGTTCAGCAGCATCGCGCGCCCCATCTCGAGCGTTTGCATCTCGCCGCCACTCAGGCTTCCGCCCTTCTGCTTCGCACGTTCCTTCAGCAGCGGGAAGAGCGCGTAGACCCGTTCCAGGTCTCGATGAATCTCTCGACGGTCGCGCCGGATGTAGGTGCCGAGTTCGAGATTCTCCCGGACCGTCATCAGGGGAAAGACATGCCGGCCTTGCGGCACGAACGTGATCCCCCGCCTGAGAAGGTCGGCCGGCGGCAAGTTGGTGACGTCTTCGCCGTCGAACGTGACCTCGCCTTCCCGCGCCGCCAAGAGGCCGAACAGCGTCCGGAAGGTCGTCGACTTCCCGCAGCCGTTCGGGCCGATGATCGAAACCATTTGATCCTTCTCGACCTTGAGCGAGACGCCCTGAAGGATGTCGAGCTCTTTCGTGTATCCGGCAACGATGTTCTTCGCTTCGAGCAGTGCCACGCTACCCCCCAAAGTAGGCCTCGAGGACCTGTTCGTTGTTCTGAATCTCCTCCGGCGCCCCCTCGGCGATCTTCTCACCGTGATCCAGGACGACAATCCGCTGACAGAGATTCATTACGACTCTCATGTTGTGTTCGATCACGAGGAAGCTGCAGCCCTGTTGGTTCAGCTCGATCAGTCGCTCCCCGATCTCGCGGCCGAGGGTCGCGTTCACTCCAGCCATCGGTTCGTCGAGCATGATCAGCTTCGGATCGGACATCAGCACCATGCCCAGATCCAGGAGCTTCTGCTGACCGTACGAGAGGTTCTTCGCGAGCTCGTTCTTCAGATGGATGATGTTGAGGAACTCAAGGAGCTCGATCGCCTTGCTCTCGTCGTCGCTCTCGTCGAGCTTGAATAGGCGGCCAAGCAGCGTTCCCTTGCTCTCCTGGATCGCCATGATCATGTTGTCGAGGACGGTCATCCCGGGGAACAGCTGCACGAGCTGGAACGTCCGCCCGATCCCATGCTTGTAGACCGTGTGTGGCTTCATCCGCGTGATGCGCTTCCCCATGAAGTAGACATCTCCAGCCGTAGGGCGTTGGATCCCGGTAACGCAGTCGAACAGCGTCGTCTTCCCCGAGCCGTTCGGTCCGATCAACCCGAGGATCTCGCCCTCTCGAACCTCGAGGTCGACGCCGGCCACTGCTTCCAGCTGGTAGAACTTCTTTCGCAATCGTCTGATTTCGAGAATGTTGGTCATTACATCACTCTCATTTCGTCAGCCGCGGCGGAGATCGCCTCAGCACGCGGCGGAAGAACACGTCGGACAGCCCCGCCAACCCGGTTGGCCAGAAGATCAAGAGCAGCAGTGTGATCGCCGCGAAGATCACGAAGAATAGCTGCTGCGTCCCGCGGAGAAACTCCGGAAGGAGCATGACGACGATCGCGCCGATGAACGCCCCCTCGAACCGTCCGGATCCGCCGATGACCAGCATGATGAGAAACCAGAACGACTCGTGGACCGGGAACGACGTGGGATCGACGAACCGCATCAGCGGCGCCAGCAACCCTCCGGCGATCCCGGCGTAAGCGGCACCGATCGCGAAGGCGAGCAGCTTGTACGCCAGCAGACTGACGCCGACCATCTCGGCCCGCATGTCGTTCTCTCGGATCGCTTTGAACGCCCGGCCCCAGCGCGAGTTGAGGATCCACAGACCCACGATCGTGAGCAGGACGAGAAAGCCGGCCACCAGAAAGTAGAACCCGATGTCCGACGAGAGGCTGATGCCGAAGAAGTGGGGTCGCGGGATCCCCGGGAGACCCGAGAACCCCCCCGTGATCTCGTATTCGTTCGAGAGCAGCAAGTAGACGACCGTGCCGAAGCCGAGCGTCACCAGCGCGAGGTAGTGGTGCTTCACGCGAAGCGAAGGCAGGCCGAGGATCAGCCCTGCTGCAAAGGCAATCAGCGCCCCGAGCGGCAGCGCCAGCCAGAAGGAATGCCCGTTGAGCGTCATCAGCGCGACCGTGTACGCTCCCAGACCCATGAACGCCGCGTGGCCGAGCGAGATCTGTCCCGTATACCCGATCGTCAAGTTCAGTCCCATGATCGTGATGATGTAGACGCCGATCAGGGTTGCGACGTACATGTGATAGCGGTTGCCGCCGAAAACCAGCGGAATACAGACGATCACCGCGAGGAAGACCGCCCAGCGAAGGACGCGTCCGATCGGCAGCTTCCCGTTCGTTCGCTTGGCCATGGCTATCGTTCCTCCGTCCCGAGCAGCCCCTCTTTGCGGATCAGGATCACGGCGATCAGCACGGCGAGAACGAAGACTTCTCGGTACTCGGTCGACAGGTAGGCGGATGAGAACGTCTCGATGATGCCCACCAGGAATCCGCCGAGCAGCGCGCCGCGGACCTGGTTGAATCCGCCGATCGTCGCCGAGTAGAACGCCTTGAGTCCGAGGGCCGCACCCATGTCGTAGCGCAGCAGGTACACCGGAGCGATCAGCATCGCCGCGAACGCGACCAGGGCGGCGTTGATCACGAAGACCATCGTCGTCACCCGCGAGATGTTGATCCCAAGGATCCTGGCCGCGTCGCGGTTCTGCGCCACCGCCTGCATTGCCTTTCCCGGCTTCGTCTTCTGAATGAATAGGTTCAGCGCCAGGATCACTGCGATCGCGATGGCGATCGTCCACACGTGCTGACGGGAAAGCGCGATGGACCCGACCCGGTACGGCAGCATCCCGAAGATCCTCGGGAACGCCTTGCACTGCGCGGACCAGAACGCGGCGATGGTATTGCTGGCCAGGAAGCTCAATGCGATCGTCGCCACGATGAGGGTCGTCTGAGACCGGTTGATCAGCGGCTGTATGACCCCCCGTTTCACCACGAAGCCCAAGAGGAAGGAGGCCATCACAACGGTCGCCAGGAGCGCCCACACGAACGGGACACCGAGGCAGACAAGGATGAACATCAGCACTGCCGAGACGGTGATGAAATCGCCTTGCGCGAAGTTGACCGTCCGCGATGCCTGCCAAAGCAGAGTGAAGCCGATCGCGACCAATGCGTAGATCGCCCCGATCGCGACCCCTGACACGACTAGTTGGATGAACATGACCACCTCTGTTCCGACACCATCTGCAGGACGCTTCGCGTCTCTGCCACCGTCAGCTGGCCTGCGGCCCCGCTCTCCACCGCGCAGTATGTGAACGACGCCCCCAGGAGGCAGGCGAGCGGCCTGGACGCGGCGCCGTGAGCCCCCAGCCCGATCGCCGCGTACGGTACATCCAGGAGCCGACGCATCTCCAGCGCGGTTCGCAGGACATCCAGGAGGTCCTCGTGCGACGTGGTGCGCACCGCGAGCTTGACCAGGTCAGGGGCAAGCCCGGCGATGGCCCGAATACCGTCGATCAGCTCCTGCTTCGGCGGTGTCTTCTGCATGTCCTCGTACCCAATCAGAATCGGCGTTTCGCTCCTATGCGCCGCGTCGACCAACCGATCGCGAAGCGGCGGATCGGCGAAATACTCGATGTCGACGCACGTCGCCCCAGCGTCGACCGCTGCGTGCAGACGCTCGATCCGCTCTGCTTCCGACCCCTCGAAGAACCCACCGAATCGAGCTGTCCTGCACGCGACGATGTGCGGGGAACGAACTCGACGGACCAGCGCCACGACGTCCGACAGATCTGGGAGTCGATCGATCCGAAGCTCGACGCAGTCCGCCCCCGCATTCACGGCTCGAGCAACCGCACCAAGCATCCCGGCGATGGTGTCCGCGAGCGCCGTGGCGACGAGAACGGGTGCTTCACCAACGACGAGCTCTCTCAGTCGGACTGACCTCATCCGCCTGCGTCCTCCGCCAGAGACTGCTCGTACTTCTCGTTGCGAACGATCGAGACCTCGATGCCGGAGCCTTCGATGATCTTCACCGTGTGTCTCAGGCGTGGCGGGATGAAGACCGTGGCCGGACTGTCGACGACGTGCTCCTCGTCGCCGAGGGTGACTTCAAACCTGATCCCGGGCAATGGGAAGACATAGGCCTGCGAGACGTCGTGAGCGTGGACATCCACGTACTCAGGCCCGGGCGGCGTTTTCACGTCGATATGGTGGATGAAGATGTTCAGGTCGGCGTCGGCCACCATGTCCGTGTTGAGAAACGCCATTAGGGGACCGAGGCCGTTCATCACCTCTCGGTCGTGGTGGATCAGCGGGCGCTCGGCCCAGTCGAATGGTTTGACGATGTATTTCTCGTAGTCACCCATCATGCTCCTTCTTCCGTTTCCCCTCTAGCCGTAGAAGCCCTTCCGGAGGATGCAAACCTCAATCCCTTCCCCGCTGAGTATCTTCAGGTTGTGCTTCAGCCCCGGCGGGATGAAGACAGTCGCCGGGCTGTGTGCCTCGTAGGTCTCCTCGCCGAGAACTACCTCGAACGTCAGCCCGGGCTCCGGGAAAACGTAGGCTTGTGACACGTCGTGCGTGTGGACGTCCACGTAGTCCGGCCCCTCATCACCCTTCACTTCGATGTGGTGGACAAAGATGTTCAGATCCGCTCCGTCGACCATCTCCCGATTGAGGAAGGCAATCAGCGGTCCGAGTTCGCCCAGCCCGCTCGCGCTGTGAAAGACAAGGTCACGATCCTTCCAGTCAAACGGCTTGACGATCAGCTTCTCGTATTTACCCATTCACGGTTTCCTTTCTGTGGTCCTGGGCTTCCGCCAGCATCGCGTGATCGACCAGCACCAACGCGACCATTGCCTCGACGATCGGGATCATCCGCGGGACGATAGTCGGATCCGTCGCCGTCTTGCAGCGGAAGGTCGCTGGCCGTCTTGCGACCATGTCGACAGTCTCCTGCTCGAGCGCGATCGTCGGCGTCGGCTTGACGGCCAATCGAAGCACAATGTCCTCCCCCGTCGAGATCCCTCCGAGGATGCCCCCGGCGTGGTTCGTGTTGAACCGGACGGTGTCGCCATCCAGCATGGGAAGATCGTTGTTCTCGCTTCCGGTCATGTCGGCGACCGCGAATCCGGCCCCGATCTCCACACCTTTCACGCTCCCGATGCTCATCAACGCACGAGCGAGATCCGCATCGAGCTTGCCGAACACCGGCTCTCCCCAGCCGACGGGCACACCGTGCGCGATCGCCTCGACAATCCCGCCGAGGCTATTCCCCGTTTTCTTCGCTTCGAGCGCGCGGGAGAGCATCTCCCGTGCAGCGTCTGCATCGGGGCAGCGAACCGGTGGATCGTCGGCGCGCGCGCGAATCTCCTCGAAGGACATCTCGGGGCAGCAAACCCCGCCGAGCGCCTTGCTATAGGCGACGATCTCGACACCGATCGGCGCGAGAAGCTTCTTCGCGATTGCGCCGGCGGCCACGCGCATCGCTGTTTCCCGACCGTTGGCCCGTCCGTCGGCGACCCAATCGCGGTGGACGCCGAACTTGGCGAAGTAGGTGTAGGTCGCATGCCCCGGCTTGATCACGTCTTTCTCGTCGACGTATGCCGCGATGCGCTCCGGGGTCGCCCATTCGTTGTCGATCACCAAGCCGATCGGCGCACCAGTCGTGACCCCATCAAGCGTCCCCGAGAGGATCCGGATGCAATCGGACTCGACTCTCGGGGTCGCGATCTCGCTCTGTCCGGGCTTGCGACGATCGAGATCGACCTGAAGGTCGGCCTCGATCAACGGCAACCCCGCCGGGACGCCCTCGACGATCCCGACCAGGGCCGGTCCGAACGCTTCCCCCGCCGTGGTAAGGCGGAACACTCGACCGAGCGTGTTCCCCAGCATCGTATCCCCCTAGCCTTCCTTCGCTTCCAGGTGCGCCCCGAGATTCCTCATCGAGGAAACGAAAGTCGGATACGTGATTCGAACCGATTCCGCGCCCCGGATCCTCGTCGTTCCCTCGGCGATCATCCCGGCAACGGCGAGCGCCATCACCACGCGATGATCGCCGCGGCCATCCACGTCCGCCCCGTGAAGCCGGCCATGATGGATGACCAGTCCGTCCGGTAGCTCTTCGATCTCGGCCTCCATCTTCGTAAGCTCCTCGCGCATCACGGCAATTCGATCAGTCTCCTTGATGCGTGCCATCGAGACGTTCTCGAGGATGGTCTCACCTTCCGCTGCACAGCCAACCACAGCGAGGATCGGGAGCGCGTCCGGCGCACCCGACAGGTCGATCCGCCGCCCGCGCAATCGCTCCGTGGGCCGAATCGTCACCTCCGAATCCCCCATCTCGAGCGAAGCGCCCATCTCCGAAAGGATTTCAAGGACGACCTTGTCGCCTTGCGTATCATCGAAGTCGAGTCCCTGGAGCGTCACGTTCGAACCGGCCGCGACCGCCGCAGCACAGGCCGGGAAAGCGGCCGAGGAGAAGTCCGCGGCAACCGCCCGCCGGACCGGCCGATAGACCTGCCCCCCGGGGATCTCGAACCGCGTCAGCGACTCGTTCGCGTCCAGTTCGATCCCCGCGGCGTCGAGCCAATCGAGTGTCATCCGCACATAGCCCTTCTCGTTCATCTCCCCATCGACATGGAGGATCGACGGGGCGGCCGCCACAGGACATGCCACGAGAAGCGGCGTCAGGTAGATCGACGTCGTCCCGTCCACGGCCGCCTCGCCTCCGCGAAGCGGACCGCGGACGGCGATCGGCGCCGTTCCGTTCGGCCCTGCCTGCTCGATGATGGCGCCGAGCTGCTCCAGCGAACGAAGGAGCGGGCCGTAGGGACGCGTACGGATACTCGTGTCGCCGTCGAGCGTGGCCATCGCCGATCCCGTCGCACAAAGCGCAATGAGATTCCCTAGCGTCGTTCCCGAATTTCCGACGTCGAGCGCGAACGGCTCAGTCGGGAGCGCTCCGCCCATTCCTGTGATCCTCCAGCTCGTTGCGCTCTTCTCGATCCGTGCACCGAGCGTTTCGCAGCAAGCGGCCGCGGACGCCGTGTCGGCCGCATCAAGCGGGTCGAAGAGTATCGACGTCCCGTTCGCAATCGTCCCCACGACGACACCGCGAATCGTGTGCGATTTCGAAGCCGGGATCCGGATCGATCCGGCCAGTGATGACCGCTTCACCGTAACGATCACCCGCACCTCCCTCGGCAGGCTCGCGGGGTTCCGCCCCTCCGCCCGCGGGGTTTCCCCCTCCCCTAGATGATCTTGCGGGGATCGTGCACGCGGCCCGGTCCCCGCAAGCCCGGTCTTCTACTGACTCGTCTCGATTAGTCCTGAGACGAGATGACCTCGACGATCACCTGCTCGCCGTTCTCGATCTTGACGAGGAACAGGTCGCGGTCGACGGTGCCGTCCTCTCGATACGACGTATCGACGAAGACGTTCGGCTCCATCTCCGTGGTGATCGCGTTCTCGTGCAGCCACGTCCGCACAGCGTCCGCGTCAAACGCACCGACTGCCTCAATCGCCGTCTTCAGCGTGTACACCGCGACGTACCCCTTCATCGCGTCGTGCGACGGGATCTCGCCGTAGAGAAGCTGGTACATGTCGGTGAAGTCCTTGATCGGCGGATAGGCGTAGGACCAAGTGGCCGCACCCATCACGCCCTCCATCGCCTCACCGCCGAGGCTGAGTGCGAGAGAGCTGAGCAACGGACTGTACCCAACGACCTGCAGGTCGATGCCGAGCGTCCGGAGCTGGATCATGAACCGTGCGTTCTCCTCTTCGTGTCCGTAGAGGAAGATCGTGTCCACACCCATGTTCTGGATACGCGCGATCTCTCCAGCGAAGTCCGCCTGCGCCGTCTGGATCGCAATCCCTTCGAAGGCCACGCCGAACTCCTCGGCCGCCTCCTTCAGGATGTCTCGCCCGTCACTACCCATTTCGTCATTCGTGTAGACCATGACAACGCTGGAGACGCCCACGTCTTCGACCATCCAGCGCACCATCCACGGGAAGACGTTCCGGTTGATCGGCGATGTCGCGAAGACGTTGTAGTTCCCCTGCTCGTAGATCGATGTCGACGCCGACCCCACGAACTGGATGATCCCAGCGTCCTCAAGCGTATCCATGTTCGCGATCGTCGACGAGCTGTAGATCGTGCCGAAGACGGCGAACGGCTCCTTCGTCACTGCGTACGCCATCGCTGCGACGGAGACCGGCGGCCGGCTCTCCGTGTCGACGAGGAAGTATTCGATCGGCCGGCCGAGGATTCCGCCGGCGTTGTTGATCTCCTGGAACGCGAGGAGGATCCCGTTTCGCCACATGGCTCCGTTGTTCGCCCCGGAGCCGCTGAGCTCACATACGATCCCGAACTCGATCGGCTCTGCTTCGTCGGCAATCACTGTGCCACCGACGATCAAAACAATCCCGACTGCCGCTAGAATCCCTACCAGTCCAAACCTGCGAAGCATGCAAGACCTCCTTGACTCACCTCAGTGTCCTCACTCCTTGACGGCTCTGCTTCGAGTCTTCATCACCTCCTTCGTGGCATAGCGCTTGTTACCAGTCTCCATTCGCGCCGAAATCGTCTGCTCGATTGCCCCTCATAGAGATATGGTGTGCGGATGAACACGGAAGCAAACGACAGGAAGGAGAGAGACGGAGCGGCGCGGGTTTTGACATAGTCAAAAGCGGCTTCATATATGTCACGGCGCCATCAACATAATCCAAACGGCGGGTCGCGTCAAGAGGAGATTCCCCGACGATATGGGAGATCGACAACACCGCGGCCGCGGCCTCCCCACGTCGTCCTTCGCGGAAGGTACCGCGGCTTCTCGTTCCCATGTCGCGCGGTCTGGCGAGACGGCCACTTGAGACGACGAGAGCTCCTCGACCTCGCTTCTTCGCACCGCCGCGCCCGAACCGGCGCTGTTTGCGGAATCCCGAGGCCTGTCCGAGCCTCCCTTCGAGCAGAGCCATCTGTCATTCATCCCTTCCTGTCGGGATCGGAGTGCCGACCTCCAGACGGCCGAACACCCACGCTTGATCCCCTCGCCCACAAATGCTACGGTCTTCCGACAGGATTTCCCAAGGAGAGAGGATGCTCTACTCGAAAACCGCGAAGTACGCCGTGCTGGCTCTCGCCGAGGTCGCGGCTCGAGACACGAGCGATCTGATCGCGACGAGGCAGATCGCCGAGGCAACGTCGGCTCCGTACCCTCTCCTGGCGAAGGTCATGAACCAGCTGCAACGGGCCGGCCTGATCAAGACAGCCCGCGGCAAGCGGGGAGGTGTCGAACTCGCTCGCGCGGCGAGCGGATTGACGCTCCTAGACGTGGTCGTCGCTCTCGACGGACAGGCGATCCTCCATGACTGCCCGTTAGATCTCAATCCCTGCGATTGCGCTGACCCTTGTCCTCTTCACCCGATCTGGAAACCGGCCCGCGACGCAGTTGTCTCGTTTCTCAGAAACACGACAATCCAGGATGTCGCCGACGCCCGCGGGAGCTGTCCCGCCGACTGAGAGAGGGCCGTCCCCGATCGGTTCTTGCCTCGCCTCAAGTTCACTCGGCCACTGCGTGTGACGAGCGTTACCGACTGCATCGCTCGCGCCAACTATACTGAAGGCCTGATCAGAAGCGGGGGAATTCCCCGTCCGAGTTGTGTCAAGGAGGCGACGATGTCCAGGAAGTGCACTCTGCTTGCCGCCACTGTGCTGCTCGCCGTCGTCCTCGTTGTGCTCGCCAGTGGGCAGTCCGGAACCGAATCCCGCTGCTGGCAGGACCGCGAGACTATCTACATCTTCGGAAGCGATGACTTCACCTGCGACAACGGCGTTGTGTCAGGTTGGGGCAGTGCGGAATCCCCTTACATCATCGAGGGATGGCGCATCATCGCACACGGCGTCGACTTCGGCATCAGCATCGAGAACACCTCGCGGCATTTCGTGATCCGCAACTGCGTTGTCGAGGGTGCCTCGGGCGCCGCCATTCGCCTCCTGAACGCCACGAACGGCTCCATCGAGGGGTGTATGCTTCTGCGGAATGACTGCGGCGTCCAGCTGGAAAACTCCCACTACAACGGGATTGTCGGGAACCTGATCGCCGAGAATCGGATCGGCGTCGTGATGAGCCTCGGCTCCCGCGAGAACACCATCACGAGGAACAGCCTCATCTTGAACGGCCGCACGGCCCACGACGCGGGCGGCAGGAATCTCTGGTACTGCGGATCGGTCGGCAACTACTGGAGCGACTACGAGGGCGTCGACAGCGACTGCGATGGCATCGGCGAGGAGCCGTACTACTCGCCGGTTGTCGATCGCTATCCCCTCGTCGTCTCCCCTTGGCAGTGCACCCTTCCGATCACGGAACTCTCGGCAACGCACTGCGCGACAAGTACCGCGGTGCTCAAGGAGATTGCCGTCGTCAGCTCACCCTGCGCGTCTCCGCCGTGCGGGTCCCCACAGTGCCCCCGCCCGGCGTGTGTACGGGCGTGTGCCCCGACGTGCCCCGTGGTGTGCTCTCCGACACTCACGGTGTGTGGCGACCAGATTCTTACCTGTGCGAACCCTGAAGCGACGCTCGCCGCCGATTTCTGCCCGAGCAGCCCGGCGTGTGAGCCCTGCTCCGTGGAGTGGACGCGCGCGGGATTCGGCATCGTCGGCAACACGCCATCCATCGTGGTGAGCGAGCCGGGAACGTACACGGTCACAATCACCGGCACCGACCACTGCTCGGTCAGCGACACGGTGGTCGTCGTGGCGGACTTCGGTACGCCCTCAGTAACGGCAACGGTCGAGCACGCTCTCTCCTGCGCGTTTCCAGAGGTTACCCTCGAGTCCCATGTATCCGGCGGATGCTCGCCGTACGCCCTGGAGTGGTTGCGAGGTGGTGTCGTGATCGGACGAGATTCGACCGTCACCGTACGGGATGCGGGGACCTACACCGTCCGTGTCACTTCGGGAAACGGCTGCACGTCGATCGCCAGCGTAGACGTCGAGGAGGACGTCGGGGCACCGGTGGTGGAGGCCGCGGCCGATCGTTTGCTCTCTTGCGCCGTGACCGAGACCGACCTACGGGCCAAGGCAACTGGCGGGAGCCCGCCGTACACGTATGAGTGGCGGGACGCGACCCAGCGAGTCATTGGCAGCGATCCGGTGGTAACCGTCAGCCGGGCCGGGACATACACCGTGCGGGTGACCGGTTACAACGGGTGCTCGTCGATCGCCAACGTCATCGTCACGGAGGACGTCGAGGCGCCAGTTGTCGATGCCCTCGTCAATGGGGTCATTACCTGTGATATCGGCGAAGTCACCCTCACCGCGAACATCTCGCGGGGACGGCCGCCGTACGCGATCGAGTGGGCGACTCCGAGCGGCATGACGATCTGTCGGTCCGCAACGATCATCGCAGACGAGGCGGGAACCTACACGGTCACGGTGACTGGGGTGAACGGTTGCTCGTCAAGCGACTCGGTCGTCGTCGTCGAGGACACCGAGCCACCGCTCGTCGACGCCGGGCCGAATCAGGCCCTCACACTCGAGGTCTCCGAGGTCGTCCTGACGGTCACGATCGACCGCTGTCCGGGGCCGTACACGGTGACGTGGAGGGACACGCTCGGAGAGGTCGTCGGCCACGCTGAGTCGCTCGCCGTCAGCCGCTCTGGCGTCTACACGGTAACGGTCGTCCGCGACACCGGATGTAGCGCCTCCGATGAGGTCACTGTCACGTCCGACTACGTCAGCGAGGTCGTTCTTACGTCGAACATCGAGGGGCTCGCCGTGTTCGGGCAGCTGACGATGGACGGGGTGCCGATCCCCGACTCGGTCTTCTACTTCCAGGTCAACTCGACCCAGACGGAGAGCCAGACCGCCGCCGCGACGATCACGATGACGAACCTCTACGCCGAGGGCTACCGGGCGAATGGGGCCGAGGTTTTCTACATCATCCCGGGGAACGCGACCGTCGCGTTCGGGATTCACCAAGAGCAGTTCGTCGCCGGGAAGAAGTACTACCTCCTTCATCTGCCGACTGACCCCCCGGGGGAAGCTGCTGTAGCATTCTTCTAGCCGAGACGAAAAGCCCAAGGCCGCTTGCCGGCGACGTTTCCTAGCCCGGGAACGTCGCCCGGTGCTTCTCCCATGCGCTCAACAGCTCCCCGTACGCCGAAAGGAACCGATCACGAGAGCTTGCACCCTTGATCGTCTCGGCCTGTTTTGCGACCAAGCTGTGTGCCACCTCCAAGTGCTGAACCGCTTGATCGTGCTCGTCTGAGATCAAGAGGACGCGGAACTGCGTGAAGTGGATCTCGATTGCCTCGGCTGTGGTCTGATCGCCGAGGAGGTCGATCGCTTCCGATGACAGTTTCGCCGCCTCTTCGCGCTCTCCTGCGAGGAGACGCGACCGGGCCAACGCAGACAGAGCTCGCATCACGAGCCGATCGAGTCCCAGTCCTCGACCCATCCGGAGTGCATCCACCAGCTCCGTCTCCGCTGCCTTCGTATCACCGAGGGACAGGTAGATCACCCCGAGATTGAAGTGCCCGATCAGCTCGCCTCGCTGGCTACCGATCTGCGTGTAGAGAGCTAGCGCCTTCTTCGTGTTCTCGATGGCCGCGCCCAGGTGAGCCCCTCCTTCTTGAGTTCGGAACGTCAGCTCTAATTGCCCCCCGACCCCCAGCGTGCCATGGGCAATCCCCATGTTGCACAGGCTATCGGCAGACCCGCTCGCGTCCTCCAACTGCTCGTAGACCTCCAACGCCCGCTCGTGATGCTCCAGCGCCTCCGCGAACGCGCCCAGCGCGCTGTACGAATTCCCGAGGTTCGTCAAGCACTTCGCCGACCCAATCCGGTTTCCCATCTCGTGAAACAGCGGCTGCGCCTGCTCGGTGGATTCGATGCATGCCTCGTAGTCTCCGAGGTAGTACTTGAGCGCGCCGAGGTTCCCGAGGATGTCCGCCTCACCCTTCCGATCGCCCAGCGCGCGGTATAGCACACGCGCCTGGCGGAAGCACTCCATCGCCTGCGACAGCTCCCCGAGCCTGGCATTGATGATCCCCAGGGACTTCAGGCTCGCGGCCTGCCCGTCCAGTGCGTCGCCCTCGGTGAACGTGTCAAGCGCCCGCTGGACGAACTCCCGTGCCTCCTGAAACCGCCCCTCCCCCTCGAGCGCGTTTCCGATCTGGGCTAGCGCTCTCGCCCGCCCGATCGAGTCTCCCTTTTCCACCATTGCAGCGAGGGCAAGCTCGGCCTGCTCTTTCGACCGGTCGAACTGCCCGCAACGCTGGTGGAAGCTCGCCCAGAGAAGCAGCACATCACCGCGCTTCGACGCGTCCTCGGACTTCTCGACGATCGGAAGCAGCCCCTCCAGGTCGCCTCGCTCCTCCTCGACGCGGCCGAGAAGGGCGAGAATCCCGGCGCGTTGCTGGAGAAGCTCGATGCGCCGCTCGGACTTCCCATGCTTGTCGAGTCCCTCGATTAGCTCCAGCGCTCGCGTGAAGTAGATCTCCGCTTCGGCGTTCGCATGCCGCGCTGCGGCCTGCTCGCCGGCGCGACGGCAGTACTCGCACTCCTTTTCCTCGTGCCCGGCCCGGTTCCAATGGACGACAAGAAGCGGGTAGTGAGGATCGAGGTGCTCGGCGTACGTTCTCTCATACCAGCCCGCGACGCTCCGGTGCAGCTCGCGGCGCTGCTCGAACAGCAGCGTCCCGTAGGCCACTTGCTGAGTCACAACGTGCTGGAACGCGAAACCCGGTTCCGGATCCTCCGTTTCCAGCAGGGTCAGACGGCGCCGTGACGTGTGGTCGAGATGAGTTCGCAACGCAGCTTCGGCGATCTGTGCTGGATACGCGCAGTGCAGCGTTCGCAGCAAGAAGCTGGGTCCGATCACGGACGCCACCTTCAGCGTCAACTGCTCCTCCGTTGGGAGAAGATCGAGTCGTGACAGGACCACGCCTTCCAGCGTATCAGGGACGCTCTCGCGGAGCGCGTTCGCGTCACTGGTCACCGTGCACCCGTCTCCCTCGATGACAAGCAGCTCCTGGTCGCGGAGCGACCCAATCAGCTCCACCGCGAAGAACGGGTTGCCGCCCGACCGTTCCGCCAGCAGAGAGGCAACGACCTCCGGGATGGCCGACGGAACCAGACCGACCCGCTCCGCCGCGAGAGCAACCGTCTCCTCCGGCGGAAGCGACCCGAGCGGCAGCCTTCCGACACCGCTCATCTCCGACAGCGCGATGAACGGGGGCGGAACGACGTCGGGGTACGGTCGGTGGGTGAGCACGAGAAGCGCCGGCCGGTTGGCCAGCGTCCGGGCCACGGACACGACGAGTTCCCACGACAGCGAGTCCATCCAGTGTGCATCTTCTATGGTCAAGACGAGAGGACACGTGGCCGTCCGGTCAAGCAAGAGCTCTCCGATCAACGCGGCCAGGCTCTCCTGTCGAACTTCCGAGTCGTAGCCCCGCGTCAGACGCGACTCGGGGAGGTCGAGTTCAAGGACGTCATTCAGCAGCGGGGCCCGATCCACCAATGCCGAATCAATCGCCCCCACCCGTTCGAGCACTCGTTCTCGACGCTTCGCCAGATCTTCCAGTCCGTCCAGATCGAACAAGACGAGCAGCAGGTCACGCCAGGCTCGATACGGCGTGTGCCGCTCGATGCTGTCCGCCGCCCCGACCAGGCACGAGAATCCGCCCTCGCCCGCAAGGCGTCGGAGCTCCTCGACGAGCCGGCTCTTCCCGATCCCCGCCTCGCCGTCCATCAGCAGGATCCGTCTCGATCCCTCGCGTGCCTCCTCCAACGCCGCCCCGATCGCCTCCAGTTCGGCTTGACGCCCGACCAAAACGCGTTCTTCGTCCGGCGCGCCGGTCCATGCCCGCCCACGAGGACGGTACACTAGTTGCGGACGATCCATCCCCTTGAGCTTCACGGCCGGGAGCGTGTCGAACGCCCACTGGTTCTTCGCGGCCTCGTAGATCGAGTTACAGCATCGGATCTCCCCGACCGGGGCCGCCTCCATCAGCCGAGCGGCCAGGTTGACGGCGTCTCCAAGCGCCCCGTACGTTCGCCGAAACTCTCCTCCGTAGGCTCCAACGCGAGCGCGGCCGTAGCTGACGCCGATCTGGACACTCGTGACGAAACCAAGCTCCGAAGGCGGCTTACTCAGCTTCGCCGCCGCTGCGACGGCCCGCCGATGGTCGTCCTCGTGCGCTTCGAGGGCCCCGAAGACGACGTACAAGTGGCTTCCCTTGTCGGCTGTCGTCAGAAGCAGGACGTGACCCCCGAAGCGGTTTGCGGTCCCTTGAACCCACCTCGTGAACACGTCGAGTTTCTGCCCCGCGGTATCGTCTTCGTCGTAATCGATCCCGGCAAACCGAAGGAACAGCACAGAGACCGGTCGTAGTTCCGCGAGGAACTCCCCTTGACCGGCAGCGACTGCCTCGTGAACCGGCCGCAGAAGATACGGTCTGATCTGCTCCGACGTAAGCCCGTCCGGGGGAAGCGCCGGCCACGGAGCCGGCTCGACGTTCGCACGTAGCCCCTCCACGACACCAAACCGACCACGCCACGCCCCGAGCATCAGCTGGGCGCCGAGTTTCTGTGCGACCTCCGGCGACGCGACTACTTCTCCGCGTCCCGCAACATGTTCCGCCTCCGTAAGTCGATCGACGGTCGCTCCAACGAGGACGTCCAGCAGCTGGATCGTCGGATCGCCGATCAGGAATCGGCGGGCGGCCCCTACGGACACGGCCGCCTTCATCGCGAGAGAGACCCTCCCCCCCTGCGGTGCCGCGATCGCTTGGAACTGCTTCATCGTCCGTTGCATCTGTAGCCCACAGGCCAAGGCGCGCACAGCCTGGTCTCCCGGAAACCAACTGACCAGTGCGTCCCCAATGAAACAGACGACGGTTCCGCCGAAGTGATGGATCCGGGAGATCAAGCCGTTGTAGATGGCGTTCAGGAGCTTCGTCAGTTCCTCCGCACCGCGACGGGGTCCGAGGCCTTCAACCAACGCCTCCGTCAACGGAGTGAATCCCGAGATGTCCGCGAGGAGGGCAGCACCCGTTGCATCCACGAGCAGCGACTCCCCCGCCGCGAGCGCCTGACGGCGATCCATTGGAAGGTACGTGCCAAGCCGCTCGATCGTCAATGGACCTCCCGTCGTCGAACGAACGCACGGCCTGCTACTTGAGCTCCGGCGTTCCCCTCAACCCTGCAAGATCCCAGGGTACTCCGAGAGTGCCGGAGGCCACAACTCGTCCGGCGCAGAAGCGGGAACCCTCAGGGGAGGAACTCGCGATACCTCATGCAGGGCGTCCAGGAACCAAGCGGTCGTTCACACCCCTTACACGAGTTTTGTCCTTGGCGGCGCTTGCAGTACGTATTCACGACGTAGTCGAAGATCGTCGCGTTGCGAACAGCGAACGCGATCTCATCGGCAACCGAGACGAGGATCAGTCGCTCATCAACGGTGAACGGGCCACCATCCATCCGGTTCAGTACCTCGAGAACGCCGACGCGCTCGTCGCCGGCAACGAGCGGCACCACGACCATGTTCCGCGTACGATACCCGGTCTTTAGGTCGATTTGCTCGTAGAAGCGCGAATCCGCCTCTACGTCATTGACGATCTCCGCCTCCAACGTCTCGAGGACGCGCCCGGCGACCCCCTCCGCTGCGGGGAACGTCGAACCGCCGAGGAGCGGCTTTGCCGCCCCTTCGACGCGATAGAACTGGAAGTTCTGCTTCGCTTCGTCAAGAAGGAGGATGGAAGCCGCTTCGGCCGAGGCGGCCTCCATGCTGCAGTAGAGGGCAATCTCCAGCAGCTCGGCGAGATCGACCGACTTCGCAAGCATCGTACTGACCGTGAGATACGTGTTCAGATGAAGCAGTCTTCGCTCCGCACTCGCCCGGGCCGCGACGCGATCCGCGACATGCCCGAGCGCTGCGAGCAGGCGCGACCAGATGTCCTCAGGGACGAGACGATCGACCCCATCCGCGGACACGCCGACCAACCCGATCACGCGCCCGTCGACGCAAAGCGGATCGATGTCGTAGTGCGCATCCGCGAGTTGAACTTGCAGCGCCGGAGACGTTCCGTCGAGGCCGTCACCGACCTTCTCGTGCCACTCCGGGCATGCCCGTTCCAACGATGCGGACGACTCGCTTGCTGAGAGCCCGTGCGCGGCAAAGTGCGGGGAGGGAAGGCGTGCGTCCGCCACGTAGAGGAAGCCTCCCGCGGTCTGCGCCAGATCGGTCAGGAGCGGGAGGATCCCGTCTGAGAACTCCTTGAACCCTTCTGCGCGAACGGCCGCCTCGATCAACGCCACGCTCCGATCCGCCACGTCGGCCTTCTGCATGCTGGTCCTCCTTCGCGGGTCCTTGCGTCGGGCGGGAGCCGTTCGGTTGTGGGGCGACCGCCCGCTTTGGCAGATCTCACACAGAGCGTCCCCCTCGCTTCCGCTGGGTGGACTGTATGACGGAGCGCATCAGCTCGTCAACCGAAGCCGGACTCGCGCCCCTGGCGCAGATCTCGAGGCCGACACGAGAAGACTCACTCCGGGTCCGTATTCCGGCCACGCGGAGCTACTCCGGTGGCTCGAACACCAGTCCGCTCGCCGTCTCGCGCGCCCAGCGATCGACATCGAGGAGACGCGGCAGACCGGGGCTCGCTTCCTCGGGCTCGCCCTTCTTCTCCGCCCGCCAGCGATCCAGGATCACCCTCAATCCCTCCGCGATCTCGGTAAACCGGATCTCGCCGTCGAGAAACCGGTAGACGAGCACCTCGTCGGCGGCGTTGAGCGCGGCCGGCGCGCTCCCCCCGTCCCGCGCCGCTGCGATGACCGCCGAATATGCCGGGAATCGAGACTCCTCGAACGGAAGAAACCGGATCTGCAGAGGCTCGTCGAGCGGGAGCCGCGGCAGTCCCGTGTCGACCCGATGCGGATCGATCAGCAGGTTCTGGATCGGGATCCGCATATCGCGCGGCCCGAGCTCGGCCTTGATCGAGCCCTCCTTGAACTCGACGAGGGAGTGGACGTACGAGTCCGGTTGAATGATGACGTCGATTCGGTCGTACTCGATGCCGTACAGGTGATGCGCGACGACGACCTCGAACGCCTTGTTCACCATCGTCGCCGAATCGACGGTGATCCGCCGCCCCATCGACCACGTCGGATGCCGCAACGCTTGCGCCGGGGTGACCGACGTCAACTCCTTGCTGTCGCTGTGAAGAAACGGCCCGCCGGACGCGGTGAGGATCAGACGCTGCACGTCGGATGAATCGTGCCCATGCAGGCATTGATGAAGCGCGTGGTGTTCGCTGTCAATCGACAGAAGGGCCCCACCGTGCTCCACGAGGAGCGTCCGGATCAGGTCGCCGGCGATGACGATGCTCTCCTTGTTGGCCAGCGCGACCGTCTTCCCGTGCGAGAGCGCCGCGACTGTCGGGGGGAGACCGGCCGCTCCGGAGATCGCGTTGACGAGAACATCGACATACTCGCATACCGCGAGCCGGAGAAGTCCTTCCTCTCCGTGGACGATCTCGAGATCTTCGGGCACGCGGTCTCGCAGCTCGTCGACCTCGTTCTTCGACGCGATCGAGACCAGCCTGGGGCGATACCGATCGATCTGCTTGATCAGCAGATCGACGTTCGATCCCGCCGCCAGTCCGGCGACATCGAACCCCCATTGGGTCGCCGCTAGACGGTCGATGACATCGAGGGTCTGCGTCCCGATCGAACCGGTCGAGCCGAGTAGTGCGATCCGCTTGTTCCGATGAGTCATCTGGCGCCTCCGAGCAAGCGATGATATCCCGCGGGCCGTTCGCCTCAAGGCCGCGACTCCGGGAACGCGGATCTTGTGTCGATTCCGCCGGACCGCTACGATCCCGGGCGACGGTCGGACGAGAGGGAGAGATGTACGACATCACCGATTTCAACGAGGTGCAACGCGGCATTCGACGAACGATCCTGGTCCGTCGGATCACGCTGGGCGTGTTCTCGGCCGTCGCGGTACTCGTTCTGTTCGCAAGCCGGATCAGCTACCTCAATCCCCTCTTCTACTCCCCCGTCATCTGGTTCCTGTTGACGTTCCCGTTCAAGTACTTGATCGACCGACAACGCGACCTTCCGGCCCTGCACCGCGTGCACACGGGCTTCTTCCTCGTTGAGGTCCTTTTGATCACATTCCTCGTTCACTTCATGGGCGGCAGCGAGTGGATCGGTGTCACCTTCTACATGTTCACCGTCATCTACGCCAACATCTTCCTCACGCGACTCCAGGGCTCTCTCGTCACCCTACTGGTCGTCCTCTCGTACTCCGGCCTCGTCCTGCTGGAGTACGCCGGACTGATCCCGCACCGATCCCTCTTCTTCGCGGCCCAGGAACCCCACCGGAATCTCGGCTACGCGGTCACGACGATCCTGGCCGGTGCGCTAGGGATGTACGCCGTTGTCGCGCTCACCGTTCGCTCGTTCGCCGATGTGTTCGCCCACAAGAACCGGATGCTGGCTCGGAGGGAGCGCCAGCTCTCCCGCTTGTCCAAACGCCTGCTGACGGCCCACGACGAAGAGCGGCGCAGGATCGCACGCAGCCTGCACGACGATCTGATTCAGACGCTGGCCGCGATCAAGCTCCGGCTGACTCCACACAAGGACCGCCTTGGCGACGGGGAGTACAGCGAGGTCTGCGAGATCATCGACCGATCGATCGAGCAGACCCGATCGCTCGCTTACTCCGTCCGGCCGCCGCTCCTCGATGACCTCGGACTGGTTCCGTCGCTCGAGCGGCTCGCAGATTCGATCACCGCCGAGAGCGGTATCGATGTCGAGATCGATGCGGATCTCGGCCGACGCTCGCACGTCGCCATCGAGAGCCTTCTCTTCTTCGTCGCTCAGGAGGCGATGCAGAACGTGATCCGACATGCCGCCGCGAACCGCGTCCTCGTCGATCTCCGCGAAGAAGGAGAGCACCTTCGGCTCACGATACGGGACGACGGCGTCGGGTTCCGGCCGGACGACCCTCAAGGGCTCGGCCTCCGCGGGATTCGGGAGCGCGTAGAGGTCAGCGGCGGGACGTTCTCGATCCGACCCCACGCAGACGGCGGTACAATCGTCGCGGTGGAGGTTCCGTTCGATGCCAATTCGAATCGCGATCGTTGACGACCACACGCTTGTCCGGAACGCATTGTCGGAGCTGCTTTCAACCGAGTCCGACATCGCCGTCGTCGCCTCCGTCGGGACCGCCGGCGACGCACTGCGGGCGATCGAGTCGGATCCGCCCGACGTTGTGCTCCTCGACATCGCTCTGCCGGACGCAAACGGGCTCAATCTGATCGGTCGTATCCGCCATCACGACCCGGCGATCCGCGTTCTCGTCCTGACGATGCACTCGGAATCGGAGTACGCCTTGGCCGCACGAGAGCGGGGGGCGAGCGGTTTGATCGCCAAATCTGCACCGATCGAGGCCCTGGTAGAGGCAGTTCGTATCGTCGCAGACGGCGGGTCGATTCCCGTCGAGGGCGCACTGACCGAGCGTGAGCGCCAGATCCTCTCGTGGATCGGTCAGGGCGCGTCGAACGGCGAGATCGCCGCGGCTCTGGATCTCCGGCCGAAGACGGTTGAGGCATACAACCAGGGGCTGATGGCCAAACTCGATACCCACACGCGCGCCGGCCTCATCGGGTGCGCTCGGCGCCTCGGCCTCATGCGGAGACCCGATTCGCACGCTTCCCCATTCCCACGGCAAGCGGTGGATCCGTAGAATCAACTCACGATGACCATCCGGGTAGTGTTGGCCGACGATCACGATCTTGTCAGGACGTGCATTCGCACGTTGCTCTCTTCCCACGGGATCGGGGTCGTCGCGGAGACCGGAGACGGGAGGTCGCTTCTTCGGGAGGTTCGTACTCACCGGCCCGACGTCGCCGTCGTCGACGTGTCGATGCCGCTCCTCGATGGAATCGAAGCCGCCCGACGAATTGCCAGGCTCTCGCCGGAAACGAGAGTTGTCATTCTGACGATGCACCGGGACGCTCACTTAGCTCGCCGGGCAGAGAGTGCCGGCGCGTGGGGCTACGTCGTGAAGGACGAGACCCCGGATCGATTGGTCGATGTGATCCAACGCGTCGTGGCCGGCGAACGGTGCATCCCTCCAAGCGATTCGAACGAAGCGGATCCGCTGTCGACCAAGGAGCGCGAAGTGCTTCAGCTGATCGCCGAGGGCAAACGGAATCGCGAGATCGCGGAGATCA
>Ga0272444_10001509_pt1 | contig 22394 bp, 12 predicted proteins | sample SSMForm13_FD_201033 | JGI IMG/M metagenome (GOLD analysis project Ga0272444, IMG submission 201033) | Marine sediment archaeal communities from Little Sippewissett salt marsh, Falmouth, MA, United States - SSM-Form-13 | ecosystem: Environmental > Aquatic > Marine > Wetlands > Sediment ...
GAAAGGCGTTAAACATATCAGCCAGGGTCGCATTATAGAATCGAGCAATTTTCAATTTCTGGAAAAGCCTTAATCGATCTGATCTGGCAATTTCAAGGATCATCTTCCCTTGATGGGTTAGATACACTCCGCGATCATGCAGCACAACCGATCCCTGAAACAAGGCCTCAAGGTATTTAAAGAATTTTTCAATATTCCTTTTCTCACCTGGATATTTTGATGCCAATAACCCAGAAAACTCACTCAAGCCCTTAGGGATATCCACCGGCTCCTGGTTTCCTAAAAAAAAACGGTCCTGGCAGTTGGGATCAAAGGTTTGAAAAGGGACCGCACCTTCAATTCCCAAAAACCTGAGAACCCGCCTGCTGACTGGGTCCTCCCCTGCAACGAAATTCCAGACGAACTGCGGCCCGGCAGAAAATTTTACATCATTAAAGGTCAGCGTTCGTGAATGTCCGCCCAGGTATTGGGGATGAGCTTCCAGTACCCTGACTTTGTGGCCGAGCTCGGCCAGCATAGCCCCTGCGCATAAACCGGTGATACCGCTCCCGATGATCAGAAATCTATCCTGATCTCGTCCGCCCTCTCCATTCTTTTGAACAGGATTAGCTGATTTTTTTTGATTTTTCATGCTTGGTTTCCGTCCTCGGTGCACAGTGGTTTACTTATTCTATATTCAATCTAAGAACAGCAGGGATTTTGCCTTTTATTCGGCCAGCAGGCCTGATAAGGACTGCCAGAGTTCCAACAGCGGGATTGCCAATGTGATCAAATATGTCAAAGAAAAAGACACCCCGGAATTCATGTTAAAGGGCCATTCCCGGATCGCATTGACCTCGTTGGACAATTCTGACAATATTGAATACTTGGTATTTAAGAGGAGAACCTGGTCTTCTGACACCTGATTGGAATTGGTCAGTTTTGTCAATAACTCTTCCCTGAGATTTCGCCTTTCGTTTGAAATTGCAGTGACTTTTCTGTTTTTCTCTGCCGCCAGGACCTTGTGCAATTGGAGCAGGGGGACAGAAACCACCACGATCGCTGCCAGGTGAGGAAAACCCATCCAAAAATAGATGGCGTACATCACCAGTGTCCAATCCGTATTGGACCAGGGACTGTTGTAAACATAGTAGGCGATCAAAAGGCCGCCAATCAGGCTGACGAGCGCAAATTCGAGGAGGTTGCTGCCCACCCGGGACATGCCACCGCACTGATCACAGGCAGTCACTTCCAGGGAATACGCCCCATATTCAACAGCGTAACGGACTAATTTCAAAACACCATAAATGCCGCTGATCGCAAACCCACATACGCCGCCGATAACAAAGAACTGGATCAATAATGACGCGATCAAAAACGGTTCTTGATACCAGATCCCGTAGAAAATACCCAGAAGGGAATTCACCCCTCCAAAGAAAACGCCAAATGACAGCATGGTTTTTGTGCTGAACACATTCCGGATAATTTCCTCGGGGACAGGATTTTCACTGGAGATATAAAAAACCTCATAAATACGATCCAGGAAGACCCGCAACCTCCTGGTCGCAATGATAACAAGCATCAGGATTCCCCCGATCATGATACTTAACATCCAGCTCAAGTCCAGAAATACATTGACGCCAAAGCTCAACCCCAGCAAGGCATGTCCAAATAGGAAGGGTATCGATACCAGTAATGGCTTGAGGTAGACGGGACCGGGGATCTTGGAAATCCACTGTTCATAAAAAGGAACCAGGCTGCTGGCATATGTGTCTGAATCCATATCCTGTACCATAACCCCTCCTGCTCTCTAAGAACCTATCACTGCAAAGAGAGTGCAAATTTCACTCTTATTTTAACCAAAATGGAGCCAGAAGCGAATAAATAGTCCTGTTCTGCCTCCATATAATTCTACTTCCAATCCGAAAAGTCTTGGAAGTAAGTATATGAAGAGTTCCTTTTACCATTGAACCATGGTTGTCATGCCGGGAGAGCGGACCGCGTCCAGAAAGATTAATCATGGACGCATTGAAGATCTGCTGTCTACGGCTGACCTGCCCCGGAGGTGTGCCTAACCTGATCACCCGTGAAGTGCGGGATGTCCATTGTTGCGCGAATGAAGTTGGAATGTTCGCTTCTACCCGGTTTCTTGCTCCAAGCGTTTTTGGATTTGAGGGTCATTTTCTAAGATTTCTGCTGTGTCAATCATTAAATTTGACCTGATTAGACGTTTAAGGTTATTCAATTGCTCTGTAAGTGCATCTTTCACATTGCCCATGGGTGTGAGCCCGAGCACCTTGCGCAGTCTCTGGTAGCACACCATATGTTCAAAGCGCCAATCTGCTGGTGAATGGTGATTTCTAAGATCCTTGTATTTTATTTGTTGTTCCTCCCACCAGCTTCGATCTTCATGGATCAGCTCCAACGCTTTAAGAAACGCGTAATATCGGGTGCTTTTGTGAAGCTTTTGGTCCCCCAGTTGATAGCGGCCCGATGTTTGATGTTTTTTGACTAATGGCGAAATCATCACGCCAAAATGCTCCAGCATCAACAGGATCACGAGATTCTTTTCTTCTTCTTCAGATACTTTCTGTAATGCGAGATCCCAGGTTGGCAGCCCCACCATATCGATGAGCTGGTTCAAGCGGGCATCAGATAGCACGGGGATATCCGTTTTGGCAGTTCGCTCCAAGAATTCCGTTTTATGAGGCTCGATATTTTGTACAAACTGCAAAGGCACGCCTGCTTCTAAAACCAGCAGTTTATATTCGTAGGGACTGGGTTTATAGGCTTCATCGCTAAGATCCGCGGCAGCCTGGGGTGATGCAGTTCCAGTATTTGCGTTCCGAAAATATTCCCGACTGATGTTCACACCCAAACTGCTCTCAAACTGGCTCAGCGCTTCCTCATCATAGGAGATGACTTGAGTTCTATGAATGGGCCCAACCACATAGTTATAGGTGGCCTGATCCACTTGCCAGAAAGGTTGAGCAGCCGCATGCGCAGCCCCGAGCCTTTCTTCCATGTAGGCTGCCAGATTTCCATCTCCAGCCGTCAGGCTGCTGATTTGGAGGGCTTCCCAAATAGTCACCCCCCTGGTGAGTTCATGAAAGCAGCTCTCTCCCAGCAGCTCCATCTTCTGACGGATCTCCTCCCGTAGACAATATTCAAGGGAGGGGTTTTCTCCCTGTTTTTCTGCAGACAACAGCAAACCGGCTGCGAACCCACGAATGATTTCCTCCTCACCGCGGGAAAGGTTGGCCAGAATGTCATCCTGGAAATGGAGGGAAAGCGCTTGGCCGTCCAGGATCGCGGGTTCCTCAACGACCAGGTCAGCCCTGACTTTGTTGCCGGGGTAGATCCATTTCTTTTCAGCAACCGCTTCTCGGAGGATCGGCTCCAGGAGAACATGAAGGATTGAGTCTTTGATTCCATCAGCGGGAAGGAACTTCTCCAGCATAACGGTTATTTTCGCCGCGGCTTCCTTTCCCAGGCCCCCATTTTTTGAGATCCATTTCTCGAATTCTTGGGGCGAACCACCGGCAGTTACCGCTTGTTCTTCAAGGATTTTTTCCAGGGCCCTGACCTTCAGATCCGCCGTGAGGTATCTGGCCGCCCTTTCCGGGTGATACCGCAATCGATAACAGGCAAAAGAACCGTAATTCCTTGGCTGTGGTTTTGCTCCTCCTGTGCAAGTACCCAACCAATCTGGATACTTGCCTATAACTCGCTCTCGGATATTGTCAGGATAGTCTTCAAAACATTGCATGGATAGGGTGCTCACCACCAGATCTTTATAATCATTCCAGGACCTCAGGCTCAAACCATTGCGGTTTTGACGGCCGATCAACCAGCTGATATCGATGGGTGATTTATCGCCCGTGATCGTATTCTTATCATCGATGATCATGAAGTCGCCGATATCAGGATCCCGGAAATCCCTTTCCGTGCTCCAGTAGTTCAGGGCGATCAGCGCGCCGTAACCATTGGCGCCGATCTGCTCATGCCTGGCGTTTTCAGCCCTCATTTTGATCACGTCTGGAAGGATAAAAACCCCATATATGAACGTGTCAATACCAAGATCCAAATTAGCGATGGTCTGGGCGACATCCAGGAAGATCCCGGACCCTGTCCCGCCGCTTAAAGTGCAAACCAGGTACACTTGAAGTGGGTAGTATCTTGGAACACCTGTCGCGGCGTAAGCCTGAAAGGATCTCTCCATGCATTCCAGGAATTTCTGCCCAAAATATTTTTGCGCCCCTGGCCGGCCAATGCCTCCCCAGTACGCCAACTTGCCTTTGAGCGGAAGAGATTGTGCGCTGGGATACAACCTGCCAATACTTACATAATCCTCCGGCCACCATTCCCGGAAAAAAAGATCCAATTCCCATTTTGCCTTCCGCAGTTTATCCGCGTTGGGAACCCCGATCATCAGGTGATTCCCCATGGCATACAGCTCCTCCCCTCCAGCAACGGGGTTCTGGGTATCGATCGTCAAAAACTGGACGATCTCCTCATTCTCCCCCGCGCGCTGGCAGTAGGCTTTATACTCCTGGTAGGTCGCCGCGACAATTTCACATCCGGATGTACCTAATCCGATCACCACGCTGGGGATGGCTGCCATCTGTTCCTCCTCGAAAAATATTTATCTGAGACAATGCCTATCAGCTCACCTGCCAGAACACGTCCCGGGCTTGTTCAATGAGCTCAAACATCCGCCCATCATCGCTTTCCGCTGTCCTTCCAGATAGGTTCTCGATCCAGCGCGCGGGCAGGCCTTTCCTGCCGTGCAGGGCGCCCACCGCCGCGCCCACGGTGTCATTGTCCTTGGTGTCATTGACCGCCCGCACGAAGGCTTCTTCCGGGTCCTGTCCGTATCTCATCAGGATATAGATCACGCAGGGGATGGTTTCCAGCAGATAAGCCCCGGAATAAAAGGCATCGCAGGCTTCCCCTGTGCTCCATCCCTGGCTGTCAGCCCAACCCACCTTCTCCTCCACGAATTTCCAGATCGGGCCGCTGTAATCCGGGAACAACCCTCCCCGGGGTTTGTACTCCGTCTCCCCCTCTAATTCCGGAGCGATTTCCAGGTACCTCTCCAGCCAATAATCCCCTGGTGGGGGGGCATTCATGTCCAGTGCTTCCCACAAGATGGCGATGAAAGCCAGGCAGGCCGCGGTGGAAGCGGAATCGTTGTGGGTCAGCATGGCTGCCAGGGCAGTATCCGCCCAGATGGCTTTTCCCCCGGGCCGCAGATGGGGGATCAGCACCGGCGCAATGCGCATCAGGGCTCCATTCCCGGCAGAGTGAGGTCCGCATTCATGCCAGGGTTTGCCGTAGCGGTAATTTGCCAGGAACCTGGCTATGGTCCTGCCCCTTCCATACAGGTGGCTTTGAATGAACCTCTCAGCCAGATGTGCTGGGTTCACGCTTTGATCCTGATTGATCTGTTCAAGGCTCCAGAAAGCAAGCTGGGAGTCATCTGAGGGGTAGCCTCTAGCATCACCGGAGAAACCCTGGTAAAGATAATCCCTGATCTCCCCGTACATCCGGTTTCGCTGCGCGGGGAGGATGCTTTCGGTTCCTTTTCCTAGCGCGTCCCCGATGGCGATCCCCAGCAGCATGCCTTCCACTTTTTCAAAGTTAAAGTCTGGGGGTTTGGGCTGAAGCTCCTGGTCGAAAAGCGAGCTCCTGTTCAATCGGATCGAATTTCCCGCAAAGAGATCTGCCAGGACTGCCAGGTTTTCCTGTGGATCGGTGGTGTTCATGGGCTTGCTCCTTGCTGCTTGGTTCTAAGTAGGATCTGAGTGGATTCATGGCAGGGTTTACTTTATCCGGCTGGAACACTCAGTTTTTGTTCATTTTTTCGAGAATTTTCAGGGTTCGAAGATCGGGCTTTCCCTCAAAAAATGTATCAAGATTTTCCTGAAATACCGGATCCCCTTCTTCGAGTGCCCTGAATAAGGTCATGCAGGACCGGAATTTATGGGTATCAGGATAGCCAAAGACCTCCGGGATCGAAACTCCTTCCAGTTGGTTGACAGTCTTAGAGCACTCCAGCAGTCGTTTCCCTAAGAGGGGATGGTGGTAATAGGCGCGCGTTTCATCCAGACCGGAAAGGGCATATTTGACAGAGCGGGCGCTTTTCCCTAACCCGATCAACTGGGGAAAAATGAACCACATCCAGTGGGATCTTTTCTGTCCGTTTTGCAGCTCAGATAAAGCCCGGGCATATACCCTTTCCTGGGCAAACACAAACCGGTTTAGATTATAGATGTCACCCTGGCTGGTTGGATTCGATGATAAGACCATATCTGGCCCTTTTATTTAGGAGTGAAGCCTAAAAAATCCATATTGATTTCATCTGCTATCTGGCTTTGTTTATGTAGATCCTGCATAAGTCCAGGATCCGGTAGCCTAAAACATAGGGAGGGGCGGTATCTTCCAGGGTGGTTTGAAAACTCGAGGAGCAGTTCAATTTGCCCGTCTGGAGGAATTTGATCTGTCCTTTGCGGTTGAACTTGCCCAAACGCCGGGAGAGCTCTTTTTCCACTTCTGGATCCGCAAGCATCCTTTCGATCACGGTGGAGAAAACGCTGTCAGCGCGGTTATTGGGCGTGGTGGGGAGCTTGAGCAGCGCCAGGGACTGCAAGCCTCGGCCGATATGGCTGGTTTGGTAGGTCAGCAAACAGGAAGGCAGCTGGACGATCTCCAGCTGATCCAAAAAGGCGCCGGCATCAGGAAAAGGTTCTTTGTGTTCCTCCTCCTGGGAGCGATTGATCCCCTGGAGCAACTCCGGGTCGCCTTCGAAAATTTCGGCGAGGAAGGCTTTTTCTCTTGCCTGGTACTTGACCGGGTCTTCAATTTCAGCGGTGTAGGTGATCTCTTCAAGGTTGCCATCTGGCCAGCGCTGCGTGATTATCAGCGTTTCCTTGATATAGGGACTTTCCTGTTCGCTCTCCCAGCGAAGGGCCAGGGTTTCGCATTGGAACGAAAAGGAATCACGGCCTGCCAGGATTTCCCGTGACTTAAGCTCCCTGGAATACAGGCGAAACAGGTCCAGGGGCGTTTCAGCTTGATTCTCAAATTTGAATTTCCGGTTCCCGGAGACCTTTTTCATGGGGTGATTGAGATACTCCTCAAGATTTCAGTATAGCATAAGGTTTTTCAGGTCGTATTGTGATTTTCCCTGTACTGGAAATTGGTTTCGCCATTGGGAGAAGTGAGGAGCTTATTCGATCAGTTCGGTAGTGTTTTCCTGGAGAAACCATTTTGGTGTGAAAACAATAAAAAAAGGTGGGAGCGCATATATGGATGCGCAGAATATAAATTTTTCAGATTTGCCAGACACACGCGCAACCCGGATAGCAAACCTGCTGGCGCTTCCTACAATCGGTTGTGATATGTTGAAAAAAAACAATTAAAAAGGAAGTTTACGTGACACTTTTTCTATTATAATACTTTTAGCTTTGGTTCCCTTGTCGATGGTTTCTATTTTGTACCAGGCATTACCAGCCAGACAGCCGGTAATCTTTATAGGTGGGCATATTAAAACGCGATTGAGTGGATGGGGAGCTCAGGCGTGTTTCCTGATTTAATCTGTCATTTTATAGTAAGGAGCGAGTCTATGAAGTTAGTGAAAATTGCTCTGTTTCTAGTTGTGCTTCTTATTTCCTCTGCTCTCATTTTTACAGATTCCACTCAAGCTCAATCTGCTGCCACATATGATTATGTGATCTTGATGGACACCTCCGAGTCGATGATGTGGGTAGGTGATCCACCCATTTTTGAACAATTGCAGGATGTGGTGTCCACTTTTGTCGAGTCCTTGCAGGATCGCTCCAATGTGGCTGTCTATACATTTGATTCTGAGATAAAGGAAATTGGGTCCTGGACGGATCTCAACGATTCCAAGAAAATGGAGATCATCAAAGCGCTCTCTGAACTCAAAGCGGAGGGACAATCCACCAAACTCTGGGACGCGGTTTGCGAGGGGGTTCAGGACCTGGAGAGCCGGCAGAGTGGACTGCCTGGCGGAAACCAATTTCAAATGCTGATTTCCTTTACAGACGGCCTTGATAACGCCAGTAAAAATGATAAAGAAACCTGCGTGGGTAATTTCATTGACCTCTATGATGAAGAGGGGCATATCCTCTGGATCTATAACGCGATTGGTGTGCAGGTGCCGGAAATCATCCGCGATAATGAAGGTCCAATCAAGATTGTGGAAAGCAATGCCCCGGAGCCTATCCGGGTCACTTATTTGACGCCCATGACGCTGCGCCTGGGCAATTTGTATGAAACTGGAATCGCTGATAGCGAAATCACCTGCTTCGTGCCCTGGTACTCTGATGACAGTATGCTCAACAGGGTTGTCTCGATAGACAGGCCGTACCCGGCAGATGGGGAGGCGGGGCTGCCCAGCTTCGCGTTTGAAGTCTGCGGTCCGGGAGCGGGTGATTGCCCCAAGGAATTCAAGATTTCCGAAGGAAGGATCTGCCTGGAGATCTCCCTGGTGAACTCTAAACCTGAATTTGTGAAGCCAGACGAGGGCGGGGAGCATGTCTATAATCTGCCCGTTAACCTGGAAAAAGGCTTGGGGGAAAGCATGTTCCTGATTCCAGATGCGGTCCGCCTGGAATTTTCCTTGAATTCTCCTACGCCTACAAACACATTTACTCCCACTTGGACTCCATCACCAACACCTGAACCCTCCATTACACCTGTTCCAATCCCGGCAGCGCTGATCCTATCCTGTGAGGGACTTACTGAGGTTGATCTGGGAACCCTGCCCAAACCCGGGCTTCAGGATGCAACCCGGGCGTCCATCAGCTGTGATCTGAGCTGGCCTGATAGAGAGGAATCAGATCCCTATCAGCTTACCCTGCTGATCGATTCCGCGGAGGGTGAGTATATTCTCACACCCGGGAAAGAGGTCTGGCTGGACAGCGGTGATGGCCCGGCCAAATCCTTGATGGTTGGCAGCGAGGTGGAAAGCGTCAGCTTTGGGGTGACCCTCCCGGCGATTATCTGGGAGGAAATGGGACAGAGATCCGCCGACTTCCGGGGCAGGATCCTGCTGGAAAGACAAGCCCAAAATACTGAAGGGGCTTCCCCGGAGGAAGGATTTGTCGAATGGCGGTTTAACATCAAGAATCCTCCGCCCAAGTGGCCCTGGGCCGCTGGGGGTGGGCTGCTGGTCTTTTTGATCCTGCTGGCGACACGGCCGAGGTTTCCTGAAACATCCGGTCTTTCGACGGGATTATATGATAACCTGATTTTGAGGGATTTTAAACCAAGCAGCTGGTGGAGCGGCAAGGTCTATCTTGGCGGCGGCCCGCGGGGATATCTGAAGTTAGGAGATGAGGAGGAAGACCTGCTGTCTATCCAGCCCTCCTTCCAGGGATCCTGGATCGGCCGGATGATGAGCGGGGAAGAAGATATTTCCTATCAGCTGAAACCCTTGAACGATGCCCGGGTCGATGTGGTAGGTGCGCAGCCCATCTCAGCTGGAGAGAAAGTGGACATCTATCATCAAAAGTTCTACGTGCTTTACAAGAATGAAAAGCATGTTCTTGAAATCAAGGAAATAGAAGGTGATGGTTTTGATGAATCGGGTCCTGGAGATACAAAATCCGAGGATCTGGAAAACTTTTTTGGTATCTAACTGGAACGAATTGTTTATTATCTTGACCGTAAAAGGAGATTGACATGTCAGCGCTTCCAAGCATCGTGATTGGATTAGGGACATCTGGCTCCGAGATCGTGGCCGCTACTTATCAGAACTACAAAGCCTACTGCCAGCGTACAGGTGACAATGAGGAGATCGTCCAATTCTTGATGATCGATACCCAAAACCCTGTTAAGGGAGGGGAGGAACTGTATGCTATGGGGAACCATTTAATGATCGGGGTTCCTAATGGTGAGAACTTGCGGAAGGCAAAATGGGAATTGGATCTCTTTTTCCACGAATGGTGGCCAGAGAATTATACAAAGATTGGCCGCTTGTATCCCGGGGCGGGCACAATCCCGGCCAAAGGTAAATTGGCATACTGGGGCGGCATCGGTCGGCCCGGAGCCCAGAATTACTTTGGGCAGAAATTTCTGGAATGCAGAGATAAATCCATTGAAGCTTATGCCCAGAAAGGTGTTCCAGCGGTCTTTGATATTCAAGTGTACCTGGTTTGCACTTTAAGCGGCGGAACAGGATCAGGCGTTTTCCTTGATATTGCCCAGACGATAGCCAACATGGACATGGGCATTGAGATGCTGTTATATGGGGTATTTATCCTTCCAGATGTGATCAAGATGAGAGCCGAAAACGCCAAGCATGAGCAAATTGGCGCCAACGGCTACGGCGCCTTGATCGCCTTGAATTACTGGAGCACTGAAAGCCATTTCCGGGAACCAGATATTGGAAAATTTATGGTCATTGATGAGCATAATACGATCACTGGAGATGATTCACCTATCGATATCAGCTGGTTTATTGGCCGGCAAAACCGCAACGGTTTAACCCTGAAGGATTGGGAAGAATATAAAGACCTGGTGGTGAGCACCTTATCCATGCAGTGTTTTGAAGATTTTTCAGAGAATATTCAGGCTCGTGTTATTGACAAGGACTCAGAATGGCTGGGCACTTTTACTAAAGGAGCAAAACCACAGCCCAGGAATTTTGGTTCATTTGCCTCCTACCGACTGCGCTACCGACCTGAGAAAGCGGTGGATTATTTGACCTGTGTGCTAACCAATAGAGGCATTGATGCTTTCCTGGAAAAACCGGTTTCCCTCGAAGAGCAGACCAAAGCACAGGTGGAGGAATTCATCATCAACCACCAGATCAGGGAATTTGGGGTTGATAAAAACGAGGTTGAGATCAATGAAGTCCTGGACGGACTGAAGAACTACAAGGATGAAACCGCGGAGTTCAAACTATATAAGAACCTGATGCTGATCCTGGAGCAGCTGGAAAGAAAGGATCCCAAAAATGTGCTGGTCCGGAAACTGCTGGAAGTCAAATCAGCCGGTGTGTTGAAAGCAGAGTTTGAAAAATTCAGGGATCGGATCCTGGAAGGTTTGTACGGACGGTGGGAGAAAGAACAGGGGATCGGGTTTACCAGACTCTTAAACTATAACCATCAAAGGTTGTTAAAGCGGGTATTTCTGGATCAAGAGACAGAAGAATTTGGAGATGAAGAGCATTCTCTCTTCAAAATGATCCAGGAAAAAATCTTGAAAGAAGCCGCTGGATTTGAAGGAGGGGTTCTTTTCCTGGAGATCCTGATCGAGGAGCTCAAACGACATATGGAGAGCCTTGAGCTGGAGCTGAACGGCAAATTGGAAATTGGTATTGCCAGCGACCTGGATGATCTTAAATTGCTCGAAGGAAATTTGGATGTCAGGCTGGAAAGACTTGGTAAGCAAATGTTCGAGGGACTGTTTGGTGGGCGAGGGGACCGACGGGAAGATGCTGTCCAGCGTTTTGAGGAAGACTGGTGGAAACCCTGGCTGCGGTTAAAGATTTCCACAATGGCCAAGGAAGAAGCGATCTCGTTCTATACCGAAGCCATTCAAGAGGCAGAAGCTTTGAAGGGTTTGATGACTCAGAACATCAAACCCGGCCTTCAGCAGCTTCAAAGCACAAATCGTGATACTCAGAAAAGCATCTATACGGAGAGTGCAAAATCCAACAAAGCTGTCCGTGAAGAATTTGCCTTTTCGCAAGGCGACCCAATTGCAAAGCATTTTGAAAAGCAATTGACGAACTCTGAACCCATTGCCCTGGATGAAATTCGTGAGGTAGTGAGTTTGGCCTTGCAGGAGTACTCCCAGCAGGAAGAACGAACGGCAAAGACCGGGCGATTGGTCTGTGAGAAAATGGCGCCAGCTGTCATGGAACGCCTGGATTCCGAAGGTGAATCACAATTTGCAGATGAAACAGCCAAGATCACCCTCTGGGAGGCTTTGAAGATCAATTCAGGGGAAACCAGCAAAACCAAGATCAAATCCAACATAGAACATAGATTAAGAGATGTAGAACTGCGCACTGAGCCGTTCTGGCGGGTTGATAGGGCAACCTTTAACTTTGTGGTTGGACCTATTCACAGAATTCGATCCTTCTCCTATGATGAAGAAGCGCTGAGTCAGTTTGAGAACAGTTCGGGTGTCAATATCAGTCGGGATCATCTGGAGAACGCGAATACTGGAAATGTAGAACCACAAGCCGCTGCGGATCTTGCATCAGAGGCATATAAACCCAGTCCCTACGAATTGAAACTGTTGATCCTGGAAAGCGGCGTTCCTCTGCAGCTGGTGGAAAATATCGAGCCGCATAAACCGGAATTCTTAAAGCGAATTGCGAAATCAAATATTCCTGTGCTGTCTGATGTCCGGATGTTTGAATATCAAAATGAAGTCAACCTGCCTACCTGGGATCTCGCATTACGAACTGTTTCAGAAGATGAAGAAAGGAATATTGTGAAGCTTTTGATGCTGGAGCATTTTGGTGTGATGACCTCTCCATTAGTGAAAAAACATCAGACATCAGGGCTCCATAAATTAGGGGATCTTAACCTTCACAACAGCACCAGGTATTACGCTTTCCTGAAGGCTTTGGAGTTAATAAAAGAAAACAAGACCTGGTGGCAAGATCAGTTGGCGGAATTAGAGGTGAAACATGATCAATATTCACCAGAAGATTGGCGCTTCGAGCATATGGTGTGCCACCAAAGACTGCGCAAGGTGATCGGGGTTACCCCTACAGGCAATGTGAAGGACGCTATTACGGAGCAGTTAAATATCTTTAAACGCATAATTAAAGAAGATTTAAAGATAGAGACAGCAGAAATCTTGAAGCTGGATCCTCAAATCCAAAAACGGTTGAAGAAGGAAACCGGGTAGTACTGTTATTCACGATAGTATCCTTACGAATGTTGAGTTTGTTGATCTTCAAGGCCCAAAAACGGGTTCTGGTGTCGGAATAAGGCTCCCGGGCGAAAAGCCCGGGAGCTCACAGAAACTCGTTATGAAATCTATGAATCAGGACAGCATCAACACGAAATGCCATAGAAGGTCATCAGAAAAAATCATTAGTATTCCTATGTTTGCTTGAAGTACATAATCTGACCGCAATTATGGGATGGATGAATGTCCAGTCGTGGATCAGATGAATATATGGATACGGAGATTATTGGAGGGATATCGTGGCCAGATTGATACTACCCCTGATCCTCCTGCCGCTGGATAAGTTTGGGGAGGAAATCGCCAGCAGGTACGAGGAAACCATAAGCTTATCTGAACCGGCATTGATCCAGAAGGGATGGGTGAGAGTATTACAACCCTGGGATCCAAGCCAGTGGCCAGAAGTCATGAAAACCATCGGCCTGGCGCTAACTCTATCCGATGAGCTCGGTGATGATATCTATACCTATGCGACCCAAGATTACCAATCAGCGATTGTAGTGCTTTTAGGCAGTGTCAGTCAGGACTTCAATTCGGTCTTGATGGGCTTTAAGAGCTTCTGGGATCATCTTTCGAAAGAGCCATTTCATAAGCAGCAGGTGAAGCTCCTGCCGCTGCTGGATATTTCCTCCATTCCGGGAGAAGAGAAAGTTCCTTATCCGGAACGCCTCAAGGATCTAGCCAAGGCCGTGGAAGACATTTCCTGGAACGATTACGTATATCTGTTGGACAACTATTCGGAAAGTAACTTAAGATGCAATGAGCGGGATGAGATCGCTCAGGCTATACAGGTTTTCCTGGAAGGGCTCACCATGGGTGATGTCTGGGATGATTACGCCAATATCTGGCTGAATGTCTCTCCCGGTAACGAAACTCGTTTTGCCAGCTTTTCAGTCTTCTCTCTCAAATCGCCCCAGTCGGATCTGCTTCCGTATTTATCCCAGGTTGGCTTCTGCGAGCTGTGGGACTCTGCTGCGGGAAATCCAGAGCTGCAGGTCGGTAAGGGAGCGGAAGGAACCCTGGAGATCCCCAATCGCGCCTTGATATCCAAATCACAAGCTTTAGAGGAACCTCCAGACCTGACATTGATCTCACCCCCGGGAATATTAGAGCCTAAGACAAGCTACATAAAACGCTTCATCGGCATGAAGGACATTTTTATCACCAAGTTCTCTGTCTGGCAGGAAACGATCCGGCAGGAATTACTGGGATTTAAATTTGAATATCTTGAGGCGCTTGAGGGTCAGCTCAATGAGTTCCGAGAGCGAATAAAGGACAGCATCACAGCCGGGTTGAAGGAAAAGAATTTTATCCAGGAGCTGAACTTCCGCATCGACCACTTCCGAACCCTGGCGCTGCAGGAAAAAAGAGAACACAACCATGTGCCGCAGGGAAATACCCTGGGCGTAAAGGACCCCGACAAGGCCTTAGAGAGGGTATATCAATCTGTGGGCAAGGCGGTCAAAAAACTGCCCAATATGTCCAGCTTGACCCTGCACATCATCTTCATTGCTGGGGTGCAGTACCTGATTACCCGATATATGCTCCGGCTGCTGCCCTGGTCTTTCCTGGAAAACAAAACCTGGCTGTGGGGGATATTCATCTTCCTGCTGGTGTTATTTGCCTATCTGGCCTGGCGGCTGCCCAGCTGGCGGGTCGGGTATTTGATCCGGACCAAGATTAAAAACGCTCACACTGCGTTGATTGCCCAGGCCGAGCAGACTTATCAAGATCTGCTTGAGATCCTGAAGGTCCATTGGGGAAATAAGCGGGATCTGGCATTTCAGAGTGAACTCAGGGTAACTGCAGACGAGATGGAAAAATGCGCTCTATTCCTGAGCAATAGAGCAGAGGAAAAGATTACCCAGTATCCCTACCCAGATGTGGACTGGAGTATGATCCAATCAGGGGGCAGTACATTCCAACGCTCATTGGAACCCCCTTCCCGCCTGGATCGATTGGTCGAAGACATCTATAAAGAACCGGATGAATTTCTGGCAGGCATCAAGACAATCAGCCCTGAGTTGAGCATTATGTTAATGGCAGGAAAGGTCAGGTGGGTCGAGAAGCTGATCTTGAACTCTATCAGGAGTCATTATTCCAAGATCCAATACGATATTGTAGAAGACATCACCCCGCGGCTGAAGAAAGCAGCCACAAATTATGATGCTTTGCGGGATATGCCCTTGATCAATGTCAGCAGCAGTACGGTCGGTTTGCGCAGCGCCTCGAGGATATACTGCATCGCCAACCCGGGTTGGCGTCCACACCTGGACAGCGCTTTTGAGGACTGGATGCAGGAGACCATCACTCTGGATATGAAAACGAAGGACCGCATCTATTTTTATCAAGTGTTTTATGATTTTACTTTGAATGATTTACTTGAATATTTCAATTGATCAACTCGTTATGGGCTAAGTTGATCAACCCGTGATCTGTTCATACGCAGCGAAGGAGGAGAAATGAGCTGGTTTGTGGTATCCCTCATCTTGATTGGGGGCAACGCTCTGCTGTCTTATCTTGATGTTATTTTCTTGGGCGGCCTAAGCTCGTTATTTTATACCTTCTTAAATCTACCGGCTGTGCCAGCTTTAGTGATCAGATTTATCACCGGCGGGATTCTGAATCTGGTCTTTGGATTGGTCCTGCTCCTGGTGCTGCGGGTAGAGATCTATATTGCGGTCCAGGACGAAAAACATTGGCTGCACCGCCCTCTCCAGGTAATTCATAAGTTCCTGGGGAATAAGGGAGAGGGCTGGCCGTTTTATCTGCTGGGATTGGCCTCTATCATCCATTTGGGAGATCTATATCTGGTATTTGACCAAACGATAACTCCCAGATTATGGTGGGGAGCAGCAGCCTTGTTCTTTGGCTTGTGGGGCAATTATCTCTTTGGTGACACGGGAAGGTTTCGAAAGAAAAGAAAGAAAAGAGGAGCTCGAGAGGGAGCAGAGCCGGATCAAGAAATCCGAGATGGTTCTTTGTTGGATATCTTAACGCGCCAGAAATGGTACCACAATCAAATCATTTTTCATCATCCCTGGCCCGGGAAACAACCCCTGAATGCCCAGGCCTCCTGGAAAAAACTGGAGCAGCGTTATAAATCCTCACCTTCAGTCTATGTCGATCGAGAAACCCAGGAAGAATTGCTTTCCAATCCCACTACTTCAGACCTGATCCAGGGATTTTTGTCGAGCCGCAGGGAGGCGAACGGATCCAGCCTGTACAGCCATCAGGCAGAAGTGCTCGAAACCCTGAGCAAGAATGAGACTCCCACTGGCGCGCCAGCGCATGCGCTGATGGCGACTTCTCATGGAAGCGGGCGCACAACGGTAGGGCTGATCGCCGCACTGAAAGAGGTTATGGAAAATGACCAGACAGTGCTGGTGATCTATCCGGATCCTGTCTATGGGCGGATATTGATCAACAATTTTTTGGATCTGCTGAATGATTCAGGCTGGAACTGGTCGGTTACCCTGGCTACTTACTGGTCGGATACGGATGAGTTGGTTTGGATAGGAAAAGAGGATGAGGAGGAAACCGAATCTCCTCCTGATATCCTGTTCACCGATATTGCGGGCGTAAATGAATCTCTTCTGCCGGAACATAAAGAGAAGCATATTTTCTTTGAACAGCTCGGTTTGATCCTGGTTGAAAACGCGGAAGAGTTCCATGGTGTGTTTGGAGCTGATGCCTCTTTCGTGCTGAACCGACTGCTTAGAATTGCGAAGCTCTACGGGAGTCAGCCCCAGATCCTGGCTATGACCATGCGCCTGGCGGGGTTGGAAAATCTTTTTGAGGGGTTGTTCTCCCTAAAACCTGAGGAATTTTCCTACAACCAGATTATTGAAGAGGATACCCGTGAGAAGAAGGCCAAAGAGATCATTTTCTGGAATCCTCAACTGGATCATAAAAGAGCTGAGGTTAGTTCAGAAACCAAGCTGCACCGATCCAATTATCTTGATCAAACCAATCAAGTGCTGACAGCTTTGATCAAGGAGGGCTATAAATTTGTCCTGCTGCAAAAGACCATCCCTGTTTGCGGTGCTGATGTGGCTGCGACCAACCAAGCTTTTATCAATGAACTTCAGTTCGATGTAAAGAAAGAGATCGAGATCATCATAGGCGAGTCCATCGAGATCGCCTACTCCGGAGAGGCAGAGATCCAGCAATTATCCGCGGAAGATTTTGAGGTTGCAGTCCTGCTGGGTGTGCCTGCGTCCTGGATCAATATCATGCATGATCTGGAACACCTGGGGAATGGATCGAATCTGGAACGCCCCAAGATCCTGGTGATCCTGCCGGATACGCCCCTGGCCCAATACATTGGCAGGCGGGCTGCAGAGCATATCACTTCTTTCAGCAACTTGATGGAAACGGTGATCCCGTTATCGAATCCAGTGCTGCTGGAAGGACACATCTTGGCGGCCTTGAGGGAGCACCCCGCGGACGAAAGGGAAATTGCTTATTGGTTTGGGGAGAACGGTAGGGAAACTTTCAAGCAGCTGCTGGATGCCAAGAAAATTCAGAAAATTTCAGTCTTTGAGTTATCAGAGGAAGGCCAGTTAGAAGAAAAGGAAAAATTCATCCCTTCAGATTCCCTGTTCTTTGAGCGTGGAAATTACTATTCTGTTCTGGGGAGGGGAAGCTGGGAGTTGTTTGTGGGGGGGAAGCCCGTAGGATTCCTGCCGGGAGATATTATTGGCCGACTGGCATATCCGGGCGCTATCCTGGTGCATTATGGTCAGCGATTTGAAATCAATGAAGAAGGAGGGATAGATTTTAACAACCGCCGTATAACCGCTACCAGAATAGGGGAGCCTTTATCCACGGAACGTTTATTCAATGTACAGATTGAGTATGATCAGGAGTCTAACTTATCAACAGAAAAGGAGTATTATGCGCAGAAGGTCGCCCAGCTGCGACCATCTGGTCGGGAAATTGGTATTCACTCAGTTATCTGGGGTACTGTTAAGGAAGAAATATTCTCATATGTTACTTACAACTCATTTACATATGATTCTCCAGTGCGCACCAAACCTGGCAAGTCTTTCTTGAGGGAACCATTTATCACGCGTATTTACCAATTTTCAATTTTAGGAGCGCCTCAAGAAGTTCACTGTACATTAGCTAATCTGATCCGGGTTGTGCTGCCGCTCTTTATTCGTGAGGTGGATGAGAAATATGAGGTAATGGTCATTGAAGAGGGCTTGCTGGTTGATGGGGATTCGGCGCTGGTCGTGTACGATTCCATGGAAGGTGGGACCGGTGTCGCCGATTGGTTTGCCAGGGGCAATAACCTTCAGCGGGTGATCGAAAAGGCTTATGATGTCTTGGTCAGCTGCCCCTGTTCAGAAGGATGCCGCGGCTGTATCGAGATCCCAGTCAGGATCAATGATCCCTCCTCGATGGATAAGGTGGAGACTATCCGGGTGCTGTCTGAAGTGCTGGCTGAAAACGGGGATGAGGTCATCTCTCAGCGCACTGACGTGATCTCTTCGACTGAAGCTATTTCCCCCCTGGTTAACGAGATCGTTCATTATATCTTCCCTCATAAATTGGGGATGCACATCAAAGACGTCGCTGAACACATTGTGGTCACGCAAGAAGACTTATCGGCAAATGTAAGCGGTACTTATTTTTCCGGTCCGAATGAGGTCCACGTAAAACCACATAATCTGATGGATATGATTGCCATTTTGGCTCACGAGTATGCCCATAACTGGCAGTACCGTGGGATGGACCCCATGTGCCGCGATCTGATGGATAATAAACACGTGCCTTACTTTGATGGAAAATTGCTAGTGGAAGGATTCGCCCAGTGGGTGGAGTACAAAGTGGCTGATTATTATGGGTTCAGAGAAGTGATGGACCAGGTCAAATTCCGGCATTTTGATGAATACAAGGAGGGCTTTGAAGCCCTGAAATGGATTGATGACAATGGGGGTGCTTCTAAAGTAATGGAGTATATCCGGACCGGTAGACTGGTTATTAAAGACAGGGAAATGGATTTGGAACGTTTGTTGAAAGAATCGGATGTGAAATCACGAATGAGGGATCAACTGAAAGCTTACAAGGAGAACCCGCCCGAGGATGATATCGCGGTTGATATACCTGTAGACCCAGTGCCTGTTCCCATAGAAGCTGAAGAAGAGGAAGAAGAACCGGCTGGCGGTGATAATCCCCCAGAACCCGTGGATGAGGAAGGCGGCGCGGACGAAACTGACAGCACCGATGGAGAGCAAGATAGTGATCAGGGAGGGATGGAATGAGTGAAGATTTTTTCAATCTTGAAAAAGATCAGAAGACGGGTAGGGTGAACCCTGTACTTCTCTACGGCGGTATTGCCCTCATTGTCTTGATCCTGGTTGTTGTGGTTATCTGGATCTTGATTCCTGCTGTATCGACATTATCTTTTTCTGTTGAGTTCAGCGACGCCGGCTTGCTCACCAAAGGCGCTCCGGTGACCTTAAGGGGAGTTGAGATCGGCCGGGTGAAAGATGTTGAGGTGGGATCTTCGGGGGCTGCCCAGGTAAAAGTGTCCGTAAAAAATAAATATACCGGTTTGCTGCACGAAGGAAGTGTGTTCCGCTTGCAGACCGATGCCACAGGCGCAGCCTATATCCAGGCTGAAGTCCTGGATGCCAACTCTCCACTGATCAGTTCTAAATCTTCCTATACAGGCGCCTCTAATTATCTGGAATACTTGGAACAGAGCGCTTCGATCAAGGGGAAGGAGTATCTTAGAAATCTAGCTATAGGCATTTTAGATGTCAGCACAACTCTCCGGGGGAATACCATACAGCAGGATCTGATTCTGGTGACGGGGGAATGGATTCCGGTGGAAGTCCTGTTTGCAGGCATCATTCCGGAGAACATTGAATGGGATAGGGAAGTCTCAACGACTGATGGCTATAATCTGATGCGGATGAATGGTCGGTTTGAGGATCCCTCCATAGCGGCCTGGGCTTATTCAGAGATCCAGCAAACCCGAACGAAAAATCTGCTATTCACTGATGTCACCTTCAGTCAGGTGTTCCCCAAGGATTCCTTCCAAACCAATGTGACCAAAGAGATGGAAGGCATCGAGCTGCCCGACCTGGCGGAAATCGGCACAAAACTGGTGCTGTGCCTGCTGGATCCCAGCCATGTGACCTGTGGAAGTCTGCTTGAAAATGTATCTGACATCCCGGATTTGTTGAAGTCTTTGATCAAAGCACTGGGAGATCAAATCAGCGAGGTGTCCGCTTTGCCCCTGGAAAAAGTGGAGGTGAATGTCCGGCTGAATCTCCCGGGCAAGATCCTGAGCCACAACGGATTTGAAAAAGAAGGTCGTGATATTATCTGGCATCTAACGGGTAAAGACCTCAACGACGGCTATACGCTCAACGCGACCTACCGGGTATGGAATACCTGGCTGGTGGTTGTGATCGCGGGGGTCCTGATCCTGGGGGTGGGTGGTGCGATCTTTTGGATCAGCAGGAGAGGACCGCTGCGATCATCGGACGAAAGACAGGACGTGGATGCGTTCTTTGACTAGGTGTACCATTTCTAAGATCCGCCGATTCGGAGAACGTTCACAGCGATCCTGGTAGCATCAATTAAACGAAAAGCGGCCCAAGGGTAAAGTGAAGGGCCGCTTTTTTGTGTTTGTTGAGTGGTATTCCATGGATCAAACATCCATCTCGACCAGCTTTTCCCCATACACCCCCACAATCGTGGTCCCGCCGAGCTGCGTGACCAGATCCCGGTGCTGATGGCCGTGAAAGAACCAGCGCGGTTGGGCCCGGTAAATATACTCTTGGAAAGCCTCGAATCCCTGATGGACGTGATCATCGCGTTCGTGGATCCCGGCGGGAGAGTTGTGCGCCAGGAAGACGTCCACGGGTGGGAAGTTCCTCAGCAGGTGGGCGACTTCCTCCTGTTCGAAGAGATGGAACCCGCGGGGTTTATACTTCCAGCTCCCACCAAACCCACCCAGGGTGATCCCATCGATGCTGAGCGTTTGGAGGTGCAGATCTCGAATTGGAGGCGGGAAGGGGTCTGGTGTATCGTGATTGCCGCGCAGAGCCAGTGTGTGGGATGGTTCGTAACGCTTGACCGCCCGCAGGATGGTCTGGTCGTATAGATCCCCCAGGGAGACCAGCAGGTCCACGTCCTTGACTGGCAGGTGTCCAACCTGGATGTCATCATCGCTGATTAAAATGATCTTCATGCGTAAGAATAGTATACAGCATGGTTATCGATCTGAGGATCAAAGATCAAGTCATGATTGGTATATTCCATCAGGAAATTGATTGACCTATTATCTTTCAAGGTTGCGCCCGGTTGCCCGAATTATATAGTAAAGGATTATCCTGTCTGTGCTCGAAAAATGGGGGATTTATTAATGATACTAATTTCATTGATTGTTCTTGAATAATGGCCAATCCTGGACCAGCGTTCAGATCCTGCTTGTCATTCCGCAGAACAGGTAGGGCGATCCGGTATCCCCTAATTGAGATCACCCAGTACCGCTCTATCGACAGCCTCCCCTGGATAAATCCAGGGGCTGTCAGCCCCCAACCCCGCTCAAGTGGGGTTTTTTTGATTTCCGGCGATGAATCGCCGGGTTGCAAATGGCACCCTGGTCGGCCTTGCACAGATAGCCCGCGGAAGCGGGCGCTGGATGCAGCCGCTCGATTCATCGAGCGGAGGACGGGTGATCTCAGCCTGCAGGAGCGGGACAGTGATCATAAAACAAAACCAAATGTATAGGTGACCCGCTGGGTCGCCCGCCCGCAAAGGGACTGGCGCCAGGTTTCTTTCCTTGTTATCCGCCCAACGATTGAAATCGTGGGCTGACCTAATTAAATCCCCCTGCGGGGATTTCACCGTGCTTGATCTGGATAACCGCAAATCCCCTGGCACAAAACCGCCGCAGGGCGGTTTACCCTCGTCAGCCCACAGATTCATCTGTTGGGCGTTTAAAGAGGCAATCTCGGTCCGCAGGGATAGGGAGATCGGTCATATACCAGAACCAGATGTAGGGGCGACCCGCTGGGTCGACCGTTCATGAATGGACTGAAGTCCTGAGAGGGGCCTCCGGCCGAACGTCCCTGAGGGGACGTTTCATGGTCACTATTCGTTTGTATGTTTTCATCCATTCAAAACTGAATCGACAATCCTGCTCGCTGGTTGATAGATCAACCAGCTGTAATGGGCGCCCTGGCGGGCTTGAAATGAATAGCCCGCAAATGCGGGCGCTGGATATAGCCGCTCGATTCATCGAGCGGTGGACGGGCTTCCAAAGGATTCAAAAGGGATTGACGCGCTTCTTTCACCCCGGAATAAATCCCGGGGCTTCTCCAACCCAAACCCCGCTCAAGCGGGGTTTTTTGATCACCGGCGATAAATTGTCGGGATCATTCTCCGCCCAACGATTGAAATCATGGGCTGAGCCTTTTAAGTCCCCC
>Ga0272444_10001510_pt1 | contig 22393 bp, 23 predicted proteins | sample SSMForm13_FD_201033 | JGI IMG/M metagenome (GOLD analysis project Ga0272444, IMG submission 201033) | Marine sediment archaeal communities from Little Sippewissett salt marsh, Falmouth, MA, United States - SSM-Form-13 | ecosystem: Environmental > Aquatic > Marine > Wetlands > Sediment ...
GCCGCCTCTCCAATTGCCCTGGCAGGCAGCTTTTCCGCAGGCGCGCCAAAACAAGGCGGGCAAGATTAAACCATGCGTCCGCCTAGCGCAATATCAATGATTGCTGATCAGAGGTGGTGACTGACCTGCACTCTCGGCACGTGCTCCATCAGCGTGCGGAAGTCGTCCCCGCGCATGTGAATGAGGTGCTCGTGATCGCCCGAATCGAAGTAGATGTCGTCCTGGTGGCTGAGCGTCGCATCCACCACGGTATCCACCCCGTAGGCCTCGCCCACCACCGGGATCGCGCCGGTCTCGCAGTCGCTGAAGGCGCAGGCGATCTCGTCGCGATCGATCATCTGCAGCGAACGCGCCATCACCTGGTTGAGGCGATCGAGTTCCAGGCGGTGGGTCGCCGGGATCACCGCCAGCAGGTAGCTGCTGTCGTCGCCCAGAAGAATTGGTTTGGCGAGCTGATCGCCGGAGATATGTGCCGACACCGCGGTACGTAGCGTCGAATCGGCATGCGGGTGATCGATGATTTCATATGCCACACTACGGCTCTCCAGGAAGTCCTGGAGTGTCGCTGCCACGCCCATCTTGGTTCCCCCCTTCAGGTCTGATGCGAACAACAGAATGTGTGCTGGCCACCGTTTGAAGTATAGTCGGCTGTCAGTAAACGCAAGTACCTCGGGATGTGCATGAAGGACAAGAAAAAACCGCGTAAAACAATGGCTGCGCGTGCCGATCGCCACCGCCTCTACGAGCTGTCGGTCCAGTGCGCCGAGGCCGAGATCGACTTCGTCGAATCCACCTTCAAGGAATTGCGCGGCCGCAACGCGCGCACCCTGCGCGAGGATTTTTGCGGCACCGCCAATGTCTGTTGCGAGTGGGTGCGACGCAGCTCGCGCAACAGCGCCACCGGCGTCGACCTGGACAAGGAGGTACTGGCCTGGGGCCGCAAGAACCGCCTCAAGCCCCTGTCTGACAAGCAGCGCGCCCGGGTCGCGCTGATCCAGGACAATGTGCTCAGTGCCCAGACCCAACCGGTGGACGTGCTGCTGGCGATGAACTTCAGCTACTGGCTGTTCAAGCAGCGCAAGCAACTGCTGGAGTATTTCCGTACCGCCCGCGCCAACCTGGTGGACGACGGCATCATGTTCCTGGATGCCTACGGCGGTTACGACAGCTTCCGCGAGGTCGACGAGGAACGCGAGATCGACGATGATGCCGAGGGCTTCACCTACATCTGGGACCAGGCCAGCTTCAACCCGATCGACAACAACCTGATCTGCCACATCCACTTCGCCTTTCCCGATGGCTCGGTGATGGAGAACGCCTTCACCTACGACTGGCGCCTGTACACCCTGCCGGAGATCCGCGACCTGCTCGAAGAGGCCGGCTTCAGCAAGGTGACCGTCTACTGGCAGGGCTGGGACGAGGACGGCGAGGCCAACGGCGATTTCTACCCGGCCGAAGACGCGGACGCGGATGCCGGCTGGATCTGCTACCTGGTAGCGGAAAAATAGTCACCCGCGCTTTCACCGCTCACTGCTGACAGGCTTCGGGCAACAAAAAAGCCCCGTATCCGATCAAGCCACGGGGCTTTCGAGCAATCGGCCTCAGCGCCCGAACAGGCCCTTGAGCTTGCCTTCCAGCGCCTTTTTCGCCTCCGCTTCGAGCTTGGCCCGCGCCTTCTGCTTTTCCTCCTCGATGCGCTGCTTGGCCTTGGCGCTGAGCACACCTTCCAGGTCCGGCTTGTAGCTGGGGCTGGCCAGTGGCCCCTGGATCTTGACCGGGATCGGCACGCCGGCCAGCTGGTCGCGCTCACGCCCGCCCTGCCCCTCCAGGCTCTTTACCAGCTCGGTGGTCAGGCGGTAGTCGATGGTGTCTGCCGGCAGATTGACCGTACCCTTGCCGTCGATGCGCAGCAGCGGCGACTTGGCCTGCAGATCCTGGTTGCTGACCACGCCGTTGCTCACCGTCACCGAACCGCTCATCTCGGTGAAGTCGGTCTGGTTGGCGCTGCCGGCCGCTGGCGGCTCGGACAGCCCCAGTTTGCTGCCGGCAGTGCGCAGCAGTTGCGCGATGTTCACGCCCTTGAAGGCACCGTCGACAAAACGAAAGCGGCCACTGCCGTTGAGGCTGTTGCGCACCTCGGTCTCGCTCAGGCCGGTGGTGCGCAGGTCCAGGTGCAACTCGCCCTTGCCCAGCAGCCGGTCTTCGCCGAGCACATCGCGCAGCAGCGCGCCGATCTGGATGCCCTTGAGCTGCTCGACCGCATGCAGCCTGGGGGTACGCTGGCGCGCATCCAGGGTGAGACTGCCGTCGAAGGTCCCCTCGTACAGCTTGGCAGCCATCGGATCGAGCTTGAGTACCCCGCCCTTGCTGACGATCTTCACCAGCACATCGCTCATCCGCGCCTTGTTGACGGTCAACTGGCCGATCCGCACCTCGGCCTGCAGGTCGAGCCGGCGCAGGGCGGCGAAGGGATCTTCGCTGCTCGCAGCCGGCGCCGCTTCGCCTTCCGCTCCGGCCTCGGCGGCCGGTGCCAGGTAGCGGTCGACATCCAGCGCATCGATCTGCAATTTGCTGCGCAGCACCGGACCCTGTGGATCGAGCAGGTGCACCTGGCCGCTGAGACGGGTGTCGTCCAGGCGCACCTGCAGCGGCTCGATCTTCAGCGCCTTGCCGTCATGCGCCAGGCGCAGATCGGCACTGACGCTGGTCAGTGCCTTGGGATCGGCGGTCTCTATGTGCGCGCCGAAAAGCGCCGCCAGCTGCTTGAGGTTGGTCTCGCCCAGCTTGAACGCACCGGAAACCTTGGGCGCTTCGTGCATGTCGGCGACCTGCAGGTTGCCGCTGGCCGACAGCGCCGGCCCGCTCAGCTGCAGATCGATCAGTTGCACCCTGCCCTCGGCGAGATCCAGGTCGATGTCGGTGTCGAGGTTGAGGTTCATACCGTCCTCGGGCAACCCCTCGCCCTTGCCCTGCAAGGCCAGTTCCAGGCTGCTGATCTGATAATGCGAGAAGGCCGCATCCACCGTGACGTCGGCCTGCATCTGCATCTGCAGATCCAGCTTGGGCTGACGGCTGGCGAGGCGGAAACCCGCCTTCAGCGGCACCTGCACCCCGGGCTCCAGGCTGCCGCTGACCAGGCGCAGGTCCTGCAGCACATAGTGCTCGCCGGTCTGCGCATCGCGCCAGGTGACGCGCGCGTCATTCAACTGGATGCCCTGGATCTTCAGCGCCAGCGGACCGCCGCGATCGTCAGCGCCCGGCGCCTCGGCGGGCTTCTCCTCGGCGTCCGCATGCGCCTGCAGGTCGGCCCAGTTACTGGTGCCCTGGGCATCCTTCGCCAGATTCAGACGCAGGCCGTCGAGCACCAGGGTATCGACCTCGACACGGCGACTGATCAGCGGCAACAGCTTGACCCGCAGGCCCAGTTGTTCGACCTGGGCGAAGGGCTCGTCGCCGAATCCCTTGGCATTGCTCAGGCTGACCCCGCCGGTTTCGATACCCAGCCAGGGAAACACCGACAGGGTCAGCTCCTGGGTGATCTGCAGGTCGCGACCGGTCTGCTCCTTGACCGCGGCAATGATGTCGTCCTTGTGCTCGTTGGGATCGATCAGCAGCGGCAGCACGATCACCGCGGCCACCACCAGGATGACCAGCACCAACACGATACCCAGCAACCACTTGATCAGCTTGCCCATCTCTCCCCCTTCTGTTCAGTTGTATTCAGCGACGTTTATAAAACCGTTCGGCAGACAAAAAAAGAGGCGGTTCCCCGCCTCTTTATTGAATTCAGCACAATCCGCCTCAGGCAGTCTTGTGCTCGTACAGGTGTACGTCGCGCTGCGGATACGGAATGCCGATGCCTTCCTCGTCGAAGCGCACCTTGACCGCCTCGGTGGTATCGAAGAACACGCCCCAGTAGTCGCCGGTCTTGACCCAAACACGCACCACGAAGTTGACGCTGTTGTCCGCCAGCTCGGCCACCGCGATCAGCGGTGCCGGGTCGTCCATGATGCGCTCGTCGCCATCGATGATGCCCTGCAGCACGTTGCGCACCTGCTTGATGTCGGCATCGTAGGAGGCACCCACGGTCAGGTCGACGCGGCGCGTCTCCTTGGCCGAGTAGTTGATGATGTTGCCGCCGGACAGGCTCGAGTTGGGGATGATCACGGTCTTGTTGTCACCGGTGCGCAAGGTCGTGGTGAACATGTGGATCGCCTCCACGATGCCCGAGGTACCGGCACCCTCGATGAAATCACCGACCTTGAACGGACGGAAGATGATCATCAGGAAACCCGCGGCGAAGTTCGACAGCGAGCCCTGCAGCGCCAGGCCGATGGCCAGGCCGGCGGCACCGAGTACCGCGATGAAAGAGGTGGTCTGGATACCGAGTTGGCCGAGCGCGGCGAGCACCACAAAGGCCATGGCACCGATGTAGGCCAGGCTACCGACGAAGCCGACGATCATCTTGTCGGTCTTGCCCTTGGCGAGCATGCGCTCGACCAACTTGCGCACCCAACCAGCGACGATGCGGCCGATGATCAGGATGACGATCGCAGCGACCACCTTCAGGCCGTATTCCGCCAGGTAGCCCTGCACCATGGCGATTATCTGTTCCGGATTTTCCATTCTTATCTCCTGGGGTTTTTCTAAAGGACGGCTCTCAGCCCCGGAAAGCCGCTGATATTGAATTCAGTTGGCGAATACCTGTTTCAGCAGGTCGGTGCTGCGTGCCAGCGGGTTCTCGCGGATCGCCTTCTCTTCGGCGGCCAGCTTGAGAAACAGGCCGTCGAGGGCCTTTTCCGTGACGTATTCATCCAGGTCCAGCGACGCGGGCGTGCCACTGCCGCCGCCGAGCAGGCCGCCCAGCGCACCGAGCGAGGAGTTGATCGAATCGCCGGACTTGGCCACCAGCGTCTTGTAGGCCGCGGTGGCACCGGCGCTGTCGGTGGCCTCGGCCACGATCGGCTTGATCGCCTGGTGCAGTTCGCCGCCGGCCCGCTCGCGCAGGAAGCGCGTCGCCGCATCGTCACCACCGGCGAGAATGCCGCGCACGTCTTGCAGGGTCATGCCTTCGACGGTTTTCTTGACGATATCCAGGGTCTTGGGGATGGCCTGTTCGGCGGCGCGGTTGACCGTCTGCTCGAACTGGTCGACATACTGGCCCTGGCCGACCGCACGCAGTCCCTTGCCAGCCGTTTCCAGCACGCCGGGCAGCGGGATGCGTACCGAGCCGTCGTTGAGAAAGCCCCCCTGTTTGCCGAGCAGCGCCACCGCCCGCTCGGCACCGATGCTCAGCGCCTGCTTGAGGCCGGCATCGATCTGCGAGTCGGTCAATGAGGAGGCTGTGCCGCCGCCGAGCAAGGGCGCGGTCTGTTCCAGGATGCCGCCGGCGGAATTGAGCAGGTCGCCGAAACCGGCGCTGGCGCCGGCGGACAGCAGTCCGGCGAACACGGCACCATACAGACGCAGTTTGCGCGGGGAAGAATTCGACTTCGACATGGCACCGTTCCTTAGCTTTCAACCAAGGGTAATAAGTACCACGAAAGGGGGTGCCGGCCAACCGCAGGAAGGTCAATCCACGGCATCGTGAGATGTGGGGATGAAGCCCGCCTGTCGCCGGTCAACAAACGCTCAGATAAATTCGCCCTCAGGCGCTGTCGCGCAGGCCGTGCAGCCGCACGATCAGGTCCGCCTCGCTTTCGCTCAGCGACAGCTCTTCGACCAGCCGTTGCACGCTGGCACCCTGCTGCACCAGGCGGATGGCATGGCTGTAGGGCTGCTCGGCCGACTGTTGATTCTCGATGGTTTCCTGGCGGTCGTTGAGCAGCTTCTCGGTGGCCTCGGTGCGCCGCAGGCGACGATCCATGCCGACCGCGCCGGCGGTCAGGCCACTGATGCTTTGCTGCTGCAGTTGTTGCTGGCGCGCCAGCGTCTGCAACTGCTGCTGCAATTGCTGCACCCGGCCGTGCAGACGCCAGGCCGACACGCCTGCCGCCAGCGCGACCGCTGAGGCGGTCAAGGCGAGTGCCATATCAAGCATATTCATCCACCTGGTGTTGTTCACTGGGTGGTTGTTTGCGCTTGCGCTGCTGCTCGCGCTTGTCGGCGGCCGGTTGGCGCTTGGCACGACGGTCGGGGGCACGGCTTGCCACGCTGGGCGTGACCTGCCCGACGTATCCGGATTGTTTCAAATCGGCCATCGCAACCCTCCCGCCGCTCGAGCAGGTACCCTGGAGATGTCAGAACCTCGACATCTCGGACCATTCTTCCTCGGTCAACAACTTGTTCAGATCAACCACGATCAACAGGTCCTGTTCACGGTTGGCCACACCCTGGATGTAGCGCGAACTCTCATCGTTGCCGACGTTCGGCGCGGAATCGATCTCCGACTGGTGCAGTTCCACCACTTCGGCGACGCTGTCGACCAGAATGCCCACCACCTGGTGCTCGGCCTCGATGATCACGATACGGCTCGAGTCGTCGGTCTCGCCGCTCGGCAGACCGAAACGGCTGCGCGTATCGATGACCGTGACCACGTTGCCACGCAGGTTGATGATGCCCAGCACGTAACTCGGCGCACCCGGCACCGGGGCGATCTCGGTGATACGCAGCACTTCCTGCACGTGCATCACGTTGATGCCATAGGTCTCATCCGCCAGACGGAAGGTCACCAGTTGGATGACCGGGTCACCTGCCGCTTCAGCCGCCGCATTGCTCATATTTGTTCTCCAGTAGCTTGACTGACGACGCACCGTCATTAATTCGGCGCATCGTTTCCTTTACCCATGAGTCAGGCACTTTCCGTGCCATCCTCCCGAAAGCTCATCACGCGGCCCGCTTGGCTGAATCAGCCACCGGCCCGCTGCGCAATCCCATCCACATCCAGCAGCAGGCACATGTGTTCGGGCAACATGCCCCACATCCAGTTGCGCCGGTCGTCCGCCTGCCGCCAGTTCAGCGCATCCGCGGAGACCGTCACCGGCTCCTCCAGTGCATCACACGCCAGGCCGTAGTGGCCGTCGCCGATCACCAGCAGGTAGCCGGGCTGGCGCTCGCCCGACCGCAACTGCAGCAGGTCCGGCAGATCGACGATCACCAGCTTGCTGTCGCGGTGCTGCATCACCCCGCGATGCCAGTCCGGCTGCGCCGGCACCTGGGTGACCGCCGTGTCCTGCGGCATCGGCGCGATGCTGTTCAGACACACCAGCGGCACGCCCAGGCGCAGGTCGCCGACACGCACCACCAGTACCTTGATCTCGGAACCGGCCCACTCGGGTCGCTGTAGCGGCTCGGCGCTTGGCTGCTCGTCTTGCTCTTGTATCGGCGCGTCTTCGCGAATGTTTAACGCTTGCTCGACGACCGCCTCGACAGGCACCTCCGGCTGTACCTGCACCTGCGTTTCGCCGGCCGTTTCGGTCACCACCTCGGGTTGTGCCGGCGCAGGTGGCGCCACCGGCGGCGCATCGCGATGTTCCGGCACATCCGCCAGCAGGGTGCCGAGCAGGTCCTCCAGCGCCTGGTCCGCCTCGACCAGTTCGGTCGGCTTGCTAGGGTGTCCGCTCATGCCTTGGACTCCTCGGGCCGCTGCAGCCCGTCTGCGAGCAACTGTTCCAGCAACTCTGTGTAGGCCGCCACCGCGCGCGAGCGCGGGTCGAACATCGCCGGCGGCAGGCCGGCGCGGCTGGCCTCGCGCAGGCGCGTGTCGATCGGGATGGTGCCCTGCCACAGGTGTTCGCCATGGTTGCGCTGCAACACCGCCAGGCTGTCGTTGGATGCGCGGGTGCGCCGGTCGAAGAAGGTCGGCACCACGGTGTACTGCAGAGGCACCGAGCGCGACTTGGTGACCATCGCCAGGGTGTGCTGCATGCGCTCCAGGCCCTTGATCGCCAGGAACTCGGTCTGCACCGGGATCACCAGGTGTTCGCACGCCGCCAGGGCGTTGATCAGCAACACCCCGAGTACCGGCGGACAGTCGATCAGCACGAAGTCGTATTCGTCCTGCAGGGCCTGCACGGTGCGCTTGAGCACCAGCCCCATGCCTTCCAGGCGACCGGACTGGCGGTCCAGGGTGGCCAGTGCCACGGATGCCGGGATCAGGTCCAGGCCCTCGGTACCGGTCTGGTAGAGCAGTTGCATCGGGTCGGGCGCACGCTTTTCCGCCACCGCACGGAACAGGTTGTAGCTGCTCTCTTCCAGCGAGTCCGGGTCGTAGCGGAAGTAGCTGGTGAGCGAGCCGTGCGGATCGACATCGATCATCAGGGTGCGCAGCCCCCAGGCCGCGAGCAGACCGCCGAGCGCGACCGTGGTGGTGGTCTTGCCCACACCGCCTTTCTGATTGGCCACGGTCCAGACGCGCATCAGCCCTCCACTGCCGGGCCCTCGGCCCAGGGTACGAGTTCTTCCGGGTCGAACAGTTCCGGTTCGGCCCCGAGGATCAGCAGGGTGACGCGGCGGTTGCTGGCGCGCCCGGCCTCGGAATCGTTGTCCGCGATCGGCCGGTATTCGCCCTTGCCGACCGCGGCCAGGCGGCGCGGCGGGATGCCGCGTCCCTCCAGGAAATGCACCACGCTGGCGGCACGCGCGGCCGACAGTTCCCAATTGGAGCGATACAGGAAATTGGAGATCGGCACATTGTCGGTGTGGCCCTCGACCTGCACCGGGTTGGGTATGCGCGCCAAACTGTTCGCCACCTGCTTCAGCGCCTCGGTCGCGGCGCCGGTCAGCCGCGCATCGCCGGATTCGAACAGCATGCGCGCACTCATGTCGATCTCGATGCGGTTGCCGTTCTTGCGCAGATCGATCAGATCCTTGTCGATGAAACGCTGCAGCGAGATGTACAACTCGTCGTACACGCGCTGTTGCGAGGCTGCTTGGCGGATCGCCTTGGCCGCTTCCTGTTGCATCTGCAGCTGCAGGGGATTGTCCTCGCCCGGGGCGGATTGCAGCGGCAGGGGCTCGGGCAGTGCGACCAGCTCGCGCGGCACCTCGCCCGGTTGCGCCAGCAACCGGGCGCCGCCGTCTTGCAGCCCCTGATCGCCGAATACCGTGCTCAAGGCGTCGGACAACACCCGGTACTTGCCCTCGTTGACCGAGGAAATGGAATACATCACCACGAAAAAGGCGAACAACAGGGTGATGAAATCGGCATACGAGACCAGCCAGCGATCGTGGTTTTCCTCGGTGAGCCGTTCTCTGCGCTTACGGGCCATGCCTCACCTCAGGACATGAAACCGCGCAGGCGGTTCTCGATCATGCGCGGGTTGTCGCCTTCGGAGATACCCACCAGGCCCTCGATGACCATCTCGCGGAAATGGGTCTCGGCCTGCACATAGTTTTTCAACTTGTTGGCCATCGGCAACAGGAACAGGTTGGCCAGGCCGACGCCGTAGATGGTCGCAACGAAGGCGGTGGCGATCCCGGAGCCCAGGCGTGACGGATCGGCGAGGTTCTGCATCACGTGGATCAGGCCCATCACCGCACCGATGATGCCGATGGTCGGCGAGTAGCCGCCCATCGACTCGAACACGCGCGCCGCCTGCAGGTCGCGCTGCTCGCGATTGTCCACTTCCAGCTCGAGGGTATGGCGCAGTTCCTCCGGCTCGCTGCCGTCGACCAGCAGCTGCATGCCCTTGCGCACGAACGGGTCCTGCTGCTTGCCGGCGATTTTCTCCAGGCCGAGCAGGCCTTCCTTGCGTGCCAGGTAGCTCCAGCCGACCATGCGCTTGAGCATGTCTTCCATCGGAAAGCGCGGCGGCACGAACACATTCACCACGATGCGCATGGCACGTGCGAATACGTTGACCGGCGTCTGCAGCAACACCGCGCCGAAACTGCCGCCGAGCACGATCATCAGTGCCGGCCCGTTGGCCAGGGTCTCCAGTTCCCCGCCTTCCAGCCAGTTGCCCCCGATCAGCGCGATGAAGGCGATCGCCACGCCGAGCATGCTCAGCATATCCATGCTAGCGGATCTCTCGCAGGTCTTCGGCGATCTGTTGCAGCGACAGCACCCGGTCGGCAGCACCGGCCCGGGCCACCGCCTGCGGCATGCCGTACACCACGCTGCTGGCCTGGTCCTGCGCCCACACCGTGGCACCGGCGCACTTCAGCGACCAGGCACCCTTGGCGCCGTCAGAGCCCATGCCGGTGAGCACGATCGCCAACACCCCGTCTCCGACCTCGTCACAGGCGGTGGAGAAGGTGTTGTCGACACTCGGTTTGTACAGCTGGCCGGCATCTTCACGGATACGCACGCTCAGACCACCGGCGGCGTGTTTCACATCGGTCTGAAAGCCACCGGGTGCCACCAGCACCTGGCCGCGCGTCAGGCGATCGCCATCGGCCGCCTCGCGCACGCGCAGCGCACACAGTGAATCCAGACGCTCTGCATAGGTCCGGGTGAAAGTACCGGGCATGTGCACCGCCACCAGTACCGGGTAGGGAAAGTTGCCCGGCAGCCCGGCAAGAATCTGTTGTACCGCGACCGGACCGCCGGTGGAGGCACCGATCACCACCAGTTCGATCTTGTGGGCATCGCGTGTCTTGCCCGCGGCCACGCGCGTTTCGCGTGGTTTGCTGCTCGGTGCATGGCGGTGCTGACGGCTGCGCGCGATGTCCAGCACGCGCTCGCGCAGCAGCGAGCCCATGTTGTCGCCACTGCCGTTGGGTGGCGTTTTCGGCAGAAAGTCCACCGCCCCCGCATCCAGCGCCTCGAGGGTCGAGTGCGCGCCTTCACGGGTCAGCGCCGAGAACATGATGATCGCGGTCGGATGGTCGCGCATGATGCGACGCACCGCCTCGATACCATCGAGCACCGGCATCGCCACATCCATGGTGACCAGGTCCGGGGAAAGCTTCTCGTTGAGACTCAGCGCCTCGGCACCGTCGGCCGCCTCGCCGATCACACTGATGTCAGGCGATTCCTCGAGATAACGACGGATGCGCTTGCGGAAAAACGAGGAGTCATCGACTACCAGAACGCGAACGGGCTCTGCCATGTGTTTTCGGAATGCCCCGCCTCCCTCTGCATTGAACCCGATCAGAACCGTTTCGCGTATTTGCGCATCAGTCCCGGCACATCCAGGATCAACGCGATCTTGCCGTCACTGGTGATGGTCGCACCGGCCATGCCGTCCATGCCCTGCAGCAGGGCGCCGAGCGGCTTGATCACCACCTCTTCCTGGCCGACCAGCAGGTCCACCACCAGGCCGACCTGTACCCCGCCGACGTTCACCACCACCACGTGGCCGTTGGTATCGCTCTCGCCGCTGCCGGCGGCCGCCATGCGGCTGCTGTTGACCAGCCAGCTGCTGAGATAGAACAATGGCAGTGCGCGATCACGCACGCGGATGGTCAACTGGCCATCGACGGTGTTGGTACGCGACAGATCCAGGTTGAAGATCTCGACCACGCTGGCCAGCGGCAGGGCGAACGGCTGCTTGCCCAGCACCACCATCAGAGTCGGCAGGATCGCCAGGGTCAGCGGCAGCTTGATGGTGATCTTGCTGCCCCTGCCTTCCTGTGAATCGATTTCCACCGAGCCGTTGATCTGCGCGATCTTGGTCTTGACCACGTCCATGCCGACGCCGCGGCCGGACACGTCGGAGATCTCGGTCTTGGTCGAGAAGCCGGCGGCGAAGATCAGGTTGTAGCACTCCTTGTCATCCAGGCGTGCCGCGGCCTCATCGTCCATCATGCCCTTCTCGACCGCCTTGCGTCGCAGCACATCGGCATTCATGCCCTTGCCGTCATCCTCGATGTACAGCAGGATGTGATCGCCTTCCTGGGCCGCGGACAGCACCACCTTGCCGCGCCGCGGCTTGCCGGCCGCCTCGCGTTCTTCCGGGGTCTCGATACCGTGATCGACCGCGTTGCGCACCAGGTGCACCAGCGGGTCGGACAGCGCCTCGACCAGGTTCTTGTCCAGGTCGGTGTCCTCGCCGTGCATCTCCAGGTCGACTTCTTTCTTGAGGTTGCGCGCCAGGTCCCGCACCACGCGCGGGAAGCGGCCGAATACCTTCTTCACCGGCTGCATGCGCGTCTTCATCACCGCCAGCTGCAGGTCGGCGGTGACCACGTCGAGGTTGCCGACCACGTTGCCCAGTTCCTCGTCGGCCATCGCCGCCTTCAGGGTGGACAGGCGGTTACGCACCAGCACCAGTTCGCCGACCATGTTCATGATCTCGTCCAGACGCTGGGTATCGACACGCACCGAGGTCTCGGCCTGTGCACTCTTTGCCGCGCCGCGCGCGGCATCGCTGGCCTTTTCCTTGACCGCACGGGGCGGCTTGGCTGCGGCCGCGGGCTTGGCAGCCGGCTTCTCTTCGGGTTTCGCCTCGGCCTCGGGTTTTGCTGCCGGGGCGGCGGGCTGTGCCGGTTCCGGCTTCGCTGCCGCTGCGGGCTGGTCACCGCCGCTTTCCGGTACCCCGCCATGCTTGCCCTTGCCGTGCAGGTCGTCGAGCAAGGCCTCGAATTCGTCTTCGGTGATCTCGTCGCCGCCGGCTGCGTTCGCAGCGGGTGCTGCGGCCGGCGCGGCAGGTGCCGCCGGCGCCTGTTCCTCACCGGGAACCCCGCCATGCTTGCCCTTGCCGTGCAGTTCGTCCAGCAGGGATTCGAACTCGTCCTCGGTGATCTCGTCGCCGGCCTTCGCCTGCGGCGCTTCCGCCGGTGCATGGGAATGCTTGCCGGCGCCGTGCAATTCGTCCAGCAGGGCCTCGAATTCCTCTTCGGTGATCTCGTCACCGCCGGGTGCGGTCTCATCACCGGTCGCCTGCGCCGGCGCTGCGGCCTGTTCTGCAGCCTGCTCGGCGGCAGGCTGTGCCGGCTCAGGCTCGGCGGCGACTGGTTCAGGCTCGGCCGGGGCCGCGGCTGCGGGCGCTTGCGCCTCGGCCGCTTCGCCTTCGGGAACCGTGAAGATCTCCAGGCGACTGATCAGGTCCGGATCGGCATCGTCCGGCATCTGCCCGTCACGCAGCGACTCCATCATCTCGTTGACGACGTCCAGCGCCTCGAGAATCGGGTCCATCAGTTCCGGGGTCACCTTGCGTTGTCCCTGGCGCAGGACGTTGAACACGTCCTCGGAACGATGGCACACGCTGACCAATGGGTCGATCGAGAGGAACCCGGCACCACCTTTAACAGTGTGGAAGCCGCGGAAGATGGAGTTCAGCAGGTCGGCATCGTCCGGCTGCTGCTCCAGGTCGACCAGCTCCTCACCCAGTTGTTCAATAATTTCTGAAGCTTCTACCAGGAAATCCTGGAGAATCTCGTCATCAGCATCAAAGCTCATTTGTCAGAACCCCAAACTAGACAGCAGATCGTCTACTTCATCCTGGCCTTGCACCGCATCGACCTTGTCCACACCCGGCACCACGGGGCCGGCAGCCTCGACATCCGGATGCCCGGCCACTGCCTGGGCGCCAGCGGCCTGCTTGCTGTCGCCCTGCTGCCGCGTTCCGGAAAGACGCACCAGTTCCACCAGCTTGTCCTCTACGTCGTGGACCAGGTCGATCACCTTGCGGATGATCTGCCCGGTCAGATCCTGGTAACCCTGGGCCATCAGCACTTCCGACAGCTTGTCGTTGAGTGCCTGGGAATTTTCCTGGGTATCGTGCAGGAACACGCCCAGTTCGCTGCTCAACTCGCGAAAGTCCTGCACCGTCATCTGCCGCGCGTTGAACTTCTCCCACAACTCGCCCAATCGGTGCGAATCGTTGCGCAGGGTTTCGGCCAGCGGCATCGCACTCTCGACCGCGCTGAGCGTGGTGTTGGCCGCGTCCTCGGTCATGTGAATCACATAGTTGAGACGTTCGGCGGCGTCGGGCATCTCGCTCTGCGCGATGTCGACGATGTTGGAATCGACCACGAAACCGTTGATCGAGTCGTGCAGTTCGCGCGTCAGGCGACCCACTTCCTGGAACAACATGCTGTCGCGGAATCCGGCCAGCTGCGCGATCAGGGTCAGGGCGTCGTCGTTGTTGCCCGCCTCGAGTCGCGCGACCAGGTCGCGTGCGATATCCAGCTTTTCATCAGTTGCCAATGCAGCTTCACCCATAACTTTTCCTTGCCGGTATCCGCGATCAGGCCGCAACCCGTTCGAAGATTTTGTTGATCTTTTCTTCCAGTGTGACCGCGGTGAAAGGCTTGACCACGTACCCGTTCACGCCCGCCTGTGCGGCCTCGATGATCTGCTCGCGCTTGGATTCGGCGGTGACCATCAGCACCGGCAGGTGCTTGAGCTTGTCGTCGGCACGGATCGCCTTGAGCAGGTCGATGCCCTGCATGCCGGGCATGTTCCAGTCGGTGACCACGAAGTCGAAGCTACCGTTCTGCAGCATCGGCAAGGCGGTGAGGCCGTCATCGGCTTCCTGGGTATTGGTGAAGCCAAGATCCCGCAGCAGGTTTTTGATGATGCGACGCATCGTGGAGAAGTCATCCACGACCAGGATCTTCATGTTCTTGTCCAAAGTAACCTCCAGTTTCAGGTGTCTGCGGAAACAACACCCTCGTTTACTCACACTGGGTATCGGCAGCGCCGGAAAATATTTAGGGGTTTGTTTCCCCGACGGCAAAAAAAATTAAAACTGGTCTTCACCCGGCAGCCAATCGGTCAGCCGCGAGCGCAGACGAATCGCCGCCTGGCTGTGTATCTGGCACACGCGCGACTCGCTCACACCCAACACCTGGCCGATCTCGCGCAGGTTCAGTTCCTCGTCGTAGTACAACGCGATCACCAGGCGTTCGCGTTCCGGCAGGCCGGCGATGGCATCGGCCAGGGCATCCTTGAAGTGACTCTTCTCCAGACCGGCAAGCGGGCCTTCGTTGAGTTCGTTGCGGCTGCGACTGTGGTGGTGTGAGCCGTTCTCACCGGGGATCACCTCGCCCAGCTCGGTCAGTTCTTCGTAACTGAAGATGCGCGCACCGGAGGAGTCGGCGAGGATCTGGTGATATTCATCGAGGCTGATGTCGAGCGACTCGGCGACCTCCACATCGCGCGCATCACGGCCTTCGGCATGCTCGATCTCGCGCATCGCATCGGCGACCATGCGTGCCTTGCGGTGCACCGAGCGCGGGGTCCAGTCGGAGCGGCGGATCTCGTCGAGCATGGCACCGCGGATCCGGATACCGGCATAGGTCTCGAAACTCGCGCCCTGCCCGGCATCGTAGTTACGCCCCGCCTCGATCAGGCCGATCATGCCCGCCTGGATCAGGTCCTCGACCTGTACCGAAGGCGGCAGACGGTTCATCAAGTGATAGGCAATCCTTTTGACCAGCCCCGCATGCGCGGTAACCAGATCGTCATGGCTTTTTGCCTGAACGTCGCTATAGGTCGCCAGACTGTTCATAGCGCCATCTCCCCGTGTTCATTGGAAAACTGAATCAGCCGTTCAACGAAGAACTGCACCTGGCCATTGGCGCCTTGCGGCTGCGGCCAGGTTTCGACTTTCTTTGCAAGATTGCGGAAGCCTTGTGCGACACGGCTGCGTGGATAGGACTGCACGACGGGGCGCTGGGCGCGCACCGCCTTGCGCAGATTGTCGTCATAGGGGATCGCCCCCATGAAACTGAGCATCACGTCGAGGTAACGATCGGTGACGCGACACATCTTGTTATAGAGTTCCCGGCCCTCCTGGGCGCTGCGCACCATGTTCGCCAGGACACGGAAACGATGGTGACCGTAATCGCGGTTGAGCAGCTTGATGATGGCGTAGGCATCGGTGATCGATGCCGGCTCGTCGCACACCACCACCACGATCTCGTGCGAGGCACGCGCGAAGCTGAGCACGGTGTCGGAGATGCCGGCCGCGGTATCGACGATCAGGGTGTCGAAGTCGCCGTTCATGTCGCCGAAGGCGCGGATCAGCCCGGTGTGCTCGGCGGTGCTCATCTCCGACAGTGCCTGGATGCCGGAGGCACCCGGCACGATCTTCATGCCGTGCGGCCCTTCCACCAGCACCTCCTCGAGGCTGCGCTCGCCGCGCAGCACGTGCGAGATGTCGTACTTGGGATGCAGGCCGAGCACCACGTCGATGTTGGCCAGGCCCAGGTCGGCATCCAGCAGCATCACCTTGTGGCCGATCTCGCACATCGCCACACCGAGATTGACCGAGACATTGGTCTTGCCGACACCGCCCTTGCCGCCGGTGACCGCGATCGCGCGCACCGGTTGCGGGCTGACCATGCGGCGCAGGCCGCTCGCCTGATCGGTTCCGCTATCAGACATGAGCATTGGCATTCTTCCCCCTGTAGGACATGGCCACATAGGCTTCATCACAATCGACGGCATATTCGTCGAGCAGCTCGGCGGCACGGTTGACCAGCGGATGCGCGCGCGCCGCCTGCAGGTCTTCCGGGACGCGCTGGCCGTCGGCCAGGTAGGCCAGCGGCAGATCCGCATGTACCACCGCGGACAGCACCGCGCCGAGGCTGGCGGCCTCGTCCAGCTTGGTCAGCAGGCAGGCATGCGGCTCGGTGACCGAGAACAGGCGCAAGGCCTTTTCCAGCGCCGCCGCCTCGGTGGTGGCCGACAGGGTCAACAGGGTGGTCAGCTCGGGGCCGACCGCACGCAAGGTTTCCACCTGCTCGGCAAAACGTTCGTTGTCGGCCCCCATGCCGGCGGTATCGATGAGAATCAGGCGGCGATCGGACAGCGAGTCGATCACGTCCTGCATGGACTCGGGGTCGGTGGCGGTGCGCACCGGCACGTTGAGGATGCGGCCGTAGGTGTGCAGCTGGTCGCGGGCACCGATACGGAAGTTGTCGGTGGTCACCAGCGCCACGTTGCGATGGCCGTGGCGCAGCGCATAGCGTGCCGCCATCTTGGCGATGGTGGTGGTCTTGCCGACTCCGGTCGGGCCAACCAGGGCGACCACGCCACCGCGTTCGAGAATGTCGTCCTCGTGGATGCGCAGCTCGCCGGCAAGGAAGAACAGCGCCTTGCGCCAGGCCAGCTCCAGCTCTTCGATACCGTCCACGCGCTCACTCAGGCTGCGCGCGATATCCGCGGACAGGCCCAGCTTCATCAGGCGTTGCAGCAGTTCCTGGGTATGCGGCGAGCGCTGTCCCAGGTCGTACCAGCTCATGCTGCTCAGCTCCGCCTGCAGCCAGCGGCGCAGGTTGTGCATCTCCTCGCGCATCTCGGACAGCGCGTCCGGATCGGCGGGCGGCTGCTCGGCACGTTGCTGGCCGCGCGGCTGGGCGCGGCGCGGTGCCGGGCGGCCGCGATTCGCCGGCGCGGCCGCAGGCCTTGCCCGGGCGGCAGGCTGCGGCTCGATGTGATCTTCGGTGACCAGGTCGACGGCCGCGGTCAGTTCCACGCCGTCTTCGACGGTTTTGTTGGAGAGGATGACGGCGTCTTCACCCAGTGCCTCGCGCACCATGCGAAGAGCCTGTCTCATATCCTGCGCGACAAAGCGCTTTATTTTCATGCCCTGAGGCCCCCTGTTGCTGCGGGGCCTGTTTCACGGGCCCCTAGGCTTGTGCCTGGTTCCGGCCGACGGTGTTCACCACCTTGATCTGTCGGTTGTCCGGTATTTCGTTGTAGGAGAGGACATGCATGCCCGGCACGCTGTGGCGGAGGAACTTTGCCATCCAGGGGCGGATACCTGCCGCCACCAGAAGGATGCTTTCCTGACCGCTGACTTCCTGTGCCCTGGCCGCCTCGTTGAGGGCCACCTGCATCTGTTCCAGCAGCCCCGGCTCGACGCCGGCACCGTCATCTCCTGCACTCGTCAACGTCTGTTGCAAGAGCCGTTCCAATCCTGGCTCGAGCACGATCACGGGAATTTCTTCAACAGGACCAATGACTTGCTGCACGATGGCACGACTCAGTGCGACCCTGACGGCAGCCGTCAAAGTGCCGGCTTCCTGACTCTTGGTGGCATGGTCCGCCAGCGTTTCGGCGATCGTGCGGGTATCGCGGATGCTCACGCCCTCGGCCAGCAGGTTCTGCAGCACGCGCAATACGGTGGAGATCGGCAACAGCTTGGGCACCAGGTCCTCGACCAGCTTGGGCGCGGCCTGGGCCAGGTTGTCCAGCAGCTGCTGCACCTCCTCGTGGCCGAGCAGCTCGTGGGCGTGGCGCGACAGCAGTTCACTCAGATGGGTGGCGACCACGGTGCTGGCATCGACCACCGTGTAGCCGAGGGTCTGCGCATGATCGCGCTGCGCCACATCGATCCACATCGCGTCCAGGCCGAAGGCCGGATCGGTGGTGGCCCTGCCCTGCAGCTCGCCGAACACCTTGCCCGGGTTGATCGCCATCTCGCGGTCGACGAACACCTCGGCCTCGCCCAGCGGCACGCCGTTGAGGGTGATGCGGTAGGCATTCGGCGGCAGGTCCAGGTTGTCACGGATGTGCACCGGCTGGATCAGGAAGCCCAGCTCCTGCGACAGCTTCTTGCGCACACCCTTGATACGGTTCATCAGCTGCCCGCCCTGGTTGCGGTCGACCAGCGGGATCAGGCGGTAACCGACCTCCAGGCCGATGATGTCGACCGGCTGCACGTCTTCCCAGGTCAGTTCGCGGGTTTCGCTCTGCTGCTGTGCCGCCGGCTCGACCGGCGTCGCCTCTTCCACCACCTTGGGCTCGGCCTTGCGCTTGGCGATCATGTAGGCCATGCCGCCGATGATGCCGGCGAGCAGCAGGAACACCAGGTTGGGCATGCCCGGGATCAGGCCGAGCACACCGATGATGGCGGCAGTGATCGCCAGCGCCCGCGGGTTGTCCAGCAGCTGGTTGGACACCTGGTCGCCCATGTTCTCGGCGCTGGAGACGCGGGTGACGATCATCGCCGCCGAGGTCGACAGCAGCAGCGAGGGGATCTGCGCCACCAGGCCGTCGCCGATGGTCAGCAGCACATAGTTCTGCAGTGCGGTGGAGAAATCCAGGCCGTGCTGGCCGATACCGATCGACAGACCACCGATGATGTTGATCAGCAGGATCAGGATGCCGGCGATCGCATCGCCGCGCACGAACTTGGAGGCACCGTCCATGGCACCGTAGAAATCCGCCTCGCGCGACACGTCCTCGCGGCGGGTGCGCGCCTCGTCCTGGTCGATCAGGCCGGAGTTCAGGTCGGCATCGATCGCCATCTGCTTGCCCGGCATGGCATCCAGGGTGAAACGTGCGGACACCTCCGAGACGCGACCGGCGCCCTTGGTGACCACCACGAAGTTGATGATCACCAGGATCAGGAACACCACCAGGCCGACCGCGTAGTTGCCGCCGATGACGAACTCGCCGAAGGCCTCGATCACCTTGCCCGCCGCATCGCCGCCGTTGTGACCTTCCAGCAGCACCACCCGGGTCGAGGCCACGTTCAGCGCCAGGCGCAGCAGCGTGGCCACCAGCAGCATCGAGGGGAACAGGCCGAAGTCCAGCGGACGCAGCGCATACACGGTGACCAGCAGCACCACCAGCGACAAGGCGATATTGAAGGTGAAGAACAGATCGAGCAGAAACGGCGGCAGCGGCAGCACGATCATCGCCAGCAGCATGACGATGACCAAAGGCGCACCGAGTCCGCGTGCGCCGATCTGTTTCATGTTTTGCAGTATCGCTTCCATTTGAGTTTAAACCGCCAAGGACGCGAAGGTCCGCAAAGGATTCTTGTACAGGTCCACTAGAGCCTTTTCGCTATCGAGTGGAAGCTCGATACCCATCAGAAAAGTTTTAGGCCTTCTTGGCGTACCTTCGCGTCCTTTGCGGTTTAAAAGATTTCGCCTAGTCATGCTGCAGCTCCTCCGGCACCGGGAACTCGTCCGGCTGCTGCGGGTAGTCGCCACCCTCTTCCTTGTATGCCTTGAGCTGGAACACGTAGGCGAGCAGCTGCGCGACCGCCAGGAACAGGCCGCCGGGGATCGCCTGGTTGATTTCGGTGTTGAAGTAGATGGCACGCGCCAGCATCGGTGCCTCGATACGCGGGATGGCGTGCGCGTCGCCGATGTCGCGGATGCTGGCGGCCACCAGGTCCTTGCCCTTGGCGATGACGACCGGTGCCGCCATGCTGTCCGGATCGTAGCGCAGGGCCACCGCATAGTGGGTCGGGTTGGTGACGATGACATCCGCCTTCGGCACCTCGGCCATCATGCGCCGCTGCGCCATCTCGCGCTGCAGCTGGCGGATCCGCCCTTTCACTTCCGGGCGACCCTCGGTCTGCTTCATCTCATCGCGCACTTCCTGCTGGGTCATCTTCAGCTCTTTCTTGTGCTGCCACAGCTGGAACGGCACGTCGAGCAGCGCCATCAGGATCATGGTGGAGGCGATCAGCAGCGAGGCCCAGCCGAGCATGCGCATGCTCTCGCCCAGGGCCACGCCGACATCCATGGTACCCAGGGCGATGATGTCCTCGGCCCAGCTCCACAACACCAGCACCGTGACGAAAGACACCAGCACGAACTTGGCCAGGGACTTGAACAGTTCCATCAGGCCTTTCGGGCCGAACACCTTCTTCATGCCCTTGATCGGGTCGAGCTTGGACAGCTTCGGCTGCATCGGCTGCAGGCTGACGTTGAAACCGCCCAGCGCGATCGAGGCGGCGACGGCCACCACGATCATCACCCCGAAGAACGGCAGGATCATGAATACCGCCTCCTGCACCGCGGAGACGAAATGCGCCAGCAGCGCATTGGGGTCGAAGATGTCGTCGCGGGTGAGGATGAAATGCTGGCGGAACTGCGACTCGAAGCCGGCCGTGAACTTGCCGCCGAGCATCATCATGGTGGCCACGCCGATCAGGGTCAGCGCCATGGTGTTGAGTTCACGCGAGCGCGGCACCTGGCCTTTCTTGCGCGCATCCGCCAGGCGCTTGCTGGTCGGTTCCTGTGATTTTTCCTGACCGTCCTGGTTTTCAGCCATCACCGTGCCCTCAAGAGATCGAGCCCGACGCTCATCGATTCATCGACCAGGTTGCCGAAACCGTTCATCACGTGCGGCAGGCTCACCCACATGACGATGAAGCCCATGATCAGGCTGATCGGAAAACCGATGGCGAAGATATTCAGCTGCGGCGCGGCGCGCGACACCACGCCCAGGCCGATGTTCACCAGCAGCAGCGCGATCACCACCGGCAGCGCCATCACCAGGCCGCCGACGAACAACTGGCTGGACCAGGCGACCAGGCCCCACAGGCCGGCGCGGGTCAGGCCGTCGGTGGCCACCGGCAGGATCTTGAAGCTCTCGGCGACGCCACCGAGCAGCACCAGGTGACCGTTGCTCAGCAGGAAGGCGAGCATCGCCAGGATCAGCCAGTACTGCGACACCACCGGCACCTGCACGCCGTTGGCCGGGTCCATCATGTGCGCAAAGCCCAGGCCCATGCTGTAGGCCATGGCCTGGCCGCCGAAGATCAGCGCGTTGAACGCCAGCTGCACGATGAAGCCCATCAGCGCGCCGATGCCGATCTGTTGTACCGCGACCATCAGCCCCTCGGCGCCGAGCGGGTCCACCACCGGTGCCGGCGGGATCAGCGGCTGCAGCAGGATGGTGACCAGCACCGCCAGCAGCACGCGCACCCTGATCGGCACCTGGCGCACGCTGAATACCGGCGCGGCCATGAACATGGCACCGACGCGCACGAACGGCCAGAACAGGTCCGCCAGCCATTGCTGCAATTGCGCGTCGCTGAATTCCATGGGGTGCGGCTAGCCGATCAGGTAGGGGATGTTTTCGATCAGGCGCGTGGTGAAGCCGGTGATCTGGCGCAGCAGCCAGGGACCCGCGCCCATCATCACCGCCGCCACCACCATCAGCTTGGGCACGAAGCTCAGGGTCATCTCGTTGATCTGGGTCGCCGCCTGGAACATGGCGATCAGCAGACCGACGATCAGCGAGGCAAGCAGGATCGGCGCGGCCAGCAGAATGGTGACCTCCATCGCCTGGCGGCCGATCGTTACAACCGAATCTGCGTCCATAACGCGGCTCCTCAATCAAAAAATTTGAACCGCTAAGGACGCCAAGGACGCGAAGAAATCTTTTCCCAAGAAGTCTTTGCGCTCTTCGCGTCCTTGGCGGTGAATAAAAGAACGTCGCACTCGCCCAGGCTCACACGTAGAAGCTGGTGGCGAGCGTGCCCATCACCATCGCCCAGCCGTCGACCAGCACGAACAGCATGATCTTGAACGGCAGCGAGATGATCAGCGGCGACAGCATCATCATGCCCATCGACATCAGCACGCTGGCCACCACCAGGTCGATGATCAGGAACGGGATGAACAGCAGGAAGCCGATCTGGAAGGCGGTCTTCAGCTCGCTGGTGGCGAACGCCGGCATCAGCAGGGTGAACGGCACGTCGGCCTCGCGGTCGAAGCTGCTCTCGCCGGCGATGCGCGCGAACAGCGCCAGGTCGTCGTCGCGGGTCTGCGCCAGCATGAATTCGCGCACCGGCACCTGCGCCAG
>Ga0272444_10001511_pt1 | contig 22384 bp, 19 predicted proteins | sample SSMForm13_FD_201033 | JGI IMG/M metagenome (GOLD analysis project Ga0272444, IMG submission 201033) | Marine sediment archaeal communities from Little Sippewissett salt marsh, Falmouth, MA, United States - SSM-Form-13 | ecosystem: Environmental > Aquatic > Marine > Wetlands > Sediment ...
GAATGCTTCGACAAGAACAGGCCTCGGAGCTAGAGCTTCAGGGGCTGGGGCCCTCTACTCAAGGCCGCTGTGTGGTCGATGGTGTTGTGCTCATATCGACGGTCCAGGCTACCGGGTGAACCCGCGCCCGCACCGGTCGATTGGTACATTCACCCCTAGTCGGTGTTGCGAGGCCCTGTAAGAATGCGGAAGACGACCATTTCCGGGAAGGAGTCGTTCTATGATTCGTGCCTCTCGTACACGCGTGTTGCTCCTGGCCATCGGCCTTCTCCTTGTCGCGACACCTCTCGCCGCGATCTGTGAGGATTCGCCGGCCGATCTCGATGAACTGATTGCTCAGGCGAATGCGGCCTATCTGTCACGGCACGTCCTGGAGGACATGAACGAAGCGTTGGCCCTCTACGAAGCCGTGCTTCCAAACCTCGAGATGCTCCCCATTCAGTCACAGGCCTACGTCCTCGGGCGGGCATCGCAGCTCTGCTACGAGGCCGCCACGTTCACCGACGGAAACACACCGGAGGACAAGGCGCTCTTCACCAAGGGGAAGGAGTATGCCTTCCGCGCCTTGCGTCTGAACGAAGCCTTCACGGCGAACGAATGGGCCGGGCTTGAGACGGCCCTGACGCACGCGACGGCCGACGACGCGATGGCCATGCACTGGCTCGCCAACAACTGGGGCATGCTCCTTGAGATGAATCCCGTTCAGGGTCTCATGGAGCAGGGCTCGGTGATGGCCCTGTTCGAGCGCACGGTCGAGGTGGACGAGGGGTTCTGGGGCTCGAGCGCGAAGAGCGGGCTGGGCTCACTTCTGATCATGGTTCCCGGCATCATGGGCGGGAACATGGAGCGGGGTCTCGTCCTCGTCGAGGAATCGATCGTGGACGCGCCGGAGTACTTGCACAACCGAATCATCCTCGCCGAGTACTGGGGGTTCACCTACAACATGTTCGGCGCGGTCACCGGCGTTCGGGATGCCGACCTGATCGAACGAGAGTGCGCGGCCATCACGGCCGGCGAGATTGCCGACTGGCCCTTCTGGAATCGGATGGCGAAGTCGGAGGCCGCACGTCTGCTCGTGCTGCTCGCAGAGCGAATCGACTAGCGGCTACCTGACTCCAGCCACTCGTAGCCGAACGCATCGAAGGCGAATGACCAGTGTTCGTTGACCTTCTCGATGACGTCATCGGCGAAGTCGTAGACGTTCTTCTTGTAGCCGGCGACGCTTTCCAAGTAGGCCTGGAAGTGAGGCTCAGCGTCTAGGAAGCCTGGCAAGTCCAACGTCTCGTAGATTCGCTTCAGTTCGTCGATCGGAGTGGCCTGCAGATCGTCGAACCGTAGCTCGACAAGGCTGCCCTCGGGGATCTGTGCGCGCTCGGCGAGGAAGCGCTCGTACAGCCTGACGTAGGAGCCGAGGACGAAAGCTTCCAACCGCTCCGGATCGACGTGCTGCAATTGCGCTCGCTGGAAGACGGTTCGCAACATGTGCAGCGTCGACAGGAAGACCTTGTACGGGGTCCGGTGGATGTGGATGAACTTCGCTTTCGGGAATCGCTCGAGTAGGAGTGGAATCCTCGCACTGTGCGCGCAGTTCTTGACGACCTGCCGCTTCCCGCCACTCGCGAACGTTGCCTTGCGCAGAAGTGAGAGATAGGTCTCGATCCAGTGCTCTCTCTGCTCAGGTGTCAATCCTTCGAGGAGAACCGATCGCGCGAAGATCTCGTTGGCTTGGCGCGGCAGGGAGAAGGTGTGGATGTACGAGAGTTCGGACAGGTTCGCCAGCCCGAACTCGTCTTCCTGCGGGGCGTCCATGTCGAGCGGGATGCTGTCGATCAGCCGCGTGGGGTAGTGGGCGGCCGTGAACCGGGCGATCGACCGTTTGATGAACCCATCTCCGATCAGGCAGAAGCCGGGAGCGAGCGCCTGGAACGTCGTCAGCGAACTGAGGTTCTCATCCTGGCAGAGGAGGTTGTGCAGGTGCGTTGTTCCGCTCCGCCAATGGCCGACGATGAAGACCGGCGAGGGATGGATGGCTGTCCTTCGGACGGCCCTGCCGTAGCGAACGTGCTCCCAGGCGCGCAAGGGCGCCGTGAGCAGCGTCGTGCAGTTGACGAAGGCGGCGCGCGGCCGGAAGGGACGGTCGATTCCGTCGCACTGCCTGAGGAGATGCCGCCAGCTGCGGAAGGACCCGAGTGCTACGGGGTGTTCGGCATTCGTCGGTCGTGTCGGTTGCGTCATTCGGCGGCGTCCATTCTCGCGATTGGCGATCCTAGGGCAACCCGTCGGCCATGCGCACCAGGCCGAAGATCGTCGTCGAGTAGGCGATCCCTCCGTCCGGATGGAGGAAGAGTGCGCCGGCCCAGTTGTTGAATCCCATTCCGGTGCCGACCAGCTTCCTGTAGGCGGTCTCGCCGGTAGCGACATCGATCGCAGTCAGGTACCAGGTCGTCTTCGGGCAATCGTCGCCGCGCCAGTAGCTGTAGACGAGGCCGCTGCCGAGAGAGAGCTTGAAGACGCAGATCCCGCGAACGGGATTCGTCCAAACCGTCTCACAGGTGTACGTGCCATCCTCGTGGCGCGTCAGATCGACGCGCGTCAGGCCCGGCTCCGGGTACGAGTACGGGAACCGGTGATGGCCCCAGTTGTTCTCCACGATCACCGAATAGACGCCCGACCCCGCGCCGGCTTCGTCTGCGTGCTCGAAGCAGGCGGCGCTGATGTCGGTCCCGCTGCGGCCCTCCTCGAAGATTGGCGTCGAGCCGACAACGGCGCCATCCGACCGCTGGACGAAGAGAAGATGGATCCGCCGTGCGGCGTTGTCGGTGATCGCGACGATCCCGTCGGTGCCACCCATCAGCGAGACGGACGTGCCCGATCCTCTCGTGATGTGTCCCGGCTTCGCGGCGGGACCGCGGTCGTACTCCGTTCGCCAGTCGATCGAAATGCGCCCGGTCCCATCTTGGCTGAAGCGATAGAGCGCATAGTCGGAGACGATGAAGACGCCCTCCTCGCCTACGGCGTACGAATTCTCGATGATCTCGGCATCCAGGGAGATCTTCTGAACGGCACCGGTTTCGATATTCACCGTCCCGACGATTCCGCCGGTGGTCGCATACCAGTAGTACCTGCCGCCCCAGTCGGGGAGGACCCAGGCGACCGAGTCGCCCTTCGGCCAGCGCATCGGAACGACGTGATCGCTCAGGTCATACTCGCGCACGAGTTCAAAGCTTCCGCCTTCGGCGTCATTGCCTTTGGGCGTTTGGATCACCTGGATCGTGTTCCTCGTTGTCGGAATGACGGCGCGATCCTCGTGATCGAGATAGAAGTACATGCCGGCGCCGATGTACTTCCAGGGCAGGACGCCCTGAAGCAGGAAGTACCAGGGTCTGCCAGGGAGCGGATGCGAGGCGAGCTCTTCGAGAGTATGCGGGTCCATCAACTCCAGCTTGAATCCACGCCCATTGCTGTAGACGGCGACGAGGCGGCCCTGCCGGTCGAACGTCACGGTTCCGTACCCGCCGAAGCCCTGCGATCTCGACGAGATCTGCATCTCGATGCCGATCGGTCCCGCCGCCTCGTACGAGTCGCTCATCGACGCGTCGCAGTGCATGTTGTTCCCGCGGTCAGCGGCCATGAATGGATGGGGAGGAACCGGTACGTGAGCAATCGGACCGGATGTCTCTGGCGGCAGGGACCGGATGAGATCATCGCACTGAAGCGTCTCAGGGTCCTGCCGATGGAAGATCGCGTTCCACGCACCCCGAACGAGATCCCACGGGAGCGTCATCCCCTCCGGAATCGGACGAACCGACAGATCTGCGTTCGACCCATACGTCCACTTGGAGTTCGACGATCCGGCACACAAGAACAAGACGACCACCACCGCCCAAAGGATAGCGCGTCGACCACGGCCTTTCCTGCGTGCAGACGTATGCGCCACCTCTCAATCACCCAACTCGTAGTGTACCCCGGAGGCGGACTCCCGATTGAGTCTCGCGGCTCGGAAGACACCGGGGTCAGGCCTTTATTTTCGAATGACGTCACGGATCTCTGCGTAGAGGACAGGTCGTGTCCAACATGTCGTCCTCTAGGCGAGATCGGGGAACATATGCTGTGCTTCGGAGCCCGAGCCAAGTGTGTGTCCATTGATTCGGGACCACGTGCCCTGCCGATTGGCGTGATCCCTCTCCGAACGAATTCGAAAATAAAGGCCTGACCCCATCCCTTCAAGGCTGTGAGCTGAGTTCCGGACCACCGGGCCCCCGCTGGTTGCTCCCCGCCTGCTGGAGCATCTCTCCCACGTATACTGGAGCGTTGATCACAACCGCGTGGCTCGGGAGGTGTGCTGTTGAAACGCATTGGATGCATTCTCCTCTTGGCGGCGTTGTCGTATGCCGCCGCCGCCGGAACGTTCCTGACGAATGACTCCGGAGACGCTGCAACAGCGCTCCGGGTAACCTTCGACACCCCCGTTGTTCTGGCCGGATATGGCGACACGCTCAACGTGGTCGACACCGAGGGGCCAGCGACGGCCTTCACCTTCTCAGGAGGGACTCTCGAAGCCTGGGGATCTCACTGGATCACGTGGGACCCTGCGGATGCCGCGGTCACCGAGGTCAGTTGGATCCATGGCGAGTCACTGAAGACCTGGCGCCTGGGCATCGGTAGCCCCGAGGATCCGGACCACGACGCGTTCGCATGGTACGCGGCTGAGGCTGTACGCTTTCTGGACGATGACACGCTCTACCTGATCGTCGATCGCCCCGACGTTCCTGCGGGCGTATCGTGGTCGTTCTTCCGAACCCTGGATGAGCGCGAGTCGTACTACGCCCAGTTCGAGGCCACGTGGTCCTTCAGCGAGGAGGCCTTCCTGTTGGGCGAAGCGGTCGAGCCGCCGATGTACTGCATGTCCACCGGTGGGTTCATCCCCTACAACGTCGGCGTGATCAACTCGGCGCTTCTGAGCCAGCGTGCGAACATGCTCCTAATCCACCACTGCGAGGCAGTGGAGTTGGTGAATCGGGCGACGGGCGAGCGATGGCCATTGGAGGGCCGAACCGAAGGGTATTGTGGGAACTACGCATTCACACCGAGCGCGTCTCATCTGGCTCTGCTCCACGGAGTCAGGGTCGATGTCCTGGACACAGCGACCGGCGAATACTCACTTCAACTCACGTTGCCAGCGGTCACAGGAGACGATCGCTATGCGAACGTCGCCGTCAACCCCAGCGGATCGGTCGCCGCGGCACTTCTCCGGCTTGCCGGAAGAGAGCAGGCTCTGGTCATCGATGTTGCCACCGGAGAGATTCACGAGATCGACCTTCAGATCTCGTCGACATGGCCGAACACACCGATCTTGCTGGCCGAGGATGCTCTCTTGTACCTCTACACCGACTTCCCCGACTACAAGGTCGGTATCTACGATCTTGGTGCCGGAGAGAGAATCGTCCGCCTGTCGGAGACGCGGCGCGACTCCATCCTGAGACCGCGTGATATGGCTCTTCTGTCGGGGGATCGCCTCGTCGTCGTTGGGGAGATCGCGGGAGACACCGAACCCTTCGTGTTTGTGCACGTCTTCGATCTGGACGAGGGCAAGAGCATCTGGAGAGCGGAAACCCAAGGCAGTTACGTCCGAGGGAGCCTAGCGGTGTCCTCAGCCGGCGATCGTGCAGCCTTGATCCTCGAGACGGGCGAAGTCGTCGTCTGGGAGGTGCCGTAGGGCTTGACCTGCCATCTGCTGGCGAGCGCAGCCAGTACGGCGATTCATGCGAGGCGTGTGCCTTAGATAGGTACTGTGTCCCCGGAACTTCCGGTTTGTGTCCCCCGATTCGCACGGGCTCTGGGCAAGGAGGTAGCATGGAGATCACGTTCATCCCGGAATCCAAGTTCACGATCGCGGAGGCCCGCTCCTGGAGAACATACGAGAGCAACCTCATCCACACCTCGCTAGTGCGGAAGCACCTTGCCCGTATCCTGAAGGGCTGGGTCGAGAGTGACAAGATCGCCAATCCTCTGGCGATTCCTTGGATTAGAACCCTGGCGACTGGCGCAATGAGTGGGACTGAGAGGCACCTCACCACTTTCCGTGACGACATGGGGGACGACAACCTCGGCGCTCTGATTCCTGATCTGCTCAAACCCGGCGAGCCTCTTGTGCAGACGATCAGAAGAATCTCCTCTCTTTGGGGCGAGATCGTTGCCTTTCGCGAGCTTCGCAAGCTGGGACGCCAGTTGCCTGAGAAGATCACGGCGCTGGGAGACTGGAAGGTTGGCGGGCAAGTTGTGTCCGTGAAGACTCTGTTAGACCTAGATAGCAACTACCATGTCGTAGGGAGCGCGTTCGAGGGGCTGGCTTGGTGCTCAGACTTCCCGCTGATCGGGCGGGCAAGAGAGCTACGGGTGTTTGGTGGGACTCATCTCGACAACCGCTTCATGCCAAGGGTGGTTGAATTCCTGCACAAGAAGCTCGAGCCATTGCTGGTCGTACACGTCGTTGAGTCGCAGATTCAGCAGGAGATCGATTGCGATGGACTCCATGTCGAAAGTGTGGGAGCGGGACGGGATATCAGCGTTGTGCTCTCGAGCACCGATAGCGATGCGCCCATGAGCGAGCTTCGCTTGAGACTGCGGCTACGGATCGACGGAGATGACCGTAGGGATCTCACCATCTCGAGTGATCACGATGCCTGGTCCGCTGCCGATCGGATTGACTTCGATTGCCTGGAGTCGCGATTGCGAGCCAAGCTGGATGCACTAGCGAAGCAGGTGGAGAAGGTCGGATCTAGTGCGCTCCTCGGATGGGTGAATGTCACGACTCACCCAAGCCACCAAGAGGAAGTCGCGCAGTGGCCCTCGAGAACTGAGACCCGCATTCGAGAGGTTGTCAATGAAGCCGATTTCCCAGCGGTTGTCTGTTTCTACGGTGGCTTCGAGCTGGCGACTCCGTTCCTCATCTCCAACTGCGACCTCCAGGAGTTGCTTCACTCGGAAGCTCTGGATTGAAGGCGACAGCAGCAGGGGTCCTGGGAACACAGTACCCATCCCACGGAAGCTCGTGCTCGATCGCTCGTACTGCTGCAGGTGGTTCCGCTAGAGGTCGAGGAGGATTTGGAGTCGGTCGTTCACTTCGTCCATGGTCCGCGCGGCAAGCTCGCCCAAGCGCTTCGTCAGCCGAGCTTTCGAGATGCTCCGAGGCTCCTCGCACTTGACGAAGCTGCGCTTCGTCAGGCCGCCTTCGGGAGGAATCACCTCGACGTGGAGTGGAATGCCCTTGTCTCGCGTCGTGAGAGGTAGGACGACGACGAGTCCGGCCGGGCCGTGGTTGAATGGATCGACGCTGACGACGAGGCAGGGGCGGTTCCCGCGCGTCTCATGGCCTGTGGTCGGACTCAGGTTCGCCTGCCAGACCTCTCCTCGAGATGGCTCGGGCACAGGCTAGTTCTCCTCCGCCCCATCAGCAAGCGTTTCATCCCAGGCTTCGCGTTCTTCCAGCTCCGCTTGCCACGACTTCTTGTCGGATCGCAACGCGGCGAAGGCTTGGTTCGCCTTGTCAAGCAGCACTTGTCGTCGATAGGCTTCGACCGCTTCGTCGACGACTTCTTGCTGGCGTTTGCCCGTGATCTCGGCGATCTCACGGACGGTGTCGCGCGCGTGGTTCGTCACTCGAATCGTCGTGCTCTTGGAAGCCATCAGCTCACCTCTCTGTCTACCTAGCTGTCGACAGAACAGTCTAGCAATCTGTGACGTTCCCGTCTACATGAGGTCGGGAGCACCAAGAAAAAGACCCGACCCCGAAGCCAGAACTCGGGTCGTGTCCCCGGAACTCGGGAACCCTCAGATCTCCGCAAGGGGAGTCTTTGTTAGGATGCGTGAGATGAATGGGTCGCGTGGGCGAAAGCGGAGGGCAGCGCTCTTCGATCTGTATCGGAAGAACCTGCTGGCCTTTGAGAAAGACCAGCTGCACCTGCAAGTGCGAAAGGATGATGGATCCCATACCTTCGTTCCTCTGGGACACATCTACATCTGCCCCCTTTGCCTACGAGCATTTGGTGAATCGGCGCTTGACGAGTCGCTACATCCTCCACCACTGACCGTCGAGGATGTTCCTCCCAAGAGCGTTACTAGAGGTACATCCAGGACGCGTCTGCTGACGTGTAGGAAGTGCAACAACGAAGCGGGGACAGCGGCCGAAAGCCACTTGGAGCGTGTCTTGGCATGGAGCGACCTCAGGCCCGGACATGCAGACGAGCCCCGAAGAGTGACTCTGAAGGCAGAGGAGGCGCATGTGCACGCGCGCCTCCGGATCGATAGCGACGGAAGGCACCGCTACGACATTGTGGGTGATGCGGCTGAAGCAGGACGAAGTGAGTTTTTCGAGAACCTAGAGAGAACACGGAGATTCAGCCTTGTGATGGCTCGGCCAGATCTGGTTCGATCTCAGGCAGCCCTGCTCAAGACCGCCTACTTGCTAGCGTTCGCATCCTACGGGTACAGCTATATCTTCTCGACGACAACGCTTCAGCTCTTGAGAGACCGAATAGCCACGCCCGAGAGCTCTTCGATAGCCGATCGAGGCATTCTCCAACTTCCCGATGATCTGCAAGTTGGATTGAGAAGTCGGTCGATCAATATCGTGCAGAAGCCTGTTGATCTGCAGTCTCTTCTTGTCGTCTTCTCGCTACGGCGAGTCGATGCAATGAGAAGCTGGGCGGTCTTCCTCCCCGGCCCAGGCTGTGAGGCCGAGTTGCTATACCGGAATCTGGAGAGCTTGGCCGGTCAGGATCTCAGTCTCCAAACTACGGAGATCCTCTATGATCCGCCGGGGATGCAAGAGCCCGTCCGAGAGCCGACTGAGCGTCACAGGATTCTCAGGTTGTGGAGCAGACTCACTGGTGTTGTCTGAGGCAATGACGGGGCGCAACCCCGCTTTGAATGGACTACGGCTGCTTGGCTCTCCGGTTCCCGATCTAGCCTCAGCCCGCTGCCCTTGCCTAGGTCCTTCCTGTCGCATGCAGGTGCGGGTTCTTGGCGCCGGCGATGTCGCCGAACTTGGTGAGCTCGCACTCGGCCTTCACCTTCATCAAATCGTCGTAGCGGTCGTCGTCGACCATGGCGACGATGCGGCAGATTGAGGATTCTCCGTCGACGAAACGCCAGGGGAAGCATCCGATCGTCGCCCGCTGATTCAGGAGGAGATCGATGTCGCCGCCGAGGCACTCGGCGTGGATAATCCCGTACGGGAACAGCTCGATGTGCATCAGCTGGTACTTCGATGCATCGAACCGTTCGGCCAAACCCTTGCCGTACTTTGCCTGGAAGTGAGCCTCGGCCTCCTTCGCCTGGCGCGGCATCCAGTCGCGAATGATCGTGTTCATCGGGTGATCGGCGCTTCCGCAATCGAGGCCGATCCAACGGATCTTCTTCTCTCGGCACCAGAGGGCGAACTCCCGGTCCGGCCCGGGGTGCTTGACCATGTATCGGATCTCGTCGGCCGTCGGTTGATCGAATCCGTAGTGGTGATAGCCGGTGTGGATGATGAGGACGTCGCCCTCCTTCACTTCGACGCGCTCCTCGATCATCTCCGGTGTGTAGATGTCGTAGTCGCCTGCGGCGTCGGAGAGATCGACGATGACGCCCTCGTGGACGAGGAAGTCGAAGTCGAGTTCGGCGATGTCTTTGCCCGGCGTGTAGAAGTGGATCTCGCCGTCGAGGTGCGTGCCGACGTGGTTCGAATGGGTCAACAGCTGCCCGTTCGCGCCGTTCGGCGCCAGGCGTTTGAAGTACTTCACCTGGAGCGGCTCGTAGGTCGGCCAGGGCGGCGTCGCAATCGACAGCGGAATCGTCAGGTCAATGAACTTCATGGTCTCCTCCTTGTTGGGAGCAACAGCATTTCACCGCAGAGGGCGCGGAGGGGCGCAGAGGAGAAGCCTCAAGGGTAGGTGCAAGGACCGAGAACCTCTTCGTCTGCTCAATCCTGCGCTTTGAGGCACTCACTGGCGCATGCTCCCCTGCTCCCCGTCTAGCTTCTTCTGACAACTGCTCTCCTTGGCTCTTACTCCGCGCAGCTCTCCGTTCTCTGCTGTTCATCCTCGTGCCTCTGTACGAGCCTCATCTACCGCAGAGGGCGCGGAGGGGCGCAGAGGAGAAGCAGAAAGGGTGCGAGCGAGGATCAAGAGCCTACGCAACTGCTCCGCTCTCCCTCTTGGGTCGGGCACTAGCACTTGATTCTTCACTTCCCCTCTAGTCTCCCCGGGCAACCGCTCTCCGTGGTTCTCTCACTGCGAGTCTCTGCGCTCTCTGTGATACATGCTTGTGTGCGTCGTGGATCGACCCCATTCACCGCAGAGGTCGCTGAGGAACGCAGAGGGGGAGACCACGAGGGTAGAGAAGAAGAATGGAGAACCCATGCGTCTGCTTGGCCGTTCCCCCTGGTCTCTATGGGCAACTCCTCCCCTTGGCTCTTTCTCTGCGGCACTCCGCGCACTCTGCGTTTCAGCTTCTACGCAGTTCATGCTCGTGGTGCGTACAGCTTCTCTCCCTCTTGCTTCCTCCGCGGCTCTCTGCGTTCTCTGCGGTTCATGCTCTTGGTTCTGTTAACGTCTCGGCCAGTGCTCTTGCGGCTTCGGCGAAGATGCTGAATGGCGGTGTGACGAGGCCGGCGCCGACCATGCCGATGCCAGGGTCCTTGTGGGCGATGCCGGTGTTGATGGCAGGGACTATGCCTGTTTCGACGACTTCCAGGACATCGATGCCGGTTGGGGTGCCCCTGAACCCCAGGGCCGGGATCTGATAGGCGCGGCTTTCAGCGAGTGTGATCCGTCCCATCTGCTTCGTGGTTTCCAGGGCAAGGCTCGGGCTCCCGCCGACGAACTGAACGATTGCCGGCGAGGCCGCCATCGCGAATCCGCCGTAGCCAGCCGTCTCTGTGATCGCGCTATCCCCGATGTCGGGCGCGGCATCCTCCGCGCTGAACCCCGGCAGATAGAGCCCGTCGACGATCGGCGCAGGGGCCGTGAACCAGCGATCGCCCGTACCGGACACTCGGATGCCGAACTCCGTCCCGTTCCGGGCCATCACGGTGACGAGCGAGCTTCCCTCGATGCCGGCGGCCGCGTCGAGCGCGCACTTCCCAGCAGGCATCGTCAGGTTCAGCATGAAGTGATCGTTCGCATTCAGGAACTCGAGGACGCGGGCGACGGCTTCGGCAGGTTCGCCGAGGCGGACGAGGTGCGGTGCGAGTTCCCTGATGAGTAGGGACGTTCCGGCGCGGTTCCGGTTGTGTCCTTCGTCGCCCATCTGCAGCGCCTGGGCAATGAGTGAACGAAGGTCGATCGGACCGTGGCGCTCGATCGTCTTGGCGAGAATCGGCGCCAGCTCGTCCCGCATCCAGTTGAGGCGATCGATGACCTCCTCTGAGAACGCACCGTAGCGGAGGACCTTGCCGAGGCCCTCGTTTAGTGTGCAGTAGGCGCGGTTCCCTGCGGCGGCATTCTCGACGATCCAGACAGGCATCGATGCGGTGACAACGCCGGCCATCGGCCCGACGGCATCGTGATGATGGCACGGCTCAAACTCGATCTGACCGCTTGCCGCGACTTCTACGGCTTCCTCCTCGGAGGAGGCCGCCTTCTCATAGATCAAACCACCGATGACGGCGCCGCGCATGGGGCCGCACATGTCGGCCCACGTGACGGGAGGGCCAGCATGCAGGATGAGTTCATCGCGCATGCCGGGGATGACGTCCCTCGCGATGCCGATGCCGATGACGCGGGGTTCCGCGGACAAGAGGTGCTCAATCGCTTCTTCGTTGCCCCGCTCGATCGTCTCATTCCAGGCGTCACGGGCCGGCGACTTCAGGCCGTCAATGAGTTCGGCGAGCACGCTGTCTCCCCCGGCAGGGGGGCGCCAATCGACATCAACCACGGACGCTCCGACCTCATGTAGGGTGTCTGCGAAGGACGAGAGGCCGAGGTTGACTACGCGAAGCTCGCTCTCGAATAGCTTTGCGGTGGCCGACATCAGCTGGCCCCCCTCAGGAGCCCGATTGCCATGTTCACCGCGGCAGCGTTGCTGCCGGCGACCATGACGCCCGCATCCTCGAGCTTTGCGCGCTGTCCGGGCGCTCCTTGTGGATCGAGATCCGTTCCGGTCACCGACGCAATGATGAACAGCTTGCGTCCCGCAGCTTTGGCGGTAGCCACGGCAGATCTTGACGCCTCGCCGAGGCTTCGCGCTGGATCCTCGTGCGCGCCGTATCCGATCACACAGTCGACGAGGACGACGCCGACATCCGAGTCGGCACCGGCCAGCGCGACCCGTTCGTCGCGGAGAGATGGTTCGATCATCGGATGAGGACGTCCGACGGTGAAGACATCGTCGCCGAGGTCCCAGAGGGCGTGCCCGGCGACCTGAGTCTCCGCGTGAACCTTCTTCTCGGGGTCGCCAGCAACATTGGAGACGACGGCGAATCCGGCCTGGTCGATGATGCTCCACGCTTCCTGGCAGAGCGTGCCGCCGCAGAAGAGCCCCAGAATCCGGCCGCGGGCGGATTCCGTTGTCTCGATAGTCTTGCCAGGAAGTGAGGCTTCAACGCCCGCTCTGTCACACGCGATGTAGGCGGCGTCAGCCAAGGTGGGTGCAAATTGGACGCTGCTGTCAGCCTCCCGTTCTCCGGCGCCGACGAAGTGAACGACGCCTGGTTTTCCGGAACCTTTGAGCGTCTCGACGACCGCCTGCGCAACCTGAGGCGCGGGTGTCTTCGACACGACAACGATGACGTCCGTTGATGCATCCCCTGCGAGAGCGTCGATGCCGAAGCGTGTCATGGCGGCGCCGACATCGGCGGACAGATCGCGTCCGCCTGTTCCGATGGCCTGTGAGATTCCGCCGCCCAGTTGATGAACGAGCGAGCTGATCTCCTGAATCCCGGTCCCCGAGGCGCCGACAATTCCGATGGTGCCTCGCCTGCAGGCATTGGCGAATCCAAGTGGGACTCCGCTGAGGATCGCTGTGCCGCAGTCGGGTCCCATCATCAGAAGGCCGCGGTCGATCGCCTCTCTCTTGAGGATGAACTCGTCTTCCACAGAGACGTTGTCCGAAAAGAGCATCACATGGAGGCCGGCGTGAAGCGCCTTCCGTGCCTCGCGGGCCGCGTACTCCCCGGGAACGGAGATCAACGCCAGATTCGCCTTTGGATCCCGTCCGAGGGCTTCCCGGAGCGAGCCCGGGCGCGTGACGGCATGGTCTTCCTCCCCCGACCCGGCAAGCAGCGACTGAAGATGCTCGCGGGCGGACTCGAAGGTCGCCTCCGACGAAGCCTCGATGGCCACCAGCAGGTCTTGCGGCGAGACGTTCGATTTGCGCTCGAACCCAGCCTGCGTCAGAAGGTCGACATTCGCCGGCGTCGCCATCGAGACAACGGCCTGCTCGACGTCAGCGAGTTTCTCGATCTCGCGGCTGATCCGCATCAAGAAGACGGAGTCGAAGTAGCGGTTCTTCTCGACGAGGACGCGTTTCACGGTTACTCCCCTGCCTCACGCTCTTCGAGAATCCGCAACAGGATGCGCTCGTACGTGAGCGGCAGCTGCGAGAACTCGATGCCGAGGGCGGCATAGAGGGCATTCCCGATCGCCGATGGCACCGAGATCATTGGATGCTCGGCGACTCCGCGGGCTCCGTACGGTCCGCCCGGCTGCGGGGTCTCGAGGAAGATCTGCTTCGCTTCGCGAGGGAGGTCCTTGGCGGTCGGGATCTTGTAGTCGGTGAAGGACGGATTGAGGAAGCGGCCGGACTCGTCGAAGCGGAAGCCCTCCCAGAGGGCCGAGCCGAGGCCCTGAACAACGCCCCCGACGACCTGGCCGACGACGAGCTTCGGGTTGAGCACCTTCCCCGCGTCAAGCGCTGTCGCGATCTTGAGGATCTCGATTTCACCCGTCTCCGTGTCGACTTCGACTTCGACGGCATGAGCGCCATAGGTCCAGTATTGGGCGGGGAGGCCCTGGCCCGTCTCCGAATCGAGATGGGTCAGCCCAGTGGCGATGAATCGGCCGTGGCCGATGACCGGGCCGCCGATCGAGTTGCCGTTCGGGAATGTGTAGCCGAGCGCGAGTTTCTCGTACGGAATCCTTGTCTCCGGCTTTCCACGTACGTAGGCGACGGCGTCCTCACAGACGATGTCGTCCGGTGAGACATCAAGCGCCTGCGCCGCCACTTCGCGAATTTGGCGGAGGCAATCTGCGGCCGCTTGGATGACGGCGTTGCCGCCCATGTAGGCAAAGCGGCTGGCAACCGTCTGCCAATCGTACGGAGAGAAGGCGGTGTCGCACTCCCATGTGACGTGCGCCCGTTCGATCGGGATCTTCAGCTCCTCGGCTGCGATCTGGCGAAGGACGGTATAGGTTCCCTGACCGTAGTCGACGCCGGAGACGAGCACATCGGCGCCTCCGTCTTCATCGAGCTTGATCACGACGCCGCAGCTTGTGTACGTCGGCATGGCAGGCGCCTTGTGAAGCATGGCAACTCCCTTGCCGCGAACCTTGTGCGGCTCGCTCGGGGCCGTGCTCGGACTCTCCCAGTCGATCGCTTCGGCGGCTGCGTCGAGACAGCCGACGGGGCTCCCGTGCCCGGACGTAAAGGCCTCGCCGGTGATCGTCGTGTCCCCTTCCGTCAGCAGATTGAGCCGGCGGAATTCGGCCGGATCCAACTCGAGCTTCCGCGCCATCATGTCGATCGCGCGTTCGATGCCCCACAGGATCTCGAGGTGTCCGAAGCCGCGAAAGGCGGTGCCGAAGATCTTGTTCGTGTAGACGACGTAGGAGTCGATCCAGCAGTTGGGAATGGAGTACGGCCCGCCACCGGAGTACGCGGCGGCGCGACCGATGTTGACGCCATAGTCGGCGTAGGCGCCGGCGTCCCAGACATAGGTCGACTTCAGCGCCCGGATCTTCCCATCCTTCGAGCAGCCGATCTCGATGGTCGAGTGGAGTCCTTGGCGGGACGGCAGGGTGTTGAATTCCTCTTCGCGGGTCGCGACCACCTTGACTGGGCGCCCTCCGGCGGCTCGAGACAGCACGTAGGCGAGCGGTTCGAGGCCGAGGCCGGCCTTCCCTCCGAAGCCTCCGCCGACATAGGGGACGTGCACGCGGATCGAAGCGTGCGGCAGCCCAAAGGCGGCACTCATCAGATGGCGGACGGTGTACGGTGATTGGCTCGACGTCCAGATCTCGACGCGATTCCCGGGAGAGACTTGGGCGATCGTCGCGTGCGTCTCCATCGGGACATGCTGCACCGGCGGATTGTAGAAGCTCTCTGTCAGCCGGACGTCGGCTTGCCCGAAGGCCTCGTCGAAGCTCCCTTTGCGGATCTTCTGATGATGGGCGACGTTTGTCCCCGCTTTCGGGAAGAAGACGCCCTCCATGTGCTCGTAGAGGCCGAGGTCCGGATGGACCAGATGCGCGCCCTCGATCATGGCTTCGCGTGGATCGAGGACCGCGTCGATCGGCTCGTACTCGACGTCGACCAGCTCGCAGGCGGCGCGGGCGATGTCGAGCGTGTCCGCGGCGACCGCGACGACGGCTTCACCCTGATAGCGAACGACATCCCGCGCCAGAATGCACTTGTCCTGCATGTAGAGGCCGAGCCGGTAGCAGAGGCCGGCGCCGGTCAGGACGACGCGGACACCGGGCAGGGCTTCGGCGCCCTCTGTTTGGATTGACACGATCCGAGCCGATGCGTGCGGCGAGCGGATGATCGCGGTATGCAGCATTCCGGGAATGGCTAGATCGTGCGTGTACCGTGCGGCGCCGGAGACCTTGTCGACGGCATCTTCACGGGAGACGCCCTTGCCGACGTACTTGAGATCAGGCATCGGCTGCCGCCTTTCCTTCGGTGTGAGCGGCAGCTTCGCGAAGGCCAGGGCCTTCGCGCCCATCGGCCCCGGCGGCCACCTTGATCGCATCGATGATGGCCGAGTAGCCGGTGCATCGGCAGAGGTTGCCTGCAATGGCTTCGACGATTTCCTCATCCGTCGGATTCGGGTTGGCGTTCAGCAACGCCCGGGCGGACATGATCATGCCCGGCGTGCAGAAGCCGCATTGGACGGCGCCGGCGTCAATGAAGGCCTGCTGAAGATCCGAGAGCTGGCCGGACTGCGCCTCCCCTTCGATCGTCTCGATGGAGGCTCCCTCGACCTCGACGGCGAGGATCAAGCAGGCGGTGACGGGCGCGCCATCGAGGAGGACGGTGCAGGCGCCGCACTCGCCGATGCCGCAGCCCTCCTTCGTGCCGGTGAGATGGAGGTGATCGCGGATCGCGTCGAGGAGCGTTGTCGTCGAGGCTACTTGGATCGTGTGAGGGTTGCCGTTGATCCGGAGGGAGACCGTGTGCATTACGCGCCCCCTCTCATGAGGGACTCGACCAGGCGTCGCACGAGGATAGGCACGATCGCACGACGATAGGCGGCCGAGCCGCGCACGTCGTCGATCGGTGAGATGTTCTCAGCAGCACGGCGCACGGCTTCCTCGGCTGTGGCCTCGATGCTATGGCCCGAGGTCTCGATCGGATCGAGGAGAAGCGGTGTCGGCGTGCAGCTTCCGATCGCGATCCGGAGGAGCCCATCACGAGGCGTGAGTGCCCCGGCGAGGTTGACGACCGCCAGGTCGTGGCCGCGTATCCTTTGCTGCTTCAGAAAGGCCGTCCGAGTTCCCGGTGGAGTCGGCGGCACATGGATCTCGGAGACGAGTTCGCCCGGCTCAAGGCACGTCTTCTTCACCCCGGTACAGAAGCAGTCGAGGGGGACTTCGCGGAACCCATCGACGCCTTGAATCCTGAGGGATGCGCCGACGACGAGCAGGGGCGGAATCGAGTCGGAGGCTGGCGAGGCATTGCAGAGGTTGCCGCCAATGGTGGCGCGATTGCGCAGTTGATACGTGGCAATCGATAGGGCAGCGTCAGCAAGCGCCGGAAGCCGTCCGCGAAGTCCCGCATGCTCGGCGATCCGATTCAGGTGGGTCACGGAGCCAATCGTGAGCCCATCGTCGCCCGCCTCGAGTCGGTGAAGGGAGTCGATCCCCTTGATGTCGACAAGCAGATTCGGTGATCGAATGCCGTTTCGAATGTCGACGAGAAGATCCGTGCCGCCGGCGTACGCCAGGGCCGAGCCGCCCCCCTCCAACAGGAGTTGGCAAGCCTCCTCCAAGGTTGTCGCTCGGATGTACTCGAAGCTTCCGCGCACGTTCGGCGTCCTCGCTTTCTCACCGGCAGGACGCTCATCACGCCTGCAGGAACGAGAAAAGACGGGCACAACGCCACGTCCTAGAGGCTCATGATAGGGGACGTCGCGGTATCTGCCAAGTCGTCTGACAGGTTCGTGGCGAAGCCACGCTCAGCGGGACAAGCCGAGGCGCCTTAGACCATGAAGGTCACAGCGTCCTGGTCGCCAGGCCGCAGGTACTCGACCTCGACCCGAGTGATGCGAATCAGACAGAAGTCGGGATCATCCGGCCCGGACCAGTACTCGCTGATGAAGGGAACTTGGTCTCCGATGCCTCGTCGAGTGTCCGGATCGGTCACGATGGACGCGACACCTGCGACGCGGAGATAGCCGCTCCCGCACTCATCGGAGAGAGGGAGGCAGAATTCGACATTCGGGTTGCGAAGGACCTGCCTTGCCTTCTGGCTTCTGGATCCCGTGGCAATCCAGAACTTCTCGTCGATGTCGAGTAGGGAGATAGGCCGCACGCGCGGCTGATCCGCCTCTGCCGTGGCGAAGTACGCGCACTGCGATTCCTTTAGGTGTCCCCAGACTTCCTTCTTGATCTCCTCCAGTGTGTGACCCATCGTGTCGCTCCCTTCGCATAGGTGCGTCCCCTTTGTAGTCGGGATGACGGCTCTTCGTCAACCGCTCCAGTCTCTCGAACTGAGTACGCACCACGCGTGGGCGCGTGGGCGTATCTCTCCTGCAGTCATGTGTCCCTCGGAGATGGGCGCCGCAGTTCTCCTGGTCACCTTGGCTGTTACGGTGTGGACTGGAATGCCCTAGCAGAAAGACATTTCGCGCCTTCACGCGAACAGCAAGACCAGCTTGATTGACGGCAGACGAGGAATCGTCGAAATGCAGCCCGGTCCAGCGATTTGCATACTTCGCGGGCGATCTATATAGTTTCGTCATCACATCTATACCCGGAGAGGTGAACACACATGAAGAAGGCCCGAATGCTGCTTGTCGGAGTAGTTGCGCTGTCGCTGTTTGGTATTGCCGCGATGGCTGGTGAAGTTCAGATTAACGGTTCGACGACCGTTGGCCCGATTGCCACGCTGATTCAGCAGTGGTTCATCGCGAACAACCCGGGCATCGTTATCAACATCGAGGCAACCGGCTCCGGTACAGGTATTGCTGCTCTGATCAACGGAACGACCGATATCGCAATGCACAGCCGCCCGATGAAGGACTCGGAGTTCGGCCAAGCTGTCGAGAACGGCGTCTTCCCCGTGATCTACACGGTCGCCCGCGACAAGATCGCCGTCGCCGTCAACGAGTCGAACCCGGTCAGCAGCATCACGATGGAGCAGCTGTACGGAATCTGGATGGGCGAAATCACGAACTGGAGCGACCTCGGCGGCAACGACGAAACCATCCTCTTCGGTTCCCGTGACACCTCGTCCGGTACCTATGGCGTCTGGACGGACATCGTCCTCGACGATGCTGACTACACGGGCACGAATGTGACCGTCGTCGCCGGTAACCCCGAGATGCAGGAAGTCGTCGCCAACAACGCCAATGCCATCGGCTACGTCGGCCTTGCCTTCCTCGAGGGCGTCAAGATCCTCACCGTCAACGACATTGAGCTCGCCTCGTCTGCTTACCCGATCGGCCGAGCGCTGTTCATCTCCACGAACGGTCTTCCGACGGGCGACACGGCCACGGTCGTGGATGCCTTCATGGGTAGCGTTGGTGGCTGCGCCACGCAGGCTGAGAAGTTCATTCCCGTGTGGCCTTGCGCGTGCGACTGCTCGGACATGGGCTTCTAGGTAGAACCCAAACCAGGCAGTGCCCCGTGAAGCGATTCACAGGGACTCATCCCAACCCCCCGATCCGGGGGGTTGGATTTCAGAGGACCGCAAGAACTGGGATCCACTAGATCGGCGGGTCGGGCGAGAGCGCCCGATTCGTCGTTTCTGGAGAAGGGCTGGATTTTGATTGACGGGCAGAGAGGTATATACTTCACAACGTTCCTAGATAGTTCGCGTGCAAGGTCCTGCCTAGGGAGCCTGGAGGGGTATTGTGGCAGATGAGGGGAACCGGGTGCGTCCGGAACTCAAGATTCGGATGAAGAACCGCAATGTGGATCGCTACGTCTTCTTCGCGTTGGCGCTCATCTCGCTGGTGGCTCTCGCCACCATTCTCTACTTCATCGTCTCTCAGGCGGCTCCGTTTGTCGGCAAGCTCAAGGTCGTGCCAGAAGAGCTGGCCACGATCTCCAAGTGGGGAGAGAACTACGCCCCGACGACTTTCTGGGACCTGTTCTCCTCAAGGTGGAGTCCGGCAAGCTACAAGCATCAGTTCTTCGGCATGGTTCCGATGATCGTCGCGACGACCCTCATTACGCTCGCAGCCATCGTGATGGCTGTGCCTTTCGGCCTGAGTGCGGCCGTCTTCGTTGGGGAAGTGGGGCCTCGGTGGCTGAAGGACATCTTCAAGACAGTGCTCGAGTTGCTCGCGGCAGTTCCTTCCATTGTCTACGGATTCTTCGGGCTGATTGTGATCGCTCCATGGGTGCGGGAGACCTTCAACGTCATCAGTGGGCAGAACGGATTCACCGCAGCCCTCATTCTGAGCATCATGGCTCTGCCGACGATCGCCAGTCTTGCTGAGGATGCGTTGCACGCGGTGCCCAACACGTACCGTGAAGCGTCTCTGGCCTTGGGCGCGACGAAGTGGCAGACGATCTGGCGGACACTCATTCCGTCGGCCTCCTCGGGAATCATCGGAGCGGCCATCTTGGGAATGGGGCGCGCCGTCGGCGAGACGATGGCTGTTCTCCTGGTCGCTGGGAACAGCGCCTTCTTGTCTTGGAACCTGTTCGACTCCATCCGGCCGCTGACGGCCGGGATCGCGCTCGACATGGCGGAATCGGTTCACTACTCGGCGCACTACCACGCGCTGTTCGCTCTGGGCGCCATGCTTCTTCTGATCGCACTGGTCATGAACTGGACGGCCGAGTGGTTCCACGTACGCCTTCTTCGGCGCCAAGGGATCCGGGAGGGCTAGCGATGACCAAGGATCAACAGGAGATCAAGAAGGAACAGGATCTGATGCAAGGGCGCAAGAAGCGATCGGCTACGCAGTGGACCGCATTCACGATTCTCGGGATCGGTTCTCTCTTCGGCTTCTTCTTCCTTGCCTTCATCCTCTATTGGGTCATCAGTCAGGGCGCATCGGCAATCAGCTGGGAGTTCCTGACCACGGCGCCGAGGAATCTGGCACGAGAGGGCGGCATCGCGCCGATGATCCTTGGATCGATCTACATGACCGGAGGGGCGCTGTTGGTCGCCATGCCGTTCGCGCTCGGATCGGCCATCTGGCTTTCCGAGTACGCCTGGAAGGGTTGGTGGCTGCGGGCGATCCGGGTTGGCGTGAACACGCTGGCCGGCGTCCCGTCGATCGTGTTCGGCCTCGTCGGCCTCGGGCTGTTCGTCGTCGCGCTCGGATTCGGCGTTTCGCTCCTCTCCGGCATGTGTACCTTGGCGATGCTTTCACTCCCGATCCTGATTCGGGCGTCGGAGGAGGCGCTGCGAGCCGTGCCTCGTTCCTTCCGAGAAGGGGCGCTCGCGCTCGGCGCGACACGCTGGTACATGATCCGAACCGTTGTCCTACCGACGGCGATTCCCGGCATCTTGACCGGATCGGTCCTCGGCATGGCTCGGGCGATCGGGGAGACGGCGCCGATCATGTTCACGGCGACGGCATTCATGATGTCCAACCCTTGGCCGCACTCGCTGTTCGAGAAGGTCGCAACGCTTCCGTACCACCTGTATGGACTCATCAAGATCAGCCAGCACTACAACGAAACGAGACACATCCAGTACGGCACGGTTTTCGTTCTGATGATCGTCGTCACGCTGTTGAACCTAACCGCAATCATCTGGCGCACGCGCGTGAGGAGGAAGAAGGCATGGTAGAGCGGATCGAGCCACGGGAGCCTCAAGCTGCGGAGGAAAGGGATACGAGGGTGGACGCGACGCGCGCGTGGGTGAAGCGGACGTTCTATGGCGAGACGATCATTGACATCTGGAACCTCGACTTCCACTACGGGAAGAACAGGGTTCTGCAGGACGTCTCGCTTGGCATACCGAAGGACGGAGTCACCGCGATCATGGGACCGTCCGGCTGTGGCAAGAGCACGCTGCTGCGGACGCTGAATCGGATGTACGAGGTTGTGCCCGGAGCGAAGGCTTCGGGGAGGATCGTCTTCGAGGGCGACGATCTGCTCAAGACGGACCCCGTCGTCCTGCGTCACAAGATCGGTATGGTCTTCCAGCGTCCGAACCCGTTCCCGAAGTCGATCTTCGACAACGTCGCATACGGCCCGCGAATCCATGGCCTGCGCAACAAGAAGAGACTGATGCCGATCGTCGAGGATGCGCTCCATCGCGCCGCCCTGTGGGACGAAGTGAAGGATCGCCTGAAGGAGAGCGCCTTCTCTCTCTCCGGCGGTCAGCAACAGCGGCTCTGCATCGCCCGCGCCCTTGCCGTCTCGCCAAAGATCCTCCTGATGGACGAGCCTTGCTCAGCCCTCGACCCGAAGGCGAGTGACCGGATCGAGCACACGGCTCGTGAACTGGCCGAAGAGCTGACGGTCATCATCGTTACGCACAACCTGCAGCAAGCAGGACGTGTGAGTGACAGCGTGGCGGTCCTACTCGCCGGCGGCGAGCTGGCTGAGTTCGGGCCGACGAAGTCCGTGTTCGAGTCTCCTGAAGACCCGCGCGTTGCCGACTATCTGCAGGGACGCTTCGGGTGATGGCTGGCTGACCTTGCGTGGCTCGTCTATCCAGGCGACCTCAGGCTGCCGGCTGTCGGTGCGTCGAGTGCGCTTTCAGCGATGTTGAACGCGTACTCACGGATTCTCAGAAGACTGTCAATCACGATGCTGATCGATGGAGCCGCTTCCGGCTGCTTCTCCGAGGCTGTCTTCCTTGTGACTCGGAAGAGCTGCTCCTCGTGCTCCTTCTCCTGCAGGACCTCGTTGGCGAGATCCAGGTTCCTCGTCTCGAAGGACTCTACCGCTTGACCCAGTACGGAGGAAGCATCCTGTGCCCGCTGGTCGATCTCCTTGGCGACAGCTTTCTGAACGGCGCCATCGAGCGCCAGCGTGGCCTGCGAGATCTT
>Ga0272444_10001512_pt1 | contig 22381 bp, 21 predicted proteins | sample SSMForm13_FD_201033 | JGI IMG/M metagenome (GOLD analysis project Ga0272444, IMG submission 201033) | Marine sediment archaeal communities from Little Sippewissett salt marsh, Falmouth, MA, United States - SSM-Form-13 | ecosystem: Environmental > Aquatic > Marine > Wetlands > Sediment ...
AGCCAGAAGATCCCACCCCCGCCCGGTAGAGGCGGAAGAGAAGTGGACGGGAACACGCTGTATCTGGCCGCGCTCTGCGGTCGCGCCAATTCCACCACGAGCGTCGTACCGATGCCGGCGGACGCCGCGTCCGAAGGAGAGCACGTTCGGCTGCGATTCACCGCACCGACGGAGTTCCGCATCGACCAGCTGTTCCTCGTGGACATCCATGAAGCAGACCCGGACATCCATGAGTGTCAACTCATATCGGCCGTTCACTCGGCCACCGGTGATTGCGTCGAGGCGCTTGCCAGCGACGATGAAGCCAGGACGCGCTTGTCGCGAGGCGAGATCATCGACCTTTCGTTCGGAGCCTCGGAGTTCGACTCCGGGCTCGTTCGGGACTTCGTGCTCGTGATGGAGGGCTACTACGCCCCGGACGAGGAGCACAGGACGTTCGAAGAGCCAGCGCCAAGTGCGCTGGTGGTCTCGGACCCGCGTCCCAACCCTTTCACCGGTTCCACCAGCATCCGCTTCGAGATCCCGGCTCCTGGAGGACACGTCTCGGTCAGGGTGTATGCGCTGTCCGGACGGCTCGTTCGGGAGCTCGAAGACAGCATGCTCCCCGGTGGCACTCACGAGCTGGCATGGGACGGCCGGGACCACGGTGGGAATCATGTGGCTTCCGGCGTGTACTTCTACCAGTTCGTGGGAGCGGGGCTCCGGGAACGCCGCAAGATGGTGCTTCTTCGCTAGAGCGCAGGGTAGCTGTTGCTGAGGAGCGTGCAGGATCCTGCCCGGGCGCGGAGCGGCCCGGTGGGAGTGCGGAGGCGCCCGGCCTAGTGCCTCCGAGGGTCCCTCGCGCGGCTGTTTCGCCTTGACACGGCCCACCCCACGGGATATGCTATCGGATCGAGGAAAGACCGCCTCGAGCGAGGCGGTTTCCTCGCAAGCCGTGGGCGATTAGCTCAGTTGGTTAGAGTGCTTGCTTGACATGCAAGAGGCCACTGGTTCGAGTCCAGTATCGCCCACCATTCCAGTTGCTTGGCTCGCGCTGCGGTGGGGCGTCGGCCAGGATCGGGCGAGCGGGAGGAGGCAGCCGGAAAACGTCCGGGGCGGGGCTGGAGACCGGATGCGGCGATGAGCCGCGGGAGGTCGTGGCGACGAACCGAGACAGACATGCGAAGTAGAGGCATCTCGCTTCTCACCTCGAGGGCTCTTCTTGAGATCCGAAGAGGTTCCGACTCCGGGATCGGGAGAAACGTCTTGTTACGATGACGGCGGGATGCACGTACTCTGCGTCCCGCTTTTCTGTTTGGCCGTCGGCATGGGGCCGACAAGGAGAAGGAGGCATGGTGGCGGTACAGAGCCCGCGCGTCAACAGGCGGATTCGGATCCCGCAGGTGCGTGTGGTCGATGACGAGGGGAATCAGGTCGGGATCATCCCGACGTCCGAAGCTCTGGCCATGGCTGAGGAGAAGGGACTCGATCTGGTGGAGGTCTCGCCGAAGGCGCGGCCGCCGGTCTGCAAAATCATGGACTACGGCAAGTACATGTACCAGATGAGCAAACGGGCGAAGGAGGCGAAGAGGCGCCAGCACGTTACGCACGTCAAAGAGATCAAGATGCGCCCGAAGATCGAGCCGCACGACTATGACTTCAAGATCCGGCACGCGCGGCAGTTTCTCGCGGCGGGTGACAAGGTCAAGTGTACGGTCATCTTCCGCGGCCGGGAGTTGGCGCACAAGGAGCTCGGCAGGCGTCTCATGGAGAGAGCGATCGAGGATCTCTCCGAGGACGCGAACGTCGAGAGCCCGATTCGGAGCGAGGGACGCGCGATGGCGATGGTGCTCTCTCCGAAGCCGGTCATCAAAGAGAGGGAACGTGGGAGGACGGGCGATGCCGAAGATCAAGACACACAGGGGGGCGGCGAAGCGGTTCAAGCGGACCGCGACGGGGAAGATCAAGCGGGCTAGGGCGTACGGCGGCCACTTCTTCATCAGGAAGAGCGCGAGGCAGAAGCGGAGCCTGAGGAAGGCCGCGTACGTCCACGCGTCGGACAAGCGACGCATGGAGCGGCTTCTTCCCAAGTAAGCGATTGAGGAAAGGACGGGGACGACATGGGCAGGGTGCGAGGCGCTCCGTCGTCGAGACGGCGGAGGAAGAAGATCCTCAAGGCCGCGAAGGGCTACCGCGGCTCGAGGAGCAAGCTCCTGCGCACGGCCACCGAGACCGTGCACAGGGCCGGGCAGTTCGCGTACCGGGATCGGCGGAGGCGCAAGCGGGACATGCGGCGGCTCTGGATCGTCAGGATCAACGCGGGCGCGCGAACGCACGGGCTCTCCTACAGCCGGCTGATGCACGGTCTCAAGGAGGCCAACGTCGAGGTGGACCGCAAGATGCTGGCCGACATGGCGGTCAACGACTCGGACGGTTTCGCGAAGATCGTGTCGATCGCCAAGGGGACGGCCGAGTAGCGCCCCGGCGACGGATGGGAGCGGTGTCGTGATCGCGAGGCTCGAAGAGATCAGGGCCGAAGCGCGGCTCGCGTTCGAGAGCGCCAGCAGCGCGCGCGAGCTCGAGGACGCCCGCGTCAGGTACCTCGGGAAGAAGAGTGAGATCGGGGTGTTCTCCCGCGGGCTCGGTTCGCTCCCGGCGGAGGAGCGAAAGAGCGTCGGGAGGGCAGTCAACGAGGCCAAGGCGGAGCTTCGGGCCTGCCTCGAGGCCGCGGAGGCGCGCCTGAGGGCGGGCGCCGAGCCGTCCGCGGCGATCGATCTCTCGCTTCCCGGAAGGCTGCCCTGGATCGGGCGAAAGCACATCCTGACTCGAACCTTTGAGCGGCTCGAGGCGATCTTCCGCACGCTCGGGTTCGAGGTGGCCCTGGGACCTCACATCGAGGACGACTTCCACAACTTCGGTGCGCTCAACATCCCGCCGGACCACCCCGCGAGGGACATGCACGACACGTTCTACGTCGAGGGCGGGAAGCTCCTCCGGACCCACACGTCGCCCGTCCAGATCCGCGTGATGGAGTCGCGGAAGCCACCGATCCGCATCATCGCTCCCGGGCGGGTGTACAGGAACGAGACGCCCGACCCGTCGCATGGGTCGGAGTTCTGGCAGCTCGAGGGGCTCTACGTCGACAAGAACGTCCGCTTCGGTGAGCTCAAAGGCGTCCTCACGAAGTTCCTGCGCGAGCTGTACGGGGAGAGCGTCGGCGTCAGATTCCGCGCGGGCTTCTTCCCGTTCACCGAACCGTCGGCCGAGGTCGACGTCGAGTGCCAGGTGTGCCACGGGAAGGGCTGCGGCGTCTGCAAGGGCACGGGCTGGGTTGAACTTCTGGGCTCGGGGATGGTCGATCCACGGGTCTTCGAGGCGGTGGGATACGATCCCGACGAGGTCACCGGCTACGCGTTCGGCCTGGGCATCGACCGCATCGCCATGATGATGACGGGGACGGAGAACATCCGGCTCCTTCTTGAGAACGACATGAGGTTCTTGAAGCGCGTCTAGCGCGCACGGAAGGGCTCATGAAGGTAAGCCTGAGCTGGCTCAGGGACTACGTCGAGTTCGATCTCGACGGGCCCGCGCTCGCGAAGACGCTCTCGGAGTCTCTGGCCGAGACCGAGTACCTCGGGGCGGCCGGGGAGGGCGTCGACGGCATCGTCGCCGCCCGGGTCGTCACCGTCGAGCCGCACCCGGACGCCGACGCGCTCTCGGTGTGCGTCGTCGACTGGGGCGGAGGCTCCTCGACGGTCGTGTGCGGCGCTCCGAACGTCCGTGCCGGCATGCTGGCCGTGCTGGCGCCCCCGGGCGCGACGATCGCGGGGGGGCGCGCGCTCAGCGAACAGACGATCCGCGGGCGGCGCTCGCACGGCATGCTCGTCTCGGCTATGGAGCTAGGGCTCGAGGAGTCGTCCGAGGGCCTGATCGAGCTTCCTCTCGACACCGAGCTCGGGTCCGACGTGCGAGCCGCGCTCGGGATCGGCGACGCGATCGTCGACGTCGACGTCCAGCCCAACCGGCCGGATTGCCTCGGCGTTTTCGGGGTGGCCAGAGAGGTGGCCGCCATCGTCGGGGCTGAACTCCGGGACCCCGCGATCTCGCTCGAGGAGGCACCCGAACGCGCCGAGAGCATGGCCGCCGTCGAGTTGGACGATCCCGAGGGATGCCCGAGGTACGTAGCGAGGGTGATCTCCGACCTTTCAATCGGCCCGTCGCCCCTCTGGCTTCAGACGCGCCTGAGGAGCGTCGGGCAGCGGAGCATCTCGAACGTTGTCGACATCACGAACTTCGTGATGCTCGAGTACGGGCACCCGATCCACGCGTTCGACTACGACCGGCTCGAGGCGAAGAAGATCGTCGTGAGACGGGCGCGCGCCGGCGAGACGCTGAGGACGCTCGACGGCGAGGAGAGGAAGCTCGGGACGCACCACCTCCTGATCTGTGACGGCGAGGTGCCGGTCGCGCTCGCGGGGATCATGGGCGGCGGCGACACTGAGGTGTCGGCCGCAACCCGGAACGTCCTCCTCGAGTGCGCGTGGTTCGATCCGGTGATCGTGCGCCGCGGGGCGACGGACCTCGGACTTCGGACGGAGGCCTCGATGCGCTTCGAGCGCGGGGTCGACGTCGAGGCGATGGACCGGGTGGCCGCCCGGGCGTGCTCGTTCATGTCGACGCTGGCCGGCGGTCGGGTCGCGACAGGAAGCATCGACGTCGGGAAGCGGTCGAGGCCGCGGCGGAGCGTGGCCCTGAGGCCACGCAAGGTCCGCGAGATGCTGACCGACGAGCTGTCGGACGATCTCATCGTCGCTTACCTCACGCGCCTCGGCTTCGAGGCGCGCGAGGCGGGCGGGGGAGAGAAGGCTCTCGAGGTCGCGGTGCCGTCGCACCGGCTTGACATCGACGTCGAGGCCGACCTCATCGAGGAAGTCGGGCGCGTGTTCGGATTCGATCGAATCGCTCCCGAGGTGCCGTACCACACGCTGGAAGCTACAACCGACCGGGATCTGGCCGGCCGCAGCGCGGTCCGGGACGCGATGGTGGCCCTGGGCTTCGTTGAGGTCGTCACGTCGGCGTTCACGACCCCCCGGGCGCTCGAAAGGCTGGCCCCGGACACCGGAACCGCCGGCGCCGTCGAACTCACGAACCCTGTGAACAAGGAGTACCCGTTCCTCCGGACCTCTATGATCCCCGGAGTCTTGGACGTGGTTCGGCGGAACGCCAATGTCGGCGAGCGGGATCTCAGGGTCTTCGAGATCGGGAAGGTGTTCTCGAGTGGCGCGAGCGGTCTGGGCGAGCGCTGGGCCCTGGCAGGCGCCCTGACGGGCCGCGCCGAGAGGCGCTCCTGGGGCCGAAGTGCCCGCGAGATCGACTTCTACGACGGCAAGGGCGCCCTCTGGGCGCTCACCGAAGCGCTCAAGGTTGACAGTCCTGAGGCCTCCTGCTACGATGGCCCGTTGCTGGACGGTCGGTCCGGATCGCGGCTCCGCCTGAGCGACCGCGACGCTGGGGTGTTTGGCATGCTCTCGCGGGACATGCTCCAGGCGTGGGAACTCAGCGATGCGACGTTCGTCTTCGAGCTTGATCTTGACCTACTTTCCGGCCTGTGCAAGACAATCGGCGACTACGCGCCCCTCTCGCGGTTTCCAAAGGTGCGCCGCGACATCGCTCTCGTCGTCGACGAGTCGGTGGCCGCCGGCGACGTCCTCGGGGAGATCACCGGCGCGGGCGAGGCGCTCCTCAGGGACGTCGAGGTGTTCGACGTCTTCCGTGGAGAGCAGATCGGGGCGGGGAAGAAGAGCATCGGTTTCGCCCTGACCTACATGTCGATCGAGCGGACGTTGACCGATGCCGAGGTGGACGAGGCGCATCGCCGCGTGGTCGCCCGCCTCATTCAGGGGTTCGAGGCCTCGCTCCGGGAGTAGTGGGGCGGTGGTCTCGGGATTGACCAAGCGAGAGATCGATGCAGCTGCCCGGTCTGGACGAGCTCGAATCGTCCGTCGCGCGAGCCGTGGAAGAGATCGGCAATCTGAGAAGCGATAACTCCGCGCTCAGGGAGCGACTCCGGGCGTTGGGAAAGGAGATAGATGACCTGGCCACCCAGCTTTCGGGTCTGGGATCCGGCCAGAAGATGGACTCCAGGAAGAGGAAGCGGATCGAAACGAAGCTGAAGGCGATTGTCGAGAAGCTGGCTTAGATTGGTTCGATAGCATCTCAGCGAGAGCGCTCGAAGAGCATAGATCGATTGAAACGGCACGATAGCAGCGGCAATCTTGAGGATTGAGCGGGACCGGACTTGTCCACACCTGAGAACAGCACGATGAACAGCGTCAAGGTAGAGATACACGGAGCCGAGTATCGGATCCGGGGCGATGCGGACCCTGAGCACATCCAGGAGATCGCCCACTACGTGGACAGCAAGATGCGGGAGGTGTCCAAGGAGACGTCTCTCGGATCGACCCTCAAGGTGGCAATCCTCGCCGCTCTGAACATTGCGGGAGAGCTCTTCAGAGAGCGCGACGACCGCAACAAGCTCCTGGCGCAGGTGGAGGAACGCGCCGAGGAGCTTGCGAGGTCACTCGAAGCCGAGCTGGGTGAGTAGGGAGCGGTGCGCCCGGGGCCTGGACCCGCGCCCGCGCCGGCGCCCACGAGAATCCCCCACTGAGATGCCCCGTCGACCCGACGGCCTCTGAGCTTCACCGACACACCGCCTGACGATTCGGCGTAGGGGTGACGCGCCCTTCCGGTGCACGCGCGTGCGCGCCGGACGGGTGAGACCCCGGGGCGGCGACGAGGTGATCTTGGGGACGCGATTGAACACGACCGGCAGCCTGTTCGAGGAGGAGCGGCACGCCGCTCACGCACCGCTGGCCCGGAGGCTCAGGCCGGAGGGGCTCTGCGACTACGTTGGCCAGGAGCACGTCCTCGCCGAGGGCAAGCTCCTTCGCCGCGCGATCGAGAGCGACCGGCTGTTCTCGATGATCCTCTACGGCCCGCCGGGGAGCGGAAAAACCTCGCTGGGGCAGGTCATTGCGAACGCGACCGAGTCGGCGCTCGTCACACTGAACGCCGTGGAGGCGGGCGTGTCCGAGCTCAGGAGGGCCGTGGCCGAGGCCAGGCTCCGGGTGCCGCGCCGCACGATCCTCTTCATCGACGAGGTCCATCGCTTCAACAAGTCGCAGCAGGACGTCCTCTTGGCTCCGCTCGAGGACGACACCGTGACGATGGTCGGCGCGACCGTCGAGAACCCCTTCTTCTACCTGAATCACGCGGTTCTCTCCCGCGTCAAGGTCTTCGAGCTGACCGCGCTCGGGGAGCACGAGATCCGTACGATCCTCGAGAGGGCGGTCTCGGACCGCGAGAGGGGGCTCGGGGACTACCGCGTGGACATCGCGGGCGATGCGCTCGAGCACCTGGTCGTGAATGCGCTCGGCGACGCCAGGAAGGCCCTGTCGGCCCTCGAGCTTGCCGTGCTTTCGACACCGCCGGACAGGAACGGGGTGATCCGCGTCGACCTCGACACCGCGATCGAGTGCCTGGCCAGGCGAGTCGTCAGGTACGACCGCGACGGCGATTCGCACTACGACGTCGCGTCGGCTTTCATCAAGAGCATCCGTGGGTCTCAGCCCGACGCGGCGCTGGCGTGGATGGCGAGGATGGTGGCCGGCGGTGAGGACCCGAGGTTCATCGCCAGGCGACTCGTGATCTCTGCCTCAGAGGACATCGGGCTCGCCGATCCGCGCGCGCTCACGGTGGCGGTCGCCGCCGCCCGGGCGGTCGAGATGCTCGGGATGCCCGAGGCCAAGTTCGCTCTGTCGGAGGCGGCCATCTACCTCGCGACCGCGCCGAAGAGCCGGACGGCGGCCGACGCGATCGACGCGGCGCTCGAGGACGCGGAGCAAGGTGACGCCCCGGTCGTTCCCGACCATCTGAGGGACGCGAGCTACCGGGGCGCGGCCCGACTCGGGCACGGCGACGGCTACGAGATGCCGGCGTCCGAGGCCGAGGGGCGAGCGCAGGAGTACGTTCCGGGCGGGAGGGAGTACTACCGGCCCGGCGAGAGTGGATATGAGAGGGAGGTCCGGGAGCGCATCAGACGATGGGACGATGCTCCCACGCGGGTTTCGCCCGACGGCGAGGAGTAACTTCGCGCCGCGGGCGGGCCCTCAAACGTGGACCGCAATGAGTATAGATGGGAGGTGGGAGTTCGATGCAACAGTGGGGAGCAATCGTCGTCACGTTCTTGATCGGCGTGGCGGTCTTCCTCGCGGGCTGGTTCGTCCGCAGGGTCATGGACCGGAGCAAGATCGTCAGCGCCGAAGAGCTCGCCGAGAAGATCGTGCGCGAGGCCCAGAGGGAGGCCGAGACCCAGAAGAAGGCCGCGATCCTGGAGGCGAAGGACGAGTGGTACCGTGCGAAGGCCAAGTTCGAAGAAGACACGCAGCAAACCCGTTCCGAAATCGATGCGCAGCAGAAATCCGTCGAGAAGCGTGAGGAGAACCTCAATCGCAAGGTCGAGTTCATCGAGAAGAAGGAGAAGGAGGTCGAGCAGCAGACCGAGGAGCTGAAGAACAAGGACAAGACGGTCACCGAGCGATCGGAGAAGCTGTCGAGGCTGATCGACGAGCAGAACGAGAGACTCGAGCGGATCGCGGGCATGAACCGCGACGACGCGAAGAAGCTCCTCATCAAGAACATGGAGAGCGACGCGCGCCTCGAGGCCGCGCGGCTGATCAAGGATATCAAGGACGACGCCAGACGGCAGGGCGACAAGGAGGCCAAGGAGATCCTCACCCTCGCCATTCAGCGTTGCGCGGCCGACCACGTCGTCGAGTCCACGGTTTCTGTGGTCAATCTGCCGAGCGACGAGATGAAGGGCCGGATCATCGGCCGGGAGGGCCGCAACATCCGGGCGTTCGAGACGGCGACGGGGATCGACGTGATCGTCGACGACACGCCGGAGGCCGTCATCCTCTCGGGGTTCGACCCCGTGCGCCGGGAGGTCGCGAGGCTCGCCCTGGAGCGCCTGATTACGGACGGGCGCATCCACCCGGGGAGGATCGAGGAGGTCGTCGAGAAGGTGCGGAAGGAACTCGACGAGCAGATCGTCGAGTCGGGTGAGGAGGCATGTCTCGACGTCGGCATCCACGATCTCAAGCCGGAGCTTGTCAAGCTCCTGGGCAGGCTCAGATACAGGACCAGCTACGGGCAGAACATGCTCCAGCACTCGAAGGAGGTCGCGTATCTCTGCGGCCTGATGGCGGGCGAGCTGGAGCTCGACGTCGCCATGGCGAAGCGAGCGGGGCTCCTCCACGACATCGGCAAGGCCGTCGACCACTCGATGGAGGGCACGCACGCGTCGCTGGGCGCCGAGCTCGTGAGGCGGTACGGCGAGGGCGAGCTCGTGATCAACGCGGTCGAGTCGCATCACGAGGACGTGGAGCCCGAGACGATGATCGCCGTGCTCGTTCAGGCGGGCGACGCGGTGTCGGGCGCCAGGCCGGGCGCCAGGCGCGAGACGCTCGAGACGTACATCAAGCGGCTCGAGAAGCTCGAGGAGATCGCCAGCTCGTTCCAGGGCGTCGAACGCTCCTACGCGATCCAGGCCGGGCGCGAGATCCGGATCATGGTCCAGCACAAGAAGATCGACGACGCGCGTGCCGAGGCGCTGGCCTCGGCCGTCGCGCGCAAGATCGAGGGCGAGCTGAAGTACCCGGGTCAGATCAAGGTCGTCGTCATCAGGGAGACGCGGGCGGTCGACTACGCGAAGTGACAGACGGAGCGGGGCGCTCTTGAAGATCCTCTTCATCGGCGACGTCGTCGGACGCGTCGGACGGAACACGGTTCGCGAACTCCTGCCCGGCATTCGCGGGCGGTACGGCGTCGACCTCACGATCGCCAACGCCGAGAACGCGGCCGGCGGGATCGGGCTCACGGAGAAGACCGGCCGCGAGCTGCTGCGATGTGGGATCGACGTCCTGACGAGCGGGAACCACATCTGGGACAAACGCGAGGGGGGTGCGCTCGTCGGCTCCTGGGGCGAGCTCCTGCGGCCGGCGAACTACCCGCCGGGCGCGCCCGGGCGAGGCTGCGCCGTCTTCGAGGCGGGCGACGGAACGGACGTGGGGGTCATCAACCTCCAGGGCCGCGTCTTCATGCAGGAGATCGACTGCCCCTTCCGGGAGGGATCGCGGCTCGTCGACGAGCTTCGCGCGAGGACCCCGGTGATCCTCGTCGACCTGCATGCCGAGGCAACGTCCGAGAAGGCCGCGTTGGCGTGGCATCTGGCGGGCCGAGCGTCCGCCGTCGTCGGGACGCACACGCACGTGCAGACGGCGGACGAGGCGATCCTCGACGGCCACACCGCGTTCATCACCGACGTCGGGATGACGGGCCCCTCGGACTCCATCATCGGCGTCCGAAAGGAGCTGTCGATCGCGCGCTTCGTCACGCAGCTTCCCCAGCGCTTCGAGGCGGCCACGGGTCCGGGGGTTCTGTCGGCCGTCGTGATCGAGATCGACCCGAGCACGGGGGCCGCGACCGGCATCGAGCGGGTGATGGCGCACACACCGTCCTCCGCGGAGGACGCGCCGTAGAGGCGGACCGACAGCGGAGGTGGATGATTGGAGACAAGGATCCTCGCAGGGAAGCCGATCGCGGCAGCGATCAGGGAGGACGTCGCCCGGCGGGCCGGCGCCCTCGCGAAGCGCGGCGCGCCCCCCAAGCTTGCGATCGTGATGGTGGGCGACGACCCGGGCTCGGCGATCTACTCGAAGAGCCTGATCAAGGCGGCCGGGAAGGTCGGGATCGACGCCGATCTCGTGGCCGTTCCGGGGAGCGCGACCGCGGAGGAGGTCGCGCGGGCGATCCGGGGCGTCGATGACGACCCGGGAGTCACGGGGATCATCGTCCAGCAGCCGCTCCCGAAGGGGATCCCCTCCGCGGTGATCGAGGAGGTCTCTCCGGAGAAGGACGTCGACTGCGCGACCACACGCAGCCTCGGGCTCCTGATGGCCGGGGCGGAGTCGTTCGCGCCGGCCACGGCGCTCGCCGTCATCGAGATCCTCGCCGCGTCCGAGATCCCCGTCTCGGGGCAGAACGTGGCGATCGTTGGGAGGAGCACCGTCGTCGGTCGCCCGCTGGCGAGCCTGCTGCTTCGTAAGTCCGAGCGCGGAAACGCCACCGTCACGGTGTGCCACACGCGCACGCGCGACATCGCGGCGCACACCCGCGCGGCCGAGATCGTCGTCGCCGCCATGGGCGTGCCCGAGGCGATCCGGGGCAGCATGGTCGCGGAGGGCTCGATCGTGATCGACGTCGGGACCAACCGCGTCGAGGCTCCGGGCACGGAGAAGGGTTACCGAATCGTGGGCGACGTCGCGTACGAGGAGGTCCTGGGAAGGGCGGCGGCCGTGACGCCGGTGCCCGGCGGCGTCGGCTCACTGACGACGGCCATCCTTCTCCGCAACACCGTCGAGGCGGGCGAGCGGAGGACGGCCCCCTAGCCCCGTGACGCGGAACGCCCCCGTTCGGAGGGATCTGTGGGACCGGGAGAGAAGGACCGCGTCTACAAGGTCAGCGAGGTGACCGCCGACGTCAAGGCGGTGCTCGAGGCGTCGCTCCCGGCCCTCTGGGTCGAGGGCGAGATCTCGAACTTCGTGCACCACTCGTCCGGCCACATGTACTTCACGCTCAAGGACGACAAGAGCCAGCTGTCCTCCGTGATGTTCAAGTTCAGAAACGCCAGGCTCCGCTTCACCCCCGAGGCCGGCATGAAGGTCCTGGCGTGGGGGAGGATCGGGGTCTACGAGCCGGCCGGGAAGTACCAGCTCTACGTCGAGAGGATGCGCCCGGCGGGCGTCGGAGACCTGGCCGCGGCGTTCGAGAAGCTCAAGAGGAAGCTCGCGGACGAGGGGCTCTTCGACGATGCCCACAAGAAGGCGATCCCCGCGATGCCCGGCACGGTCGCGGTCGTGACGTCGCCGACCGGCGCGGCGGTCAGGGACGTGATCCGGGTCGTCCGGGCGCGGTTTCCTGCCGCGCGCGTCGTCGTCGTCCCGACGCCGGTCCAAGGGGCCGAGGCGCCCGAGGGCCTCGTGCGCTCGGTCGCGATGGTCGACGAGTGGGGCGAGGCCGACGTCATGATCGTCGGACGCGGCGGGGGTTCGATCGAGGACCTCTGGGCGTTCAACGACGAGGGCGTCGCCCGCGCGATCTTCGCCGCGAAGACGCCCGTCGTCTCCGCCGTCGGACATGAGGTCGACTTCACCATCTCGGACTTCGTCGCCGACGCCCGGGCCGCGACGCCGTCGAACGCCGCGGAGATGGTCGTTCCCGACCGCGAGGAGCTGGCCCGCGCGATCCGGTCGCTCGAGGGGCGGCTGGCGGCGGCCGTGCGGTCGGTTCTCAGGGGGCGCTCGGACCGCGTCGAGCGGTACCGATCGGCCTACGTCTTCCGGCTGCCGCGAACCCTCGTCGAGGGCCTCGCGGAACGGGTCGACGAGCTTGCGCACCGCGCCGGGCTGGCGACGTCGGGCCGGGTCGCGTCCGCGAGGCAGCGCCTCGAGCGGGCGGCCTCCGAGCTTCGCCTTGCGGACCCCGCGCACGTCCTCGCCAGGGGATTCGCGGCCGTGGCCATTCTCCCCGAGCTTTCCCCCGTCAGGACGATTCGAGAAGTCGGTGTCGGAAGCGAGATCAGGGTCACGCTGGCGGACGGCGCCCTGGACGCGAGGGTGGCGTCGATCGCCGGGAAGCGCGGGAGGCGGTCGTGAGCAAGGTGCCCGAGTTCGAGGGCGACCTCAAGAAGCTCGAGGAGCTGGTGAGGAAACTCGAAGAGGACGAGCTGAGTCTCGAGGAGTCGCTCGCCGCCTTCGAGGAGGGTATGAAGCTGGCAAAGAAGCTCGCGAAGACCCTCGAGAAGGCGCAGGAGCGCGTGATGAAGCTGACCGAGGGACGGGACGGGGGCGTCTCGCTCGAGAGGTTCGACGACGATGATGGAGAGGATGACTGAAGTGGCGCGCGACCTCGGTGAGTACCTCGCTCAAGGGCGCGCGGCCGTCGAGGCGGCCCTCGAGCGCTTCCTGCCGGAGGCCGGCACGCCGCCCGCGAGGCTCCACGAGGCCATGCGGTACAGCGTGTTCTCCGGGGGCAAGCGCCTTCGGCCGATCCTCGCGCTCGCCGCGTTCGAGGCGACCGGCGGGAGCGGCGACGTCGTCCTCGCGCCCGCGTGCGCGACCGAGCTGATCCACGCGTACTCGCTGATCCACGACGATCTTCCCGCCATGGACGACGACGATCTCCGGCGCGGGAGGCCGACCTGCCACCGCGCCTTCGACGAGCCGGTGGCCGTGCTGGCCGGCGACGCCCTCCTGACGCTGGCGTTCGAGATTGTGGCCGGCGAGCGTTCGCTCCCGGCCGAAACGCGGCTCGCGATCATCGAGGAGCTGGCCCGGGCGAACGGATGCGCCGGGATGGTCGGTGGACAGGCGGCCGACGTCGCGTCGGAGGGGCTCGCCGCGACCGTCGAGTCGGTCGAGTTCATCCACGTGCGGAAGACCGCGGAGCCGCTCAGGGCGGCGGCCGTGGTCGGCGGGCTGGCCGCGGGCGCGGGTGAGGGTGAACTCGAGGCGCTGTCCTCGTACGGACGGTCGGTCGGGCTCGCCTTCCAGATCGCGGACGACGTCCTCGACGTGACCGGAAGCGAGGACGAGGTGGGGAAGGCGGTGGGGAAGGACCTCGCCGCGGGCAAGCTGACGTACCCCGGGGCGGTCGGACTCCCGGGCGCGAGGGCCCGCGCCCGCGAGCTGGCGGGCGAGGCCGTCACGGCGCTCGACGGGTTCGGAGACGAGGCCTGGGCGCTCCGCGCGATCGCGCGGTTCGTCGTCGAGAGGCGGAGCTAGAGGCCGCGACCGTGCCGGAGCGGCCGAGTCGCCGGCCGGCCGTGCGCCGTCGCTGAGGAGGTTCGGGTGCTGCTCGAGCGGATCGACTCACCGGGAGACCTCAAGGGGCTGAGCCCGGACGAGCTCGACGTCCTGGCGGAGGAGATCCGGCAGGAGATCATCCGCGTGGTGTCGCGAAACGGCGGACACCTCGCGCCGAGCCTCGGCGTCGTTGAGCTCACCCTGGCGCTCCACCGCGTGTTCGACACGTCGCGCGACAGGATCATCTGGGACGTCGGACACCAGAGTTACGCCCACAAGCTCCTGACCGGCCGACGCGAGCGGTTCGAGACCTTGAGACAGCTCGGCGGGATCGCCGGGTTCCCCAGGAGAGAGGAGAGCCCGCACGACGCCTTCAACACCGGGCACTCGAGCACGTCGATCTCCGCGGCGCTCGGGATGGCGTGCGCCCGGGACTTCCTCGAACGAGACTACCGGGTCGTGGCGCTCATCGGAGACGGCTCGCTCACCGCGGGATTGGCCTTCGAAGGCCTGAACCAGACGGGCCATCTCAAGAAGAACCTGATGGTCGTCGTCAACGACAACCGGATGTCGATCTCCAAGAATGTCGGCGCGCTCTCGCAGTACCTGACGCGCCTGATCTCGGCGCCGACCTACCAGCGGCTCGAGTCCGAGGTCTGGGACATCATGGGGAGGATCCCGGCGGTCGGCGAGCGCGCGAGGGAACTCGCGAGCCGCGCGCTCGAGGGCGTGCGCGGCATCCTCGTTCCGGGCGTGCTGTTCGAGGAGCTCGGCTTCAAATACTTCGGCCCGCTCGACGGCCACAACGTGAGCCTCTTGATCGAGGCGTTCGAGCGTATGAAGATCATGGAGGGACCGCTCCTCGTTCACGTCGTGACGCAGAAGGGGAGGGGCTACGCCCCGGCCGAGGACGACGCGTCGCGCTTCCACGGAATTGGATCGTTCGACAAAGCCTCCGGCTCGTTGACGAAGAAGCCGACGGCGGTCTCGTACACCGAGGCGTTCGGGAGGACGCTGACGACGCTCGCGGAGGAGGACGACCGGATCGTGGCGATCACCGCCGCGATGCCCGCCGGCACCGGCCTCACTCACTTCGCCCGCCACTTCCCCGATCGCTTCTTCGACGTGGGGATCGCCGAACAGCACGCGGTGACGTTCGCCGCCGGGATGGCGGCGCAGGGGATGAAGCCGGTCGTCGCGATCTACTCGTCGTTCCTGCAGCGCGCGTACGACCAGATCATCCACGACGTCTGCCTCCAGAAGCTGCCCGTCCGCTTCATGATCGACCGCGGCGGGCTCGTCGGAGACGACGGGCCGACGCACCACGGCGTCTTCGACCTGACGTTCCTGAGAACGGTGCCGAACATGGTCCTGATGGCGCCCGCTGACGAGAACGAGCTGGCCTCGATGGTGAGAACCGCGATCGAGTACGAGGCCGGGCCGATCGCCGTGCGATACCCGCGGGGCGCGGGGTACGGCGTCCGCATGGAGTACGACCCCTCGCCCGTTCCCATCGGGAAGGGCGAACTGCTTCGGTCCGGAGAGGACCTGTGCCTCGTGGCCCTGGGCTCGATGGTTCGACCGGCGTCGGACGCCGCCCAGGAGCTTGCGCGGGAAGGGATCGGCTGCTCGGTTGTGAACGCGCGCTTCGTCAAGCCGCTCGACGCCGAGTTGATCGTCTCGGAGGCGTCGAGGACCGGGCGCGTGGTCACGGTCGAGGAGAACGCCGCGGCGGGCGGGTTCGGGTCGGCCGTTCTGGAGCTCCTCCAGGCGCACGGCGTGGACGGCGTCGCGACGCGCGTCGTGGGACTCCCGGACCGGTTCGTCGAGCACGGCCCGAGGAACGTCCTGACCGACCGGTGCCACCTCTCGGTCGCCGACATCGTGGCCGTCGCCAGGGATCTCGTCTCAGGAGCGGGGAGCCGCACGAAGGAGGGACCATCCCCATGAAGACGGTAGGGATCGTGGCCAAGCCCACGAAGGAGGGCGTCCGAGGGTCCATCGAGCACGTCCGGGACTGGTGCGATCGCCACGGTCTCACTCTCAAGGTCGACGAACCGGCGGGTGAGGTCGCGCCCGAGGGCGTCGAGGTCGTCGCCGGCGACGCGCTCGTGTCCTCCTCGGACCTGATCTTCGCCCTGGGCGGCGACGGCACGCTGCTCTTCGCCGCGAGGAGGGTCGCGGAGCAGGGCGTCGACACCCGGATCATCGGCGTGAACCTGGGGAGCCTCGGCTTCCTGACCCAGATCGGCGGAGACGAGCTGGAGAGTGTGCTGTCGAGGCTCGATCCGGAGAGCCTGCCCGTCAGCGAGCGCATGATGCTGTCGGTCGAACTGGCCGGTCGGGACGGCACCAGGCTGGCCCTGAACGACGTCGTGATCGCCAAGGGCGCGGAGTCCCGCATGATGTCGTTCGAGGCCCGCGTCGACGGGGAACTCGTCACCCGCTACGCCGCCGACGGCCTGATCCTTGCGACACCGACGGGGTCGACCGCGCACGCCCTGTCGGCGGGTGGCCCGATCGTCATGCCGAACGTCGAGGCGATCATCGCGACGCCCGTGTGCCCGCACACGCTGAGCATGCGGCCGTACGTCGTGCCGCCGTCCGCGGTGATCGAGGTCGAGATGATCACGTGTGACGATCGGACGATCGTGACGACCGACGGCGTGCGGGCCTTCAACATCGGACGAGGGGACACGACGGTCGTGAGGACGGCGACGGCCAGGGCGAGGCTGGTGGACGTATCGGAGCATTCGTACTACGAGATCCTCCGGAGGAAGCTACGCTGGGCGGGGAGGGTCAGAGAGAGATAGGCTCGGCCGGCGGGCGGAGCGTTTCATTCGGCGACCTCGGGGCGGCGCCCAACGTCGTGTCGCTCGCGAGGCTGGCGCTCGTCCCCGTCGCGATCCTCCTCTTGCTCTCCGGGCTGCGGTGGGCGGCCGCCGTCGTGCTGGCGGCGATGGTCCTGACCGACTGGCTGGACGGATTCGTCGCCCGGCGGACGGGACGCATCACCGCGCTCGGGAGGATCCTCGATCCCTTGGCCGACAAGGTGGCGATCGACTCACTCCTCGCGGCCTTGACCGTCAGGGGCGAGTTCCCGGCGTGGGCCCTGGCGGCGATCGTCGTGAGGGACGCGGCGATCCTCGTCGGGGCGGTCGCGATCGCGCGGAGGACCGCGACGGTTCCCGCGTCGATCGCCATCGGGAAGGTGACCCTCGTCGTGCTGGCGGCGATGACGTTCGTCTTCGTGCTGGATCTCGAGGCGGTGGAAGCGGTGTTCCTCGCGGCGGGCGTCGCGTGCGCCGCCGCGTCGGGCGTCGCGTACGCGGCCTTCGCGCGGCAGGCCCTCAGGGTGGGGCGCGGATGACGGCGCGTCCACGGAATCGAGGAGGAGCGTGAGCAAAGGCGTCGACAGGAGCAGGGTCCATCTCCTCAGGCTCAAGGACGGCCTGGACGATCTCCCCGCCGGGCTCGAGGATCTTCTCGAGGCGAGCGGCGTGGGCGACATCGTCTCGCCGAACGAGGTCGTGGCCGTCAAGCTCCACTTCGGAGAGAGCAGGGAGACAGGGCACGTCCGTCCGCGCTTCATCCGCCGGATCGTCGCGTGGCTCGCGAAGCGCGGGGTCCGTCCGTTCGTCACCGACACCAACACGCTCTACCGCGGAAGCCGGAGCGACACCGTGGCCCACCTCATGACGGCGGCCGAGCACGGTTTCACGCTCGCTGCCATCGGCGCCCCGATCGTGATCGCCGACGGGCTCCGGGGGACGAACGAGATCAGACTTCCGGTCGGGGGGAGCTTCGTCGAAGAGGCCCCGTTTGCCTCCGACCTCGTCAAGGCGGACAGCATCCTGTCGGTCGCGCACTTCAAGGGGCACGAGCTTTCGGGTTTCGGGGGCGCGATCAAGAATCTCGGCATGGGAGGAGCCTCGCGGGCCGGGAAGCTCGAACAGCACTCGACGACGAAGCCGTACGTGCGGCCGAACTGTGTCGCCTGCGGGGCGTGCGCGTTGTGGTGCCCGGCCGACGCCATCAGCATCTCGAAGGCGGCGGCAATCGACACCGGGAAGTGCATAGGCTGCGGCGAGTGCATCGCCGTGTGCCCGGAGGGTGCAGTTGGTATCCGATGGAACGAATCGACTGACACGTTCCAGCGAAAAATGGTAGAATACTTGGCGGCCATCGCGCGTGTGAAGCGCGGGCGCATCGGGTACGTCAACTTCCTTACGGACGTGCACCCGGTGTGCGACTGCTACGGAACGGCGAAGGTCGCGATCGTGCCGGACATCGGCGTGGCGGCGTCCATGGACCCGGTCGCCATCGACCAGGCCTCGTACGACCTGGTCAACGAGGCTCCCGTGGCGAAGGGCGGCGAGCTCTCAGCGGCGTATCGACGGGGAGGGGACAAGTTCCGGGATCTCCATCCGGAGGTCGATCCGACGACGCAGCTCAGGCACGGCGAGGTGATGGGGCTGGGAACGCGGAACTACGAACTCGTTGAAATCTCTGATAGCGCCCGTAGCTCAGTTGGATAGAGCACTGGATTCCGGTTCCAGGTGTCGGAGGTTCGAATCCTCTCGGGCGTACCAGATCCGGGTGGGCCGGCGGGGGTTCCGCCGGCCCACGACCATTGACCGCGGCCACCTCCGCGCGTGGCCGAACGGGGGAGGGAATCATGAGAACGGTGCTCCTGACCGCGATCTGCGTCTGCCTGGCGCTCGGGCAGGCCGCCGGTGAGACCCTCTACGGGGTCCCGGTCAACGACGATGCCTCGATCATCGCGCTCGCCGACCGGGGCGTCGTCGTCAGATACATCGGAAGCGACGGCGCCATCGTCCAGGGGGACGATGCTCTGGGGGCCGCCCTCGGGCGCGCGGGACTCGAGTACCGCGACCTGGGAGCCGTGACGAGCTGGGACGCGCTGTATGTCTGCTACCCCTCGAGCCGCGCGACGTCGTACGGGGATCTGGCCGACGTCCTGTGGGTCGACGCGAACGGCGCGGTCCTGGTGGGCGCGTCTGCCGCGGCCGAACCCGCGCTTTCCTCGCGGTCGTTCGCGGTCGTCGGGCTTCCTGAGTCGATCGACGTCGGGGCGTGGTTCGACGATCGCCCGCCCGCTCACATTCGGCAGCGAACGGACACCGACGAGGCCAAGGTCCGGGGCCTCGTGGCCGACGTCATCGAGGCGGTCTCGGTGGATTCGCTCATGGCCCGTGCAACGCGCCTCTCGCAGTACCCCGACGGCACGCTCAGGTCGCGGTTCATCGCGCGGGAGGAGTGTCTGACGGAGGGCAAGGCGTACGTCGTGGACGCCCTCTCCGCGTACCTTCCCCCGGGCTCCTCCATCGGCACGCAGCGGTTCCCTCACACCTACTACACGTGCACCGATTCGACGGGTTACCCGCTCGCAGACTACCCCCTCGACAACGTGTTCGGCGTGCTCGAGGGGAGCGGGGAGCTTCCGGGGTGCTACATCGTCTGCGCCCACTACGACGCGATCGCCAGCCACTCGTTCCCGGGCAGCCGGATCTGGTGGTGCGACAACCCGGCCCCGGGCGGCGACGACAACGCGACCGGCGTCGCCACGGTCCTCGAGGCGGCGCGCGTGCTCTCGGGCTACACGTTCCCCTTCGACATCCGCTTCGTCCTATTCTCAGGTGAGGAACTGGGGCTCCTGGGCAGCGCGGTCTATGCGGACTCGGCCGCGGCGGCGGGCGACACGATATACGGCGTGATCAACGTCGACATGACGGGCTTCAAGCGCTCGGCCGGCCACCCCGACACGTGCCACGTCATGGGCAACCGGGGCAGCCGTTGGCTCTCGAAGTGGGTCGTCGAGACTGCGACGGGCGACTATTCCGAGCACTTCGACGGCTTCGACGTGCACCGCATCGACCAGGCCCTCCTGAACAGCGACCACGGGAGCTTCTGGCTTGCCGGCTACGACGCGGTGATGGCCATCGAGCACTGGGACCCGCGCGACAGGAATCCGTACTACCACACGACCGGCGACACCGTCGGGAATCTCTACCCGTCCCAGTTCGTCAGCACCGCGCGGATGGTCGCGGCGAGCCTGGCGCGCCTGGCGGACCCCGACGGGGAGTTCAACCTCGCGCTGGTGGACGGCGACGTCTACCTGGGCTCCGGCGGATTCTGGACGGGCTCGTCGGCGACGATAGAGGTCGACGTGCACGCGTTCGGTCCCATGGAGGCCGTCTCGATGGCGCTCGAGGCATGGGACGGCGAGCCGAGCGGGGGCCGGCTCCTGTCGTCGCTCTCGCTCGACCGGGAGATGGGCGGCGGCGAGGTCATCCACCACGAGTTCGACTGGAGCTTCGACGACGCCGACCTCGGCGATCACACGCTGACGCTCGTGGTGTCCACCGAGGACACGGTGGAGTACACCCTCGCGGACAACACGCTCGCGATCGACCTCAGGGTCAACGACCCTGAACATCTGTTCGTGATGGACCACTTCGTCTACCCGAACCCCGTTCCGTCGATGGACGGCCTGAACTTCCGATTCGAACTCTCGCGCGAGGCGGCGTCCGCGGAGATCACGGTGTACGATCTCCTGGGGGAGGAGAGGTTCCACATCGTGGAGGCCGCGAGCATGTACGGCGGCGATCAGGGCCTCGGAACCTCCGCCGGGTGGAACACGATGTCGTGGAGCGATTCGGACCGTGCCCTCCCGGATCTCCCAAGCGGCGTCTACATCTACCAGCTCAAGGTCTACGGAAGCGACGGCGGGTCGGACCAGAGAACCGGGAAGTTCGCGGTCGCTCGCTGACTCGCGAGGGGGCCGATTGCGGACGCGCGATGACGGCTACGGAGGGCGGCGGATCTACCGGTGGCTCGTGGGCGGCGCCAACCTCGCGGTGACGCTGATGCTCGCCTACGGCGTCTTCCGGTACCTCGATCTGATCGTCCCGCGCTACGGCCATCGATTCTCCTACGTTGCGATCCTGATGGCGGCGGTCGCCTGCTGGACGGCGGCCAGGGGCATCATCGTGCTCGCGGGGAGGCGCAGTGGAGAGAGGTGAGGCGACTCAAGCGCGACCGCGCGGGCTGGTGGCCTTCGACGTCGACGGCGTGCTTCTGAGGCGGCTCTTTCTGGCGAGGATCGCCTGGCAGCGGGGGCCGTGGATCTGGATCAGGAGCCTGTGGTTGGGGCTCCTCCTCAAGATCGGGCTCATCAACGTCCGACAGGCGGTCGAGCGCGCCTACGCGCTTCAGCGCGGCGTGACCGTCGAGGACCTGCTGGCGGCCTCGGATGAGCTCGACCTGGCGCCGGGAGCCGCCGAGGTCTGCTCGAAGCTCAGAGCCGCCGGGTACGTCGTGATCCTCGTGAGCGCCGGCGTGCCCCAGGAGGTCGTCGAGCGGATCGGCGCGCGCGTCGGAGCGGACGCGTCGTTCGGCATCCTGCTCGAGGCCGAGGGCGGGGCGCTCACCGGCCGGCTCGTCGGCGATCGACACTCTCCGGAAGGGAAGCGCGCGGTGCTGGAGGTCGCGCTCCGCAAGCGCGGCTTCCGGTGGTCCGACGCGACCGTCGTCGTGGACGATCAGAGCAACGCCGAAATCGTCGACGCGGCGTGGCGCAGCATCGGTGTGAACCCCGAGCGCCAGATCCTGAGACGGGCCAGCTTCATCATCCACACGACCAACCTCCTCGAGATCCTCGAGTTCTTCCCCGAAGGGTACGAGGTCGGGGTGACTCCCCAGTGGCTCGCCGTCAGGCACGAGTTCTTCCGGAAGACGATCCACGCGTGCGCGATCTTCGTGCCGCTCATCGCGTTTTGGTCGAAGGGCTTCGCGCTGTGGCTCGTCGCATCGGTGACGCTCCTGTTCCTGTTGTCGGAGGGGTTCCGGCTTCAGGGGATCGCGATCCCGCTCTTCGCCACCGTCACGTGGCGCTCCCTCCGCTCGCACGAGTCGAGGGGACTCGTCATGGGGCCCGTGCTGTTCGGGGTCGGCATCTGGCTGACGATCGCTGTCTTCTCGCCCGAGGCCGCCGCGTGCGGCGTGCTGATCTTGGCGATCGGGGACAGCGTCGCCAGTCTAGTCGGCAGGGCCTTCGGTTACACGCTCCTGCCGCACAATCCGAGAAAGACCCTGATCGGGTCGTTTTCGCTCTTCGGAGTCGGCGTGATTATTGCTATCTTCTATGTCTCGCTGCCGTGGGCGCTCCTCGTCGGGGCCGTCGCGAGCGTGCTCGAATCGCTCCCGGTCGGGGCCGCCGACAACCTCCTGCTGCCGATGGGCACGGCGGCGACACTGACGCTCGCCGTCGCCGTCGGGTAGCGGGTCGCGGCGCGCCGGCCTGGATAACAAGGAGGGGGGATTGCTCAAAGAGAAGCTCCGATCGAAGGAAGCGAGGCTCGGTGTCATCGGGCTGGGTTACGTCGGGTTGCCCCTGTCCATGGAGTTCGCTCGTGCGGGCTTCCGCGTGACGGGCATCGACACCGACGAGAAGAAGG
>Ga0272444_10001513_pt1 | contig 22366 bp, 23 predicted proteins | sample SSMForm13_FD_201033 | JGI IMG/M metagenome (GOLD analysis project Ga0272444, IMG submission 201033) | Marine sediment archaeal communities from Little Sippewissett salt marsh, Falmouth, MA, United States - SSM-Form-13 | ecosystem: Environmental > Aquatic > Marine > Wetlands > Sediment ...
TCTACGTAGGCCCCCTGCGAGCAGGCAACGTGAACCGCATAGCCTTCCTCTTCCAGGCGCTCAATCAGGGGCAGCAGGAGGAAGCGGACCGTCGTGTCCACTGCGGCGACCTGCAGAATCTTGACCCTCCTCGTCATGTACCTTCCCCTTCTGTGGCGACTGCGAGAGGCGCATCGCACTAGTCTGTCCATCTTAGGCTAGCCAGACAGGGAGGCGCCTCATTCACTCAAGTCCTTCTCTCTGGCCTGGTTTCCTGTCGCAGGATTCGATTCCTGGGTCACTAGGACATCCCGAGCTTCCCAGCTCTCCTGGGCACTTCACTGCTTGAGTCCAGAACCCATCGCCGGTAGCCCCCCCCAACTCCCGTAGTGTACCCCCTCGTGCTCGGCAGGAGGAGTGTCACCGACCAGCTCCGATAGTCCGTGGTGCTTGAGCCAATCCACTAGCCTGAGAGTTTCGAGCTTAACTTGCTCCAGCCTCGTCAAGGCCCGACTTGATCTACTACCTCCTTCTTAAGAGCTTGGATGATGGCCCCAGCTAGTGAGTTATCATATGAATGCCCTATGCTTCCTGCCGAGGCCTCAATGCCAATCTCTATCCACCGCTCCGTGCAGCGAATCAACAGGTACTTCATGTCATGATCGCTGTGATGAATGAGGTTCTCGGCATCTACACGGGCGCAGAGAAGCCGGTCAAGAGCATCCATCGCCAGATCGCTCAACAGCGATCCTGATACACACCGGCCGGCACTCCGCCTCGAGTACGCGTCCCTGACGAACGTACTACCCGCGAACCCCGACCAGGTAGTAGCATACGCCAGATCAGCGAGCCAGAGTTGACTCGGACGGATGACCGTGAGAGCGCATTGTATGGGAACGCCCGGTGCGTCGCCGCATCATCGGGAACAGCCGTCCTCGCTTTGCGACTGCGCACGGCACACCGGAAACTGAGCTTCCACGTCAGGCGTCCGACGGGACAGCGCGCCTCCTCGACATCCAATCGGCGCAGCTACTTCTGGACCTTTCGAACCCGGTACAGCAGGCGCAGTCCTCGTGGAGAACCCGTGATGTCGTCGCGCAACGCGATGTCGCATTGAATAGCCCCAGCCACCGCGAGGGATCAACCTAACGCTCGTTCTGCTCATAGAGAACCGCGGGCAATTGCCAGCATGGCAAAGATCGACCCTACCCGTCGGTGTCTAATCGTGCGTGGATGAAGGAAAGCTTCTCTTGGTTGGCAGTCGGGCTCCGCCCAGGCGAAACATGGCGAGGCTCCCACGGCAATCTTGTTCGCTCTTCGTAGATCCGGATTCCCCCGTGCCACCCCTTGACCATGCCACCGCGTGAGCGCCGGGACGAATCGTAAGTCTGGGTCACGTCGCTGACCAAGCTTCCGGTCCGGTGCCCCCCTACGCAGCGTCTCCCGATTGCAGCCAGTCCTGGCCAGAATCAGAACACGTTCTCCCGCTGTGAGGTATGATCTTGCTCATACTCCAGAACCATCCGAACTGCCCGTGCTCGTCCCTTGAGGGAGTACCTTTCTGTCTCCGCCATGACTCTGGATGGAAGTAGCCTCCGGTGATTCCAGGGTAGTACTAAATAAGAGGCGTCACACACACAATGGAGTTGCCTATTCAGTCTAGATCCAAAGGGCATCAATTCTGTGAGGCTTCTGTGGTTCAATACCCATGTCTTCCATTGGCCGTGACATCGGGGCGGCTAACGTCGATGATCGAACGGATTGACTGATGAATCTTCTGCACGGATCCGGACGTGAAGAAATGCTCGGCATGTACAGGAACAGGAGGTTGGCCGCTACATACAAGAGCGGAGAGGTCTTCGGCTGTCCTAGCTAGGAATGCGCTCTTCGCCTCCAACAGGCCGTGCATGTCGTTTGCGCCCGGGAGGTCTACAACAACTGGCGTACGACCAAAGGCCAAACCTTCATAGAGTACGGTGGAGTTCACTCCTACATGATACTGCGACTCAGCGAGCAGCTTGTACAACGGGGTAGACTCGTCTTCGATGACGTCCAGTGGAGCATCGACAAGCCACGGATAGTCGCTCCGCCACCGAATAACCTCGCCAGGATGCAGCTTATAGATGACCCTCTTGCGCTTTCCTAGCATCCTAGCTACTTCGACAGCGATCCTGCTCAAGTCGTGGCCAATGGTTCCTTGTGAAATGAAGAGGAGATCATCCTTTGCAGCAACATCCTTGTAGCGATCAACCTCCTCCTCTAAGTACGGGAAGCCAACTGGGATCACTCTCTCATCCGCGATTGGGTATCGGCATGCGGTTCTCCAGAACGGCCCGAACACGAGTAGATAATCTGGGAAGGTGTGTTTCGTGGTTGCTGGATCAGGGAACGAATACGCAAGATGATTGCTGCCAATGATCCCGTGCTGCAGCTCCGCAACCGGAACTCCCTCTGCCTTGCACGCCTCAACTAGGGTCTCTCTACCATAGCTTGGGACAACCAGAGCAACTCGGGGCTTCCACCGTCGAAGGAGTAATCTGTAGGCAGGCAGGAGTGCAGCCCGCCTAAGGATGGCATTCCGCGCAGCATCCCGTAACCGAACATTGACCCCAAACCTCGCGGCAACCTCGACCTCAATGAGTTGCCCCCAATCGTCAGCCTCGCTCAGGTATTTCTCACCTCGGCGTGCCACCACACGGAGTCCTAGACCCAGCAGGATGAGGCTGTCAAGATATCGTAGGTTGGCGGTCTTGGCTGGCTCAAGATGCTTTCCCTGGTAGCGCCCCCCGAAATACTGGTAACGAAGCGAGGTCTTCTCTAGAAACGGATCGCAATAGATGTCCCACCATACGCGATCCGGCCGAAGCTTCCTTCTTGCATGTCCGAAGCACACCACGTCCGCACTCGACCCGAGGAATGGATTCCGGCAAACAAGATTCCGGACCCCATTGACCACCACATCGAATCTCTTTGAACCACTCATCTGCGGACTTCGGTGAGGCTTTCTGATGACTCCCAACGCCATGAGGATTCGCCGGTGCGCTTGGAACCTAATGCGTTCCCAGAGCCACCCCCCCCCCAACTTGTAAGACATGAGGTCGAGGTCTTGCTCGAGCTGGAAGAACTGCTGCGTCACACTACCAACGTCCATCAGATGCCCCAAATCCCATAGTCGTCGATCCTTCCGGTGACGTTCGCCGGAAACGATAAACGCTGCAAGGGCAACCGCTTACTGCCCCTCTCCGCGCGAGCCGCCTGTGTCATGGAACACACCAAACTAGGGGGAGCATGACGTTATGAGTGATTCTGCCAATGCGCCTACGATCTCGTTTCGCGTGCCCCTTCTAGTCTAACTCCATTACTATCAAGTGCCAAGGCTCTCGCCCGTAGCACAACGGTCCCATCTGACACGATCCCGGGAAGGTCTCAAGAGGTCTGCTACTCGATCCCCTCTACGCCCTCCGCTAGCTGGTGTCTCGTCTTGACAAGCCTATCTGTGCAACACCGTTCACACGTTCGTAAGTCGCCTCCACCCAACGTATGCATGACTCCCGTAAGACGTAAGCCCTCACAGAGAAGCACACAACGCTTCCTTTCCGCAAAGCACCCAAGATACCCGTGCGCTCGGCGGCCAACATGTGGCCTTGTTCATCCCAAAGACTGGAGGCGCTAGGTTTCCTACTCGCACGGACTGCTTCGGGTCCCATCTGTATTGGCTCTCATGCCAGTGCCGCCAGCTCGTGACACCGAGTGCCGAAGCTCCCCACCCACACACTCCCTGTTGGCATGAGCTGCTTCCTAGCATGCCTCGGACAGGGACAGGGATATCCGATATCAACAGCGCCACCACCTACCTGTCGCTTCGCGATTGGAGAACTCCAGAGCCCCTATCAATTTCGACATGCGCTGTGTAGCGTGCGCGGCCACTATGTCGCCTTCTCAGAGAAACTTGCCCTCCTCCTTCAACAATTCATAGTGATCCTTATCTCGATACTTGAACGGCTTCGCCGGGTGCCCACCCGCCACGGCATACGCTGGGATGTCTTCTACTACGACACTACCCGCCTGTATGACCGCTCCCTCTCCAATAGATGCACCACCCAAGACAATGACACGATCTCCGAGCCATACGTTGTCGCCGATTTCGATGTCCTTCAGGACATAGGTCCCGTCATAGGGAATCGCTTCACCGTCATCGTAGTTGTGATTCTGAGTGATGAAGAGGCACTCCAATCCGGAGTGGAAGTTATCCCCAATAACGACCCGTCCACCTCCACTCATACGAAGCCCGTTGAAATTCACATTGGAACCCAGCCTTGTCTGCTTCGTAACCGAAGATTTGCCGTTGACTCGGAGGCCCTCACCGCACAACTGCGCTTGTCTACGCACGCTCCCTGTATAGTACCGCCGCAGGAGCTCTCTCTTCAGCCTGCGGCCGTGCGTTAGAAATCTGCGTAGGACACCAAGGCCCACCATCAGAGGACTTGAACGTGGCTCCATGGTTCTCCTTTCTGCTCACCTGGACAACAGCAAGCGAAACATACGCTTTCTGATCTATGCTTTGGCTCCATGGTTCTTGTCCTTCATGCGAATGACCCGCGCAGGACAGCCCGCTGCTATGCAGTTGGCCGGGAGATCCTTCGTCACCACGGAATTCGCTCCGACAACCGTGCCTTCCCCAATGGTCACTCCTTCACAAATGAATACGCCGTAACCGATCCAGCAGCCGTCTCCTATCCGCACTGACCCCTTACAAACACGGCTTGTAGTGGAAGCAAGTAGGTCCTCGTCTGCTTCAGTATTTGCAGTGTATACTGCTACGAAGTGCGAGATGCGACACTTCTTCCCTATGATGACGCTGGTGCCGTCCTGTGCCTGTATCTGCGAGAAACGGCCAATGTAGGAATGCTCTCCGATTACGATCTCGCCAGGTCCGTAAAGCAGAACACCTTCGCCGTTGAAGGTGAACGTCTCGTGAATATCGTACTTCTCTCGGTACCCCGAATATCTCATGTTCGTGCTTACGTTCTTCAGTTTCCGATATGCTGCAGTTGCAAGTCTGTTCAGGGCTTGTTTAATGTGTCCCGGGCTCATGCCCTTGCTTCTCCCTCCATGTGTTGCGCACATCGCGGGGTACCGATCATGTTCCACGCAAGGGGCGTGCCTCTCACCACATCCTCTGCTGCAACCCGTCCAAGCACGGTGCTCAGGAACTTCGGGGGCAAGCCATACCCAGGGCGGATAGATCGAACGTTACCATTTGTGAAGACCTCGCCAGCCTCAATGTCCTCCACCACAAACAACGAACGCCGAAAGACACGGCTAGCGGACTCCTGTTTGCCTGCCTCGTACAGCGCTTTGCCGAGCGCTTTCTCTGCCACCCGAACTGCATCGACCATTGCCTTGAATTCATGAGGCTCCAAGGAGAAGGCGGCGTCCGGGCTGGGTACGTCTCGTGACAGCGTGAAGTGTTTCTCAACGATGCACGCGCCCAGTGCGACCGCGGCAACAGAAGCTGAGATACCCAAGGTGTGATCCGATAGCCCAACCGGCAGGTCAAACGTCTCGGAGAGGTGGGGGATAGCCCGCAGATTCATTTCCTCTGGAGGTGCCGGGTAGGCACTCGTGCACTTCAGAAGTGCGATCTGCCTAGCGCCGGCATTCCGAGCTGTGCGAACGGCTTCGTCAATCTCACCAAGTGTCGCCATACCGGTGGAGATGACTAGTGGCTTGCCCGTTCGTGCCATGTGCTCAATCAACGGGATGTCTACAATCTCGAAGGACGCAACCTTGTGAATGGGCACATCCATCTCCTCAAGAAAGTCCACCGCAGTCGGATCAAAGGCAGCAGAGAAGAGGTCCAGACCAAGGCTCTTAGCAATCCGCTGAAGCTTGGGATGCCACTCCCACGGCGTATACGCCTCCCTGTAGAGCTCATAGAGAGTGTGCCCTTCCCAGAGAGAACCTTCGCCGACTCTGAAACGCTCGCCGTCACATTGGATCGTCATCGTGTCAGGCGTGTAGGTTTGCAGCTTAATTGCGTCAGCTCCTGCTTCTGCCGCTGCGCGAACCATCTCTGCAGCGTTTTCCAGTCGTTGGCCATGATTCGCAGATAGCTCAGCAACCACATACACCCTCTCTTCTTGACCGATAGATCGCGTTTCGAGTTCCAGGCTTCTCATTTCACGGGCCACCTCCTCTTGTGCAGTACTAGGCAAACTGCAGCGTGGTTCTGAATGCACTCAGTCCCATCCACCACGAAGCCTGCTCCAAGGAAGACTTGTACTGAACGCGTATTCTCTCTCTTGACGTGCGCAATCACCAGATCCACGTCCGGCCTGCTGAGAATCTCCCGGCACGCAAGTCGGAGCAACTCACCGCCATGGCCTCTGCCGCGATGCTCGGGCGCCACGTTGAGGGATACAACAGCTTCGTCCTCGTGGAGGTCGAATCGAACCACACCGATAGTCACTCCCTGGCAGTCCGTCCCGAGCAGCATGACCACGTTTGGATCACTCAGCTTATCCTCGAACCACTGCAAGTGTTCCTTCATGGTGATTCGTGATGATGAGAAGGAAGCCTCTCGCGTATCAGGATCGTTTGCCCACTCCAGAACTGCCTGTGCATCGTCTTCCTCTACCGAGCGCAACGTCAACTGGCGCGGACCCTCCAGATGCGATACTGCTCGCAGCAAGCCAAGGCCATCGACCAGTTCCCTTCCAGCTTCCGACATCCCGCGCCGTAGCTTAGCCGACAACAGCAACTGTCTCAGAATACGGACCAGATCCGCGCGCCGAATATCCCCTTTGGCAATCGATAGAGCCGCGCCCTGGTCGACCAGAGCAGCCGCGGAACTGTCTTGGTTCTCGACAAGGGAGACAAGGACGGCTGGCACACCCATGAACGCCAGCTCCCAGCAGGTAGTCCCCGCAGAAGAGATCGCTAAGTTGGCCCAGGCCATGAGCTCGGCCATGTTCTCTGCATCTTCCAGCAACCGCACAGCATGACGCGATGCACGGGCAGTGTGTTGGATGCTTTCGAAGTGGGGGTTCTCGGCACCGACCACAGCGACTACCGCCAGGTCTCCCAGCTCTGCGTCTTCAATCGCGCGAAGAACCTCCAGCGTAGCGTTGTCGGGATCGCTTCCGCCCATGGTGACAAGGACATTACGCGCAACATCGGGTATCTCCCGCTTCCAATCCCTCCACTTCTGGAATTCGCGCCGCAACAGCACGTATTTGGTTCCAAGCAGGAGCCGTGTATCGGCCGCACAACGGTAGTGCAGCTTTGTGGCATGGAAATTCTGATTAAGAATGACATCCGCGTAGTAGTAGTCAAGTTGGGCCATATCGTCGATGACGAGTAGACGGTGTCCCGCTTTCTTGATTCGACACTGATAGATAGAATCTAGGCGATAGCCGTCTAACACAACCCACGCATCGGGATTCTCCACAAGCACTTGGGAGGTCATCTCCCAGTCAGCGGGATTGGGATATGACTTATCCAGTAGTACCAGCTCAAACCCCTCGCGGGTAAGCCGCTTCCTAAGGCGGCCGCTTTGACAAGTGGTAGCGAAGACCACCCTGCCACCTCGGTCCTGCCATGCCTGACCTAAGGCCAGACAGCGCATCACGTGTCCCAACCCAATTTGCGTGGTTGCATCAGCTCGAATCAGCAGGGTCATCTCGCCAAGTGACATCTAGATTGCCTTCTGCTGCACATTGCGATTGATCGACAGCCACTCTGGGCACTTCTGGAGTACCTTCAGAGCATCTTGCCAGGAGAACTGGTCGTTTCCGAAGTGCCCAAAGACACGCCGTACGAAGGCAAGATCCTCGGGAGTGTCCACCGTCCAGCGCATGTCGGAGAAGTCCACGTCGTTCGCTACGCCATGAACGCGAAACAGCTGAGGATTCCGGTAGATGTATGGGGTCACGTGTTCGCGTGAAGCAGGATTCTGATCTTCACGCCAAGCCCGCTCAAGCGTGTCGATTCGGAAGACTTCCGTATCCAGCCCTCGCGGGAAGGTTCTCTGTAGATGAGTATTGGAAGCGTAGTCCACACCGGGTTGCCTGTCGAGAAACTCCTGTATCACTCGGTCGACAAGACCGGGGTCGATCAGCGGGCAGTCTGACGTAGTGCGAACTACAACATCCGCCTTGGCTTGGCAGGCTGTTTGGTAGTAGCGATCAAGGACGTCGTTCTCACTTCCTCGGAAACAATGCCACCCACGGGCCTCGCACAGTCTAGCAATAGCCTGATCACGAGGGTTCACAGACGTTGCTACCCATATGGTGCTAAGGCGCTGGGCATCGCGTAGCCGCCTCATACACCTTCCCAGCATAGGCTCACCAGCCAAGTCCATCAGGACCTTTCCGGGAAGCCGGCTGCTCCCCATGCGTGCTTGCAGAATCGCCACAACATTCATCGGGAGAGAGCCTCCACGACCTTTGACGCTGCGCGAATGACATCCGCTACGTCATCGTCAGTCATTCGAGGAAAGATCGGAAGCGAGACAATCTCTTCGTAGGCATTCTCTGCTACCGGACAGAGCCCCGGTGCTGTCCCGAAACGCTCCCGATAGAACGGATGCAGGTGAACCGGGATATAGTGCACATTGGCACCTATGCCTTCGGCGCGCAAGGCCGCGAAAATCCTCGCCCGGTCAACCGGAAGCTGATTCAGATCAAAACGTACTACATATAAGTGATAGGCATGCGACACGTCATCCCGCACGCCAAGCGGTGCGATACCTGCGATCTCAGCAAACGCGGTGCTGTACATCCGTGCGATTTCCTTGCGGCGCACGATCCACTCGGGCAACCTGCGCAGTTGAGCCATTCCGAGCGTGCATTGGATATCGGTCAATCGGTAGTTGTGGCCCAGATCAACCATCTCGTAGTACCAAGAACCCTCTTGCTCGCGTTGGCGATGGTCAGTTGTGATACCGTGATTGCGGAAGACCCTCATCCGCTCCGCTGAATCCGGATCGTCCGTGGTGACCATACCTCCTTCACCCGTGGTGATGTGCTTCACGGGATGAAAGCTGAAGGTACTTAGGTCTGCGAGGGTTCCGACTGCACGGCCCTTGTAGCTTCCGCCAATCGCATGGCATGCATCAGCCACCAGGTGCAGGTCATGACGTTCGGCAACCGCCCGCAGCGCATCGTAGTCGCACGGATGTCCAGCGTAGTCTACGGCGATGATTGCCTTTGTGCGACCGGTGATCCCCGTTTCCGCCTTCTCTGGATCGATCAAGAGCGTATCGGACTCGACATCAACGAAGGCCGGTGCCCCCCCCTGATATGCGACACAGTTGGCACTCGCAGCAAAGGTCATCGTAGGCACGATGACCTCGTCGCCTGGGCTGATCCCGACAGCGTACGCTGCTGCATGCAGCGCTGCGGTCCCGCTACTCACGGCCACCGCATGCTTCGCTCCTACGAATTCGGCAAATGCTTTCTCGAAGTCCGCGACCTTCGGCCCCGTAGTGAGCCAGTCGGATCGCAGGACGTCCGTGACTTCGCTGATGTCTTCTTCGCTCAGCCACTGATGTCCATAGGGAAGCATACTCTTCCTGACAGGATCTCCTCCGTCGATCGCGAGGCTGGGTTTCACGCTACTCCTCCCCTGCAAGACGCCGGAGCTCCTCGACTTCCAGCCAGTGTCCATTTGTACCGCTCTCGTACCGGAATCCATCAGGCAATCTCTCGCCGGACCCATTGCCCTCTCCGGGACGCCGACCTTGTGTGGGGCGGATCACGTACATCTGTCCTGTATCGTAGGCACTACGTGCCTCATCTTCAGCAAGCAGGACCTCGTGCAGCTTCTCCCCAGGACGGATCCCGATGTGGTCAATCTTGCACTCAGGAGCGATGGCTTTGGCCAAATCCATGACGCGCATGCTTGGGAGCTTTGGCACGAAGATTTCACCACCCTGCATCAGCTCCATGCATCCGATCACGAAACGTACTCCATGATCCAGCGTCAGCCAGAACCGAGTCATTCTCCCATCCGTAATCGTGATCGTGCCCGTCTCCCGCTGTGCCTTGAACATCGGGATCACGCTTCCGCGGCTCCCTATGACATTTCCGTACCGTATGCAGCTGAAGCGCGTCGCCTTCTCTCCTACGTATGCGTTGCCGCGAATGAAGAGTTTCTCGGCGCACAACTTGGTCGCGCCGTAGAGATTCACCGGATTGACCGCCTTGTCTGTGCTCAAGGCGAGGACCTTCCCGACGCCGCGATCGATCGCTGCATCAATCACGTTGACCGCACCGTCGACGTTGGTCCGAATCGCCTCGATGGGGTTGTATTCGCAAGCCGGCACCTGCTTGAGCGCTGCTGCGTGGACCACGATATCCACGCCATCCATTGCTCGATATAGCCGGTCGCGATCGCGCACGTCGCCAATGAAGAAACGAAGCCTCTCATCCCGAAAGCTCTGTCTCATCTCGTACTGCAGGAATTCCCCGCGCGAGAAGACCCGAAGCACTCTCGGATGATGTTCTCGAAGGGTAATCTCAGCGAACTTCTTGCCGAAGGAACCCGTTCCGCCGGTAACAAGAACAACCTTGCCAGTCATAGCATTCGCTGTGCTCCCGCCTCTGTTTGTCACGTTTCTTCCCTTCCTGCCCACATACTAGCCTGCAGCGCTTCCTGCCGTTTCCAAGTAGGCTCCACGAGTAGCCCGGTCCAATGGCACAACACATCCTCTGCTTGCATTCTACACCCGTTTCGGTTCTGTGATGTACCGAGCCTTGGCTGCGTCGGCTCAGTCGGGCTCTGTCACCAAACCGCTAGCGGGGGTCACCGCAGCCCGGATCGGTTGACGTTTTCCGTCTCTGTCCAGCGGTCTTCGCAAGACTCCGGAATTCGGCACTTGAAGCCAGGAGTTCTTCGTAGGTTCCGGTTGCCACGATACCTCCACCGTCCAGCACATATATGACATCGCAGTCCTGGACAGTTGTAAGACGATGTGCGATGACAATCAAAGTTCTTGACTGCGACACTTCCTGAAGCGCTCGATACACCGCCTCTTCTGTGGCGCTATCCAAAGCGCTTGTTGCCTCGTCAAGCACGAGGACATCAGGATTCCTGTAGAGTGCCCGAGCAATCCCAATCCGTTGCCGTTCTCCTCCACTCAATCGCATCCCTCGCTCACCAACAGGCGTTTCATACCCTGCCGGAAGCTTGGAGACAATAAAGTCGTGAATGCTGGCAATCTGGGCCGCTTGTCTTACAGCTTCCATGTCGATCGCTTTGTCAGGCGATCCGAACGCGATGTTACGCGCGACGGTATCGTCGCTTAGGTAGATCTCTTGCGGAACGTATCCGAGACAGCTTCGCCATGAGCAGACATTCTCCTCAGTGAGCAGAATTCCATCTACCAGAATCTCCCCTGCGGAAGGCAAGAGAAGTCCCAGGATCAGGTCTACAATCGTTGTCTTCCCTGAACCCGTTCTCCCAGCTAACGCGACGGACGCCCCGGCAGGTATCATTAGGCTGATCTCACGCACTGCTGCCTCTTCAGTCGCAGGATAGCGATATGACACGTTTCTGAGTTCAACACCCCTGCAGAGAGGGGGGATAGCGTCTGTGGCACTTCTGGTAGACGTCTCATCACAAGGCGAATCGGTAGCGGTCTTAAGGTCGGCCTCGAGTGCTTCCAACGATGCTAGGCCAGAGCGGACGCTCGCCACGCTGGTGAAGATCGATTGGAGCGCCGGCAGTAGCCTGTAGCCGCCGAGAGCATATACGCCAAGCAAGGGAAGCATCTCCGTTAGCTCGCGCCCTGCTAACAACAGACACAACACAGCAATCAAGATACCCCCGAAGGCAACCGTCTCAAGCACGTAGCGGGGAACCATGCGAATCACCGCAACCCGTGCCGTGCTATCGGCGAATCGGAACGAATGCCTACCATAGCATCTCACGAAGTGATCCTCAATACTGAAGAGTTTCACGATCTTGAGATTCCCGAATGCCTCTGCACATGAGCGATAGCGTTCCCTATTCGAATCTAGTCGTTCTCGTCCAATGGCGGCTAGCTTTCTCCTCAAGAACCAGTAGATCAGACCATATGCTCCGCCGAGGATCAGGAAGATGAGGAATGCTACGACGGGATCCACGGCAACAAGCAACGCCATGATGAGCACAACTAGGAGCCCTCTAGCGACAATCCGCACCACGGGCATGATCACACTTCCTACAACGTGATTGGCTTCACCAAGCATGTTTCGCGTAAGTGTCGATGTGTTCCGTGTGAGAAAGTAGGAATATGGCCGCGCAAGATACGTGGCAAACAAACGGCGTGAGAGGGCGTTGCTGCGCATCCAAGTGAAACGAAGAACTGCCCAATTCGCGAGAGCAGCAATCCCATTACTGAACACAAGAATCAGGAGGACCACACACCCAGTGAAGACAAGGAAGCGATTCGCGCTCTGGAATCCAAGCGTCTGGTACAACCAACCGAGGATCTCTGTCTCCTGGATTGTCTCTGGACTGCTGACCAATGCCAAGAACGGCATGACCGAAGCTATCCCCGCTACTTCTAGCAAAGCAGAGACAAGCATAATGATGAATACGGGCAGCAGGCGCCTGTGCTCTCTAGGGGTCAGAAGCGCCCAGATCCTATGCGTGATGCTCATTTTCGACCGCCTCTTCGGCACTACGTCTGATACCGCATCTCGCCGTGGAACACCACCTGAGAATGATACTGTAAGACTACTACGCAAACACGAACATGCAGTCAGATACTCTCAAGCTATCGCGAAACGCGAGTGGTCGACTCAACCAGGAAGAGCTACGCCCTCGTAGCTGTTGTGCATGGGCGCCCCATCCAACTACTCAACGTGAACCTCAAACCCTTCGTTCTCAAGGCGCGCAATCAGCGGCAACAGAAGGAACCAAACCGTTGTGTCGACTGCCGCAACCTGCAGAATCTTGACCCGCTCCGTCATCGCGCGCTCCGCCCCGTAAGAACGCCGCGGATTGCATCCACAAACTGCTCCGTCACGACCCCTGCGTCATACGCTCTTGCTCGTTGCGCAGCCGCCTGACCCAACTGCGCTCGACGCCCGGCATCGGCAAGGAGCGTCTGCAGCGCCGCCGCCATCGCACTCGCATCGCCAACCGGCACAACGCAGCCCGTTACACCGTCCTCCAGCAGCTCTTGGGCACCATCCGTGTCGGTTGCGACAATCGACCGTCCCAGTGCCATCGCCTCAAGGATCGCGATGCCAAACGTCTCCCATCTCGATGCGGAAACGACCACGTCGGCGGACCGCATCCATGCGTACGGATTGCTTGTGTGCCCAGGCAGGCGAACACACTCGGTGAGGTTCAGACGGTGAACGCGCTGCTCTAGGGTGGCACGTAGCGGGCCCTCGCCGAGTAGGATGCACTCGAACGGCCGGCCGGCATCCCGCACCTGCGCCAGAGCATCGATCAGATCCTCGTACCCTTTCGCTGGATGCAACCGGCCGACGCTGACGATGCGCAGTCCTTGTTGCAGATCGGGAGCTTCATCCTGCTCTGCCAACTCCAGTACACGGTCGATCTCGGTGCTGTTGGGAATGACCTCGAACCGCTCCATCGGCACACGCAGCAAGTCGGCCGTACGTTGTGCCACCCCCTCGGAGAGCGGGAAGTAGGCGTCCATCGCCCGCGGCAAGGCCATCCGGACCAGCCAACGCCGTATCAAGCCATCCGCATGCAGGCGGAAGTCTCTTGCCAAGTCACTCTGCACGGAGTACGTCAGCATCGGACGCCGAGTTCCCCCTGACGCGACGGCGCGCGCGGCCAGCACGGCAGGGAGCCACAGAAACGCTACGATGACGTCGTATTCCCTCGCGTTCACTGCGCGGCGCAGACGACGGACAGCAAACGGGAGGCGTAGCGCCTGCGTTCCTCGGTGTTGCGGCAGGCGTTCGAAGAGTGCGTGGACCGGCACAGCGTCGGGAATCTCATCCAGCCACGCCCCACGGCGCTCGAGAAGAACGATCTCCAGCGGCACTTCGTCGATCGGCCAATGCCGCGCCAACTGCACGACTTGCCGCTCGGCGCCGCCGGATTCGAGATTCGTGCTCAGCAGACAGCACTTCATAATTCCCTCGACGCAAGGACTGTTTCGAGCCGGTCGAGGATCCGCCGAGCTCGCTTCTCCCACGTGTATTGCTTGACATCCTCGTACGCCCGGGCGGCGAGTTGCTCGGCCCACTCGGAGTTATCGAGCACGCGCCGGATGCCGACTGCCAGGGCCTCGGGGTTGTCCGGCTCTACGAGAACCGCGTTGACACCATCGGTGAGAATCTCGCGGATCGATGACAAGTCGCTGGCGACGATCGGTCGGCGTGCGGCCATGTACTCAAACAGCTTCAGAGGGCTTGTGTGCTCTCGTGAGATCGCCAGCTTCGACGAGTTGGGGAGGACCAGCACGTCTGCTGCAACCTGATACGCGGGAACGTCGGAAGGTGGAACGTGCCCGACGAAGCGTACGCGGTTCCCCGCGAACTCCCCGGCCCGGTCTTCTGAACGGTCGAGGTCGCGTCGCGTTCCGCCGACGAATAGAACCGTCGCCGGGATGTCGGACGCTGCATCGATCAGCGTGTCCGTCCCTTTCCACTCGAACAGGTGCCCGGTATAGACGACAAGGCGATCGGTGCTTTCCAGACCGAGCCGATGGCGCACGGCGCCCGTATCAACCGGCTCCTGATACGAAGCGAGATCTACGCCATCCGGTGCAACCAGAATCCGCTCTCGAGGAATACCGGCCTTCTCAAACGACCGAGCGAGCGATTCGGTGATCGTGACCACGAGATCGCAGTGGCGCAACCTCGGAATCCAACGCTTCCGTGCGCCCTGCGGAAAGGTGTGGCCTTCGTACACAATGGTCAGAGGACGGCGCCCGCGCGCTTTCGCGCGCGCCAGGAGAAACGCCAGCCACAAGTCGCGAGTGAACACGACGACATCCCGTTCGTCCAATCGGCGCAGGGCTGCGAGACTGGTCACTGCAAACCGCAGTGCGTGCGTCTGTGCCCAGGCTCGCTTCCAGCGTCGATTGAGCCACCGCCAGTCCCACGTCGCCAGTTCGCGAAGTGGAAACGGAGGAACCGCGAAGTAAGAGAAGACGTCGTCCACGGCGTCCATCGCCGGGTTGTTCCTTCGATGCGGATGCCAGAGCTCGACGGACGTGCCCAGGCGATCGAAGCAGGAACACATGGCAAAAACCTGGAACGCATTGGCTCGTTCGCTCGGCACTCGGATGTCCGCCACGTAAACCAGCCTCACATCACTCCTTTGCTCCCGCCCATGTCGTCCGCATCGACCACCATGCCGGACATCGAGTGCAGCCGCTCGTACAGCTCTTCGGGCCGCGAATCCAGGATCCCGGCGGTGGGCTGTCTACGAACGTCGGATACTATGCGATCCCGCACGTCCACAAGACGCTTCTCGGCCAGCCCGGTGATCCTCGCCAATGCCGCTGCCCAGGGGGTCTCCTCTCTGTCAGTCATCTCCCCGTAAGCTATCGCACACCTGCCGCGCCGGCGAACCTCGATAAGACCGGTTTGGCTCGCATCGAGGTACTCGGAGACAAGCCGGTCCATCGACCACTCGTCCTTCACGTGCCGACTCACAGCATACGAGCCAAACCGGGGACACGACAGAATGATCCTATAGTCGTAATCGATCGGGCAAGGTAGTGATACGGCGAAACTAGCCTCGGGGAGTTGAGATAGGTAGCATTTTCCATAAGCCCAGCGGCTTCCCGGCGACTTCGACGCTGATATACGTCCTGCAGCCGGCTTGGCAGAAGCAACCTGGAGATCTTCTCGCTGCGGACATGCCACTTGGTCGCACGGTTCAACAGCGGATGCTCGTGGCTTGCCGACGACCATGCCTTCCTCTCCCTCCCCCGGCATGTCGAACTCCGCTCCAGATCCTGCCAGGATCATCGAGAGGACCTCTTTCCACAGCGGGGCGCACCCACAATGAGATACCTACGATCAACAACCTCAATGTGGCTAACCTTCCTGCAAGAGCGTATCAACTAGCCGTTGTGCCAACCTCGTGAGCCCATGCCTTTCCGCCACCTGAGCGCGGAGAGCTCGCCCTACTTCCGCATGTTTCTCACTCGGCCAGCTGAGCACACCTTCCAATCGCTCTGCCAACTCGTCCGCGCGTCCATGTCGAAAGTATAGGTCTTCCCTATATGGACCTAGAGTCTCGATAAACCCTTCGTTGCAGACAACAGACGGTCGGCCGCAAGCCATCGACTCAAGCGCTACCTTGTCAAGAAACCCCTCGGGTGTCAGATTCACATGTACCGTGCAGCGTTGATACCATCCGACGACTTCTGCGTGGGGAACAGTCCCAACGAATTGGGTGAAGTGATCAATCCGCAGTTCACGCGCCAGCTGTTTGAGTTCTCCGAAGTATCGTTCTCCTGCCACGTCCTTGGGCCCTCCAACAACAGCGACCTGCACGCACGCGCCCTGTCTCTGCTGTAGTAACGCTACCGCGCGGAGAAGTGTCTTGTGGTCCTTAACGGACGAAAGGCGCCCCGCACAGAGGATCATCTTTGCAGCTTCGTTTGCTGGCGTACAGTACGGAAACTCGTCCATGTCGATTCCGTGTCCAAGCGGAGCAAGTTTGTCCTTTCGGTACGGGTAGGAGCTAGCAACCGCACTAACCATTCGGGTGGAGAACCGATGGGCCACCTTCAGTTTCCATGTTAGACTCGGATGGGTGAACCACGTAACGAGTGGAATCCGAGCAACTCGAAGCACAGGTCCCGCCAGAACACTAAGGATGGGGCTCATGTGGGAAAAACACGCGTCGATTCGGTTCTTCCGAAGAATGCCAAACAGCAGGCGATAGAACCGGAAGAAGCGCCGAAGCTCGCTATACCCACGTTCGCGACCAAGGGAGAACACCTGAACGTTCTCCGGCACGTCAATCCGTCCGGCATACATCGTGAGAACCACAATCTGTTCGACACGTGGATCTCGTGCGATAGCCGCGATCCAGCGAGTGGTGAAGCCTTGTGTATCCGCGTCAGCGTCGGTCTTGAGGTTGAACAGGAGGAGGTTCATCGACAGATCCCCACAGTCTCTTCCCACGCGCTCACAATCGCGTCGACCATCCATTCGTACCGGTAGTTCTGCCGTACGTGTTCACGTGCCGCCTCACCCATCTGTTTTCGCATGGCCTCGCTTCTGCACAGACCCAGTACCGCATCCGCCATTCGGCCGAGATCCGCCTCCAGGATGAAGCCCGTAACTCCATCTACCACAATGGAACTTGGTCCATGCGCGTTCACCGCAACCACAGGCAAACCCGCCGCTTGTGCCTCGACGATCACCTTGCCAAACCCCTCATGGCGCGACGTGTGCATATAGATATCTGCTGCAGCGAATGCAGTAGGAAGCTCTTCGTTGGGAAGCGGGCCTGTGAACACAACGCGATCCTCTATCCCGAGAGCCTCGGCCTTCGCTTCGAGTTCACCTCGCTGCGGCCCGTCTCCGATGAGCACAAACCGGATCGATGCCAGTCGCTCGGCGAGGCGTGCAGCGACATCTAACCAGAACAGGAGACGCTTGTTCGGCCCACTGGCGACCATGCGGCCTGCCCAGATAGCAACGACATCCTCTGATTGGAGTCCCCAAGCCCCCCGGATTTCGTCTCTGCTCTCCCGTGCCCGTTCCGCTGCGTCCAAGAATGTCGAGACGTCGACCGGTGTTGGCAAGATCCGGATCCGATCCGAACTGAGCCCCATGCTGATGTATGCGTGGCGCTCCGCTTCATTCAGTATGCGCAGCAGAGCCGCTCGGGGCAACGTATGTCGGCCGAGTCGCTTCGCCATGCCAAATCCACGCCGCTCACGCGCCCACTCCGAATCTGCGTAGAAGTTGCTGTGGTTCTGTATCTCAAGAGGAATCCTAAATCGCCGTGCGAGCAGCGTGCCGATCACCGCCGTATCGAACGGATCCTGAGTCGTGATAAGGTCCACCCCAGACTGCTGGCAAATGCGTCGGCCGCTGGCCACCGCTCGTACTACAAACTCTGCTCGGTTGCGAGCATGGACAGGGTGGACGACCAGATTCGGACGGATTTCGGTCGATCTAAGGCCATGCGCAGGGTTCGAGAAAACAAGCATCTGAAGCTCGCCGGCCCGATCGGCGTACGCAATGTGGCGACTCACTTCGTTGGAGATTGGTTCCCGGAGAATCCGGTCCCCGGAGGAGACCATGAGTATCGTGAGGCCGAAATCCTGTATCCTCACTGGTGCTGCCTCGAATCCCCCGCAGCAAAGCTGCGCACCCTTTGCAGAATCGAGATGCAATACCAGTGAAAGGCTTTGCGCACGCGACAGACCCGTAGAAACAGAACCGCCGTAGAACGCGCGATACGCGCATACTCGGACGGGTGAGCTCGCCAAATCTCCCGATTCGCACGGATGTGCAATGAGTAGGCTATCGCCTGACTCTCAGGTCGTTTCCTCCACAGCTGGTGACTTAGGTGGTCTATCCCAGGATCATCGTAGTGTGCATAGCCGATGACTTGATTCACAGCTACAACTCTCCACCGCTTTGCGAGCTGTCCCCAAGACAGCCGCGGGAACCCGTTCAGCCAAGGAGGGAAGCGGAATCCCTTCTTGAACACATCCTTCCTAGCCATCCAGAAGACATCCTCCACGAATCCGCGCTTAAGGACGATGTCCTCGCGTGGGACGCAGCGTGTTTCCCACCCCACCTCATTCGGAAGATATCCAATGCGCTTCTCGCCCGGCAGTTTGAGTATCTGGAAAATCATCACGCCAGTGTCCGGCGCTGCGAGCGAAGCGTAGTGAATCGCAATCTCCAATGCAGAAGGGTGAGGTTCGTCATCGCTATCAATGAACAGAAGCCAGTCTCCCTTCGCAACTCTAGCTCCAACGTTACGAGCTACGCTAACGCCCAGATTGCTCGGTAAGCGCTTGACCCGAATCCAATGAGAGTCCTGCCTGGCGAGGCCTCGAAGCAAGTCCTGCGTGCCATCTGTGGATCCATCATCGACCACCACCCACTCGAAATCCTTCGCTGTCTGCCGAACAAGGCTTCCGTAGAGCCGAGGAAGCGTGGCAACACGATTGTGTGTTGGGGTAACAACGCTAATCAAGGCTCTCCCTTCTCTCGCTTTCGGACCGTGGTCTTGCTGACTTCCGCGAAGCTCGGTCGTGCCAACGCGTGTCCCATTCTCCCCCTAGCCTAGCACAACAGCAAGTTTTGCTCCACAGAAGAAGCATCGGCCTAGGAGGCTTGCTTGATCACGGAATGTTGAAAGAAGCGTTTGCGCTTGAGTAATTTGTACTCAGTTAGCCTGTAGCTCTGGTGGACTGAGTAGGAGTTACCAGGTTTGGCATTCTAAGTCAGCACGAGCATATCATGAGAAAGAGCTGATGGTGTTCCAATACAATGCAGTATTACTATTTATCTCTGCTTTAGTGACTGATTATGACTTCCATCTGTGAATACGGTCCAAGAATAGTGTCGGAATCGACATGGACTGACATGTAGGGGAGGACACCGAGTATGCGAAGCACGAGGTTCTCCGAAACCGAGATCGTCTACGGCGTCAAGCAGATAGACGCGGGGATCTCGTTCAAGGAGATCGCACGCAAGTAAGGAGTCTGTGAGAACACGGTCTACCGGTGGCGCAGGAACTACGACGGGTTGAGTCCCAGCGAGCTGAAGCGTCTTAAGGAGCTGGAGCGAGAGAACAGTCAACTGAAGAAGCTGGTCGCTGAGCTAAGTCTCGACAAGCAGATCCTCCAAGACGTCCTGCAGCGTAAACTCTGAAGCCTGCACGCAAGCGGGAACTGCTCTTTGAGCTTCGCGAGGACTACGAGATCTCGGAGCGCAGGGCGTGCAGGTACGAGTCCCGCAAGAAGGATGACAGAGGTCTGCGGATGCGGCTGAAGGAGCTGGCGTACGCTCGGCCACGGTATGGGTACCGAAGGCTGACCATTCTGTTGCAGCGTGAAGGGTGGCCAGTGAACCACAAGCGCATCTACCGGATCTACGGAGAGGAAGAACTCCTTGTGCGGACGAAACGGCGCAAGAAGCGAGCAGCACAGCGCCGGCTGAGTCCATTGCCAGCAACAGAACCTGGAGAGCACTGGAGTATCGACTTCGTGAGCGATCAGCTGCCTGACGGACGACGATTCAGGGTGCTCACCGCAATCGATCAAGTCAGCCGGGAATGCGTCTGCTTGGAGGTGGCACAGAGCTTGCCGGCAAACGCGGTCACTCAGGCACTTGATCAAGCAATGGGAATCTACGGACAGCCACTGGTAATCACTTCGGACAACGGGACCGAATTCACCAGCAACATCTTTGATCAGTGGGCGTACAGGCGTGGAATCGAGCTTGACTTCATCGCGCCTGGGAGACCAATGGACAACGGATTCATTGAGAGCTTCAACGGCAAGCTTCGGGACGAGTGCCTGAACATGCACTGGTTCGAGAGCCTGGCCGAAGCGAAGAGGATCATCGAGCGATGGCGGATCGAGTACAATGAAGTGCGACCGCATTCCAGTCTAGGAAATCGGGCTCCGGCAGCCTACGTTGCAGAGCTGCTCGGCATTGGCAAAGGATCGTCAGTCCGAGAACGGCCGATCCCGACATTATGACTGGACCTAAGACGAGGCAGGGTCATGGTCGTCTAGACTGTCCAATCCCGTAATGGTGTTGACACATCAGACCTCCTCGTGACGTTGTTCGCGGACGGCGCCCCAGAAGATCTCGGAGGGGGTTCGTCCTTAGGTTCGGTAGCCTTGGTGGGGACGATCGAAGTTGTAGAAGTGTAGGAACGAATCCAGCGATGTCTGCAGCTGGAAACGCCTGCGAAAGCAGCGTCTCCTGAACGCAATCCGCCAGTGCTCGTGGAGGATCGTTCCCTGCAGTCGCTCGACGAACCCGTTGGTCCATGCGTGTCGTGGCTTCGTCCGCGTGTGCCGAATGCTGAGTTCTCGGCACATCTCATCGAATGCCCCCTTGAATTCGCTTCCGCCATCGGTCAGCACACGCCACAGCTTCCATCCCGCCTTCTCTAGCTCTGGAACAACCACATCACGCAGGAACGTCGCAGCCTCGATGGCGTTGTTGGCTGACACCACCTTCGCCATCCCGTATGAACTGGCCGCATCGCACGCCGTCAGCTGCCACATCTTCCCCACGCCCTTGAGGTTTCCGATGTAGAAGGTGTCGATGCATACGGGTTCTCCTGGCTTCTCTGCTTGTACGTGACGGACCTTGCGTCGCGCCAGATTCCTTCGTGTGCGATCCGTCAGAAGCCCGGCCGACTTCGCACTGTGGACCTCAAGAACGAGCAGCCGTTCGGTACGCGTGCCCAATCCCGGCCGATGCAGCGCCCGCCAGACGGTTGTTGGTGAGACAACCACACCCTCCATTCGCAGCTGATCGCTTAGGCGCTGTGGTCCCCACGTTGGACACGCTAGCGCCATCGCTACGATCCGTCGCTCCTTGATCGCACCCAACTGCACCGGGCGACCTGGACGCGTAGCCGTTCGTCTGGGATGTAGACCATCGATTCCGTACAGCGTGAACCGCTTCTTCCATCGGTAGAACAGCGTTCGTGAGATGCCGGCTTCTCGGCATGCAGCACTGACGTTGCCAAGCTCTTGAGCTCGCTGCAGGACGCGAAGGCGAAAAGCGTGTACCTTGTCTTCGAGAGTCATCGGACAACCTCCCAGGTTTCTTGCTTGATCCCTGAGAATGTTGCCTCGGTGGCTCTCTCTTTTCTCCCGACCTCCGTTCTCCACCTGCAAACACTACTGCGGAATACGACAGTCTAGACTAGCTCCAAGAGTGGACCGGCCATGGGGGACTGGTCAACCACACCCGTGGACTCTATACTTCCCGCTGCGGCAAATGGACACAGCACCTGTTGTCCTTTGCCTCCACGGGGAGCCTGTAACTCAAACCTCTCTTTGGCCAGGTCGAGCATTTGCTGCTTCGATCTCGGCTTCGACTTGCTCGCCTGAGACGTTTCGCTCACGTGATCAGTGCCACGCGTGCAAACAAACATTCACTGTCTTGAAACACGTGAATCGTCGGGAGTGTGAGGAGCATCAGCCCTGCACGTCTGGGCTACTACCCTCACCGAGGGTGTCCCCGCAAACACGTCTTATGCCAAAGCCAGCACCATAGCCACCGCGCTTCCACGCCGGCAATCGGCAGAACCAGGACAAGAAGGGGATACCGATATCGCACGAACGGCGCTACTGCTCCGAACAGGAAGGTCATGAGGATCAGCGGGAGAGCGAGGAGAAGCACCTCCCTGCCGCGCGAGAGCCAGACCAAGGATCGCAGCGTCCCCAGTG
>Ga0272444_10001514_pt1 | contig 22317 bp, 14 predicted proteins | sample SSMForm13_FD_201033 | JGI IMG/M metagenome (GOLD analysis project Ga0272444, IMG submission 201033) | Marine sediment archaeal communities from Little Sippewissett salt marsh, Falmouth, MA, United States - SSM-Form-13 | ecosystem: Environmental > Aquatic > Marine > Wetlands > Sediment ...
ATGACCGCCCTGGCACGTCAGCTCGTTCTGGTGATGGTGGAGGAGCTTGGAACCAGGGAGCTTCTTCTAAGGCTTTCTGACCCCCACTGGTTTCAGGCCTTTGGCTCGGTGCTCGGTTTTGACTGGCACAGTAGCGGGCTTACCACAACGGCCTGCGGGGCCATCAAGGAAGGGGTCAGAGGGCTGGAAAAAGACCTGGGATTCTTCGTGGCTGGCGGAAAAGGCAAAGCCGCCTTGAAGACACCGGAGAGTATCCTCGCTTTCGGTCCATCCCTTTCCACTGATCCCGAGTCCCTTGTGTATGCCAGCAGAATGTCTGCCAAGGTAGACAACGCCGGCCTTCAGGACGGATACAGCCTCTATCATCATACCTTCTTTTTTACTTCAAAGGGGGACTGGACGGTGGTGCAGCAGGGGATGAACGAGACAAATGGATACGCCAGGCGGTATCACTGGCTGGGAGAAGCCGTCTCCAGCTTCACCTGTGAACCCCATGCTGCCATCTGCACGGGGCAGGTGGCAAAGGATGTCTTGAACATGGTGGCCAAGGAAGGCGAAGAGGCCCGCAAGGCAAGCGCCCTCATTGGGCAGGAACATCCAGAGACCCTGGTCAAAGAGTTAAAGCGGATTCAGACCTTGAGGCTTCCTGCCCGGCACGAGATCCTGGCCCAGGACCTGCACCCCGACCGACTCTATAAGATATTCATTAAGACCTACGAGGCCCAGCCCAAGGACTTTGAGACGCTCATCGCCCTTCGGGGGGTGGGACCCAAAGGGATCCGGGCCCTGGCCCTCTTGTCAGAGCTCATATACGGCGCCAGTGTGAGCTTCCGGGATCCTGCCCGATTCAGCTTTGCCCACGGCGGCAAAGATGGACATCCCTACCCAGTGGACAGGCGATCCTATGACCGATCCATTGAGATCTTAAGGCAAGCCGTTGAAGGGGCAAAGATGGGCGACCGAGAAAGGATGGATGCCATCAGAAGACTCAAGGGGATTCAAAGGCGCACAGGATGAACCCTTTGCGTCTTTGCTCTGAATAACCAGGGCTTGGTGAAGTCCTTGTGCAAGGAACAACGGGCTTTGACCCGGGCACGACGAGAGGGTTCGCCACCGGGGTTGAACTCAGGCGTGTTCGCGGGTGTTGTGGAAGGTGACTTCAGGTGACTGCTCCATGACGTAGCCCAGTTCCCAGTTGCTGGGCGCAAGATAGGCGAGGTGCCCCTCTCCGTCATTGGCCAGGTTGGGTCGATTCTTCTTTTCAAAGGCTTCCAGCTTCTTTTTGTCGTCACAAGTGATCCAGCGGGCCGTGGTGTAGCTAATGGGTTCGTATTCGGCGTCAACCCAGTATTCTGCCTTGAGACGGGCCATGGTGACATCGAATTGCAACACCCCCACAGCCCCCAAGATATAGTCGTTTCCCCCCAAAGGCCGGAAAACTTGCACAGCCCCTTCCTCGGCCATCTGTGCCAATCCCTTTTGGAGCTGCTTTACCTTCAAGGGGTTTTGCAGACGCACCCGTCGAAAGTGCTCAGGGGCGAAGTTGGGGATGCCACTGAAACGGAGGCACTCCTTGTCTGTAAAGGTATCGCCAATTTTGATGGTACCGTGGTTGTGGATACCGATGATGTCGCCGGCAAAGGCCTCGTTTACATGGGCGCGATCCTGGGCCATGAAGATGATGGCATTGTTCCACGTCACTTCCTTTCCGATGCGGTGATGGATGACCTTCATTCCCCTGGTGAATTTTCCTGAACAGATCCGGACAAAGGCGATGCGGTCCCGGTGGGCGGGGTCCATGTTCGCCTGGATCTTAAAGGCAAAGGCAGAAAAGGGGGACTCGTATGGCGAGACCTCCCTGGGAACGGCGGTCCTGGGGCCGGGAGGAGGGGCCATTTCCACAAAGGCGTCCAGCAGTTCTTTCACGCCGAAATTGTTGACCGCACTTCCAAAGAAGACAGGTGTCTGACTCCCCTGAAGGTAGTGCTCAAGGGAGAAGGGGTCGGCGGCTCCTTCGATGAGCGCGATGTCCTCACGAAGCTCTTCGGCCTGGCTGCCCAGGAACTGATCCAGCTTCGGATCGGAGAGGTCGGTGATGACAATGCCATCGTGATGTCTCCTGTCCTCCCCCGGGATGAAGAGATGGAGTTCTTTTCGGTAGATATTGTAGACCCCTTTGAAGCGTTTCCCCATGCCGATGGGCCACGACAGAGGCGCGCACTCCACCTGGAGCTTGTCCTCAATTTCTGAAAGGAGATCCAGGGGGGCCATGCCTTCACGGTCCAGCTTGTTGATAAAGGTGATGATGGGGGTGTTCCGCATCCTGCACACCTCCATGAGCTTTTCGGTCTGGGGCTCCACCCCCTTGGCGCTGTCTATCACCATGAGTGCGCTGTCTACGGCTGTGAGGACCCGGTAGGTGTCTTCGGAAAAGTCCTGGTGGCCCGGTGTGTCCAGCAGGTTGATTTCATAGTCCTGGTAGTTGAACTTCATGACCGACGTCGTCACAGAGATACCCCGTTCCCTTTCTATGGACATCCAGTCGCTGGTGGCATGTCGTGCTGCCTTGCGAGCCTTTACGGCCCCTGCCAACTGAATGGCCCCTCCAAAGAGAAGGAGTTTCTCGGTGAGCGTGGTTTTACCGGCATCCGGATGGCTGATGATACCGAAGGTCCGGCGTCTTTGGATCTCTTTTTCGTATGTTTTTGTCATGCTCTTTTCTCTTTCTTGATGATCTCGCAAAAAATCTTTCGCTTTCTCCGTTCCCGAATTGTGCAGACGCAACGTTATGGGGCAGCACCCCTTACATTTCACTCTTTACTACCTGGGGGAGATGCTTTCAGGTGTCAAAGGGCGTGGTCAGGTGTAGTAGCCTAAAATGGCCTGGCAGAGGCCGGGGATGGTGTATTCCGTGGCTTCCATGTCCACGTTGAATCCGAGTTCTCTGGCCGTGTCTGAGGTAATGGGGCCGATGCTTGCTGTTTTGATGCCACCGATGAGAGGCTCAAACCGCTCAGGAGGCAGACAGGCCTTGAAGTTGCGAACCGTGGAAGAGCTGGTAAAGGTGACAATGTCGATGGCCCCCTTTTCCAGAAGGCCTAGGAGTTCATCCACATTGTCGCGGACCTGCTCGGTCTGGTAGGCGGGGATCTCATCCACAAGGGCCCCCATTTTACGAACTTCTATGGGCAGAAGAGGCCGGGCCTCCTTGGCGCGGGGAAGGAGCACCCTTTTGCCCCCCATGTCTTCGTCCTTAAAGGCCTCTATGATGGACTCTGCCCGAAAGGTCTCGGGCACAATGTCGCTGTTCAGGCCAAAATCCCGCAGCCGCTTTGCCGTGGCAGGGCCGATGGTGGCGGTGCGGATATCTTTGAGGGCCCGCACATCTTGGCCTCTTCCATAGAGGCGATCAAAGAAAAAGGAGACCCCGTTTACGCTGGTAAGAACGAGCCAGTCGTAGGTATCAAGGCGATCGATGGCGCTGTCTAATGGCGCCCAATCTTGAGGGGGCACCACGCGGATAGTGGGAAATTCCAGGCACTCTGCTCCCAGGGCCGAAAGGCGCGACACCAAATCACTGGCCTGCTCCCGGGTCCTGGTCACTACCACAGTTTTGCCAAAGAGGGGTTTCTTTTCAAACCAGTTCAAGGTGTCCCGGAGCCTTACTACTTCGCCCACCACGATGGCCACAGGCGGTGTGAGGTTGGCGGCCTGGGCCTTTGCCACAATGGTTTCAAGGGTGCCGACCAACGTGGTCTGCTTGGGTGTGGTACCCCACCTTATCAGGGCCACGGGTGTTTCGGGGTCCCGGCCAGCTGCGATCAGTTTTTCTGCAATCTTGGGCAGGTTCTTCATGCCCATCAAGATGACCAGTGTGCCCACACCGGTGGCGAGCTTGGACCAGTCCACTGTAGAATGGGGCTTTGTGGGGTCTTCATGGCCGGTGACAATCCCCACGCTGGCCGTGTACCTGCGATCCGTAAGAGGGATGCCTGCATAGGAGGGCGCAGCAATGGCCGACGTAATGCCAGGGACAATCTCAAAGGGAACGCCTGCTTTTGCCAGGGCTTCTGCCTCCTCGCCGCCCCTGCCGAAGATGAAGGGGTGGCCGCCTTTGAGCCGAACAACAGTACGGCCTTCCATTGCCTTTTGAACAATAAGCTTGTTCATCTGGTCTTGAGGCAGGGTATGGGCCCCTTGCTCCTTTCCCACATACAGGGTCTCAGCGTCTTCTCTCGCATGTTTCAACAGCTTGGAAGAGGCCAGATGGTCATATATGATGACATCGGCCTTTCTGAGGCATTCCATCCCCTTGACGGTGATAAGGTCCGGATCGCCTGGACCGGCACCAACGAGATAGGCTTTGCCCTCCTTCATGTTGTCAAGTCCTTCACCGCTCGGCCCAAGATATTTTTCAAGATCTCTGCTCCCCCTTTTTCAAGGAGCATGTTGGCCAATTCTACCCCAAGCTCTTCATGTTGTCTCACCGGACCAGCGATCTCCTCGCGGAGAAGGACTGTGCCGTCCACCTCGGCCACCAGTCCTGTCAAGGAGATGCGGTCTCCGTGGATCTTGGCCTTGGCAGCAATGGGGACCTGGCAACCGCCCTCCAGCCGCCCCAGAAAGGCCCGTTCGCTTTCCACTGCCAGGCGCGTTTCCCGATGGTCTATGGCAGAGACCAGACGCAGAGATTTCTCGTCTTCTCGCGTTTCAATGGATAGTGCCCCTTGTCCGATGGCAGGAAGCATGATGGATTCAGGGATATACTCTGTAATGTGGGCTTCCAATCCAAGCCTTCTCACACCAGCGGCTGCGACAATGATGGCATCTAAAGACCCTGTGTTCAATTTTCGTATGCGGGTGTCAAGGTTCCCTCTTAAGGGGTGGATGTTGATGTCCGGTCTTTGATGTCGAACCTGGGCACCACGTCTGAGGCTGCTGCTCCCAACATGGGCCCCCTTTGGAAGATCGTCAAAGCAATGGCCGTTTCTGGATATCAGGACATCTGAGGGATCTTCCCGTTCGGGAATGGCTCCTATACAAAGGCCCGGCGGGATTTCAGCAGGCATATCCTTCATGCTATGGACTGCCAAGTCCACCCGCCCTTCCAGCAGGGCCGTTTCAATCTCTTTGACAAAGAGCCCTTTGCCGCCTACCTGGGCGAGAGGCACATCTGTGATTTTGTCTCCCGTGGTCTTTATCCTGACCAGTTCGACTTCCCGTTCAGGGTAAAGGGTACGGAGTTGGGATCGGACCCATTCCGCCTGCCAAACCGCAAGAGCGCTTCCCCGTGTGCCGATTCTAATAACACCCATGGTCAGTGTCCGCAGGTCTTGCAGCTCGTTGCGCTACAAGATGCACAAGCTGACGTCGTTGAAGTAGAAAAGCCGCTTTCCCCTGAGCCGGAGGAGGCACCTGCGGTCTTGAAGCTGCAACAGGAAAGGAGTTTTTCCACCTTGTCGCCGTTGCAATGGGGACACTCGACCTTCTGGCCCCCAAGGACCAGGGCCTCAAAATCCTTGTCGCACTTGGTACAGTGATACTCGAAGATGGGCATACTATGGTCTCCTCAATGATTGATATAGAGATCTTTGCACACGCTTTTCGCTTGTCCCAGAAAGCTCAGAATGGTCGCTCAAAGCAGTGATGTAAAGCTCTCATAGACTTCGTGTCAATGTTGACAGCCCTGAGCAAAGAAAACCGCTTCCCTCCGGCCTCCAATCCTTCCAACAGCACGCCATCATGGTTGGCGGAAAGCGGCTGAAGCCGACGTTCAGCGGCCTTTTTACCCCGTGAACTTCTTATATTTTAAAATGGAATATAAGACGATCTTTCCCATTTGTCCAGCCCCACCTCAACCAGCAGACACCCCCATCTCTTCGATGACCGCTGCGGCCAGGAGGGAAAACATAATCTCATGATGGCCGATGAGGCTGTACCCTCTTCCCCCCCTGCTCGTGGGGCGGTGGACAACGTTCGTCGTGGGCCGATAGTGCCGGATAAAATCCATGTTGACGGCGGTCAATCGGTCCACCTTGTACCCCCTGTTGCGAACCAAGGTGAGGGCCTTTAAGAAGATTTCAGGCAGAACCACTGCTGAGCCGACGTTCATGTAAACGCCGTCCTCCAGTTCGGCGACCACAGAGGCAAAGAGCCTGAAATCCAGATGGGTCGCCTTGCCCGTGGCCTCAGGGTCGAATTCTGGATGGATATGAATAATGTCGGTTCCCATGGCCACATGGACGGTCGCAGGGATCTCAAGCCGTGCGGCTGTAGCAAGGATACTCTCCTGGCCAAAGGGCAGATCTTCTTCTATGATGGCCCGTCCCACGGCCTCACCGAGGCCCAACCCCGTATCGGCTGTCTTTCGGATGGCACGGTTCAGAAAATGCGCAGTCTCCTCTGCCATGCCAAAAGCACCGCTGTCCAGGCCCTCCATGACGTCTTCCGAGGTCCTTCCGATCATGGCCACCTCAAGGTCATGTATGATGCCTGCCCCGTTCATGGCAATGGCCGTGATCACGCCACGGCCCATCAAATCAGTCACAACAGGGTTGAGGCCCACCTTGATCACGTGGGCACCCATGGCCATGACCACCACGTTGCCCCCCTGATGGGCCTTTGAAATAGCTGAGACGATTTCCTTAAAATCCCTGGCTGCCAGGATATCCGGCAGACGCTCCAAGAAATCTTTAAACGTCCCCTCCCCTTCCCACGGGCGGCCGAAATGGGCCCGATCCACCTTGCTTTTTCGCGATGCCAGGGGATAGGTCTTCAGCGGTGCTTGGTCTATGGGTTTGAACCGTTTATCTGTCGGCTTATTCATGAACCTCCCATGAAGCTCTCGGGGAAAAGGATGCGTTCGACAAGTTCGCATAGGATGTGCTCTGCCACAAGATGGCTTTCCTGAATTCGGGCAGTGGCCTGGGAATCCACGATCAAGCAGAGGTCGCACCTCTGGACCAGTTCACCGCCCCCGCATCCTGTCAATCCTATGGTGTGAAGGCCCATGTCCCGGGCCGTTTCCATGGCCACAAGGACGTTTTTGGAGCCGCCGCTCGTACTGATTCCAAAGGCAATATCATCTCTTCTGCCGAGGGCCTGGATCTGCTTGGAAAAGACCTGGTCAAAGGAATAATCATTGGAGATGCTGGTCAAGACAGAGGTGTCTGTAGAGAGGGCCAGCGCGGGAAGGGGCCTGCGTTCCACGGCGAAACGGTTTACGAATTCTGCTGCAATGTGTTGGGCATCAGCCGCGCTTCCGCCGTTACCAAAGATCAGAAGCTTGTGGCCGGAAGCAAAACAGGTTGCCACAGTTTCGGCTGCCTTTAGAAGCCCCTCCGTGTTTTCTTTGACAAAACCTTCCGTCACACTGACGCTTTCTTCCAATGCCTTCAGGATAATCTCTTTCATGGGAAGTCCCCAGCCACAAAAGTACCTTGTATGATCAGTTATCAATAAGGTCGGGTCATGACCGGCTACGTGGCCTCACCTACAGCGCTTTGCGCTTCCAGAAGGAGTTCGGTACAATCCTCGCCCATTTGTACTGCCATTTTGAGCTCTTCTGCTGCCTTTTTGTGGTCGTGGTTTTGCAGGTAGAGCTTTCCCAGTCGATACCGATACCGGCCGTTATTCGGCTCGATGGCGGTGCTCTCTTTGGCCAGGACAATGGCAATTTCGATGTTTTCGCCTAGGACGCCGTACAGATGTCCCAGGGCACTCAGGCTTTTTGCATCTGCTGGATTCGCCTTTACAGCCTTTTCGTAGGCCTTGGTCGCCTCATGGAGCATCTCACCTTCCAAATAGCAATCTGCCAGTACCCGAAATATGTGTGCCCCTTTGCGGGTATTCTGGGCCGCCTTTTCCAGATATTCAAGGGCGGCCTCAGCCCGGCCCCTGTCCCGGTAACACATGCCGATTTGGCAGCAAACCTCGGGGTTGTCTCCATCAAGGCCGTGGGCTTCAAGGAAGAGTCCCAATGCCTTTTCTTGGTCGCCTTGCCTGAGGTGAGCAAGGCCGAGGTTAAAGGTGGCCATCACATCCTTTGGCTCCAGGTGTATGGCTCCTTCAAAGGCCTCAATGGCAAGGTCCAGCTTGCCCTGCACACCGTAACATACGCCCAGGCTGTTTAAGACATTCACATTTTCAGGGTCTACGGCAAGGGCCTTTTTGAATTCTTCGATGGCCCCATCAATGTCTCCGTATTGATAGAGCTTGTCAGCGCTGATATTCAGGCTCACGGCGTCAAATGTCGTAATCGTGCCAGGCCCAAAAAAGGCGGCGTGATCTAAGGCCTTCTGGGCATTGGCCAGGATGGCCGCCTTTTCAAAGGGCCAGAAAGGATAGACTGCTATGCCGATGGAGACGGTTTGTTTACCAGAAGGCGTAAGGCCGTCTTGGATCTTTCTAGCCAACTCTAAGGCGGCCCCTTCGTCTATGTCTGGACAGAAACAGGCAAAATGATCGTCATCAATCCGGCCCCACTCCATAGGGTGGGTCTTTCTTAGGCTATCTATAACCCCTGCCAGACTGACCGCTATGCCTGACGCCGTGCCTTCCCCGATGCCGTCTAGAAGCTTGTCAAAACCGTCAATACGGTTCACAAGGACAGCAAACCTATCGCTCTTTTCCGCATAGGACTCAAAGAGGTCCCGGACCTTTTCACCTGCCGGCATCTCGGCAAAGACCTCTTCAAAGATGTTTCCTTCCACAAAAGGCCGTTCCATTTTACTGCTCCGAAAGAATTTTTTTGAAGGTGGAGGAGATGATGGGAATCTCTTCGTCTTGAATGGTCCGCGCGTCCATGACAAAGAGATCGTCATCAATCCGTCCAATGATGGGTGGACTTGCGTGGCGCATGGCAAGGTCCAGACGGTTGGCTGACAACCCCTCTATCTTTGTGGCTACGCACTTGGTGGGGAGTTCCTGGAGCGGCAGGGCCCCTCCACCCACACGGGAGGAACTGGTCATGATCGCGGCCTTAAGGCGCTTGTCTCCGAGCTTTCTCAGTCTGTTCTTAAGCCGTCTGGCCTTCGACGAGATGAGCTTGACCGGCATGGTCAGCATCCGTAGGGTGGGGATGGTAGACACTGCCCGGGCCTCGTCTCGATAGAGATGCAATGTGGCTTCAAGGGCCGCAAGGGTCATCTTGTCTATTCTGAGGGCCCTGTTAATGGGGTTTTTCTTGATGCTGTCGACGGCCTCTTCTTTACCGACAATGATCCCTGCCTGGGGCCCCCCCAGCATCTTGTCCCCGCTGAAGGTGATCACATCAGCACCGGCTGCCACGGTTTCCTGGACCGTGGGCTCCCTGAGGAGGCCGTATTTGGAGAAGTCGATGAAATTGCCGCTGCCGAGGTCCTTCATCACAGGAAGGTGATACTTGGCCCCGAGGACTACGAGATCCTCTAGAGAAACATCGGCTGTAAAGCCTACCATGCTGTAGTTGCTCGTATGGACCTTTAGCAGCAACGCCGTCTCGTCTCCGATGGCCCCCTCATAGTCTGGCAGGTGGGTCCGGTTGGTTGTTCCCACTTCCTTCAGTTTGGCACCGCTTCGGGCCATGACGTCCGGAATGCGGAAGGCCCCCCCAATTTCTACCAGCTCCCCCCTTGAGACAATCACCTCTTTGCCCTTTGCCAGGGTTTCAAGAGACAAGAAGACCGCTCCTGCATTATTATTCACCACCATGGCAGCTTCAGCGCCGCTCAACGCACACAAGATGTCTTCAACGTTGCTATACCGAGACCCCCTTGTCCCCTTTTCAAGATCGAACTCAAGATTCGAGTAGAGACTCGATATTTCCGCCACATGCCTTGCCACCTCCGCTGGTAACAGGGATCGGCCTAGGTTGGTGTGAACCACCACTCCCGTGGCATTGATGACGCGCTTTAATCTAAACCCCACGGCCTTGTTCACCACCTGCTCCGTGAGGCGCAAGAGCTCGCCGTCGGAAAAGACCATCTCGTCTATAGGTTCACCTGCACCTAGAATGGCGGTGCGCAGTTGTTCCAGGGCGCTCCTTATGGCTTCCACCAACACAGTCCGGGGGATCTGGTCTACAGGAGGCCTCTCCTCCCATAGCTCAAGCACGTGATCCACACCAGGAAGCTTGCGCAACAAGACCTGCTGTTCTGGGTTCAACTCTTTCCTCCCTTACATAGATTCCAACGTGATGTTACCCATGTCATCCAATGGCTAGATATCTTTATCCATACCACATTTGGGCCAAACTTGCCATGTAAAAGGCCCGGGTATTAACGGGGAAGAGGTATGGCGATATGCTTTGGGTTGTGGTAATCACAGAGGCTGAGGGGCGAGGCAATGTTCGGAATCCGTGGACGTCCGGTAGCCATGGTTTGTAGAGGCATTTGCATGGAAAAGGTTCGGGAGCCAAGACAGGCCAAAGATTGGGGCAAACAATGGTCGATCTGATGATCGTTGTCGGATATTTCTCAATGATGCTCTTTGTGGGGTGGCGCAGCAGAGGCCAATCAGCGGAGTCTTACTGGGTGGCGGAACGCAAATATGATACCCGTCGGGTCTCGGCCTCCCTGGTGGCAACGATCTTTGGGGCATCTTCCACCATGGGCATCATCGGCCTGGGCTACTCACGGGGGCTAACCGGTGCCTGGTGGTCCTTGATCGGAGGCATGGCCCTGGTTCCTTTTGCCTTGCTTTTGGCCGGTCGTGTTCGGGCCCTCAATGTCTATACTCTTCCTGACATCCTGAAAAGGGCCTATGGTGTGAAGGTGGCAGCGGTTGCAGGCACCATGATTGCCACTGCCTGGTGCGGAATCATCGCCGCACAACTCATTGCAGGGGGGAGGCTACTGGGTGGGGTTTTTTCTCTTGATTTCCAGTGGGCCTTGGCCATCGTGGCCGTGGTCTTTGTCATGTACACCTTTTGGGGGGGGCAGCTTTCGGTCATCAGGACCGACTCCTGGCAACTCGTCCTTTTTGTGGGAGGCCTTTTGGTGTCCATGGGCTTTCTCCTTTGGTCTCAAGGCAGCGGCGCTTCTTTATGGCAACATGTTCCCAGAGAACACCTCCGCTTCCCGGTCTCCGCTCACTTTGGCTGGTATGAGGTGGTGGTCTTTTATCCCCTTGTCGTGGGGCTTCCCTACCTTGTGGGGCCGGATATCTATTCGCGGGTCCTTTGCGCCAAAAACAATGGGGTGGCCAAAAGGTCTGCCTTGCTTGCGGCCGCAGTGGTCATACCCCTTTCTTTCCTCCTTGCCTTATTTGGACTTCTAGCCCTTTCCAGGTTTCCAGGTATCACCCCTGAGGCGGCACTGCCAAAGACCTTGACCGTCCTCGTGCCGGCAGGGCTCAAGGGGTTGATTGTGGCCGGATTCTTGGGGGCCATCATGTCCTCTGCCGACACCTGCCTCATTTCTGCTTCCACCATCCTTTCCCTGAATGTGATGGGTCCCTTCCGGCGGGTTTCAACCCACCAGTGTCTGAAATTCACCAAGGCGGCGCTCGTGACTGTGGGGGCTGCTGCCTGGCTCATTGCCAGCCAGGAACAAGGGATTATTTCTTCGCTCCTCTTGGGATATACGGTCTTTGTGGGGGGCGTTGTCATTCCCACCTTGGCAAGTTTCTGTAGAGACACCATACAGGTCACTCCGGGCGGGGCTTTCTGGGCCATTGCAGTGGGAGGCAGTACAGCCATATTGGGGAAGATCCACGACGGCGCTCCCATGAAGGCCATCCTTTCGCATGGCGGGGACTCCTTCTTTCAGGCCGCCCTGGGTCCTCAATATCTGAGCATCCTGCCGATTATTCTGTCTCTGGTGATCATGTTGGGTGTGAGCCGGATCGCGCCTTCAGGCGGCTGAGAGCAGCTCCTCAACCGCCTCCAGCAGCTCCTTTTGGTCAAAAGGCTTGGCCAATGTCCGCTTTGCCCCGAAGCTTTTGGCCATGTGGAGGTACTCATCGGGTGACACCCTTCCCCCTCCGGAGATGGCCAGGATCTTCACGTGCGGAAAGTCCCTGCGAAGTTCCCTGATGGTTTCTAGGCCTTCCTCCTCCGGCATAATGATGTCTGTTATGATAAGGTCAGTAGGATCCTGCCGATAGAGGCGTATCCCCTGCCTGCCGTCAGAGGCCTCTGCCACCTCGTATCCGGCCCCCTCCAAGAGTTGGCGTAACATTCCACGGACTTGAATATCATCATCTATGACAAGAATGCGTGCCGTGGATTGCTCTGCCTTTTTTTCTTGCGAATCCAACACCTGACGAACGGTCTTGGCGATCTCTTTTTTTAGAACAGGTTTGAAGGCAAAGGCCTTAATTCCAATGGTTTTGGCCTTTTCTTCATCCATCCTTGCGCTGAACCCGGTGCAAAGAATGATCGGAATACTCGGTCTTGTTTCCATGAGTTCTTTGGCCAGTTGTTCCCCTGTCATCTTGGGCATGGTCATGTCGGTGATCACAAGATCAAATCTGTCCGGCTGTGCCTTGAATAGTTCCAGGGCCTCCATTCCATTGGTTCTGGCCGTCACGTCATAGCCTAAGGATTCAAGTATCCGTTTCCCCATGTTTGCCAAAGTCTCTTCATCGTCAATGAAAAGGATGCGCTCTGTGCCTCTGGGAACACGTCTCTCTGACCAGGTCTCCGGTTTTTCCTTCGTTTCAATGACAGGCAAATACACATTGAACGTAGAGCCTTTTCCCGGTTCGCTGTAAGCAGTGATGGCGCCACCGTAACTCCTTACAATGCCATGGACAACCGAAAGCCCCAGACCGGTGCCTTCACCTGGTCCTTTTGTTGAAAAATAGGGGTCAAAGATCCTCCCCAGCAGATCAGGTGGCATGCCGTGTCCTGTGTCGCTGACAGTCAACTTTATGTATGGTCCAGGTCTTGTGCCCGGATGCTTGACCGTGAAGTCAGGGTCAAGTTCTACATCGCTCAGCTTCACATCCAGTGTGCCAGCCTTTTTTTCCATGGCTTGACCGGCATTGGCGCAAAGGTTCATTAACACCTGATGTATGTGAGTGGGGTCTGCAAGGACCGCAGAATCACTCTGGGTGTCTTGGCGTATCTCAATGGTTGTGGGAAGGGATGCCCTTAACAGCTTTAGCGCCTCGTTTACAATGAGTCCTATCTTAACGGGCCTTGATTCCTGCTCAGCTTGGCGGCTGAAGGCAAGAATCTGCTTGACCAAATCTCTTGCACGATTTCCTGCAACGAAGATCTCCTTCAGGTTTTCCTCAAGCAAAGATCCCTCTTCGGAATCTTCCAGGGCCAGTTCCGTATAGCCGATCAGGGCGGCAAGGATATTGTTAAAATCATGGGCAATGCCCCCTGCCAGGGTCCCAATGGCCTCCATTTTTTGGGCTTGCTGGAGTTGGGCTACAAGTTTTCCCCGTTCTTCCTCGGCCCGCTTGCGATCGGTGATGTCGCGGAGAGTCACCTGAACCAACGGGCTCCTTCCCTCTGGTCTGATCAAGCGCGGATTTGCTTCCATGAATAACTCGCTGTTATCCTTGCGCCTAACGGTCAACTCAAATGGCAGGCGTTCGTCTCCTTTGGTAATAAGCCCAAACTCCTTCAGCGCTATAGGGATGGATTGCCTGGTCAGGATGTCGACCTTAGCAAACTCCTTGCCGATCACCTCTTTTGCTGAGAACCCACTCATGCGCTCTGCTGCTGGATTGAAGGAGAGGAAACGGCCTGTGTTATCCAGGGAAATAATGGCATCTGGAGATTCCTGAACCAATTGAGAGTATTTGTACTCACTTTCTCTAAGGGCCTTCTCAGCCTGCTTTCGTTTGGTGATGTCGCGGGCGATTCCCCAAAGGTAACGTGACTTGCCTTCCTCATCGAAGACGGTGTAAGCTTGGAGCTCTACCGGAAACACAGTTCCATCCCTCCGGATGTACTCCTTTTCGTAAATGCCGGAGTAACCATCCTGGAGTAATCGTTTCTCCCAAATCTCTTTTCGCTCCCAATCGCGCCAACGGGGTGGTGTGATCTCGTAGAAATCCGCTTTTTGCTTCAGTTCATCGAGAGTATATCCCAGCATATGACAATAAGCTTTGTTGGCATCCATGAAGCGGCCCCCGGCATCAACAACCACAAACCCATCTCTGCTGTTTTGAAAAAGCTGCCGGTAACGTCGTTCGCTCTCCTTAAGCGCCTGCTCCGCCTGTTTGCGTTCGGTGATATTTTTTACATGTTCAATAACGCCCACTACATCATCATTCTCATCCCTGAGCGGATAAGCTGATAGTTCACACCACCAGAAAGAGCCCTCATCAGAGGGAACCCGGACATCTTCCACATGAACCTTTCCTGTTGAAAGCGCCTTGACCGATGGGCACCAAGGACAAACGGTTTTTCTTTTCTGATACACTTCATAGCATTTCTTGCCAACGAGGGGCATGTCTTCACGATGCGTTTTCTCTATCCATTTATTGACCCGGGTTATGGTGAAATTTTGGTCGAGGACACTGATTCCGTCCTGAATCCCATCAAAAACATCCTGAAGAAACTTTTTACTCTCCTGCACAGCCTGCGTTTTCTCACGGCTTCGGATTTCGATCAGCCCCTGCTCGGCGAGCATCACGGCTACTTCGCTCAAGAGGTTCAACGCTTGCTTGAACTCCTCTTCCGTCACGACAGGAACCTCTTCGAGCGCTTCGAGATAGGCGTCCACATCGTAGCCATAGGCTTGACCCTGTTCTCTGAAGAAGTCGATGTCCGGTTCCTTGAGAAAAACCTGTCCGGTGAAGAGGCTGGCTACATGGACGTCTTTGATAATGATGGGGATCGCCCCCTCCACCAGTCCGTTCTCACAGTGGCGAATGTTCAGCGCCCTTCGTTCCTTCAAATGGAATGTGAGCTCCAGATTACTTTGCTTGCAGTGGACCTTCGAGGCGGGGAATGCGCGGTGAAACTTCGTGCAGATATCTCGCCAGCCTGTGCCGAGGAGAAGCTTCTGATCAGGATAAGAGAGGAGCCCCGTCGCAAACTCTGTAGCCAGAGAGAAGCGTTCGAACAACCCGCGCAACTGGTCTAGGTCGACTAAATCCTGAAACGAGTATTTCCCGTCAACCATGGTTTTGCGTTCTGGATTCATGGCCAAGCCTCCATTGCACAAGCAACCCTGCGGGCCCACGGCCCAATCCTGATTTCAATGTCCAGCTGCGTGACCTGGGCAACGGGTTGCGTAGGTTCCACATTATAGTCTGTGGGCTTGCCGTTTTGGTCAATGAATGGGTACGGCGGGTTCAAACTCGGTGCCGTAGAAACAAGATGGGCTCCAAACATACGTCTCCTTTACACGATGCGTGGAGCCCTCAATACGCCCATGGGGCCCTCCTGTGGAGATTTTTTGTGGCTTCAATGAGGCCATTGTCGTCCAGAGATCAACAAATATTACATCATTCAACAAAGGATTGTCAAGGAGGGCCGGCACAGGAGGGGTGGCGCGAAAAACAGGCACTCCAAGAAGGCGGGAGATTGAAGGCTGCCAGAGACTCCTGTCGTGGAGCAAGGGCTCAGCCCACGAGTTCATGAACCGCTTCCAAAAGCTCCTTTTGGTCGAAAGGTTTGGCCAAGGTCCGCTCTGCGCCGAACTGTTTGGCCAGTCGAAGATATTCATCGGCCAGCACACGCCCTCCTCCGGAGATGGCCAGGATCTTCACGTCCGGAAAGTCCCTGAGAAGTTCCCTGATGGTTTCCAGGCCTTCCTTTTCCGGCATAATGATGTCTGTTATGACCAGGTCAGCAGGAGCCTGCCGATAGAGTCTTATTCCCTGCCTGCCGTCAGGGGCTTCTGCCACCTCGTATCCGGCGCGTTCCAAAAGCTGGCGCAACATTTCCCTGATTTGGGCATCGTCATCCATGATAAGGATGCGCGCCTTAGGTCGCTTTTCCGTCTCTTGTCGTGAATCCAAGACCCGACGAACGGTCTTGGCCATGTCCAGTTTGAGTGCAGGCTTGGGCACAAAGGCCCGGATACCCATGGCCTTTGACTTTTCCTCATCCATCTTTGCGCTGAAGCCTGTGCAAAGAATAACCGGGATAGCCGGTCTTATCTTCATGAATTCTTGGGCCAAATCCACGCCCGTCACCTCAGGCATGGTCATGTCGGTGATCACCAGATCGAATGTATCCGGCTGTGACTTGAACAGCTCCAAGGCCTCCGTCCCATCGGTTCTGGTTGTCACCTCGTAGCCCAGGGATTCAAGTACTTGTTTCCCTATGTGTACCAAAGTCTCCTCGTCGTCAATGAAAAGAATGCGCTCTGAGCCTCTGGGAGCAGGCGCATCCGAGACCGATTCAGGTTCTCCTTGCCTTTCAACCACAGGTAGATACACATTAAAGGTAGATCCTTTTTCCGGTTCGCTGTAAGCGATGACCGCGCCCCCACAAGTTTTTACAATCCCGTGGACTGCCGAAAGCCCCATTCCCGTGCCTTTGCCTACCTCTCTGGTGGTAAAAAAAGGGTCGAAGATCCTCTTTAGTACCTCTGGCGTCATGCCGTGTCCTGTATCGCTCACCGTCAGCTTCGTGTAAGGACCTGGTCTTGTATCAGGGTGTTCCGCTGTAAAGTCCGGGTCCAGCTCCACATCCGCGAGGCTCACTTCCAGTATGCCTCCCTTTGCCTCCATGGCTTGACCGGCATTGGCGCAAAGATTCATCAGGACTTGATGAAGTTGGGTGGGATCTGCCAGCACGTCAGAATCACTCTGGATGTCCTGGCGTATGGCAATGGTTGCGGGAAGGGTTGCTCTGAGCAGCTTTAGGGCCTCTTTTAAAATCGGCCTTATCTGAACCGGCTTTGATTCCTGTTCAGCCTGGCGGCTGAAGGCAAGGATCTGCTTGACCAAGTCCTTGGCGCGATTTCCTGCAATGAGCACCTCCCGCAGGTTCTGCCGAAGCAAAGATCCCTCTTCAGCCTCATCCAGGGCCATCTCCGTGTAGCCGATGAGGGCAGCAAGAATATTGTTAAAATCGTGGGCAATGCCGCCAGCCAGGGTGCCAATGGCCTCCATCTTCTGTGCTTGCTGGAGCCTGGCTTCAAGGTGCGCCCTTTCTTCTTCTGCCCGCTTGCGATTGGTGATGTCGTGAAATATCCCTTGGAGTAACTTTGCGCCCTTTAACTCATAATGACTTGCCTTTATTAAAACATCTCTTATCTCTCCATCTTTGGTAATAACCTGTGCCTCTAGAGCCTCTCCGCCCTTGTTTTCCAAATGCTGCCTGAAAGCAGTGCTAAATTCTCCTTCAACTTCTTCCGGAGGATGGAGCATCCGCTGATGCTTACCCACCAACTCCGACTTCGCTCTGTTAACCAGCTCCGACGCTGCACGGTTGCAGTCAAGTAATATTCCTGTTTCTGCATCAGCGATCAAGATGGCATCCAGTGCCGCTTCAAACTGCGTTTTGTATTTCTTTTCAGATTCCCCCAGCAGCTCCTCCGCTCGTTTGCGCTCGGCGATTTCTTGCAGCAATTCCGTGTTGGCCTTTTCTAATTCCGCTGTCCTTTGTCGTATCTGTTCCTGCAAGAGGATATTGGTCTCGAAAAGTGTATATGCGCCCGCGGAAGACTGCACGCTCTTTTCAACCCTATCCATTAAGACGGAGCGAATCTTTTCGTTTTTCAGCAGTCTCCTTTCAAGGCTTTCTATTTCTTTCTGTAATTCCTCAACCGTTGCCATTATTATCTTCCGATCGCCAAGCAAATCAAAGTCTGGTTGACATGGATAGAATCGAACTGTTCCCCATAGGTGCTAAAGCCGATGAAATCCAGATCTTTTAACAATTGCGCCACTTCCCCCTGGATTCCTTTTTCCACGATTTCCAGCTTCCTCAAGATGCAGTCACAGCCGATAAGGAGTTGAGGATTGGGAATCTTGAGGAACAACTCTTTCAGCTTCTCCTTTAGGTTCGTGACAGGATCAACACCTTTTGCCAGGGTCATCACTAATCCCGCTTCAATAGCACAGTAAAGGGTCAGACTCTTGTCTTTGTTCACACCTCGGATTGCGCGTACATACCATTCATCAGCCACTTTCAGCATCAATGGATGCTCTGAGAATACCGTAGGGTTCAGTTGACCGACCTCAAGTCCCAACATCCGAGCGTATTCCTCTGCGGCCGGCTCTGCATTGATCTCGGCTATAAGCCTTCTGTGAGGTTCCGCCTCGGTAATGACCATCTTTGTGTCTGTGGGCTGGAAGTGTTGCGTCTTGAAGACTAGAAAGGGGAGGGTGGTCTCAAAAAGGGTGAAAACGGCCGCGTCGGGTACGAACCGGCCGTCCGAGTAGACTCCAGTTGTCTTGAATCGCAGGTCATCGCCTGCAGAGCCTCCCACAATGGAGATTCCTTCAAATTGGTTGTACAGCGCCGAAATGACATGTTCTTCCAACATGGATAGACCGTCAATCAGTAGAAGTCCGAACATGGTTTCTTTATCGAACTTGTGCGAGAGTGATAGCTCTTGCCGAATGGCGTTGGCAAGTTCCCGCGCTTGGGAAAGGCCAAACTGACTCAACGGGGATATGGTATAAGAATGCACCATCAATTCGGGGGATGAAAGGCTCGCTCCCGCGATACCTCCATCCTGATAGCCTTTGGATGAAATCTCTCCGGCGGTGGTGCAGCCGATCAGCGGACAGGAGAATCGTTTTTTCAGTTCAGAAGCCAGTTCATCCAGATCGTACTTGGAAGAACAGAAGACAATGGCTGCCTTCATTTGCGGCTGGCTTATGGCGTCAGCCAGTTCCCGGACAGCCTCTTTCTCGTTGGTCAAAACACTCCGGCCTGTTTTCACTTTCAACCGACTATTGGCAGACATGGGCCGTTGATCTCCTCTAGATTCGTTTCTCTGTTACTCCCTGCTTTTAAAGGGTTCACCAAACTGCTCAGATACGGATTGACCACCCCGAGTAAGCCGACGGACCAGTTATACTGCCAACACGGGCAATTGATCCTGACTCTGTCTGTTCACAAATGTCAAGTCAGCCAATCGGAATAGGGTCAAGTCTAACCCTCCGGATATGCCTTACTTCCCCTGCCAGGTGGGTTTTCTTTTTTCCAGAAAGGCAGTGAGGCCCTCTTGGGCGTCTTCCGCAAAGAGGTTGGCTACCATTTCCTGCTTTGCGTAATCGTAGGCCTGGGCGTCGGCGAGATTGACCTGGGCGTAAAAGGCTTCCTTGCCCATGCCCACCGTAAGGGGGCTGGCCTGGGAAATGGCATCTGCCAGGTCCCTTGTCTCTCTTGCAAGTGCTTTTTCCGGAACGACCTTGTTGATGAGTCCATATTGTGCTGCTTCCTCAGCCGAGATCATGCGTCCGGTGAGAAGCATTTCCAGTGCCCGCTTTCTGCCAATGGCCCGAACCAGGGGAACTCCAGGTGTGGTGCAAAAGAGCCCGATTTTAACCCCTGGTGTCCCAAAGAGCGTACCCTCTTGTGCTACGGCCAAATCACAGGCAGCCACAAGCTGGCAGCCCGCTGCTGTGGCAACCCCGTGGACCCGGGCAATCACCGGCTGGGGGAGGTCCTGTATCTTTTTCATGACCGTAATGCAGGAGTGAAAGATTGCCTGAAAGTAAGTCATGTCATGACCGACCAGCTGAGAGATGTCGTGGCCGGCACAAAAGACCTTTCCTTCACCCTTGACGATCACAGCCCTCACAGCCATGTTCTTCCCCACCTCTGCTAGCAGTGCATTGAACTCCTCAAGGAGTTCCAGGGAAAGGGCGTTTCTTTTTTCCGGACGGTTTAAGGTGATGGTCCCGACAGCCCCCTCCAGATCAAACTTCAGACACCTGTAATCCATGCTCTCTCCCTTCTATCATGGTTCTCTGGAAATGAATACGACCGCTGTGGCAGGCGGCACAGGATACTTCTTTTCCATGGAAACCGGCTTTGCCTTGTCGTTTTCCAAGATGTCTTCCGGCGATGCCTTACTGGTATCCACTATACGAAACCACTGCCTGCCTCTAGGAGGCTTGGGTATTTCAAAGTCATGTTCTACCTCATCCCCATTGACGATCACAAAAAAATCATCGTCCATTTCCTCTTTTTCCACTTCTCTTCCATCAAGGACAAAGGCAAGGATTGTGGCATCCTGAGACCAGTCTGGTCTGCCGGCTTCAATGCCGTGCCAGCCAAGATCGGGGTGGTCATCGCTGTTTTTATCCCGGCCTGTCAAGAATGAAGACCTGCGAAATATGGGATGAGCCTTTCTCAAATGGGCCATGTGGCGAAAAAACCTGACCAGCCCGGCATTTTCTTCTGCCAGGTTCCAGTTGACCCAACTGATATCATTGTCCTGGCAATAAGGATTGTTGTTGCCTCGCTGGGTGCGACCAAACTCGTCTCCGGCCAGGAGCATGGGGACCCCTTGTGAGACCATGAGGATGGTGAAAGCGGTCTTCATCCGACGGCGTCTCAGTTCATTTATTTTCACATCTTCTGTGGGTCCTTCAACACCACTGTTTGAGCTAAGGCTGTCGTTGGTACCGTCTTTGTTGTCTTCGCCGTTTTCTTCATTGTGCTTTTCTTTGTATGAAAACAGGTCATAGAGGGTGAAGCCATCGTGGCAGGTGATGAAGTTGATGCTATTATAGGGGCGCCTGCCTGTTGATTGGTAAAGGTCGGAGCTACCCGCTATGCGGGTTGCCAGCGCCTGCACCATGCCTCTGTCCCCCCGCAAGAAGCGCCTGATGTCATCTCTATAACAGGAGTTCCACTCGGCCCACCGTCCCGGAAACTCTCCCACCTGCTTGATGCCCAGGTCCCAGGCCTCTGCAATGATCTTGGTGTGAGCAAGGACCGGTTCCTGTTCTATGGTGTCAATGAGTGAAGGGCCTGAAAGCAGGTCCCCCTTGTGGTCCCTGCCCAATACGGATGCCAGATCAAAACGAAACCCATCCACGTGCATCTCCGTGACCCAGTATCGGAGGCAATCCAGGATAAACATGTGGACCACCGGATGGTTGCAGCTCACCGTATTGCCACAGCCTGATATGTTTACATACTCCTTTGACTCAGGATCCAGGGCATAGTAGATGACATTGTCCAATCCCCTGAAGCTGATGACCGGTCCATTGGCGTCCATTTCTGCCGTATGGTTGAAAACAACATCAAGAATGACTTCAAGCCCTGCTTTGTGAAAGGCCTTAACCATCTCCTTGAATTCTCTCACCTGATTTCCGTCCCACCCCTTTGATGCATAGGAGGCCTTCGGGGCAAAGAACGCCATGGTGCTATAGCCCCAGAAGTTCTTCAGCCTTTCTCCCGTTCTGGGGTTGATGCGTTTGTTCTCCAGTTCATTGAATTCAAAGACCGGCAGCAATTCCACGGCCGTCACCCCCAGGGATTTTATATAGGGGATCTTCTCGGTCAGTCCTTTGTAGGTGCCAGGGCTTGTGACTTGCGAAGATTCAAGGACCGTATATCCCCGCACATGGAGTTCATAGATGATGCTGTCTTTTATGGGCAGATTGAGTGGTCTGTCACCTTCCCAGTCAAAATCATCAGCCAGCACATAACAGCAACGCCCCTCAGCCTCCTCTCCCCACACCTCTCCCCCTTCCAATGCCCGCGCGTAGGGGTCGAGGAGAATACTATCTCCCTTAAACCAATGGCCTGTTCCTTTTGGGTCATAAGGGCCTTGGGCACGGTAGGCATAGCGCAGGGATGTATCCATGTCCACAACAAGGACGTGCCAAATATCACCGGTCCTGTTGATCTTGGGATCAAGGGATATTTCAGCAGCCGGTGTTGGATCGGCCTTCTCAAAAAGAAGAAGGGAAAGCGATGTGGCATGTCGAGAAAAGACGGAAAAGTTCACGCCTTCCGGTGTAATGGTAGCGCCCAGAGGAAGAGGCTTTCCATGTTTGCAGTTCAGTGTTTTTGATATCATCGGACTGCTTGCCTCTATTGGCATTTGACTTTTTGGGGTTGGGTCATATCGTGTCCTGTTTCTTCACCCTATCGGCTAAAGGCCCTCTTTACGGCAGTGAAGGCGTCTAGGACCAGACTCAAAAGGGCAGGTACGAGAAAGACCGTGAAGATGGTAGAAACCAGGAGCCCGCCCACAACCACGCTTCCGAGGCCTCGATAGAACTCCGAGCCTGCCCCGGGGGTGAGGACCAGGGGCATCATCCCGAATACGCTGGTCACTGAACTCATGTAGATAGGGCGGATACGGGACCGGACCGATTCCCTAATCGCCTCCCGGGGAGCCATGTTGCTGTCACGCATGTTGTTCAGGGCCTGGTGGACGATAAGGATGGCGTTGTTGACAACGATTCCCACGAGGATTACGAACCCCAACATGGTGACGATGT
>Ga0272444_10001515_pt1 | contig 22308 bp, 18 predicted proteins | sample SSMForm13_FD_201033 | JGI IMG/M metagenome (GOLD analysis project Ga0272444, IMG submission 201033) | Marine sediment archaeal communities from Little Sippewissett salt marsh, Falmouth, MA, United States - SSM-Form-13 | ecosystem: Environmental > Aquatic > Marine > Wetlands > Sediment ...
AACCGCGCCCTGGAAATGGACCCCGGCAGCCTCGTGCTGAAACGGGAGCTGACGGGTCTCTATCTGCGCAAAAAGGATTACGGCAACGCCCTCGGGGTGGTGGAGGCGATCCTCGCCCAGCAGCCGGAGGAAGTCGAATTTCTCGTCATTCTGGGAAAAATCCGGGAGCAACTGGAAGAGGTCCAGCCGGCCATTGAGGCCTATGAACAGGTGTTGGTGCGCGATCCCGGGCGGCAGGATATCTATCTCGCCCTGGGGGGCCTCTACATGGGGCAGAACGATCTCAAAAACGCCGAGCGGGTCTACTCCCAGCTCATCCGGGAGGTCCCCGAAGCCTATGCCGGCCATTTCTTCCTGGGGCAAATATACGCCCGTCAGGGCCTTGTCGCGCAGGCCGAAAAAGCGTTTCGCAAGACCCTCGAGATGGAACCGGACCTGGAGGAGCCGCGCTTTGAACTGATCGAAATCTACCGCGGCCAGGGGCGCCGGGACAAGGTGCTGAAAACCTATCGCGAGATCCTGGCGCGCAACCCCGGCAACGTGCGCGCATCCCTGGAGCTGGCCGAATTTTACCGGGAAAGCGGCCAGCCCGCCGCCGCCGACAGCCTCCTGGCCGAACTGGGCAAGCGCAGCCTGGAGGATAACGAGGTCATCCGCCAGCTGGTAACGCACTACTTTGACAGCGAAAATTACCAGAGCGCCGCCACCGTGGTGGAAGCCATGCTCCCCGCGGCCCCCCAGAGCCCCGATTTGCATTACCTCGCCGGTGTGGCGCGCGACGGTTTGGGCGATAAGGAGGCCGCCCGGGAGCATTTTCTGAAGGTCCCACCCGACTCCCGCTTCTACCAGAACGCGGCGGTGCACGTGGCCTTCTACTACCAGGAGGCCGACCAGCTGGACCGGGCGATCGCCCACCTCCAGGAGGCGATCGTCAACGCCCCGGAAAATGCCGATTTCCGGCTCTACCTCGGGTCGTTTTACGAGGATCTGGGGGAGTATGCCAAGGCCGAGAGCGTGCTGAAAGAGGGGCTCACGCTGGCCCCGCGCGACGCCCGCCTCCATTTCCGCCTGGGGGTGGTTTACGACAAGTGGAACCGCAAGGAGGACTCGATTGCCAGCATGCGCACCGTGCTGGCGCTGGAACCGGAGAATGCCGGCGCGCTCAACTATTTGGGTTACACTTTTGCCGATCTCGGCCGAAACCTGGACGAGGCCGAACGCCTCGTCCAGGCGGCCATGAAACACAAGCCCGACGACGGCTACATCACCGACAGTCTGGGGTGGGTCTACTACAAGCAGGGGCAATACGACAAGGCGGTGCTCTACCTCCTGGAAGCCGTGCGCCTGGTGCCCGATGACCCCGTCATCCTGGAGCACCTCGGGGATGCCTACCGCAAACTCGATGACCGTCCGAATGCCTTGAAATACTACCGGCGCGCCCTGGAAAAAAAGGATAAGGATTCGGACACCGCCGATCTGGAGCAGAAGATCCGCAGTCTCGGCGGGGACCCCGCTCCCTGAGCCGGCTGAATCGGCCTCCGCAAGGGTATCGCATGTCCGGAACTTTATTTCTGTTGGTCTCGCCGGTTTCCAGGGGCCTGTGGGCGGCCGTCTGGCTGGCGGTTTGCCTGGCGGCTTGCAGCACGTGGACCGGGCAGCGCCCGCCCAAACCCCTGACGGCCGCCGAGCAGGCCGCGGCCGCAGCCGCGCGCGAGGCCCTGGATCAACTCGATGCCCGCAACCCCGGGCTTTTGGCGGTCAAGGGACTGGGCAGCTTCACCCTCTGGCGGCAGAACACCGTCCAGCGCGCACGGGTCGCGTGGGTCGGTCAGCGGCCGGACAAGCTCAGGCTGCTGCTGCGGGACATCTCCGGGGTTCCCATCGCCACGCTGGCCAACGACGGCACCTGGTTTTACCTCGACGCCCACAGCGAGGGCCGGTTTTACCGCAAATCCGCCAGCGACGCCACCCTCCGGCGGCTCCTGCTGGTGGCCATCGATGCCGAGGAGATCGTCAGTCTGCTGACCGGCCGCATTCCCGTGCGGCCTTTCCACACCGCCCGACTGCACCCCGACCCGGTTGGCGGCCGTGACGTGCTGTGGCTGTGGGACGGCAGCGGAAGCCTGGTTGAAAAAATCCACCTGGATCCCGACGGGCAGGGGCGGGTGCGACGGATCGAGATGTTTGACAACGGAAATCGGCTCCTGTATGGGGTGGATTTTTCGGGACGCCTGGGTGCGTCGGACTGCCCTTTACCGGCCGAGCTGACGGTTTCAAGCGCCGCCCAGCCGGTATTCCGGCTGCAGATCGAGCGCTGCTGGGCCAACCCAGCGCTGAGAGCCGAAATTTTCCGCCTGAGACCGGGGGCGGCGGGGCGGTGACAGAGCCCGGATCCGGCACCTTACGGGGCTGTGCCCAAAAGGCCTGCAGAGCCCCCATGAAACGGTTTTGCGGTCATGCCACGCGATGCATCCTCTGCGCCGCCGCTGCGCTTCCAGGCCGATCGTCCCCTGGGCAAGTTGGCCAAGTGGCTGCGCCTGCTGGGATTCGACACCGTCTGGCCGGGGGATCCGCCACCGGCCGCAAGCGATGAGACGCCTGTCCGTATTCTGCTAACCCGCTCCCGCAGGGGCCGGCCGCCGCCCGGTGTGCGGGTGCTCTTTGTGGCGGCCAACGACCCTTGCCGGCAGCTGCAGCAGCTGGTGGCCGACCTGGGCATCCGGTGGTCCGACACCCGGCCATTTTCGCGCTGCATCCGCTGCAACCTGCCGATTGTGGCCATCGGGCGTGAAGCGGTGCGGGACAAGGTGCCGGACTACGTCTGGGCCACCCACGAAAATTTCAACACCTGCAGCGGTTGCGGGCGAATTTACTGGCCGGGCTCCCATACCCGGCGAAGCCTCGAGCGGGTGAGAAAGCTTTTTGATCCCGTCGCCGAAGGCTTTTTTGAAAGGAGATCTTCCCATGGCGAATGACGAAACCGCAGCTTCCGGGTGCTCAACGGGAAGCTGCGCTTCAGGCGGCGGCCAGAGCATGGCCGCTAAGATTCAGGAACAGATCATCGAAAGCTCGCTGGCCAAGATCAAGCACAAGCTGCTGGTCATGAGCGGAAAGGGCGGGGTCGGCAAGAGCAGCATCGCCGCCAACATGGCCGTGGCGCTTTCCCGCAAAGGCCTTCGGGTGGGATTGATGGACGTTGACCTGCACGGCCCCAGCATTGCCGGCATCATGGGGCTCAAGGGCCTGTTGGAAGTGGGGGAGGACCATTTTGCCATTCCCAAGGCCTTCAGCGACAACCTCAAGGTGGTCTCGATGCAGTCGCTGCTGCAAAACGGCGACGACCCCGTCATTTGGCGCGGACCGGCCAAGACCGGGGTGATCCGGCAGTTTATCGGCGATGTGCGCTGGGGGGAGCTGGACTTTCTGGTGATCGACTCACCGCCGGGCACCGGCGATGAGCCCCTCAGCGTGGCCCAGACGGTGCCCGGCGCCAAGGCCCTGATCGTCACCACCCCCCAGGACGTAGCGCTTTCGGACGTCCGCAAATCGATCAACTTCTGCAAAGCGGTCAACCTCGAGGTGTTGGGCCTGGTGGAAAACATGGGGCCCTTTGCCTGCCCCTGCTGCGGCAAAACCATCGAGGTCTTCAAAAGCGGCGGCGGCCGGCGCACGGCGTCCGAAATGGGCGTCTTGTTCCTGGGCACGCTGCCCTTTGAGCCCGGGGTGGTCAAGGCCAGCGATGAAGGCAAACCCCTGCTGGGCGAAGCCGCCGAAACCCCCTTTACCCGGGAGTTGCACGCGGTTGTGGAAAAAATCGTCGAATTGCTCCACTAAATCCCGCGATTGCGGGCAGAGACGGGCCTTGCCGGCCGCGTCCGCCCGCAATCGACCGCAGTGCGGGCGCCTGGGCCCGCGGCCGGTGAGCCCATGGGTGCAGCCAACAGCAACGGCCGCCAGGTGATCGCCCTGGAGGGGCGCCTCAAAGGATGCCGCAACGTGCTGACCCTCGGGGTGCAGCCCGATTTTTCGAGCTACCCGCCCGAGGCGGCGGAGACCATCCGCCGGGCCGAGAAAATCTACTACCCCTCGAGCTTCTACGCGGATCTTTTCCATGCGGCCGGCAAGGCCACCTTTCCCAGTTGCCACACCTACCGGTTCGCCCAGGACAAGATTCGCCAGAGCGCCCTTTTCAATCTGCTGCGCCTACCGCACCCGCGCACCCGGGTTTTTTTCGGCCGCCAGGGGCGGGTCAAAATCCCGTCCCTCTTCAGCTACCCCTTCATCGCCAAGATCCCCCGGGGATCGGCGATGGGAAGAGGGGTTTTTTTGATTCGCAGTCCCGATGAGCTGGCGGCCTACTGCCGGGAAACCCGAATCGCCTATATCCAAGAGTACCTGCCGTGCGACCGCGATATCCGGGTGGTGATCATCGGCGATGAGATTGTGCACGCCTACTGGCGCATCGCCGCGCCGGGGGAATTTCGCTCCAACGTGGCCACCGGTGCCGCCATCAGCCTGGCCCCGGTGCCGGCCGAGGCCCGCGAGCTGGCGCTTACCACCGCCCGGCGCTGCGGTTGGAACGATGTCGGGATCGACATCTGCGTCTGCCGCGGACGCTTCTTTGTGCTGGAGGCCAACATGAAATACGGCCGGGAGGGGTTCCGGCAGGCGGGCATCGACTACCTGCAGCTGATGGAGAGACTGATCGAGGATGGAAAAATTTGACCCGCCGTTTCCCGCGTGCAGCTTGAAGCGCATCCGGGAGGAAATGGACCGCCAGGAAAGCGAAACGCTGTCGCCGCAGGCCGCACTCAGCCGGGACGGCCTGCGGCGCCGGCATGAAGAACGGCTGCAAGACGACTACCGGCAGAATTTCTCGCTGGACGTGGACCGCATCCTGCACTCCCTGGCCTACACGCGCTACATCGACAAGACCCAGGTGTTCTATCTGATCCGCAACGATCACATCACCCACCGGGTGCTGCACGTGCAGCTGGTCTCCAAGATTTCACGCACCATCGGCCGATTTTTGGGCCTCAACCAGGACCTGATCGAGGCCATCGCCCTGGGCCACGATATCGGCCACGCCCCCTTCGGCCATGACGGCGAGCGGGTGCTTTCGGCCATCTGCCGCAGCCACGGCATCGGCGACTTCCACCACAACGTTCAGAGCATTCAGTTCCTGGATTGCGTGGAGCGCAAGGGGCGGGGGTGGAACCTCTGCCTGCAGACCCTGGACGGGATCCTCTGCCACGACGGCGAGGTCCACGACCGCCAACTCCGGCCGGAAGCCTCCAAGACCTTCGCGCGCCTGGCCGAGGATCTGCGCCGCAAGACCCACGAGGCGGATACCGAACTGACCCCCATGACCCTGGAGGGTTGCGTGGTGCGCATGGCCGACACCATTAGCTACATTGGCCGCGACATCGAGGACGCCATCCGCCTGAAAATGATCCGCCGCAGCGATCTGCCCGCCGAAAGCACCACCCTGCTCGGCAAAACCAACGGCACGATCGTCTACAATCTGGTCACCGACGTCATTCGCAGCAGCTACGGCCGGAAGCGGATCCTCTTCAGCGCCGCGGTTTCCGAGGCGCTCAAGCGCCTGAAGGACTTCAATCTGGAGCACATCTACCTCAACCCCGAGATCAAGCGCCACCTGGAAACCATCCGGGTCCTTTTCCGCCGGATTTTCGATCGCTTTCTGGAGGACCTTCAGCGCGAAAACGATCAATCGGTCATATTCACCGGCTTTTTAAAGGACATGTCCGCCGAATACCTTTCCCAACACCGGCCTGAGGAAATCGTGCGCGACTTTGTCGCCGGCATGACCGATCAGTATTTCCTGCAACAGTGCCCCCCAGAGCTGCGCCCCGAAATCCGGGTGCTCTGATGCATCAGGCCCGGACCTACCGTCAGGGGTTGCAGCGCCGCCTGCCGGCCTTCCGGGTGGTGGTCGAGCAAACCGATCTCTGGATCCAGGCCGACCAACCGCTGATGGCCGTGGCGCGGGAGTCCGTGCTGCACCACCGCCATCAGCTGGAGGGCTTTATCCGGCGGTTTCCCGGCTTCGCCAGCAGCATGGAGCCCTGGCCGTTGGAGGGTCCGGCCCCGCCGATCGTGAGGCGCATGTGCGCAGCCGCCAGCCGGGCCCGGGTGGGGCCCATGGCCGCCGTCGCCGGGGCCGTGGCCGCGGCCGTGGGCGAAGACCTGCTGGGGCAGTGCAATGAGGTGGTGGTTGAAAACGGCGGAGATGTCTTCATCAAAAACCGGGAGCGGATTTCCATCGCGATCTACGCCGGCGGCTCGCCGCTCAGCATGCGGGTCGGGCTGCAGTTCGCGGCCGTCGCCGATCCTTTCGGGGTTTGCACGTCATCGGGGACCGTGGGACATTCCCGCAGCCTGGGGGCGGCGGATGCGGTCTGCGTGGTGGCCTCCTGCTGCGCCCTGGCCGATGCCGCCGCCACGGCCATTGGCAACCACGTCCGGAGGGCCGGTGATATCCCGGCGGGGATCGCCTTGGGCATGGCGATGGGGGGGCTTGACGGCATCGTGATCATCGTCGGCGAACGGATGGGCGTCTGGGGAAAGCTTCAGGTGGTGCCGCTTCCCGGAAAAAAGGGGTTGAGTTTCAAGGGCAAAAAAAGTAGATAGGAACGATTCGAAATTCTTTGAGATTCTTAGGGTCGCGGCAAGAAATAATGCCACAATATGGCGAAGGATTTTGGTTTGTCATCAAGGCACTTCCATCGGCGCATATCGAGATATGCGCCGGCGGATGTAACGCCGAGGACGGGCCAAAAGACCCGTAAGATGTGGAATTGTTTTTTGCCGAGGCCCTTAACTTGCACCCTGGTTTAAAACCTTTTTCGAGATGGAGTTTGCGATGAAAACCATGTGGGCTCCCTGGCGCATCACCTATATCCTGGGAGAAAAAGAGGAAGGCTGCGTTTTCTGCAAGGCCATGGGTCCCGATGATGCCCTGACCCTCTTCAAGGGGCCCCAAACCCTGGTGGTGATGAACAAGTTTCCCTATATCAACGGCCACCTGCTGGTGGCCCCGACCCGGCACATCGCGGCCCTCGACCAGCTCAGCGGCAGCGAGATGGCCGTCTTGCTGAAAACCGTGGAGCAGTCCATCGCCGTTCTCAAGCGCGTGATGCACCCCGACGGTTTCAATGTCGGTCTCAACCTAGGCAAGGTGGCCGGCGCCGGGGTGGAGGCGCACCTGCATTTTCACATCGTTCCCCGCTGGTACGGGGACGTCAACGCCCTGGCGGTTTTCGCCGATGTGCGGGTGATTCCCGAACACCTCCAGGCCACCTTTGAAAATTTGAAGCCACATTTTAAGGAAATAGATTTAACTATATGAAATCGGGAGATTAAAATGAAAAACTTCAAGGTGGTTTTGTCGGTGCTGATTATCGTCCTGATCGGGCTTGTGATATATCAGAACAAGGACTTTTTCCTTCAAAAACCGGACCTCAGCCTGAACCTCTTTTTCTTTCAGTACCAAACCGCCAAACTCAACAACGCCATCATCTTCGCCGGCTGTTTTCTGCTGGGCGTCCTGGTTTCCTATTTTTTCAGCCTTTCGGGACGCTTCCGGGCCAACAAGACCATCAAGAACCTCAGCACGACGGTCGATTTGCAAGTGCAGAAGATATCCGAGCTCACCCGGCAAAACGAAGCCCTCAAAGCCGGCAGCGGCGCCCAACCCGCCGAAACCGCTGACGCCGCCTCCCGGGGCTGACCCCTTGCGCTGCTAACGTTTGCGCGCAGGACTCGCGGGCGGCCCGGCCTTGGCCTGCCCGCCCGCACCAACCGTTGATCGGGCCTGATCCGAAAAATGACCACTCCAGGGGCGGGCTTTTCGGATGATGCCCGTTGTCTTTTTTGACAGTCCCCCCGTTGCCGGGCGGATGCCGGTCCCAGTTGAGCCAGACCCAATGAATGCTCCCAAAGCCACCCCCATGATCCAGCAGTACCTCGCCATCAAGGAGCAGTATCCGGACGCCATCCTGTTCTACCGCATGGGGGATTTCTACGAAATGTTCTTCGAGGACGCCAAAGTCGCCGCCGGTGCCCTGGAGATCACGCTGACCTCGCGCAACAAGAACGAAAGCGTTCCTGTGCCCATGTGCGGCGTTCCCTACCGGGCGGCCCGGGGATACATCGAGCGCCTGATCGCCCAGGGGTTCAAGGTGGCCATCTGCGACCAGCTCGAGGATCCGGCCGCGGCCAAAGGACTGGTCAAAAGGGACGTGGTGCGGGTGGTCACCCCTGGGATGATCGTCGACAACAGCTTTCTCGACGCCAAATCCAACAATTTCACCCTGGCTATCGCCCGCCTCCAGACGGCCATCGGCGTGGCCTACCTGGACATCTCCACCGGCACTTTCCGACTGTTTGAGGCGGCTGAGGCCGCAACCATCCGCGAGGAAATTCTGCGGGTGGCCCCAAGCGAAATCCTGCTCTCCGAAGAGCTCCGCGGCGACACTCAGATTTCGGAGGTGCTCGCGGCCCTGCCCCAGGCGGCGGTCTCATTTCTGGAGGCCAGCGCTTTCGACCACCGCAGCGGCCGTGCACGGCTCTTGGCGCAGTTCAACACCCTCTCCCTGGAAGGTTTCGGCTGCGAAGACCAAAAGGCCGGCGTCTGCGCCGCCGGCGCTGTTCTCTACTATGTGCGCGAAACCCAGAAGCAGGACGTGGCGCACCTGGCCCGGATGCAAACCTATGGCCTGGACAGCCAACTCCTGATCGATGAGATCAGCTGCCGCAACCTGGAGCTGCTGCGCAACATCCGCAGCGGCGGGCGCGGCGGAACCCTGCTCAGCGTCATCGACAAGACGGTCACGGCCATGGGGGGCAGAGCGCTCAAGCAGTGGCTGCGCTGCCCGCTGACGGATGCCGCCGCCATCGGCGCCCGGCTGGACGCCGTGGCGGAGGCTAAAGACGCGCTCTCGCTGCGGGGCCATTTGCGGGAGCAGCTCCAATCGGTCTTTGACCTGGAGCGCCTGGGTAGCAAGATCGCCATGGGGCAAGCCAACGCGCGGGACCTGGTGGCGCTTAAAACCTCCCTGGAAGCGCTGCCGGCCATTGGCGCCGGCCTCGCCCAGCTGCAGAGCACCCTCTTGCAAGGGCTTGGGGATACCCAAAGCCTGACGGCGCTGGCGGAGAAGATCGCGCGGGCGGTCCGCGAAGATGCGCCGCCGACCATCACCGAGGGCGGGATCATCAAAGCCGGGTACAATCCCGAGCTGGACGAGCTGATCCAGATCAGCCGCGACGGCAAAGGCTGGCTGGCCCGCCTGGAAAGCACGGAGCGCGAGGCGACCGGGATCGCCTCCCTCAAAGTCCGCTTCAACAAGGTTTTCGGCTACTACATCGAGGTTTCCAAAACCCACGCGGCAAAGGTGCCCGCCCATTATGTGCGCAAGCAGACCCTGGTCAACGCCGAACGCTACATCACCGAAGCGCTCAAAGAGTTCGAGGCCAAGGTGCTGGGCGCCGAGGAGCGGCGGGCGGCCCTGGAATACCGGCTTTTCAATGACCTGCGGGCCGAGGTGATGGGCCAGCGCGATGCCCTGCTGGCGGCCGCCGAGCATCTGGCACGCCTGGACTGCCTCCTGGCGCTGGCCGAGGTGGCCGATCACAACGGGTACGTGCGGCCCGAAATCAACGCCGAGGGGGTCATCGAGATCACCGACGGACGGCACCCGGTGGTCGAAAAGATGATTGCCGCGGAACGGTTTGTACCCAATTCCATCCGGCTGGACGATGAGCAAAACCAGGTCCTGGTGATCACGGGCCCCAACATGGCCGGCAAATCCACGGTCCTGCGGCAGGTGGCGTTGACGGTGATCCTCGCTCAGATGGGCGCTTTCGTTCCCGCGCGACGGGCCTCGCTGGCGCTGACCGACCGGATCTTCACCCGCGTGGGCGCCCTGGACAACCTCTCCCAGGGGCAGAGCACCTTCATGGTGGAGATGCAGGAGACCGCCAACATTCTCAACAACGCCACCCCCCGCAGCCTGGTCATCATGGATGAAATCGGCCGCGGCACCAGCACCTTCGACGGTCTCAGCATCGCCTGGGCGGTCGCCGAGTACCTCCACGACGCCCACGGCCGGGGCGTCAAAACCCTTTTTGCCACCCATTACCATGAATTGACCGACCTGGCCCAAAGCAAAATCCGGGTGAAAAATTTCAATATCGCCGTCAAGGAGTGGAACGACGAGATCATCTTCCTGCGCAAACTGGTGGCGGGCGGCACCAACCGCAGCTACGGCATTCAGGTCGCCCGCCTGGCCGGGATTCCCGAGCCGGTGATCCGGCGGGCCAAAAAAATACTCTTTAAGATTGAAAACAACGAGGACAGCCTTTATGGTCGGGCCATGGCCGAACCCTCGGGCACCGCGAAGCCGGCGGGCCCGGTGCAGTTGAGCCTTTTCCGGAAGCCCGAACAGGCCATCGTGCAGCGCTTGCAGACCCTGGACATCGCGCGCATGACCCCACTTGAGGCGCTTAACTGCCTCAGCGAACTCAAGGAGAGGGCCGCAGGGGCACTGGACTGAACCTATGACCGCAATCATCCCCGCACATCGCGACCCGGCCGCACCCCCCCGCTGCAGCGAGGCCGGACCGGGCCGCTGGGGCCGCCGCCGCCCGAGCCCAGTGCTCACGGCGGTTCTGGGCGTGCTGGCGCTTTGGGGTATCCTGAGCCTGGTTGGGCCGAAGCCGCTGGCTGCGGCCGACGCCCGCCAGACCTATCTTCAGGCCGAAAAGGCCTACCGGCAGCTGCGGCATGCCCCGGAGAAGCAGAAGTATCGGCGCCCCTGGATGCGGTGTATCGAAAAATTCGAAGCCGTCCACCGGAGCGAGCCCGAGGGGCCTTGGGCTGCGGCCGGTCTTTTCATGTCCGCCACCCTCTACCAGGAGCTCTACAAGCATTCCTTCCGGAAAGCCGACCTCCAAGAAGCCGCCGACATTTTCCACCGGATCCTCAAGCGCTACCCGAAAAGCCGCTACGCCCGAAAGGCCCGGGCGCAGCTTAAAACCCTGGAAAAACCGAAGACCGCCGCAGCGCCGGTTAAAGCTTCGGCCAAGGCCGAGGTGCGGGGGGATGCCATCGGGGACGTGATTCAGCAGGCCGCGGCCGGCGCTGCGTCGCCGGCCGTCTCCCCGAGCGCCGCCATTGGTCAGGCCCGGGTTGAGAACCTGCGCTACTGGAGCAACAACCGCTACACCCGGGTGGTGATCGACGTCAGCCGCGAAACGCCCTTTCGTCATCACCTCCTGAAAAAAGACCCGGCGCTCAACAAACCCCAACGGCTTTATGTCGATCTTAAGGGCAGCCGGTTGGCCGGCGGGGTGCAAAAGATGGTTGCCATCAACGACAACCTTCTCAAGAACGTCAGGGCGGGACAGTTCACCCCCGAGGCGGTGCGGGTCGTGGTGGATATCAAGTCCTTCGACCGCTACAAGATCTTTTCCCTGCGAAACCCCTACCGCATCGTGATCGATGTCTGGGGGGACGCCAGCGGCGGCCCATCGCCAGTTCAGTTGGCCGCACCCGGGGGCAAGGCCCCGATCCCCGTCGGCGCCCTGGCCAAGCAGCTGGCGCTGGGGGTTCGCCGGATCATCGTCGACCCCGGCCACGGCGGCAAGGACTTCGGGGCGCCGGGCTATCTGAAGGGGGTCTACGAAAAAGACATCGTTCTGGCGATCGGCAAAAAACTGGCCAAAAAATTGCGCCAGGAGCTGAACTGCGAGGTGATCATGACCCGCTCGACGGACAAGTACCTGACCTTGGAGGAGCGAACGGCCATCGCCAACACGAAAAACGTGGATCTCTTCATCTCGATTCACACCAACGCCCATCGCGACCGCAATGCCTACGGGGTGGAAACCTATTTCCTCAACCTCGCCACCGACGAGGAATCCATTCTGGTGGCCGCCCGCGAGAACGCCACATCCACCAAGAACATCAGCGACCTGCAGACCATTTTGAATGACCTCATGCAGAATGCCAAGATCAACGAATCCAGCCGTCTGGCCGCCCACGTGCAAAACGATCTGACGGGCTTTCTCGCCAAGCGCTACCGGCAGGTCAAGAGCAAGGGGGTCAAGCAGGCGCCCTTCTATGTCCTGCTGGGGGCCCAGATGCCGGCGATCCTGGTGGAGACCTCCTTTATCAGCAACCCCCGGGAGTGCAAGCGGCTGATCACCCCGGCCTACCAGGAGGACCTCTGCGACGGCATCCTCCAGGGCATCCGGCGCTATATGCGCGAAACCACCCCCACGGCCTTCCGGGAGCGCACCCGGCAAACGGGTAGCCCCGGCTGATCAGGACTTTCTTTTCGACCGTCCGCTCCAAAAAAGGCCCAAACCGCCATGCCCAATTTCCTTGCCAGAATACGAGAGCTCTTCCTCAAGTCCTCCAATGACTACATGATCATTGGCCAGGTTTTGAAGGCCAAAAACCTCGTCACCGACGAGCAGCTCGAGAAAGCCGTCCAGGTGCAGCGGGATACCCTGGCCGACCAGGGCCGGGCGGTCTCGCTGGGAATCATCCTGACGGAGTTGGGGTTTGTCAGCGAGGCCGAGATCGTCCGGGCCATCAACGATCACTACCGCCTGGAGGTGACCTCGCTGGCCGACGACATCAAGGAACTCGTCGGCAAAAAACGGGGCACTTTCGTCGAGCGCCTGCCGGCGCCGCGAATTCCCATCTGGCTTCAGTTCTCGGCGGTCATCATCGCCATCACGGTCTTGACCACCTTTGTGCTGAATTTCTTCATTCTCAGCCGTCAGAAGGAACAGCTCTACGATCAGTCCAAGAAAATCGGCATGGTCAGCCTCAACTACTTTGCCGCCAACGCGCGCATCCCGCTTCTGGAAGACAACATCCCGCAGCTCAACACCCTGATCAAGAACGCCACCGCCGTGGAGGGCCTGGTCTATGCCATCATTGTGGATCAGGACCAGAAAATCAAAGCCCACACCGACCACGATCAGATCGGGAAAGTCTACCAGCAGCCCGAGCCCCTGAGCCCCGAAACCCGTGAAAAGGAGATGACCTATTTCACCACGCGGCTGCCGAACGGCGGCCAGGTCCTGAATCTGGCCCACCCGGTGAGTTTCCAGGACAAACTGCTTGGGGAGGTGCATGTCGGGGTGTCCATCGACTTCATCAATGAGCTGATCCGGCAGAACAAAAAAGCGATCATCTCACTGACCCTGACCATCATCCTGGTGGGCATCCTGGTTGCCCTGCTGATGGGGCTGCGCTTCTCGCACCCCATCGAGCGGCTGGTTTACGCCACCCAGGAGATCGGCCGCGGCAACTACCACCACAAGGTTCACCTGGGCCGCAACGACGAGTTGGGCAACCTGGCCACCGCCTTCAACCAGATGGGAAATGAGCTCCTGCGCAAATCACGCATGCAGGAGTCCTTCGGCAAATACGTCGGCGCCGAGGTGCTGGACATGATCCTGGCCAACCCGGAAGGAAACTGGCTCAGGGGGCACCGCAATCAGGCGACGACGCTGTTTGCCGACATTCGCGGGTTTACCGCCTTCTCCGACGCCCGTGAACCGGAGGCGGTGGTGGAGGCGCTGAACGAGTATTTTGAAATTGCCACCCGGATCATTATCCGTTATGGTGGCTACATTGACAAATTCATCGGCGATGCGGTGCTCGCGGTGTTCGGTGTCCCCGTCTACCGCCGCAACCATCTCGAGCGCGGTCTGGCTGCCGCCCTGGAGCTGCAATCCGAGCTGCGCAAGGCCACCGGCGGCGGCAATCCGCTTTTGACCGCGGTGGGGATCAGCATCGATACCGGTGAAGTCGTGGCCGGCAACATCGGCACCCAGGAAAAAATGGAATACACGGTCATCGGGGACAGCGTTAACACCGCTTCGCGCCTAAACGGCCTGGCCGGGCCGGGGGAGGTCATCATCAGCCAGACGGTTTTTCAAAAGATGGGCCCCCTGGTGGATGCCGAGCCTTTCGGCCCCTGCCGGATCAAGGGGGTTGCCGACGCGGTGGTCTGCTACCGGCTGAAAGGCCTCACCAAAGCGCCCGTTTCCCATGCGACAGGGATCAAAAGGCCTGCTTAACCTTCTTCGGATACTGGTGCTGGCGGCGCTTCTTTGCGCCGGGAGCGCCTCGGCAACCCCGCCCGCGCAGGTGGACGGCGCGCGTGAGGACTTTCTCATCATCCGCACAACGCCCCAGGACAGCTTTGCCTCGCTGGCGGCCCGCTATTACGGGGACCCCCGGCAGGGGTGGTGGATTTCGCAGTTCAACCGTCTGGAGCGCATCGCGCCGGATCAGACGCTTGTCATCCCACTGCAGCCTATGGGCCGCGGCGGACTTCAACAGAACGGCTACCAGGTGGTGCCCGTTCTGGCTTACGAATGGCCCGCCTCCCGCCCCAAAAACAGCCGGCCGGTCAGCGCCGCGGCCTTTGAAGAGCAGATGCGGTTTCTCCAGCGGATGGGGTATTCCCCCGTGACCCTCGACCAGCTGACGGCGTTCATGGATTTCAAAGCGCCCCTGCCGCAACGGGCGGTGGTCATCACCCTGGACGGGGCCGGGCAGGAGATCTTCGAGGTCGTCGCCCCCATTCTGCGCCGCTATCACTTTCCCGCAGGCCTTTTTGTGAGCAGCGATTCGGTGGGCCGCCAAAACGCCCTGAGCTGGGAGCAGATCAGGGCGCTGGGACTGCAGGATATCGCGGTGCACTCCTTCGGCAAAACCGGCCGCGATCTCACCCAGCCGCTGCCCGGGGAGTCCTTTGCCGACTACCTCAAGGCGTTGGAGATGGAGCTCTCGGGTTCCCAAAGGGCCATCGAGAAAAACAGCGGTCAAAAAGCCCGTTTGCTGGCCTATCCGCACGGCAAGACCAACGACGTGGTGATCGCGTTTCTCAAAAAATACGGCTACCGGGCCGGATTCACCCGCAAAAGCGGCAGCAACCCGTTTTTCGTCGGCAGCTTCCGGGTTCAGCGCGCCCTCATCACCGGCAGCACCACCCTGGATGCGTTCAAACAGCACCTCAGGGTATTTGCCGAAAGCAAGCTGGAATGAGCCCGCGCCCTGCCTGCCTGATGCTATGCCTTTTGGTGGCCCTGACGGGCTGCGCCGATCTGTCGCCGTTTTTTCGCAAAGCACCCGTTGGCGGTGGCCCCACGCCGCCCCCCGCCGAGGTGTCAGCGCCGATCCCGTTTGATGCCCGCGCCCTGGATTACGAAAAAAACGGCGATCTCCAAATGGCGCTGTTTTTTTGGAAGGTGGTTTCGCGGCTCAACCCGGAGGACAAGGAGGTCGCCGGCCGCATCGAAAGCCTCCGAATCGCCATCCAGCGTGAATCCCAGCAGCACTACGAAAAGGGAGTTTCCCTTTTTCATCAGGGTCTGCGGCGGGAGGCCCAAATCGAATTCCTCACCGCCCTGCGTCAAAACCCCGACCACCGGGAAGCCCTCGCTTTTCTCAAAGAGCGCATCCACGGCGAGCGGTTCCTTTCCCACGAGGTGGCCGACGGGGAGACCTTTGCAACCATCGGCGAAAAACTCTACGGAGATTCGCAGATGGGGCTCCTGATCGCCTCCCTGCTGGGGGTCGCCCCCACCGCCCGGCCAACCCCCGGCACTACCCTGCTGCTGCCGAGAGCCGTCGAAAAGCCCAAAGCGCCGGTTCTCGACATCGATCAGGAACTGGCCGCCGCCCGGCGGCTGCTGGCGGAGGAGAAATTTGCGGCGGCCGCGGCCCTGATGGACAAGGTCCTCCAGCAGGAGCCGGCCAACAGCGACGCCCGCAGCCTGGCCGACCAGGCCCACTTCGAAAACGGCAAACGCCTGCACCTCGCGCAGCGTTACCGCGAGGCCCTCGCGGCCTTCAAACAGGTGAGCCCCGGCTATCGGGACACCGACGCCTTTCTGGCCGTCATCCGGCAGCAGCTCGAAAATGAGGCCGAAACCCACTACCGCAGGGGGGTCAAATTTTTTGTCGACGAGGACCTGGCCCAGGCGATCGCCGAGTGGCAGCAAACCCTGGAGTTAAACCCCGACCACCAGAAGGCCGCCCAAGATATCGAAAACGCACGTGAACTGCTCAAAAAACTCAAAAAAGTGGAGCAGCAGCCGGCGGCTGCGGACCGTTAGCCAAACCCCAGGGCCGGCCGGGTCGAAAATTCCTTTTGAACGCGCCATTCGGCATCCGCCGCCTGCCTGATTCCCACCAGTGCCCGCGCGGCCCGTGCCCCGGCAAACCCAGCCTGATGCCCCCTTGCGCCCCGCAATCATCGCCCCCCGCCGTCGCCCCCGTGCTGGCGCTGCTTTTGGGCGTCGTGGCGGTTTCCACCGGCGCCATTTTTGCCCGCCTGGCCGATGCCCCGGCTTTGGTGACTGCCGCCTACCGGGTGGGCCTGGCGACCCTGGTGCTGGCGCCCCTGGCCTGCTGGCGGGGGAGCTCTGAGCTGCGCGCCCTGTCGGCCCGCCACTGGCGGTTGGCGGTCCTGTCGGGGTTTTTCCTGGCGCTGCACTTCGCCACCTGGATCTCCTCGCTGGACTACACCTCCGTGGCCAACAGCGTGGTGCTGGTCAACACCAACCCCCTTTGGGTGGGGCTGCTGACGCCCCTGATCGCCCGTGAGCCGATCCGTCGGGCGGCGCTGATCGGCATCCTGCTCAGCGTGGTCGGCGGGGTGATCATCGGGATCGGGGATTTCGCCGGCGGCGGGCGCGCCCTCTGGGGCGATTTCCTGGCGCTTTGCGGGAGCCTTTGCGCAGCGGTCTATCTGCTGCTCGGCCGCCGCCTGCGGCAGCGGCTCTCACTGCTGACCTATGTGTTCATCTGCTACGGCAGCGCCGCTGTTTTCCTGTGGTTGACGGTGCTCGCCTTGGGGCTGCCGCTGCGCGGTTTCAGCAGCGGCACCTGGGGGGCCTTCTGGGCCATGGCGCTTTTCACCCAGTTGGTGGGCCACACCTGCTACAACTGGGCCCTGAAGTGGTTCAGCGCCGGCTTTATCGCCGTCAGCCTGCTGGGGGAGCCGATCGGCAGCGCGCTCCTGGCCTATCTGCTCTTCGAGGAAGCCTTGACCTGGCCCAAGGTGCTGGGCGCCGGTCTGATCCTGCTGGCGATTTTCTGGGCGGCGGCTGCAGAAAAGTAGGGTTTGACAATGAATGGTCGATGGACTAAACCGGGGGCACGCTTTAAGACACTTTAGAATGACCACCGCGGGAGGATCACATGGCTTACGAGAACATCATCTACGGCGTCGAGGAAGGCATCGCCACCATCACGTTCAATCGTCCCAAGGCGTTGAATGCGCTCAACGCGGAGCTTTTAAAGGAGCTTGCGGCCGCGCTGGATGCGATTGCAGCCGACGAGGATATCCGGGTGCTGGTGCTCACCGGCGCCGGTCAGAAGGCCTTCGTGGCCGGTGCCGACATTACGGAGCTGGCGACTTTCAACCCGCTGCAGGCCAAGCTCTTCGGCAGGCAGGGGCAGGGCACCATCGGCAAGCTGCAGGCCCTGGACATTCCGGTGATCGCCGCCGTAAACGGCTATGCCCTGGGCGGCGGCAGTGAATTGGCGCTGGCCTGCGATTTTATCTACGCTTCCGAAAACGCCATGTTCGGTCTTCCGGAGATTTCCCTGGGAATCATTCCGGGCTTCGGCGGCACCCAGCGCCTGCCGCGCCTGGTGGGCATCAACAAGGCCAAGGAAATGATCTTCACCGGCAAAATGGTGCCCGCCGCCGAGGCCGCCGAAATCGGGCTGGTCAACAAGGTGTGCGCACCCGAGGTTCTGATGGAGGAGGTTTTCAAGACCGCCAAAGCCATCGCCGCCAAGGGCAAGGTCGCCCTGCGGGCCGCCAAGCAGGCGATCAACAACGGCATCAACGCCGATCTGACCACCGGCTGTGGCATCGAGCTCGATGCTTTCGCCCTCTGCATGGCCAGCGAGGACGCCCGGGAGGGGACGGCGGCCTTCCTGGAAAAGCGCAAACCCGTTTTCAAAGGGCGCTTGAGCCGCTAGATCTTTTTACTTGACACGGGTTTTTATTTATTTTAGCTAACCCTGTACTCATTGCTGCCATCAACCAATCGGAATTTTCGATGAACCGGTATTTTCACTACTTTGGCTTTTTCGGCTTTTTTGGGGGCTTCCTCTTTAGGCGGTCTGCCCATGGCCCGGCAAGGTAGAGAGCTTCATAAATAGCGACCTTAAAAAACCATGGGTGGACGGCCAACCAGACACCCATGGTTTTTTTATAAAAGCTGCGGGTGACCTGAGCACCCCGCGGCTTTTTTCATTTGATCCTTACGGGATTTTTTTAAAGTATTTTTTGGAAGAGGAGGGAAAGCGGGATGATTTTCGATATCGAATATGAAACCATGCCCCGGGAGGCCCTGGAAGCGATTCAATTGCGGCGGCTTCAGGCGACCCTCGCACGCGTCTATGCGGCCGTTCCTTTCTACCGCAAACAGTTTGACCAGGCGGGCCTCAAACCCGGCGACATTCAATCGCTGAAGGATTTGCGCAAAATTCCCTTCACCACCAAACAGGATCTGCGCGAAAACTACCCCTTCGGCATGTTTGCCGTGCCCATGGACAACGTCGTCCGGATCCACGCCTCCTCCGGCACCACCGGCCAGCCCACGGTGGTGGGCTACACCGCCCGCGACGTCACCACCTGGGCCACCCTCATGGCCCGCTCGCTCTCCGCCGGGGGCGCCACCCGCGGCGACATTATCCACAACGCTTACGGCTACGGCCTGTTCACCGGCGGGTTGGGCGTCCACTACGGCGCCGAGAAGCTGGGAGCCTCGGTGATTCCGGTCTCCGGCGGCAACACCAAGCGGCAGATCGTCATCATGAAGGATTTCGGGCCCACGATCCTGACCGCCACCCCGTCCTATGCCCTGCATCTGGCCGAGGTCGCCGAAGAGATGGGGGTCTCGTTCCGGGATCTGCGCTTCAAGTACGGGATTTTCGGCGCCGAACCCTGGTCGGAGAAGATGCGCGCCGAAATCGAGCGTAAACTGGGCTTGGTGGCGGTGGACATCTACGGGTTGAGCGAGGTGATCGGGCCTGGGGTGGCCATCGAGTGCCATGAGGCCAAAAAAGGGCTCCACATTTTCGAGGACCATTTCATCCCCGAAATCATCGACCCCGCCACCGGCGAGGTCCTGCCCTACGGTGAACGCGGCGAGCTGGTCTTCACCTCCGTTACCAAGGAGGCCTTCCCGGTCATCCGCTACCGCACCCGGGACATCACCACCCTGCACGCCGAACCGTGCATTTGCGGCCGTACCCTGGTTCGCATGGAAAAGGTCAGTGGGCGCACCGACGACATGCTGATCATCCGCGGCGTCAACGTCTTCCCCTCCCAGATCGAAAGCGTCCTGATGGAAATGAAAGGCCTGTCGCCCCACTACCAGCTGGTGGTGGACCGCGAGGGCAATCTCGACACCCTGACGGTGCGGGTGGAGGTCGACGAGGGCGTCTTCTCCGACGAGGTCAAGCAGCTTCAGGATCTGGAGCGTCGCATCTCCAAAAACATCAAAGAATACCTCGGGGTTTCGGCCAAGGTCAAACTGGTGGAGCCCAAAGCCATCGCGCGCAGCGAAGGCAAGGCCGTCCGGGTGATCGACAACCGCAAGCTGTGATGGGACCCAAAACCGATGGTGCCCCCGGAAAGGAGGACGCATGTGGGTTAAACAGATCTCAGTCTTTTTGGAAAACACCTCCGGCCGGATCGCGGAGGTCACCGGGACCCTGGCCGAGGCCGGGGTCAACATCCGCGCCCTGGCCATGGCGGACACGGCTGATTTCGGCGTATTGCGCCTGATCGTCGACAACACCGCAAAGGCCGAAGCGGCCCTCAAGGCCAAAGGTTTTACTGTCGGCAAGACCGATGTGGTGGCGGCCGAGGTCGAAGACCGCCCCGGCGGGCTGCACCGGATTCTGCAGCTGCTGCACGAGGGGCAGATCAACGTGGAGTACATGTACGCTTTTGTTCAGCAAAGCGGCAGCAACGCCGTGATGATCTTCCGCTTCGACCAGATCGAGAAGGCGGTCGCGCTGCTGCGCCAAAACGGCGTTACCGTGATTGATGACGACCGCATTTACCAACTATGACGGTTCCGCCAAAAACCCAATTTCCGCGTTGTGCTGCATCTCGAAGTCGCTGCGGCGTGCATAAGCACGTCTCACGCCGCTGAGATTTGCGCGCCTCGAACTTGGCTTTTTACGAAACTGTCTGATTTTTGACTTTTTACCGATTCATCAACCATAGGGAAAGGAGAGGTCGCATGAGCGCAACGACATCCATCCGCAAGCGTCTTTCACATGTCATGGCCCTGGTCGTCGTAGGGCTGCTGGCATTTTGCCCGGCCCCGCAGGCGGCCGAGAACCTCAAGATCGGGGGGGTCTTTTCGGTCACCGGCCCGACCTCCTTCCTGGGAGACCCCGAAAAAAAGAGCATGGAGATGGTGGTCGAGGCCATCAACAGCGCCGGCGGGATTGACGGCCGGATGCTCGAAGCCGTCATCTACGACACCGAAGGAGATCCCCAGCGGGCGGTCAACGCGGTCAGCAAGCTGATCAACCGCGACGGGGTGATCGCGATCATCGGCCCCAGCCTGACCCCCACCACCCTGGCGGTCAAAAACCTGGCGCTCAATGCCAAGGTGCCGCTGATCAGCTGTGCCGCCGGCATCCAGATCACCGAACCGGTCACCCCCTGGGTGTTCAAGACCGCCCAGAGCGACGTCCTGGCCGTGGCCACCGTATACGGTCACATCCAGCGAAGCGGCCTTAAAAAGATCGCGCTGCTGAGCGTTGCCAACGCCTTCGGGGAAAGCGGCAAGCAGCAGCTGGAGCAGCAGGCCCCGGCCTTCGGGTTGGAAGTGGTCGCGGCCGAAAAATTCGGTGCCAAGGATTCGGACATGACCGCCCAGCTCACCAAGATCCGCAAGGCCGCCCCCGACGCCGTGATCTGCTGGGGAACCAATCCCGGACCGGCGGTGGTGGCCAAGAACTTCGGTCAGCTGGGGCTTGAAATGCCCCTCTACCAGAGCCACGGGGTGGCTTCCCCTAAATTCGTCGAGCTGGCCGGCAGCGCCGCCGAGGGTATTTTGCTGCCCACCGGCAAGATTCTGGTGGCCGGCCTGCTGCCCGCCGACGACCTTCAGAAACCTGTGCTGGAGGCCTACATTCAGCAGTTCGAAAGCCGCTATCAGATGCCGGTCTCCGGCTTCGGCGGCTATGCCTATGATGCCATGCAGCTCTTGGCCAAGGCCCTGGCCGGCACCGACGGCGACCCGGAAAAGGTGCGGGCCAATCTCGAGCAGATCACGGGGCATGTCGGGGTGTCGGGGGTATTCAATTTTTCACCCAGCGATCACAACGGTTTGGGCGCCGATGCCTTCGTGATGGTGCGGATCAAGGACGGCAAATGGGAACTGATCCAGGATTGAATCCGAACTGAAACCGGCCTTCCCGGGGTGCCCGCCTGCCGCAGGGCGGGATTCGGGCACCCCGGGAAGGATCGCGGCATCGGGAAAGGCCCATGCAGGAACTTTTGCAGTACCTTTTTTCCGGCATCACCAACGGTGCGATTTACGCCGTCATCGCCGTCGGCTTCGCCTTGCTCTTCAACGCCACCGAGCTGATCAATTTCGCCCATGGGGAGTTTGTCATGCTGGGGGCCCTGGGAATGGTCACCCTATACAGCGGCCTGGGGCTGCCCCTGGCGGCGGCATTTCTGCTGACCACGCTGGGGGTGAGCGCCGTGGGTTTTCTATTCGAGCGCTTGGCCATTCGGACGGTCAAACGCCCGGACGCCATCGTGCTGGTGATCATCACGGTTGGGGCCTCCATTTTTCTGCGCGGGGTCGCAATGCTCGGCTGGGGCAAAGACGCGCACAGTGTCGCCCCGTTTTCGGACCACCCGCCGCTGAGCATCGCCGGCGCCAATCTGCTGCCCCAGAGCCTCTGGATTCTGACCATCGTTCTGGGGGCGGTTCTCGGCCTGCATCTGTTTTTCACCCGCTCCCTGACCGGCAAGGCCATGCTGGCCTCCGCCATCAGCCGGCGGGCGGCCTGGCTGGTGGGGATCCCCACCGGGCGGATGGTGCAGCTGGCCTTTGTTCTGAGTGCGGCCATGGGGGCGGTGGCCGGTGTTATCATCGCACCGATCACCATGTGCAGCTATGACATGGGCACGCTTCTCGGTCTGAAAGGGTTCTGCGCGGCCATGCTGGGGGGGCTCGGCAGCCTGTGGGGGGGGG
>Ga0272444_10001518_pt1 | contig 22281 bp, 19 predicted proteins | sample SSMForm13_FD_201033 | JGI IMG/M metagenome (GOLD analysis project Ga0272444, IMG submission 201033) | Marine sediment archaeal communities from Little Sippewissett salt marsh, Falmouth, MA, United States - SSM-Form-13 | ecosystem: Environmental > Aquatic > Marine > Wetlands > Sediment ...
CGCCGAGAGGCACGCCCGGCGCGCGCGCGAGCTCGCGGCCCTGGAGGCGGATCCCGCGCGGCGCGAGGAGCTCGAACGCATCGCCCGTATCTGCTCGCATGTCCCGGCGCATGCCCCGAGGGATTTCTATGAAGCCCTTCAGATGTACTGGTTCGTTCACCTCGGGGTAATTACAGAGCTAAATACCTGGGATTCGTTCAACCCCGGGCGCCTCGACCAGCATCTCCACCCGTTTTACGAGCGGGAGATCGAGAGCGGCTCGCTCACGAGGGAGTCCGCCAAGGAGCTCCTGGAGTGCTTCTGGGTGAAGTTCAACAACCAGCCGGCCCCGCCCAAGGTCGATATTACCGAGGAACAGAGCGGGACCTACCAGGACTTCGCTCTCATTAACGTGGGCGGCCTGAGGCCCGACGGCTCGGACGCGGTGAATGACGTGTCCTATCTTATTCTGGAAGTCGCAGGGGAGATGCGCCTCATCCAGCCGAGCGCGTGCATTCAGCTCAGCGAAAAGAACCCCGACGATTTTTTGAGGCGCGCCCTCGAGGTTGTCAGGATGGGGTTCGGGCAGCCATCGATTTTCAACACCGACGTCATCTTAAAAGAGTTCATGCACGCCGGGAAGTCCGTGAAGGACGCCCTGGCGGGAGGGCCCAGCGGTTGCGTCACAATCAGCGCCTTCGGCAAGGAGAGCTGTACCCTAACGGGCTATATGAACTGGCCCAGGATACTCGAGCTCGCGCTCAACGGCGGCACCGACCCGGCGTCCGGCCGGCAGGTCGGGCCGGAGACCGGAGAGGCCGCGGATTTTGAGTCCTTAGGCGATCTCATGGATGCCTACCGGCGGCAGCTCAAGTACTTCGTCGATGTCAAGATCGAAGGCAATAACGCCATCGAGCGCCTCTACGCCGAGCATATGCCGTCGCCCTATATGTCGCTGCTCTTCGACGACTGCATCAAGCGGGGCAGGGACTATCACGACGGCGGGTGCCGGTACAACTGCACCTATATCCAGGGTGTGGGGTTGGGCACCGTGACCGACTCCATCTCCTCCGTGAAATACCATGTGTTTGATAAGCGGAACCTGGGCATGCGGGAGATGCTCGAGGTTCTTCGGGGGAACTTCGAGGGATCGGAGCGACTTCGCCAGCTTCTCCTTAACGACACTCCCAAGTTCGGAAACGACGACGACTATGCCGACGACATAGCCCGGTCGGTTTTCCAGGCTTATCTTGACGTCGTGGACGGCAGGCCTAATACCAAGGGCGATAAGTACAGGGTCAATCTTCTTCCCACGACCGTGCACATTTTCTTCGGGCGCGTCACGGGCGCGACGCCCGACGGGCGGAGGGCCGGGGAACCCCTCTCCGACGGCATCTCACCGAGCCAGGGCGCGGACAGGAAGGGCCCGACCGCGGTGGTGAAGTCGGCGGCCAAGATAGAACATGCCAGGACCGGTGGCACGCTCCTCAACCAGAAGTTCCTGCCGGACGTGCTAGAAGGCGAATCCAATCTCCGGAAACTCGGACATCTCATTCGGGCCTATTTCAGCATGGAGGGACATCACATCCAGTTCAATGTCGTGGACGCGGAGACTCTTCGCGAGGCCCAGCGGGAGCCTGAGAAACACAGGGACCTGATCGTCCGCGTGGCGGGCTACAGCGACTACTTCGTGGACATAGGCAAAGAGCTCCAGGACGAGATCATATCGCGCACCGCCCACGGGGAGGTCTGAGCAGGCGTTTTCCCCATCTAGCCACTTCCGGCGTTTCTGAGTATAGTTCCAGCGTAGTCATATTCTACGTTTCAATCCGCGCTGTAATACCCCTGTAGATGTTCTTTGATTTCGCATTTATGCCACGGACAAGTAAACCGCGCAGAGAAGAGTGCAGTTGGCTTTCAGAAAGGAGGACGGGATGAAGGCGCTTACGCGACTGGTCCCCATGCTGGTGGTGTGCATTGTTTTCACCCTGCTCGTTTCCCTGCCGCGGCCGGAGTCGGCCCCGAGGAGCGGCCCCGGCGAGATCAGGATTCTCATGATGATGGGCGATCGAGTCGGAGGTTATCACTACTTCACGCGCGATGTCTGGGAGCAGTATGGCTGGAGCCTCACCTCGGCGGGGCTCGAGCCCGTTCTGGACCCGTGTTCGCTTGGCGGTCCCTTCACCGTTGACACGTTGATCACCGAGATAACCGACCTCTCGGGCTATGACTGCCTGGCCATCATGCAGACGGTGGCCTGGCACGGCGACTCGCATGCCGACATCCTGGCGAGCCCGGAGGCGCTGGCCCTGGTGCAGCAGGCCGTTGCGGAGGGCCTCCTCGTGGTTGCGAGCTGCGGCGCCGTGCGGGTGCTCGCGGCTGCGGATGTCATAGACGGACTGCTGGTCACGGGCTACGACACTTACGCCCAGGAGTATATCGACGCGGGCGCGATTTACGCCGGCGACGAGGTGCCGCCTATTCTCCAGGGCAATATCCTGACGAGCGCGCATGGACGCTACTATTGTAATCAGATAGCCGAGACCATGCGCCGGTACTTCGCCGGCGAAGTTGCGGCCGGCCCGGCCAACTAGCGGAAGAGAGGCGAGTCATGAAAGAGATACTACTGATTGCGGCCCTCATGGCCATGATGGTAGGCGTCGCCTCGGCCGAACTCGATACGGTCTGGGTGAACACCTACGGAGGCGCGGCCGCTGACGGATTCCGGGATGCAATTCCTACGAGCGACGGCGGGTTCATCGCCGTCGGTTACACTTATTCATTCGGCGCCGGCGACGTGGACGTGTTCGCGGTCAAGACCGACGCCGGCGGCGACACGCTCTGGGCGCGTACGTTCGGAGGCCCGAGTCCGGATTACGGCCACAGCGTATGCGAGGCCGGCGGCGGAGATTACCTCATCGCCGGCTACACCATGTCCTCCGGCCGGGGCGGAGAGGACGTGTATCTTATCAAGATAGACGCGGCCGGCGACACGCTCTGGACGAGGACCTATGGCGGCCCCGGGCTCGATGAAGGCCGGTCGGTATGCTTAACGGGCGACGGCCATATTCTGGTCGCAGGCCAGACCCAGTCATACGGGGCGGGCGAGAGCGATGTGTACCTGCTTAAGATAGACGCGGCCGGAGACACGGTCTGGACGAGATTCTTCGGAGGCGCCGGCGCCGACTGGGCCGAGAGCGTTTGCGAGATGGCCGACGGCTCCTATGGTATAAGCGGCACAACCGGGACCATCACCACCACGCATCAGGTGTATGCGCTCAAGGTGGATCCTTCGGGCAGCCTGGCGTGGGACTACGGTTTCGGCTCGATCGACATGTATCGTGAGAACTACGGGATGCGCGGAGTTGCGCTGGCCGATTCAGGCATGGTCGCAGCGGGCTGGCGCACCGACCAGGACCATTTCGACCCTTGCGCGCCGACTTTCCTGCGCCTGTATTCGACCGGCCTCACCCAGTCGTACCGCAGGTACATCTATCCCTTCGTCGAGTACTGGAACTCGGTTTGTGTGACGGCGGATGACGGTTTCCTCATGTGCGGGGCGGCGAAGAGCTCTGCGAATCAGAGGAACGACCTGTTTCTCGTGAAGCGCATTCAGGGCCTGGGCTGGGTATGGGACCAGACCATCGGCGGCGCGGGTTCCGACTGGGGTTGCTCGGCCATTGAAGCGGAGCCGGGCTATTACATCATCTCCGGCTATACGGAGTCTTCGGGCAGTGGCAGCTATGATGGCTGGCTCCTCTTCATGAGGGAGGCCGAGGCGTCTGTGCCGCCGGCGGCGGCCGGCCGAAGAGGGGCCATATTCCTGGCAGCGCCCAATCCCAATCCTTTCCGTCCGATGGCCGCGCTCAGGTTCAGCGTCCCGCGCGCGATGCAGGCTGAGCTCGCGGTGTACGACATCACGGGCCGCCGGGTGGTGGTGCTCGTCGACGGGTTCGTGGAACCCGGAGAGCACGCCGTGACGTGGTACGGCAGGAACGAGGCGGGGGCGGAAGTGAGCCCGGGCATGTATGTGGCCCGGCTGGTAGCGGGTGGCTCCGCTGTGTCGAGAAAGCTCGTGCGCCTCAAGTAGAGGCAGACGGTAACGGTGGCACAGCACTGAATCAGCAGCCGGAGTCAGGGATGTGCCCCAGATTGAGTGTTGTGTCACCTCGTTTTCCCGAAAGCCGCCGGCTTGCCGCGCCGAGACGGGTTGACATCTGTTTTGAAAATTAGTATACTATTAATAGACTACTAAATGTCAAACCCGGCAACGCGGGAGGTACCTTGGGCAAGCAGGCCGGCATTAAGGCGCTGGAGGATCTCGGATTCACAAGGGTCGAATCTGAGGTCTATGTATATCTGGTCCATAACTCGCCGGCCACTGGCTATCAGATCGCCAAGGGGATAGACCGCACGCGCGGGGCCACCTACAAAGTGCTGGCCACGCTGGCGTCCAAGGGCGCGGTGGAGGTGGACAGCCAGAAGGGCAGCCAGTGGCGCGCCGTGCCGCCGGCCGAGTTCCTTAACCAGCTCGAGCAGCGTTTCCTGAGGGGCAAGAAGCTGGCCAACGACGCCCTCAAGGCCATCGAGGCCCCGGTGCCCGACTACCGGATATATCAGCTGCAGACCGTAGACCAGGTATACGAGCGGGCGCGGACGATGCTCGCCACATGCGAGGAGTTCGCCCTCGTCGACGTTTTTCCTCTGGCTCTCGGGAAGCTCCGGGGCGACATCGAAGCGACCCTGGCGCGGGGAAAGAAGGTGGCCGTAAATCTCTATGCCCCGGACAGGGTGCGGGGCGCGCGCATGACCCGGACATACGAGGGCTTCGGATTTCTCGAGCATGTCCAGGCCAACTGGATAACGCTCTCGATCGACTCCGAGGAGCTCCTCATAGCCGTGCTTTCGAAAGACGACAGCCGCGTGCTCCAGGCAACATGGTCGGCCAACACTTTCCTGGCGCGCACGCTGGCAAGCTACCTCAGGCATTCGTTCCTCGCCGAGGACTTCATAAGCCTCATGGAGTCCGGCGCTTCCCTAAAGAAGATCAAGGCAAGATACAAGTCTCACTTCAAGTTCGCCAAACCGTTCACCACGCCGGGCTACCGGCACATGAAGGAGGAACTGAATCTGAAGTAGATCCGATCCCCTGATAACCCCCTGTACAAAAACCCCTGTAAGAAGACAGCGTTAACTTCACCCGATTGGAAGGAGGATGGAATGAAACTCTCGCTATCTCTTCTTGTGATCTTGCTCGTTGCAGTCCTTGCGCTGACACAGACTGGTTCTCCCGGCGCCGCGCCGGCGATCGCGGCCTCGAATGGCGGCACCGGGGCCGTAAGGGTACTCATCATGGTAGGCAACTCCTACGGCGCCAACTACAACCTCATACGCGACGTGATGGAGCTCTATGGCTGGGACCTCACGACGGTCGGGGTGACTCCCACGGTGACCCCGTGTTTCTACGGCGGTCCCATCACGGTGGATACGCTCGTCACTGAGGTCGCCGACATCTCGGAGTTCGACGTGCTGCTCATAACTACTTCGAGAGTGCTCCAGGCGGGCGGTTCGCACTCGCAGCTTCTCTCGAGTCCTGAGGCCCTGGACCTCGTGGCCGATGCAGCGGCTGAGAGTCTCCTCGTGGTCGCCCAGTGCGGCGGGACGAGGGTGCTCGCAGCTGCCGGCGTCATAAACGGCGTCACGGTGACCGGCAAGGGCGAGTATCTACAGGAATACCTCGACGCCGGCGCCGTGTGGGCGGGCGAAGTGGACACGCCCGTGCTGGACGGACACTTTCTTACCAGCCTGAGGAATCAGATAAACAGCCGGCGCCTATGCGAGGTCATTCGCACTTACATGGCCGAGAAACGCGCGGCTGCAAACTGATGCGCCGACCGCGAACCGCTGAAGGGAGGAAGACAATGAAGAAGGCAATACTGGTGTTTTGCTTCGCTGTTCTCGCTGCGGGCGCGGCCAGCGCCCAGCTCGACACGCTGTGGATAAGAACCTACGGAGGCGCAGGCAATGACGGTTTTCGCTCCGCTATTCCGACCTCGGACGGCGGGGCGCTCGCAGTCGGTTACACACATTCGACGGGCCCGGCTGACGTCAACGTGTTTGCCGTCAGGACCGATGAAAACGGCGACACGCTGTGGGCGCGGGCGTATGGCGGACCCGGGATGGACTATGGGTACGACGTGTGCGATGCGCATGGCGGGGGCTACATGATAACCGGATACACGACTTCATTCGGCGCGGGCGGGGAGGACGTGTATCTAATCAAAATCGACTCGGCCGGGGACACCGTCTGGACCCGCACCTACGGCGGTACGGAGCCCGACGAGGGTTATTCCATTTGTGCGACCGGCGACGGCCATTACGTCATATCCGGCCGCAGCGACTCCTACGGGTCGGGCTTCTGCGACCTCTATTTGCTTAAGATCGATGCCGCAGGGGACACGGCCTGGACTCGGACTATCGGGGGTACGCTTTACGAGTGGGGTCAGAGCGTCTGCGAGACTGGTGACGGCAATATCGGCATCTGCGGCGCCAAGTGGGGCGCCACGAATAACCTCGATATCTACGTGGTCAAGGTGAGCCCGGCCGGCAGCCTGATCTGGGATAACACTTACGGAAGCACCGGCCCCATCGACCCCGACTGGGGAACCTGGGCGATCGCCAGGGGCGACACCGAGATGGTGGTCGCGGGATTCCGGGCCATCGAGGGCCGTGACCCGTTGGACGCATGTTTCTTGAGAGTCTTTATGGACGGAACTGACCTCGGTTACAGGCGCTACATCAAGACCTACTATCAGCGCTGCAACTCCATCTGCCTGGTGCCCGAGGACGGTTTCCTCCTGTGCGGTTACGCCAAGGAGGAAACCTATCAGACGAATGACCTCTTTCTTATAAAGCGGGTCATCGGCAGCGGATGGGTATGGGAGCAGGCAATCGGGGGCGCGGGCTCGGACTGTGGCAACTCCATCGTGCATCTCGGCGGTGGCTATTACCTCATCTCGGGCCAGACGGAATCCTACGGGGCCGGCGGCTATGACGGCTGGCTTCTGATGATGAAGGAACCGACGGCGGGCACGCCGGCCGTGCGCGGGCAGGCGGATATGCCGCGGCTCGGCGCACCGGGTCCCAACCCCGTCGCCGCGTCAACCACCGTCATGTTCAGCCTGCCCGAGGCCATGAGTGTCGAGCTCGTGGTCTACGATGTCTCCGGGCGCAGCGTGGCGGTTCTCGCCGACGGCCTTCTCGGGGCCGGAGAGCATGCGAGAGTGTGGGACGGGAAGAACGAGGATGGCCGGCGCGTAAGCCCCGGCGTCTACCTGGTGCAGATGACCGCAAATGATTTTTCGGACACGAGGAAAGCAGTCGTACTCAAATAGTATCCGTGGCGGGTTGCGGTTGCGCCCAACAGGGGGGGCGCTGCTGCAGCCACCAAGGCTGGATTGGAGGGGACATGGGGCCAGGCCCGCCGCCTGACCTGACTGTTTCCCATGGGACTGGCGTTGCCGGAGTAGTCAGAGAAGTGTAGAAGGCGTTGCGGGCCCCCTCCAATCACTGCTAGTATTTACCCACCGGCCTCAAGGGCCATACGAACCACAGTTGCGACAGGAATAGGGTATACATCCATGGAAAAGCGAATCCGGGACAGGTATGGCGACCACGTTCTCCATGAGGCCATGGAACGCTACGCAATAGCCCCGGGCCGCATCAGCCTGCTCGACGGGTTCGAGTCCTATATGTACGAGTTCAACCGCGAAGACGGCGACTATATACTCCGCGTCGGGCACAGCATAAGGCGGAGCGAGAACCTCATCAACGGTGAGGTCGACTGGATAAACTACCTGGCCGCCGCCGGCGCCTCGGTGGCAAGTGCGGTTCTCTCCGAAAGGGGCCGCCTCGTCGAGCCCATCGACGACGGGCAGGGCGCGCAGTTCCTCGCCACGGCTTTCGTGAGGGCCCGGGGCAAGCCGCCCCGGGAGGTGGGCTGGAGCCCTGCGATTTATCGAACCTACGGGCAGCTGCTCGGAAGGATCCACGCCCTCAGCAGGGCCTATGAGCCGGCTGACCCGGCCTGGCGGAGGCTCGAGTGGGACGATCCCTTGATGCTCGAGGTCGAGAAGTTCGTGCCGCCTGACCAGACAGGAGTCATCGAAGCGTACAGGCAGGTGCTGGGGCATCTGCGGCAACTCCCGAAGGACGGCGAATCCTATGGTCTCATCCACCAGGACGCCCACGGTGGCAACTTCCTGGTCGACGACGATGGCAACATAACATTGTTCGACTTCGACGACTGCGTCTACAGCTGGTACATCTATGATATCTCCATGGTGGTCTTCTATATGCTGGTGGGAAGGGACGATGCGCCCGCTTTCGCCGCGGAGTTCATGTCGCATTTCCTCCCGGCTTATGTTTCGGAGTGTGGCCTGGAAGAGGCCTGGCTCAGCGAGATACCCTTCTTCCTCAAACTGCGCGAGATAGACCTTTATGCCGTCATTCACCGCAGCTTCGACGTGGACAACCTCGACGACCCCTGGTGCAAGCGCTATATGGACGGGCGAAGGCAGCGCATAGAAGGCGAAATCCCCTTTGTTGATTTCGATTTCGGAAGCCTTGCAGTTCACCTCCGCGCGCGGTAGGCTGTTCCTGAAATGGAACCATTGCAATTCATCGGCGAGGAGATACAGGTGGGGTACGACAGTCAGCCGGCGCTCGAGAAGAAGCCCGGCCCTCCCGACCGATTCGTATGGCGGGGCGACACCTACCTGGTCCGGGAGGTCTTGAGCGAGTGGCATGACTTCACACGGCGCGGGAGGATGGCGCGCAATATGCGCCCGGACCACGCGCTGGCCGCGGCCCGTCGCGGTTCCTGGGGAGTCGGCCGCGACTACTTCCGGGTGAGGGCCGGCGACGACCGGATCTTCGACATCTACTACGACCGGTCGCCCAGGACCGCTTCCGAAAGGAAGGGTATGTGGTTTCTCTTCCGCGAAATGAAGGACAGCCAGGCATGAATGCGCGACGCAGGTTCAGATTCAGCCTCACGATCACCCGGGAGGAGTACCTGTCCTACTATGCCGGGCTGGCGGCATGGGTCGTGGCGAAGGCATTTGAGGGAGACACGGTCCGCTTCCCGGCGTCCTTCCTCAGGGAGTTCGTTTCTGAGGACGGCGTGTACGGCACGTTCGAAATGGTAGTTGACGAGGACGACAAGCTGGTCTCGCTCCGCAGGCTCAGGCCCTAGCGTTGACGCAGGCGGTGGCTACCCCATCCGAATTGGGTCAGGTCCCCCGGCTCTGCGGAATTTCCCCCAATCCGCCTTCGATTTCTATTTGAGTATTACTTCATACACTGCGCCTAAGCCTTTGATAAAACATCTTTTGTAGCTCATGTACCTTCGCGCCTATTTATGGCACGCCCCCTGCACTTACCTCCTTCCGGAAATAGAATAACTGCTCCGGGTCAAGAGAAGCTAGTAGCGAGGCCCGGAGTGGCAGGCGAGACACCGTACCCTGAAGGAGGTACAGCATGAAGCAGTTAGTTATCGCAGCAGCCGTCCTGGTTGCGGTCGCGTTTGCGGTTCCGGCCCTCGCTCTTGAGAGGACCTACTATCCGAACCCGGGCGACCTGGACGACCTTCCCCACAACAAGTACTACACCTGGGGGATAGACATCTCGGAGTTTGCCGGTCTCAATATCTATGAGGTCATTCTCGAGATTACCTCAATCAGTAACTGGGACAATACCACAAACCACCTGTTCATACGTCTTCTCGATGATGCGCCCCTCGGCGTAACACCCCATAGCGACAGCGACAATGACTTCATAGACGCATTTGCCCCTGATGGCGCGCCTATCGACGACTGGCAGGACGCCAATACCAAGGATGTCCATGACGACCTGGAGTACGAGTTCTCCAAGATCGACGCGCTTATCGATTCGGTTGCCCTGTACCGGGCGAACAATGTCATAGTGATAGGCTTCGATCCTGACTGTCATTACTACAACTGCGGTATCCAGCTTACAGTAAAGGGTGAGCCCACCAACGCGGTTGAGGCTACCTCCTGGGGACAGCTAAAGGCGCGGTTCCAGAAGTAACACCGGCAGTACTCCCCGCTCGAAGGGGCGCCCATTTGGGCGTCCCTTTTTTTGTATCCCGAAGGCCGTGTTCTGGTATTCACATCGGGGCAGGTTGTGGGTATAGTGCAGTTGAAGACGGGTGGAACCGTCTTGACCTTCGGCAGCAAATCCCCTGTAAAGTGAACGCGAGTCCCGCGTCGGGCTGACTTCGCGGATGCGCGTTTCTCAACTCAGCGAAAAGAACGGGTCGGGATGGAGAACTCAAAGACAAGCGAAATTGCCGGCGGCAATCAGGTGTGGCTCTGCGGATCTCTGAACTCCTACTACGAGTATGGGTGTTCGGTCTGCGAAACTCCTGATAGTGCCTTCCTCATCTGCAGGACCGCCAATGGACCGGCCACGGAGGTTGCACCCGAGCGCCAGCGTGGCCGCGATTGCCGCCGGCTCCCATACATGCTTCACCTGAAGCCAGGGCAGGGGAATGGATACTGTTACAGTACTTGATGGCGAAGAGAGGCTCTCCCGCAGTGGGATTTGGAAACGCAACCTGATAAGGTCCAGCCTGATTGCGAGCATTCTCCTCTGGGCTGCCGATATCGTTTACAGGGCAGCCGGCGACATCTCGTACATCAACAGACAAAAGTGCATCCTCTTCAGGATCCTTCCCCGCCCTGGCTTTCTGATCTACGAATACCTCTTCGAGACTCTCGTCATAGTCTTCGTCGGCACTTTCATCGCCGTCATCCTGGCGCGGCAGTTCAGCAAGCTCAGGCGCTTCCTTCCGAATAACCCGGCGACGGCCTTCCTGTATGGTTCACTCATTCCCGTTTGCTCGTGCGCGGCGATCCCGCTTCTCTCGTCGATGAAGGGGAAAATGAAATTCTCCACGACCATGTCGTTCGTTCTCGCCGCGCCGCTCCTCTCTCCGTATATCATCGTGCTCTCCTTCAGCGTGCTCGGGTTCAGGTACGGCGTTCTGAGGATACTGTCATCATTCGTGCTCGTCATGCTCACGGCCATGGTGCTCGGGGCTTTCGAGCGGAAGGGAGAACCCATAGACATGAGCAGGATGGCGGGGTGCTCCAGATCCTGCGGCCCCCGGGAGACCGATGCCTATCTTCAGACTTTCGCCATCTTCAAGGGCCTGCTTCCTTTTCTCCTGGTGGCCGGGGCCCTCGGGGTTGCGCTCGAGTACTTCGGAACGCGCGATCTCATACTGCACGGCATGTTCGGCGGGGGCGCGGGCAGCATACTGGCCTGGATACTCGTCGGTGTGCCGCTGTACTTCTGCAACGGCGCCGAGGTGCTCTTCTTGAGGCCGCTTATGAATCACGGTTTCCCCATGGGAACCGGCATCGCCTTCTCGCTGACCTCGACCGCGATCTGCACGACGTCGGTCGCTATGCTCTTCAGGATGATCGGCTCGAGGCTTACCTTCATCCTCATCGGCTGCGTGGTCGCCGTTTCGCTCGGCCTCGCCCTCATCATGAACTATGCGTGAGGCCGGGAGCGCGCCGGTAATGGGAGCCGGACCGGATTAGATGCTTGCCTCAGCGCTGCGCTTTTGCTAATAGGAATTAGTATGACGAGACACCTGATGCTCATAGGCGAGAAGATAAACTACAGCATATCCCGAATGGGAAGGCTCCTGGACGCGCGCGACTACGATGCCGTTCGGAAAGTGGCGGTTGCCCAGGAAGAGCGCGGGGCGGACTACATCGACGTCAACGTGGGGCCACTCTCTCCGGAGGTAATGGGGGATGTGGTGGGGGCCGTTCGGGGCGCCGTCTCCGTGCCGCTGTGCATAGACAGCACTGACCCGGCCTTGCTTGAGGCTGGTCTGGCTGCCTGCGCGGCGGGGGCAGCGGGCCGCTCGCCGGGGCCGATTCTCAACTCCGCGATCGAACATAACGCGGCTCCCGTGCTTTCTCTCAGGTCGAAGTTCAACTGCCAGGTCGTTCTCCTGGTATCGGAGAGATTTCAGGAAGGCGTCCTGGAGCGGAACGTGCTCCCGGCGCAGGCAGCTGACACTGCAAAGCGCCTCTATGAAAGAGCCCGGGAGGCGGGTTTCGGCCCGGGTGAGATATACATAGACCCGGGAACGCCCCCGGTCGCCACGGATATGGAGGGACTCGTGAACACGGTGCTGGAGACCATGGGTATGATCAGTTCGGATCCCGACATGAGAGATGCCCACGTTCTGGTTGGCATCTCCAACTTCACCACCGGCCTTCCCAGAGGCGTTAGGCTGCCGCTACAGAATGCCTTCCTCACGCTTGCGATGAGGAATGGGCTCGATACCCTGATCGGGGACCCCGCCAGGGAGTACGGGATGCTCGAGACCGGCGACCCCTATCTGGCCTGGTTGGAGAGCATACTCTCGGCGAGCGGCACCGCCAGGCTTGAAGAGCTCGCGTCGTCTACCCTTTACAGAGATGCCTCGGCATTGGATAATAGAAAAAGGCCTCCGGGAGGCAGTGAGCGGGGAGATACACCATGAAAGTTGTAGAACATTTGGAGCGGGCGTCCGAGCCTCTCATCAGTTTCGAGATAGTCCCGCTCAAGCGGGGAGGGCAGCTCAAGAACCTGCTCGGTGTTCTGGATGAGCTCATGGAGTTCAAGCCGCGCTTCATAGACGTCACGAGCCATGCGTCCGATGCCGTATACGATGAGACGCCGTCCGGGATAGAGAGGAGAGTCAAGCGCAAGCGGCCGGGCACGCTGGGCATCTGCGCGCTCATCCAGAAGAAGTACGAGATAGACGCGGTTCCCCACGTACTCTGCGCCAACTTCACGCGTGAGGAAACCGAGGACTTCCTGATCGAGCTCCAGTATCTCGGGATCGAGAACGTGCTCACGCTGAGAGGCGACATCCCCAGTTACGAGAAGCCGGTGCAGGACGGACGCAGCGTGAACCGCTTCGCCGCCGGCCTGGTGGAACAGGTTAACAATATGAACCACGGCAGGTACCTGGAGGAACTTCTCGAGGCCGAGGCGAGCGACTTCTGTATCGGCGTCGCAGGTTATCCCGAGAAGCATTACGAGGCCCCGAACCTCCTGACCGACATCAGGTATCTCAAGGCCAAGGTGGACGCCGGTGCCGAGTACGTCGTCACCCAGATGTTCTTTGAGAATGACGCCTACTTCGAGTTCGTCGAGCGTTGCCGGGGCGAGGGAATCGAAGTCCCCATAATCCCCGGGCTCAAGGTAGTGAGTTCCAGGCAGCAGCTGACGACGATTCCGCAGACCTTCCACGTCGACATACCCTTCGAACTATCGGAGGAGATCCGCCGGTGCGATCCCAGGAGCGCCCTCGATGTCGGCGCGGAGTGGACGGCGGCGCAGGCCCGCGAGCTGCTTGAACGCGGCGTGCCGGCGATCCACTTCTACGTGATAGGCCAGTCCAGGCCCATACGGGCGGTCATGCAGAAACTCGGGCGGGTTTAGCCCCGACTCTACTGGGCTCTCAAGAGCGGCCTGATTACGTCCAGGCCGAAGATGAGAAGGACGATTCCCAGGGCCATGATAATTAGCAGAATCGCCTTGGTTATGTCCTGCGCTTTAATGCTACCGAGCAGAGTGGGTTCCCTTGAGAGATAGGCGCTGGCCGCGAACAGCTCCTCCCCGAGCAGAGTGTAATCGCAGGTCGTGACGAAGAAGGGAAGCTGCGTTACGTACGCAGTTCCCGCTATCTGGATGGCCCCTGTGCTCTGTCCGGTTTCTGCCAGAATGAGCGACTCGGCGAAGAACGCGCCTATCATGAAATTGGTAGCCGGCCTCTCGCGGACCATCTTGCCCGTCACTGCGGCCGCATAGGCGAACTGGTCGTACGTGATGTAAGTGACTATGTCCTCGCTGAACTGGTCGGGTTTGCCGGCTTCGAGGTAAGACTGCTTGACGATCTCCCTGGCCGCCGAGAAGGTGAGGGGGTCGATATTGGGCACCTCGAGCTGGGCGCCGTAGACGGCGGCAAGCTTGGCGACATATCCTAAGATGGAGAGGCTTGCGATGGTCTGTATGTCGCTGAGGCTCAGAATGCCCGGTATGTAGAGCATCTTCTTTCCCATCTCGGTGGCGCGTCCCACGGCCTCGTCGATGGCGTTGAGTCCCGGGATCTTGCGGATATAGAGTTTCTTGCCCGTCTTGGCGGCGTTGACATAGTAAATGACCAGGGTGAACATGAGCGTGAACAGGACGAGCGCGTTCAATCTGTAAGTCCTGAACCAGTTGCTCCTGGCCACGGCCGGGCCGGCGACAGCCGTAAGGATTGTGTCGGTGTCCGTGGTGAAGGCGAGCCGGTAATAGTACTCGGTGCCGGTGACGATGCCGTAATCCAGGTACTGGCCTTCAAAGGCTATGGTCTCGCCGGCGAACTCGAAGTCGCCGTCGGGCGATGTCGAACGCATGATGGAAACGAAGATACTGGCTTCCGATTCCCATTCCAGGGTTATGCTCTCGCCGCCGTCGCTGGGAGTGTCCTTAACCACCAGGCTGGATGCAGACGGAGAGATCTGCGCAAGAGCGGGGGAAGCGATGAGCAGGGTGAGGGCGATAGAGGCTGCCAGAGAGATGTTCTTCATTTGCGCTCCTTGATCATGTAAGCGGACACCCCGAGACTCTATCAGCGTTGCCGCGCGGCGTCAACTGAAAGAGCGGCCTGTGCACTTCAAGACCTGACCCCTGCGGGTTGTGCATTTCAAGACCTGACCCCGGTTTGTTTCTCGCGATGCTCCCTGATGATTTCAACTGCCTCGTCTGGGTCGTCGGTGCTGTGGAAAAGGTCCAGGTCGCTCTCGCTCACGGTGCCCTCGGCGATGAGGGAGCTCCTGACAAAATTCTGGAGGTGTTTCCAGAAGTCGCCTCCCATGGTGATGATGGGGAAGTGGTCGATCTTGCCGGTCTGCATCAGCGTCGCGGTTTCGAAAACCTCATCGAGCGTGCCGAACCCGCCAGGCATTGCGATGAAGGCGCAGGAGTACTTAATGAGCATGACCTTTCTTACGAAGAAATGGTCGAACTCGACGAACTGGTCGAGATAGGGGTTGGGTTCCTGCTCCATGGGAAGCTCTATGTTGACGCCGATCGACCTGCCGCCGGCTTCCCGGGCGCCGCGGTTGGCGGCTTCCATGATGCCCGGGCCCCCGCCCGTTATTACCGTCAGACCTTCCTCGGCAAGCCTCTTCCCGACGCTCCTCGCCAGCTCGTAGTACCTGTGGCCTTCCGGAAAGCGCGCCGACCCGAAAACCGTAACGGCGGGGTCGTCGATATCCAGTGACTCGAAGCCCCTCAGGAACTCGAGGAATATGCGGACAGCGCTCTCGAGGTCCTCGGCCCTGTCGCGGCGGCCCACCAGAAACTTGAATTCCAGGTCCTTCGTGTGTCTGAGGAGCCAGAGACTCGGATCGGGGGCGGATTTTCCTGAATCAGGCACGGTCGACCTCCTTGGGCGCCATTGTGGAAACGCTTTGTCATCTGTGGTATAATAGGTATGGATGAGAGTATTTCAGGCCGGTCTGGTAAGCAAGGGCTGAGTTTGGCCCGGCGGAAAAGGAGCGTTCACATGTTGAGGAAGGTTGTACCCTTAATAGTCGCCGCAGTGGTCGTGGCCGCATTCCTGTGGGTAGTGAGGGGGCCGGAGGGGCCCGTGACGGTCACTACCGAAGAGTCAGTGCAGCTGGCAAAGCAGTTTAAGAAGGATATGAAAGCCGAGTGGGCGGCCCAGGGCCGGAAGTACGAGCCCGGGGCGTTTCCCAGCGAGTGGGCGTGGCTCCAGCGGGCCTATCCCTACGATGAGTTCGATTTTGAACAGCTCAAAGAGGCCGTTCTGCAGGCCCAGGCCATGCGCATCGAAGCGCGCAGGATGCCGGCGTCGCTCAGCGCCGCCTGGGTGGAGAGGGGACCCACCAATATCGGAGCGCGCGTCAGCGACATCGTCATACACCCGGTCGATACCGACATAATCTATGCGGCCATATCGAGCGGTGGTTTGCTGCGGAGCGAGGATGCCGGGATCACATGGACTCCCATCTCCGACGACCTTCCCGTGCTCACCATAGGGGCCGTCGCGCTAGACCCCCTGGACCCGGATATCATCTACCTGGGCACGGGCGAAGCCAACGCTCACTCGTTCAGCTGGTTCGGAATGGGCCTTTATAAGTCCACCGATGCCGGCGCGACCTGGGAGTATAAGGGTCTCGAGGAGACGAGGTACATAGCGCGCATCGTCGTCGACCCCATGAACACCGACCGCGTCTGGGTCGCCGGGACGGGCTCGCTCTTCGGCACCAACCCCGAACGCGGAATATACCGCTCGCTGGACGCGGGTGATACCTGGGACCTGGTGCTCTCGGTTACCGACTCGACCTCGGGAACCGATGTCGCCGTCGATCCCCTGAGGCCGGATACAGTTTACGCCGCCATGTGGGAACGAGTGCGGGGACTTACCTACCGGCAGTCCGGGGGGCCTTCGAGCGGCATATACAGGTCGTTCGATGGCGGAAGCCACTGGCATGAGCTCACCAGCGGTCTCCCCTCGGGTCCGGACGTTGGCCGCATCGGGATCTCGGTATGCGAGTCCCAGCCCGAGTATGTCTACGCGATTTATGCCGACGACCCGGGCTACTTCGCGGGCGTTTACAGGTCGACGAACGGGGGCGACTCATGGACCCGCACCAACGATTCGGCTCTCGGTAACCTCCACTCGTCTTTCGGCTGGTACTTCGGCCAGATCCGGGTCGACCCCGGCGACCGAAACCACGTGTTCGTGCTCGGCGTCCCCTTCTACCGCACCCAGGACGGCGGGAACTCCTGGAACGAGGTCGGATCCTCTATGCATGTCGACCACCACGCCCTGGCTTTCGACCCGACCGACTTCAGCCGTATGTTCGAGGGCAATGACGGCGGCATATACTACTCCACGAACTCGGGGGCATCCTGGTACAAGAGCTACGACCAGCATACCAACCAGTTCTACGCTATAGAGATCGACTATCAGAACCCGAGCCGGCTCTACGGCGGGACCCAGGACAACGGCACCATGAGAACCGTGACCGGCGACCCCGACGACTATGAGCCCATTTTCGGGGGCGACGGCTTCTACTGCAACGTGGATCCCACGGACTCCAGCAGCATATATGTCGAGTACCAGTACGGAAATCTCTTCCACTCGACGAACTTCGCCGGTTCCTGGACCGAGGTGATGGATGGCATCAATTCGGGTGACAGGCGCAACTGGTCGACGCCCGTCGTGATGGAGCCCGGCGACCCGGGCACCCTCTATTACGGCACTTATCGCCTGTACCGCACGACCAACGGCGGCGGCATGTGGAATGCCATAAGCGGCGACCTCACCGACGGGGCAGCAGGAGGCGGTTTCGGGACGATTACGACCATAGCCGTGGCCCCGACCGACGTCGACGTGATATACGTCGGCACGGATGACTCCAATGTGTGGGTAACCACGAACGGGGGCGGGTCCTGGACCGACATCTCGGCCGCCCTTCCCAACCGCTGGGTTACGCGGGTGGCGGTCGACCCCGGCGACAGGAACCTCGCCTATGTCACCTTCTCCGGGCTCAGGTGGAATGAGAATATCGGCTACGTCTATTACACCGACGACCTCGGCGCTACCTGGACCGACATAACCGGGAATCTCCCGGCTGCCCCGGTGAACGCCCTGGTTGTCGACCCCGGGCTCCACTCCCGCGTGATCGTGGGAACCGATGTGGGCTGCTTCTACTCTGACGACCGCGACGGCCAGTGGGTACTGGCGGGCACGGGCATGCCGCCGGTGCCGGTCTATGATCTCAAGACCCACGCGCCGACGCGGACGGTGGTCGCCGGGACGCATGGCCGGTCCATGTACTCGCTCGACCTGAGCACATTGCCCGGCGTGGCTTCGGTCGGGGGCAAAGTGCCCGCCGGCCTGGCTGACCTCGCGAACCACCCCAATCCCTTCACGTCGAGCACGACCATCACCTTCGCCCTGGCGCAGGCCTCGGACGTGTCGCTGGAGATCTATGACCTCACCGGAAGGAAGGTCAGGTCGCTGGCTTCGGGGCGCCGGGTGGCGGGCAATCACGAGGTGAGGTGGGACGGCACCAATGACGGCGGGCGCCGCGTGGCGAGCGGTATTTACTTCAGCAGGCTCGAGACAGCCGGCGGGACCGTGACCCGGCACCTCAATCTGGTGCGCTGAGAGGCGTCAGGAAGCGCCGGGAGGGGCCGGATGCCCGGGGATCGGAACCTTTGCAGTCTATGCTTGCATTCCAGGGCCAATCGTGTAACATTGTCGCACAGGCTGCCGGAATGCGATTTCAAAAGGAAATGAGGCCCTGAGAAAAAGGAGGCAGGATATGGGCGAAGATACTCTGGTCGTCGTGTCGAAACTCAAGAGCTATATCAAGTCATCAGCCGGCATGAACACATCGGGGAACGTGGCTCCCAAGCTTTCCGCAATCGTACGTTCTCTCTGTGATCGTGCCGTGGAGAACGCGAAGAGCGACGGTCGCAAGACTGTTATGGACAGAGACTTCGAATAGAAATCAGGAGAAGGGGACAGACACTCGCAACGGGAAGGGTTTGTCCCCTTTCTTGCTTTCCATCCGCCGGTTTCCTTCTCAAAGTCGCCCCCGAATTAGGGGTGGTTTAGGCTCCACAATTGTGTTATCTTGCCGGGGTATTTGAACCGAGAACTTCACCTCGGCCCTCCGGCGGGGCGCGAGATGTCAGATTTCGCCTGGATTAGCCATGCATCGGATTAAGAAGCATCCCATCCTTGAAGTCAGTGGCGAGCCCACTGTCCGTTTCTTTTTCTGCGGCAGGGAGTACCTCGCCAGGGAGGGCGAAGTCATCTCATCGGCCCTCTTCGCTTACGGCATAAAGATATTCGGCCATCATCCCGCGGACGCCAGCCCGCAGGGCATCTTCTGCGCCAACGGCCAGTGCTCGCAATGCATGGTAATAGCCGACGGCGTCCCGGTTAAGGGCTGCATGGTTCCGGTCGCCGAAGGCATGCGGGTAACGACCTGCGATGAGGTGCCCGAGCTTCCGGCCGAGGACGAGCCCGCAGCGGAGTTCGCGCCCATAGAGACGGTGGAGACGGACGTTCTCATTGTCGGGGGAGGGCCCGCGGGCATCACGGCCGCTCTGGAGCTCGCGCCCCATGGCATCGACGTCGTCATAGTCGACGACAAGCACCGGCTGGGCGGCAAGCTCGTACTCCAGACCCACTCCTTCTTCGGCACGGTGGCGGACTGCTACGCCGGCACGCGCGGGATAGACATCGCCACCGGGCTCGCCGCCGACGTCGAGAAGTATCCCAATGTCAGGATTATGCTCAACGCCACCGCCGTAGCCTGTTATCACGACAGGAAGATAGGTGTCGCGACAGCCGATAAATACATTCTCTTGAGCCCGAAGAAGCTCCTGATAGCCGCGGGTGCCCGTGAGAAAGCGCTGCCTTTCCCCGGTTGCGACCTTCCGGGGGTTTACGGGGCGGGAGCTTTCCAGACGCTTGTAAACAGGGACCTCGTCCGCCCCACCGAGAAGCTGTTCATCGTCGGCGGCGGCAACGTCGGCCTCATAGCGGCCTACCACGCCATTCAGGCGGGCATAGGAGTCGTGGGCCTTGCCGAGGCCCTGCCCGAGGTCGGCGGTTACAAGGTGCATCAGGACAAGATCAAGCGGCTGGGCGTTCCCGTGTGGACATCTCATACGGTGAAATGCGTAAACGGAACCGAAGGCGTCGAGTCGGTCACGGTGGTGGAAGTGGACGAGAACTTCCGCGAGAGGCCCGGGACCGGGCGGACATATGAAGCCGATACGTTGCTTGTAGCGGTGGGGCTCAACCCGGTGGATGAGCTATACGCCCAGGCCAGGCGCTTCGGCATGGACGCCTATTCGGCCGGCGACTCCCTCGAGATCGCAGAGGCCTCGGCCGCAATCTTCTCCGGCAAGATAGCCGGCAGGGAGATCGCGCAGTCCCTGGGCAGGGAAGCCCGGGTGCCCGCCGAATGGCAGTCGAGGCTCGAGATACTGAAGAGCAAGCCGGGCAAGACGCATGCCCTCAACGTGACCCTTCCGAAGTCCGGGCTCTTCCCGGTTATCAGATGCGTTCAGGAGATCCCGTGCGACCCGTGCATACATGTTTGCCCCAAGGACATGATAGAGATGAGAGGCGATCCCGTCTTCGGAATCCCCGAAGTCGTCAAAGACGAGTGCACGGGCTGCACGCTCTGTGTGTCGGTCTGCCCCGGCCTTGCCATTACGCTGGTCGACCTGAGAGAGGGCGGCCCCGACGGGCTGGTAACGGTCCCCTTCGAGATCCTCGCTGACCGGATGAGCGAGGGGGACGAGGTCGACGCGGTGGACACGGACGGCGAGCCGGTCACGCGGGCGAGGATCGAGAAGATCGCCAGGAGAAAGGTATACGACAGGACCATACTGGTCACGCTCAGGGTGCCGAAGGAGGCGGCCACGCGGGTCGCCGGATTCAGGGTCCAGCCCCCCGGCCTCAGCGAGCCGGTGAGCGCCGATGTGCCCGAGCGCCTTGATGACGATACCGTGATCTGCAGATGCGAGCGCGTCAGGGCCGGCCAGATCAGGGAGCTCATACGGGCCGGTGTGCGCGACCTCAACCAGCTCAAGGTATTGAGATGCGGAATGGGCGCGTGCGGCGGCAAGACTTGCCAGACGCTCATATTGAGGTTGTTTAAGGAAGAGGGCGTCCAGCTCTCGGACGTCGTCCCGTTTACGCAGAGGCCGGTGGTCGCGGAGGTTGACCTCGGCATACTGGCCGGTGAAGACACGGCCGGGCGGGGAGAGAGGCGAGGCGAGTGATGGCAACCTATGACGTTATCATAGCGGGCGCCGGGAGCGTGGGCCTTCCCGCGGCTTTCTTCCTGGCGGAGCATAAGGTCAAGGTGCTCGTCATCGACGAGCTCCCGTCATGCGGGCAGGGCCAGAACAAGAGCGCCATAGGCGGCGTGAGGGCTACGCATTCCGATCCGGCCAAGATCCAGACATGCCAGCTGAGCCTGGAGGTCTTCGCCTCCTGGAAAGACAAGTACGGCGACGACATACACTTCCAACGCGGGGGCTACTGCTTCCCGGTCTATGAGGAGGAGCATGAGAAGGCCCTCAAGGACTTGCTGGTTGTGCAAAAAGAGTACGGGCTCGACATCGACTGGGTGGAGGGGGAAGGCCTCGCCCGGCTCCTTCCCGGTATCAACCGGGATGGGTTGAGGGGCGGGACCTTCTCGCCCGGGGACGGCAATATCTCGCCCATGATGACGGCGCGCGCTTTCTATAAGCAGGCCGTAAGAGCGGGAGTCGAGTTCAGGTTCGGCGAAAAAGTCACCGGACTCGCGGGCGGGAATGGCTCCGGTATAGAAGTCAGGACGGACAAGGGAAAGCACGCGGCGGGCAAGTTCTTAAACGCCGCCGGCGCCGGCGCAGCCGAGGTCGGCCGTCTCATGGGCATCGAGCTTCCCATCGAGCCCGACTCCCATGAGGGCGGAGTCACCGAACCGGTGAAGCCCTTCTTCCGGCCGCTCGTTGTGGATATCAGGGCGTTTCCGGGCTCCAGGAACTTCTACTTCTATCAGGAGCAGGGGGGCCACGTAGTCTTCTGCCTCACGCCCGAGCCCATCATCCCGGGACTCAACCGCGACTCCACTTCCGATTTCCTGCCGCAGTCGGCGAGGAGGCTGATTCGCTTGTTTCCCCGCCTGAGGAACGCGCGCGTCCGCAGGGTATGGCGCGGCCTCTATCCCATGACGCCCGACGGCGTGCCCATAGTGGACAGGGTTAGGGACAGGGAAGGCTATTATGTCGCCGCGGGTTTTTGCGGCCAGGGCCTCATGCTGGGACCCGGGATCGCCCGGAATATAGTAAGCCTGATGACAACCGGGAGCACACTGCTTCCCGAAGACATATTCAGAAGCTATAGCCTGTATCGTGATTTCACGCGGCCCTCGGAGGCTCTCAAGTAACCTGCCCCGCGGCGGCGCCAATGGTGCTGCGTCAGGAGAGGGGGCTGTGCCCGTTTGACCTGGAAGGAGACCTGAGATGAGCAAGACCATGGAAGCCCGGTTCGGGAGTGCGGTGCGCCTCTCGGCCAGACTCAAGAAAGCGGCGAAGGTCGCGATGGGTGACGTCCTCAAAGCCCGGAAGGGCGAGCGCGTTCTCATCATCACCAATCCCAGCCAC
>Ga0272444_10001519_pt1 | contig 22277 bp, 22 predicted proteins | sample SSMForm13_FD_201033 | JGI IMG/M metagenome (GOLD analysis project Ga0272444, IMG submission 201033) | Marine sediment archaeal communities from Little Sippewissett salt marsh, Falmouth, MA, United States - SSM-Form-13 | ecosystem: Environmental > Aquatic > Marine > Wetlands > Sediment ...
CTTTGCGTCTGGTTTATTTGTGTCAAGATATTTTTTACACAGACTGACAATATTAGCGATAGTGAGTATCACCCTGCCCAACTCTGGTATTTGAGAGTCTCAGCTGAGCTCTAATCTTGCTTCATTGGGGCTCAGGTGACGACGGGGAGTTATGAAAGCTCGAGCAGAAGGTCGACATGGTCGCCTTGATGACGCGAACGATAATCTCCCCGCGTTTACCTAAGCGGCTAAATCGTAATGATGTATTTGGTTATAGTTTTTCACATACTCAACATTGTCACGCGCGATAGCAAAGATAATTCTCAGAAGCTTTCTGGATATGGCAATCAATGCCTTGATTCTGGGCATGCCCCTGTCAAGCATCTCTTGATACCGCTCGTGCATGATCCCGTGGGATTTGACTGCATTGATGGCAGCAAAAAACAACAGCTTCCGCATCAAGGAGCGACCGCGTTTGGAGATATGATGCTGACCTTTGTGTTTGCCGGAACTGACTTCATAAAGATCAAGACCAGCCAATTTCATGATCTCGGGAATCGTCTTAAAATTCCTGAAATCTCCAACCTCACCGATCAAGCCAGCAACCGTAACTTTCCCAATGCCCTTGATGGAAAGAAGGCTTCCACTGTAGGGAATCTGCCGCAAATAATTGGCCATCTGTTTTTGCAAATTATCGATAAATTGGTCCTCGGCTTCTATCTTAGAAACAAGATGGTCGATTTCCAGAATGATACTTTCTTTACCCTCATGGATACCTATAGAATTGCGAGCAGCCTCAAAGATTTCTTTTGCACGCTCATGGCCCAGTTTACCTCGGCTAACTTTCTTCAAAACCTTTGTCACGGATTCAAGTCCCAAAGCAAAAATAGTTTCAGGGGTCGTGTAATTCCTTATGAAATACATGCCAGTTTTTGTTGATGGTTTCACAATGCTCAACAATTCGGGGAAGATAACAAAAACTAGATGTTGCAGTTGATTCATCATGCCTCTGCGACTGTCAAGCGCCCGTTCTCTGGCCTGGGTGAGCCTGCGCAAGTCAGCAGCCGCACCCTGCGGAACAACCACTGTCAAAGCATGACCAAGACAGATTACATCCGTTATGACCCGAGGATCCTTTTTGTCCGTTTTATTCGGAGAATTTCCCGTCAGCTCTTTAACCCTTTTCGTGTGCATCGGGTTAACTTGAACCATTTTTACAGGCTTGTTCCTCAAATAATGAACAAGGGGCTCAGCATAGGGTCCGGTAGATTCAAAGCCGATCACAATATCTTTAAGGCCTTCTTGTTTTTGAAATTGCAAAATCTTTTCCCAAAAATCCTTAAAACCGGCTGTGAAATTGGAAAAACAAAACGGGGCAACATGTTTACCATTGGGGGCTCTAAGATATCCATAATGCAATGTTTTGCCGATATCCACCCCTACAACGAGAGTTTTTCCATTGATCCATTGAATCTTTTCTGTTTTACTTTTCATGGCTATGCTCCTCTTTCGATTTCGGTAAACCAACTTGCCATTGGCCAAAATCGGAACGAGTATAGCCTTTTTTCTCAGTGCGCAAGGCTTACTTCAATATAGCAAGCTCGCGCGGGGAGTGTCACCTTAACCCATGGGCCTGCAGATCGGGCGGGAGCTGTTATATGCTTCTCCAGTCCAATGGTCGGAGAGGGGTCCGCTCTGCGTCTGATTTGGCTTGGGGATGGGAAAGGATAGTGGCCGATGCGGACGCTCGGATAAGTGCGAGGTGAGCTATGTGGACGGGAAGGATATGCTCTTTCTCACCTCCAAGGAATTTCTACGCTGCCCCTATCGAATCTTTTTTGCCGATAGATCCGTATGCAGATGTCCCACACATTTTGCGATCTGTCAGCAGCGGGCACTACAGGGCTCGGCCAAGTACTGGATGCCGCCTATTTTATGAGGCTGGCGACTTCTGACGCGGTGATCTAGAAGTCAATTCCCTGCTTTCAATAATGCTATCATAGCCAACTATCTGAAAGGCTGATATTTTCACGTATTGATCTCATACTGTGGCTTCTAAGTCTTCAGGCACCCATCTATGTCGTCCAATCCTGAATCTCAATTCAACTCATGAATACAGTCTTTCTTCGAGAAGAATACAGTCTTCACAGTATTGATTTTGCCTCTTGTAATGCTTTTAATGTGTTTAGCGACAGAATTCTGGGGCCGGCGGCAAGACGTGCAAGACGTGACCTCACCGCAACTATTCTAAACCATAGGATGAGACACTGACCCCGGCTCCGGTACTGCCGCCCCTTCTGGTGCTCTAAGTCTAGGTCTTAGACTTGACCTCCCCCCCGATCGTCTGATTAAGGGTTTGTTTTATCAATTGAAGTGGGGTGACTATGGCAATAGAAATGCTAGACACCCTGGGTGAGAAGTGCCCTGGGCCGATTTTAAAGATTACTCTAAGGGCTGCGCACATGAACATGAAACAAGGTGATATGTAGGAGGTCTTGGGAGACTCGCCTACTTTTGAGGAACATGTGCGCATCTGGTGTGAGCGACTGGGCAAGGTCTTGCTTTCTGTAAAGGATGAAGGGGAGAGAAAGAAGAGGATCCAGAGACAGCTCTAGTAGGCAAGTCCAAGGGATTGAAGCTGCTTTCCCAAAGCACGGAACCCTGTAAATCTGCGGTTTGTGCCTAGATGTTGACAGCCCCCAAAAAGCTCAAATACTGAATCTCTATGTTACAAGTCTGCAATAAAATCATTTTGTTGATTGCTATTCGCTCTTGCAAGCGCTGTCCATTGGAGGCCCCAGAGCCATCCCACAACATGTTGAAGTGACCTCGCCTGGGTTCCGGTAGCCCGTCAAGGATGTTCCTCTGCATAAAATCAATCATCAACCATGGCTCGGAATGCTTTCCACGTTTCATTGTCAATCAATGGGCTTACGCGCAGCCCTGATGCTTACACGGAGAGGATCACTGATCGAATAACCTTTTAATCGTAGCATTCAAAATCCATATCCTATGCCCAAGAATCCCGAATGGGACGTGGACGTTCCAAGGTCTCCCCTGGCCGTGGTGAAAGAATAGCTCGCCCAAAGAAAAAGGGATGCCGTCACATCAAAGCCCAGGTCTGCGCTGATGGTATGCTGGTGAACAGATTCTCGTATCACATCGGTTCCAAAGGCCTGGGAGTATCGCCGACGGGCCCTGTAACGACCAGCACTCTGGCCCGGTGACGTTTCTGTTTCCGTGTCCACAGCCCTGAAGGAGTCTCCATGGGCAAATTCGTAGCCGATTTCGCCAAAGGACCAAGGGGTCCAGTTTACTCCAAGAAAGCCCCCTAAGGCATGTTCCGTAAAGGAATACGTATCGGCCTCTGCATGACTGTCGGCAAAGAGGTAATAGGCGCCAGTGTAGAGATCCCTCCCCCATTGCTGATTGAAGGTGACCTTTCCGCCCAATGTGAGAGCAGATTGATCTTCATCCCTTACCCCCTTTGCTTCCAGGAAGGCATAGAGGCCCACATCCCATATCCTGCCCAGCCTATATATGGCCCCCGGTGCAATGGTGGCCACAGCACAGTTTAGATCGCTGAAATCCTCATAGGCAGTGCCATCTACACTTACCGTGGCATTCCATGTGAATCGGGATTCCTGAACAGGCTCCCAGGTGTAGAGGGCATAACCCGTGACATACCAGTCGGCCTCATCATCATGAACAGACCGGTTGACATTGCTGTCAAAGCCCGCTTCTGTGCCTACTTCCCAGGCCCAAGTAGCTTTGCCAGGAGAGAACATCATGACCCCTACCACCACACATCCGGCCAGGAAACGCATAAGACAAAAACCACGTATCATAGGCTTTTCATTTCCAGTTGCCCCGGTTATCGCTGCCCGTGGCGCATACGGCTGCCACCGCTTCTACCGGCACCCCTTCCCGTGGGCGAACCGAAACGGCCGGCTGTTCCAGGGCCTCTCCTTCTTGATCCTTTCCAGAGCGGAGAGCCATGTTCACTCCGAAAGACCACCGATTTTCCGGAATCAACGACATCTATCTCCTGGGCCACGATGTATAGGTTGCCGTCTTTTCCCAGAGACTTTGAACCCCGGACCCGGACTTCCGTCCCTTTGGAAATCTCTTCGGACTCGTCACCCCAGTACCACGCCGGGCCCGATAGGACCACGTAGGTCTCCCGCTCACCCCTAAGTTTAAAGGAGACGGGGCCTCTTTCCGCAAACACTAGGTCGTTCACCTTTCCCTGCACCTCGCCCACCGTGTTCGGATCAAACCCCCCCGGATAACGGATGCCGCTTTCGGGAAGCACAGTCTCCTCCTGGGCCGCAGCCCGCGGCACGGAGAAGAAACAAGCTGTACAGAAACAGAGGCACAGCAGGACAGCCAAGGCTGCCCTGCTGTGGATTGCGATTGGGTTTCTAGTTGTTTTGGCCTGCGCCATTTCCGGTTCCGTCCTGGGGACGAACACCCCCACTGCCCGTGCCATCACCTGGGCCATAGGTATTTCCCTGCTTTTTCATGGCACCGGCCTTACCTGCGGCCGCCTTTCCACAAGACCCGTCGCGAAGACGGCGCTGCTTGCGCACGCCGCTCTGCTCTTCGGTCGCGGCATTCCCCTTCATCTTTCCGTATCCTTTCCCGGCCAGGCTTGCCGGAGGAAATGCCAACATCGCCATGAAACCGCCTATCAGAATAGCAGTAACAAGGTTTCTCTTCATCTTCTCACCTCCTTTCATGACCTGTCTGGGTCCTGAATAAGGCAAGGATGGTGCCAAAGGAGGAAGAAATTTATAACCACATAGAATATTTAGATAAATTCAAGAGGACCGGCGGCCGAATCCGTTCCCGGCCTCTCGTCCTTCCTGCAATAACTGCATCCCTAGGTGCAAGCAATGCATCTGCCCCCTACAGCCCGTACTCTTTGATGCGATACTGAAGCGTTCTGACAGAGATCCCCAGTCTTTCGGCTGCCTTCTTCCGGTTCCCCCCGACCTCAGAAAGGACCTTTTCGATCATCTCCCGTTCGGTGGCCTTTAGCAGGCCCTCCTTATAGGGCTCCCTTTTCTCAGAGACCTCAAGGTTCAGGTGATGGATGTCTATCTGGTCGGCTGCAAGGATAACGGCCCGTTCAATCACGTTTTGCAATTCCCGGATGTTTCCGGGCCATCTGTACTCGACCAGGGCCGATCTGGCCTGGGCCGTGAAACCTCTGATCCCCTTTCCAAAGGCCCCTGCAAACTTGGCTACAAAATGCTCTGCCAGCGGGAGAATCGCCTCGGTTCGGTCTCTGAGGGGCGGGAGCAAGATAGGAAAGACGTTGAGGCGGTAGAAGAGATCTTCCCGGAACCGGCCCGCAGTCACCTCGGACTTAAGGTCCTTGTTGGTGGAGGAAATGACGCGCACATCTACGGTCAGGGGCCTAACGCCGCCCACCCGCTCGAACTCTTGCTCCTGCAAAACCCGCAGAAGCTTTACCTGTATGGAAGGGGCAATCTCGCCGATCTCGTCCAGAAACAGGGTCCCGCCGTCAGCCAGCTCGAATCTGCCCTTGCGCATGGCCGTGGCCCCGGTGAAGGCCCCCCGTTCGTGGCCGAAGAGCTCGCTTTCCAGGAGAGTCTCTGCCAAGGCAGCGCAATGGACGCTCACAAAGGGCTTGTCCTTTCTGGGACTCATCTGGTGAAGGAGCCGGGCGATGAGCTCTTTTCCCGTGCCGCTGGGCCCGCTGATCAAAACCGTGGCAGGGGTAGGCGCGACCTCATGGACCATCCGCTGGACCGTCTGCATCTCCTCGCCCAGAAATATCATCCCCGTGGGCGGAAAGTGTCTGCCAAGCTCTTCAGCCATGAGGGAAATCTTGCGCTCTGCTTCCACCTCCCGCATGACACGCCCCACCACGTGCTGCAGCTCGTCGGGATCTGCAAAGGGCTTTGTCAGGTAATCGGATGCGCCGATCTTCATGGCCTCCACAGCATTCTTGATGGACCCATAGGCCGTAATGACCACCCATGGGCAATCCACGCCCATCTCTTTTGCCTTTTCCATGAGGTCAAGGCCGGACATGTCCGGCATGCGAAGATCCGTGATCACCAGGTCAAAGGTGCCGCCCCTGAGCTCGGAAAGCCCTTCACTCCCGCTGGCTGCCTCTTCCACCAAATAGCCGTCTTCTGACAACACAGTGGTCATGAAGGAGCGGATCAAGGCATCATCGTCCACGATGAGAACAGATTTTCCCATGCCTATAGCTTCACCCCCTTCGGCAGACGAACGGTCATCATCGCTCCCTTTTCACCCTTGCGATTTTCAAGCCTGATATCTCCTCCCATCCCTTCTACCACTTTCTTTGAATAGGCCAGACCCAGCCCGGTGCCGTCCGTCTTGGTAGTGTGAAAGGGCGTAAAGAGGCGCGGGATGTCCTCTTCCTTGATCCCGAGCCCGGCATCTTCTACCGTAACAACCACCTCTTTCTTCTGGGAACGGGCCGAGATGCCCACATGGCCGCTGTGGCCCACGGCATCTATGGCGTTTCTGATCGCGTTTACCATGACACGGTGAAGCTTTTCCCTGTCCGCAAAAACGGTCAGCCCCGCATCCACGTCCATAGCCACATCCCCTTCCCAGGACGACACGGACCCCTCACAGGCAGCTTGGATAAGAGGACGGAGCTCAAAAGATGTCATTTCATAGACTTCTTCTTTTGAGAAGCGCAAAAGGTCATTTACCAGGGATTCGATCCGCGCTGTACCTTGTAGGACCACCCCAAGAGCAGTCTTTTGGGGACCTGATTCCTGAATTTGTTTTTCCATCCATTGGCTATATCCTTTCACACTGCCCAAGGCGTTTCGGATCTCATGGGCCAGTACTGCGGTCATCTGGCCGATAAGGGTAAGTTGACGTTGTCTTGCCATATCTTCCTGCAATCTGATGTGCCGGGTGGAGATACGCTCAAACAGAATTCCTACGGTCCACACCAGCACCAGCATGGCGCCCACGGTCCACCACAGCCTGTCCGCCCGGGATATGATACGGTCAGCAGGGGCAGTATGGAGCACCAAACGAAGCATCTCGTCCGATCCTTGGGGCCCATGTATCACAGAATCCATCGCATAGGCCGGAACGCCAGTGCCCAACGTGATTCTCCGGCCGGAGACAATATCCCACTTTGCCCATCGCTCCACTTCTCCTTCAGGAAGTGTTGTACCCTTTAGGCGGGGATTGGTGTGGAATAAAATGGTGCCCTCTTTTGAGGCAATGAGGGCGTAGGCCACCACCCGATCCGAAAGCACAGCCCGAACCTCCTCACTGGCTTCGCTTCCCGCCTTGCGCAGTGCTCTTTCGGCTGAGAATGAGAGGGCCATAGCTGTTGCCTCCAACGACTGTACGGCAAGGGTGCGGGCAGCCCGGGTGTTCTGACTGGTGGTGTAAATCATAGCGGCAGAAAGCATGAACAGTAGCAGGAAGAGCCCAGTCCTCAGGGGGGTCGAATAACGATAACGCATTTGATTTCAAACCAATCCCTAGCTCTGTAGGGTAGTGTCCTGCCCTTGGAGATGCAGATTGGCGGCGACTTTAGGCGATGATGAACCAGTGGTCAACGACGATTTCCCTTCGATGACCCCGGCGCCCATGAGTTGTGGATCAATCCGCACTTTACCGTTCGCCTATATGATGCCCTCAATCGAGCTGTTGGTGTCCAGATGAACGGGCCCTACATCTTCCGGTGCCACTGTTTAACCAACAGTTTCATCGGATTTTTGATCGACGCTGTAGATCACGCTTTCCATGTAGTCTCGGTGAATGTTGAATACTATCTATGTTAGCTAATCCCCCGATTGCACCGAGAGAAGGGCTGCTATGGTCTTCTTATCTTGAACCGAACAATGAGGCAACTGGGCTGACATACTTCTCAAATCTGAGAACCGCACTGACTTGGTGCGCTTCTTTCATCCAGCCTGAAGTGAAGCAGACAGGGTCATCTCCACAAAAGTTTGCGTGATCCTGAGGGTTCTAGGGGCCATGGATTGCAGCTTTCCCCTTAAAAAGATGCGGGGCTTGCCTGCCTCAGGCATGGATTCAAGCGAAATACTAAACCACCAGGATTCATTCAGACCAGCCGTGCTGAGGCCACGCCTTCATCTCACCCTGGTCCCAGGCGGGAACATCAGATCAGCGTCTGATTCAGAGGGCAAAGTGGAGCAGCAGGGCTCGGTTCACATCTTTCATGACCTCGTCGGGGAGGTGCCCGAGTTTCTCGAGGAGGCGCACCTTGTCCACCGCGCGGGTCTGGTTCACCATGACCTTTGAGCGGCTACGGAGACCGCCGGTTCGGGCTGTGACTTCCACTTCAAAGGAATACACCCGGGTAACATTGGAAGTGATGGGGGCAATAGAGATGATGGGGGAATGGGTGTTGTTGATGTCGTTTGAGACCACAAGTCCAGGACGCGTCTTTTTGGCCTCCGCACCACTGGTGGGATCAAAATTGACCAGAAAGACATCTCCTCGCCTAATCGATGCCATCGCCGATGGCGCCCTCCATTTCCGCATTGACGCGCCGCATGCCCGCCGAAGCCTCCTCGTACTCACGGGCTAATCGCTGGTTCCGAATCTCCTCAAGGGCGCGGGACACGGCCTCCTGAATGAATTTGCTCCTCTTTCTGGGCTTGACACTCCTGGAAAGCTCCTCCAAGAGATCCTCATGAAGTGTGATGTTGATGCGAGGCAATAAAACGCACCCCCTTATGATATCTTTTTATGACACACTACTAATACACCGACAAAATGTCAAGAGGCGCCTTGCACCAGACTCCGACATGGACTTACGAAGAACCGAGGATTTGGGGATGCGATCCACCTTGATACCAGCCGTCGCAACGAGGCCACGGCTTTTCCCGCACCCGGCCACAGGGGTTTGCCTGTTTCACTTTCGCCGGGCCAACAGGAAATCAGACCTGCATGGACTCAGGAGGTGCTGAGGCGAAGACAGGAGGTGCCGGATTCCCCTAGGCCTTCATCTCCTGGACGGCGCCATGCTCCTATGGCCGTACACGCCTTATGGTCAGGTTGACCTTTGCCTGCTCTTCCAAGAGCTCAATAAGGCTGAATGGTTCCTTGAAGTCTTTTCCCACAGAGACCACGCCGTGGTCTTTTAAGACGACAATCTGGGATCCCTCTAAGGCCTCCACAACCGGCTTTGTATCTGTAACCGTCGGACTCTCCTGGGGAATCACGGCGACATTTCCAAGATAGAATTTTGCTTCAAAGGAGAAGATGTCCAGGCTCTCGAAGTAATGGAAAAGGGCAACCGTAAAGGGTGGGTGGGCATGTAAGATCACTTCATGATCTGCAAAGGCACGGTGGATATCTAAATGTAGACTCTTTTCGCTCGTTGTCTCCCTTTTTCCTTCAAGGACGGCTCCCTCGGAGTCTATTAAAAGGACATCTTCCTCTTCCAGGTGCCCCAGGTAGGAGTCGTGTGCGGTGATGAGTATCTTCTCTGGGGCGATCTTGTAGGATATGTTTCCGCTCCTTGCAGTAACAAAACCCCTTTCGTTCAGAAGACGGGCCCACCTCATGACCTCTTTTCTTTGATTGTCAAAACGCATTCTTTTCTCCTTCTGCCCCACAGACCACATACCTGCAGGCCGAACAAAGACATCACCATATGTCGGCCTCTGCTGAAATGGCAAGGACTTTTGTCAGGTCACACTCCTCTTGGAACAGCATTTACATTGATTTTTTCAATCTTTAGGCTCCTCTATTATCAATATTAACTATTGGACTTTTCCCATCTGATTCGACATGCTTAGGCCTTCTGACGCTGGCACTTACGTTCAAACAGATTTCAGAGGGAAAGGAGAGCCGCAGTGGGACAGATCAGAAACTTCCTGGCCACCAAATGGGGAATCATGTCAGTGGGAGCCTTTATCGGCGTCTTTGCCACTTTGCTGCAAAGATGGGGCAATCCCGGCAACATGGGGGTTTGCGTGGCCTGCTTTGAGCGAGACATTGCAGGAGGACTGGGGCTCCATCGTGCAGGAGTGGTTCAGTACATCCGCCCGGAAATCATTGGATTTGTCATCGGCGCGCTCATTGCCGCCTATGCCTTTAGGGAATTCAGGCCGCGGGCAGGATCTGCGCCTATTGTCCGCTTTGTTCTTGGCGTTTTTGCCATGATCGGTGCTCTGGTCTTTCTGGGGTGTCCTTGGCGCGCCATGCTGCGGCTTACGGGTGGTGACGGCAATGCCATCCTGGGGCTTCTGGGACTGGTTGTGGGCATATGGATCGGGACCTTTTTTCTTAAAGGGGGCTACAACCTGGGGCGAAGCAAAGAAACCTATACATCGGTCGGCTGGCTGTTACCCCTTACCATGGCCGGGTTCCTCATCTTTCTGCTGATCTTTCCACAGGTAGAGGGGCAGGCAAAAAGCGGCATTTTATTCTACAGCCTGAAGGGTCCTGGAGCGATGCATGCCCCTATCGGACTATCGCTCATTGTCGGCCTTGCCGTCGGTTTTCTGGCACAACGCAGCCGGTTTTGCACCATGGGTGCCTTTAGAGACCTGATCTTGTTTCGCATCCCTTATCTTTTTTACGGGGTGTTGGCACTCATCGTCTTTGCCTTGATTACAAACCTGGTTCTGGGGCAATTCCACGCCGGCTTCGCAGGTCAACCAGTGGCCCACACCATGCATCTTTGGAACTTTGGCGGCATGGTGCTGGCAGGCCTGGCCTTCTGCCTTGCAGGCGGTTGCCCGGGCCGTCAACTGTTTCTGGCTGGAGAGGGTGACGGCGACGCCGCCGTCTTTGTCTGGGGCATGATCGTAGGGGCTGGCTTTGCCCATAACTTCGGCCTGGCGAGTTCGCCGAAAGGCGTTGGGCCCCATGGTATTGCCGCCGTTATCATCGGTCTTGCCGTCTGTGCCTTTATTGGCCTGACCATGCGACAGAAAGCTTAAGGTTAAAAGGAGGAGGTTACGATGGCCGAAATAGTTGATGCGAGCGGGCTCTCCTGTCCACAGCCCGTGCTCATGACCCTGAACAAGATAAAGGGGTTGGACAAAGGAGAGATTGAGGTTTTGGTAGATACAGATACATCCAAAGAAAACGTCAGCCGTGCGGCCCAAAGTCAGGGTTGGGAGGTTGATGAGGTGACTGAATCTGGCACCGGGTATCGGGTCCTCATAAGAAAGGAGTAAAACGCAGTGGCCTTTCAGGTTTTGAAACGGAGGAAAAAGGCGTTACCCAAGAAGAAGAACCCTGATCGGGGCTTTCTTGCCTTTGAAAACACCAGCGAGGTCATCAAGGCTGAATCCATTATCAGGACTCATGGGTGGAAGGTAAATGTCATGGGGCCGCCTCCGGAGTTGCGCACCGGTTGCGACCTTGTGATTGAGTTCCCCCTAGTCGAACAGCTCAATATCTTAAGACTTCTGGAGCAAAAGAGTCTTTCTCCCTTGGCAGTAGTGCCCGTAGATGATCCCCTTCTCAAGCCTGTGGATCTTTTTTTCACCACAGACTATGGCCAGCACCTGATGGTGCGGGCTGCCAACATGAAACTCACCGTAGACAAGGAGGCCCTTACCATTGTCAATGTCTCAGGCGGCGGTTGCCCGGACGTCCCCTTTTTAGGGGCAAAGCTGGTGGGCAAAAATCTCCGCCAAGCCCCGTCGCCCAGAGAGATTGGCCACACCTTGTGCGGATATGCATTACACCTGGCCTATGAGGAGATGAGAAGACAATGCTTGCTATCGTAGGAACCGTGCCTGAAGAAGACTTCCCCATGTTAGAGGGAACTGCTGTGCTAAGGAACGACTCACTCTTCTTAGGGGGTCATCAAGCATCCATCAACCGAGGGACCCCTGCCCTGATTGCTGCGGCCTCCGTGGCATGCGACACCTTGGGGGTTTCACCACCCATCTCCTTTCTTGTGGGAGATGAGGGTGTGGGACATGGCAGTAGAAAGCTCTATGAACATCTAAAGACCCAGCTTCCAGGCCTGGCGGCGGAGGTCATTACCTTTCATTACCTTCAACCCGATGTGGACTGGCATAATCGCATCCTGCTGGCCCTTGAAGAAAAGGGTCAGCTGCCGCTTCTTATCGCCGATGCAGGATACATGTACGCCGCAAAGATGAGCGGTTTTGCTCCATGCTATGATCTTTTCACTCCAGACATCGGAGAACTGGCCTTTTTGGCCGACGAGATGGCACCCCATCCATTCTATACGCGTGGCTTTATCCTTCATGAAGAACAAAGGGTTCCTGACCTGATCCAACGGGCCTATGACGGGAAAAATGGGGCGAAGACCCTATTGATCAAAGGGGCAATAGACTATATATGTACGAAAGAAAGGGTCTTGGCCACGGTGGACACGCCCAGCGTGGCAACGCTGGAGCCCATTGGCGGAACGGGCGATACAGTGACCGGTATTGTGGCCGCTTTGGCAGTTGCCGGATACCCGGTCTCCGACGCCGCCATCATGGCCGCAAAGACAAATCGTCTGGCAGGTCAGATGGCTGACCCCACGCCTGCGACACAGGTTTTCGAAATCATTAACAAGATACCAAGGGCCTTGGAGGATGTCCTCCAGCAAGATGCTAACAGGCGTCACAGTGCTGCCCTCGGTTAGGCCTGACAAAAGAAGCAACGAGGTCAACCCAACCCATCCATGAAGATTTCCAATAACCCCATTTCCTTGACAGAGAAGGTGCGGGCCTCTGGTTGAGCGGCGAAACTGAGTCCGGGAGACTTGGAAGCCGTGATAAGGGACTTGCCGGTCATGAGCGACCCCAATCTCTTGGTTGGGATTGAAACCTCTGATGACGCGGGCGTCTACAAACTCAACTCGGAAATGGCCCTGGTGCAAACCCTTGATTTCTTCACCCCTATTGTGGATGATCCCTATCACTTCGGTCGGATTGCAGCCGCCAATGCCCTGAGCGATGTCTATGCCATGGGCGGCAGGCCCATAACGGCCATGAACATCGTCTGTTTCCCCATTACTGATATGCCCAAAGAGATACTCAAAGAGATTCTGCGAGGGGGGCTGGAAAAGATCCATGAAGCAGGGGCAGTCCTGGCCGGCGGCCACAGCGTGGACGACAAGGAGCTCAAATACGGCCTCTCTGTCACAGGGATTGTCCACCCTGACCACATCCTTACGAACCACGGCGCCAAGATGGGGGATCAATTGATCCTGACCAAACCCATTGGCACAGGGATCATTGCCACGGCTGTGAAAGGAAAGGTGGCAAGCGAAAGTGCTGTAGATAGTCTGGTCCAGGTCACTTCAACTCTAAACCGCCAGGCCTCTGACATCATGCTGAACTACGAGGTCCATGCCTGCACCGACATCACCGGCTTTGGTCTGGGCGGTCACTTGCTGGAGATGGCACGGGCAAGTCAAACGGAAATTGCCCTTTACACTGACACGATTCCGACCATGCCTGAGGCCAAAGACTACGCCTTAATGGGCCTCGTCCCTGCGGGAAGCTATGCCACCAAACACTTCTGTGAAGAGATGGTGGACATCAAAGCGGGGATCGACACCGTTCTCATGGACCTTCTCTTCGACCCTCAGACCTCAGGGGGGCTGGTCATCTCCATAGCGGCCAGTGAGGCAGAAGCGTGCCTTCAGGAACTGAAGGGCGCCGGTGTCTCCCCAGCAGCCATCGTCGGTGAGGTGACCGGGAAGCACCCAAAGGGAAGGCTGCAGGTGGCCTAGGATTGGTTTGCTGAATGCAACATGCAACCTATTGGAAATAACCCGCCTTTCCTTTTACCTGAGTCTCACTCCTCTTCCCAGCCCTCCGTGACAATGGACACCGTTCCATCACCCGGTAAATACCGTAACATCAGAAGGCATCCCGGAACCAAGACCTCCTGCATTGACCTGTGGCTTCGTGCTGATACTCGGACGATCAGTCGGCAGAGCAGGTGAGTGGAGAGCAAACATTTGTCACAACAGGGACTACTAAGAAAGGTTGTTCAAGCACTTGATGATGCCGGCATTGAATACATGATTATACCGCCAGCTTCTCGGATTTCAAGGCGTAAGCGATGGCAATGCCTACAACAAAGCCAGCGGCGAGATTCGCCGCAAGGGTAATGCCTAACATCACCAAGGCGACGAACAAATCCTTTCGTTCCTTCATATCAATAATGGTCAGCGCAAGCTGGCTTCCTGCAAAAACCAGCAACACCCCCAACACAGACATGGGCACAAGGTACACGACAGCGAGGGAGTGAATTCCCAGAAACAGGGCGAGGCAAATGAATACCGCCCCGATCATCAGATTGGACCCGGCTGTACGCGCCCCAAAGCGGTAGTGCGCCGCCAACCCTCCAGCCCCGTGGCACAGGGGCATGCCGCCAACGAGAAAGGCCCCAACATTGGCCAACCCCATGCTCATGCACGCTGCCCGGTACGTCACCCTCTTAGACCCTTTTCCGAAGTACTCCTCTGACAGGTCGCCATAGGCGATGACGGCGTTGCCCAAGGTCATGGGTATTTGGGGAAGGACCAGGACGAGGAGGGCAAAGGTGAAATCAACGCTAGTCGGCATTCCAAAAGGCAAGATTTGAGGAAGGTAGATGCCTATCCTCACTTTGTCAAAGCCTTCGTGTGTCCCAAATACCAGCCCCAGACCTATGCCCCCTAAGACAACCAGGAGTCCGGCAGGGAACTTTCTGTTGTCCAGCAACAAGAGGGTCAACACGCCGCCCATGACCCCGATGATGATTCCGATGGGGACCGGACCCAGACTCTGCGCAGTCAGATAGGGCTCGGCCGCTTCCCGTAAGAGCTGAAACTTCGAGGTGCCCACCATGAACTTCACCCCTTGGGCCATCAACAGGGTCCCCGTTGATATCTGGACTCCTCTTACCACTGGTTTTGGAATGTATTTTCCCATGAGCGTGATGGCATTGGTGCCCCCGATAACCAACAAAAAAAAGGCAATCAAAAGCCCCGAGGCCGCAATCTGAGAGGCGGTCATGGCCGTTGCAATGGCATAGGCCCCGATCACTTTCATGGGTTGGACCGGCACTGTCACCCCATAGTAGACGCCGGAAAGGACAAAAAAGAGACCGACAGTCAGAAACAGACCACAAGGGCTGAGCCCGTTGATCATGATCATCCCTATGGCCAGCGGCAGCAGGGTCCCCAGGTCCCCCAAGGACCCTGCCAATTCCAGTCGGTCAAATCTGTAACGTGAATACATCGCCTTTTCGGCTTCCCTTGCTATCACCTCTGAATGCACCCCACACAGCATACCAGAAGTCCGTCTGTTCACCTAACTACCATAAGCCAGACGTTTGGCAAGAAAGAAACGACCCCTCTATGTGGTCCTCCTCCAAATCCCATTGAAAGGTCCCGATAAATTAGGTATGAACCCTGTCAGCTGGTGTTCTGGAAGATATGGTAGCCGAAAAAAGAGAGCCCGCTTTCGGAGGAAGAAGGAGGTCCCATGAAGAATCTGTTCATCATCTGCAGTGACGATGGCGAAACCATTTACAACGCCATGAGGTTGGCCAATGTGGGGGTTCAGAAGGGCGATGAAATCAGCGTATTCATGCTCGGCAAGGGCGTGCTTTTTGAAAAGAGTGGAACGGAGCAGTTCAATGTCATGGAAGAAATCAACAAATTTGAAGGAGACTTTTACGTCTGAGGGGTCTGTATGAAATCCCACGGTCTGGAGGGATCAAGTACCTGTCCCATTGCATGGATGGATGATCTGTATGAACTGTCCATGGACGCAGACAAAGTCCTCACCTTCTGAGAACGGGAGAAGAGTCATGTTCACAACAGAGCCTACGATGTCGGACTTCGATGCCAGCCTGAAGGGGCTATTTCTGGACAAACCAGAATCTGTGATAAACCTTCCGGCACAGTTCCTTTCGTCACGGAGAATCAAAGAATACAGGTCTATGTCCCGACTCGCCATTGTAGAAATCGCTGGCCGGGACAGCGTAGCTGCGGCCATCAGGAGTGTGGAGGAAGAAGGCTTTACGGACCTGCTGCCCACTTACGTATATACGGCCACTGAGCATGGGCCGTGGGCCGGTGTGGACGAGGCTGTCGAGCGCCTGGCAAGGCGACTACCCGAAGTCCGCGTACACGATCTCCTGGTCCTGGGCTCCCCCGGCTTCTGGCAGGCACTGAATGGAAGGTTCATCGGTGAACTGACATCGAGATTTGGTTTCTATACACCCTGCATCGGGTGCCACCTTTATCTGCACAGCGTCCGTATCCCCCTTGCTCTCACCTTGGGAAAAGCCCCGATTATCTCGGGAGAACGCGAGCTGCACGACAACGCCATCAAGGTGAACCAGATTCCCGAGGCCCTGGATGTCTATCAGGACATGGCAAGAACTTTTGGAGTGCGCCTTCTTTTTCCCCTCCGTTGCATGGCAGAGGGCAGCAGCATTGAGAACATCCTTGGTTTTAAGTGGGAGGGAGGAAAGGAGCATTTGGGCTGCGTGTTGTCCGGAAACTACCGGTCATTGGGCGGAGACCCTGCCATCACGGCCCCGCAGGTTCAAAGATTCCTGGAAGCATTCGCCGGACCATGTGCAAGGCGAATTGTCGAGGCCTACATAGCAGGATGTGTTCCGAACCATTTGGAGATCGCCGCTGAAATGCTCCAACCCTAATATGACCAGACCCGCGGCTATGGCCCTGTGTCGCATAACCTTCGCGCTGGAATTCGTCTTTGGGCGATCGTGTCCGTTCGGTTCCGTTCATAGATCATTGCTATGCTGAAGCCAGCCTCGTTATAGACATTTTCAATTTGACTTATTCTGTGATTCAATATAGTTTTTCCACCAATGCGGTGCGACATCACTGCGAGAGCCACATTGAAAGGCGTTGGTGACTTCAGCCCAGACCAAAGGACTATGAAAACCACTGGAACGAATGTCAGGCCAAAGCTGGCTATGTGTAACCTCTTTCTAGACGTTAAGAGACTGAGAGAGTTCGCCCTTGATTACGGGTTCTCCGGTATTGACTGGTCATTTGAACCTTCCACATTGCCCCAAACGCCGGCAGAAGAATCCATGTGGGTCAAGTACCTCTCATCCCTCAAGCCTCTGGAGCTTCGTTATCATTGCCCCTTTCACCGGATAGATTTGGGCCATGTGGACCCTTGGGAAGCAACGGCCGCAGAGGAAATCTTCCGCAGCATTATCCGACTGGTAGCCAGGGCAAAAGGCGAATTCTTGACCATTCACATCGGTCTGGGAAGAAACTCCACAGAACCTCTTTCGTGGGACAGAACCTCAAAGAACCTGTCTCGTGTGGTTCAGTTCGGTGCGAGCCATGGAGTCAGGGTCTGCCTGGAGAACCTGGCTTGGGGATGGACGAGCAGGCCTCACCTTTTTGAAAAATTGATCCGAAAAGGCGGGGCCAGCGTCACATTTGACATTGGCCATGCCCATGCTTGTGAAGCAGTCAATACGCAAGAGTTTCAAATAGAAGACTTCCTCACCCCCCATGCAGATCGGGTCTTGAATGCCCACATATACCATACAGAGCTTCCCGATCGTGGGCATATCCCGCCAGAGCGATTGGAAGACATCAAAGACCGCCTTGAAATGCTTCAACGCATTGGCTGCAACTGGTGGGTCCTAGAGGTTTGGGATGAGAAAGGATTATTGCAGACCAAGAAGGTCGTAGAGGAGTATTTGACACAGGCCCCATACTGGGCTAATTCAGACCATCAGGACCCTTCAGCCAATATGGCATCCCACGGTTAAGCCTGGAGAGCTTTCTTGCAAAAAGGTTTCATTTTCCCAGACACTTTGGGCTTCTGATGAAGACGATCCTTGTCCTCCTGGACGGTCTGGGTGATCGTTCATATAAGATCCTTGGTGACCGCACCCCCCTTCAAGGTGCCCGCACCCCCAATCTGGACCGATTGGCTCGCCTGGGGAGCAATGGCCTCTTTCATGCCGCCCTGCCCGGCCAGTGCTTGCCCAGTGAGATCGCCCACTATTTGCTCTTGGGCTACGACCTGCAAGGTTTTCCTGGCCGGGGACTTCTGGAGGCCGTTGGCTATGGTGTCGAGTTTGATGATGGGGATGTGCTGTGCCTGGCACATATCGCCAGTGTGTCTTGGAAAACCGGTGCTCCCATCCTGGCCAGCAAACGTCCCCCTATGGATGACGAAGACTTGAGGCAACTTTTCTCTGCCATCGCCTCCTATAAAGTACACGGAATTGCCTTTCGCCTCCAGCAGACCCGCAGTAATGACGCCATTCTCATCTTAAGTGGCCAAGCGTCGCCCTGCATCTCTGATTCTGATCCCATGGTGGTCGGCCAACCCATGGCCAAGATCTGGGCTCTTTCAGACAATCCGGAGCCAGAAAGTGTGGCCCAGAGCGCGAAAGCCTTGAACGCCTATCTTACCCACTGCTACAGGGTCTTGTCCGAGCACGAAGTCAACCGTCGGCGACAGGCCAACGGCATGCCGCCTGCCAATTTCCTTGCAACACAACGCTGCGGACGCCGCACCAAGCAGGAGCCCTTTGATCAGAAGTGGGGTATGGCAGGGATGTTTATCGCCTCAGGAGCAATGTATAAAGGCCTGGCCCATGAGTTGGGGCTCAGCTTTACCCGTGTAAAAGATACGGACAAACCACATGAGGATCTCAGGCAAAGGATAGACCTTGCCCTGACAGATGAGGCCCACGACTTCATCCACGTCCACACCAAGGTGCCGGACGAGGCCGCGCACACAGGAGATCCAAAGGGGAAGGAAGCAGCCATTGCTGCCCTTGATCGCGGACTGGAAGAATTGATCCGGGCAGTGGAAACCAGGGATGATTTGCTGGTCGTTGTTACGGCAGACCACTCCACACCCAGCATGGGCCCTTTGATTCACTCTGGCGAGCCCGTGCCTGTGATGCTGGTCGGCCCGACGGTTCGACGAGATGGGGTTCAAACCTTTGATGAGGTAAGTGCTACAACAGGCTGTCTGGGGTTATTGCGGGGCCGGGAGTTGATGCTCACCATCCTGAATCATGCGGACCGGGCTTCGCTGCTCAGCCACCATCTGGGCCCACATCAAAGGCCTTATGTTCCCCGAACCTATGAGCCATTTGGGCTGAAAGATTAGTTTTGGGGACTCGTCCTCCCCTTCTTCGTGCCGGGCAAACAACCGCCGCATTTCTCGTGGTAGACTTCAGCTGGACAGGGCAGTATGGGTACTCACAAATGCAGCCCTCTCCGGAAAGGAAAAGGGGGCGCCCGGCATGGAGGTGCCCCCTTGATGAACAGAAAGGAGGGTCATGCTTTACTCCTCTCTTGGCTGAAGTCATTTCCCCAACTACGCAGATCCTCCTTTCTGCAATAGATAACTAACAAGAAGTCTTGATGACCTCCAACGCCTTTGGGGGAGGGCTCTTACTCGATGGTAAACTTGTGCTTCATTGTCTCCTCACCAAGCAGCTCGCCACCTGCGTAGTTGAGCATCTTCAAACTCACAATCACCTTTGCGGTGCCCGTCGCGTCGCCTACCCCGATCGTGTCAGACCACACCCAGTCATAAGTGGCTGCGGTTAGCGTCTCATCCTTGGTCAGGGCTAGCATCTTAACACCGGCCCCGTCTTTCGCCTTGGACTTGACGGCCTTCACATAGCAGCTGCCCCCACCCAAGACGTGGAACCGCACGTGGTATTGGATGGGATCCCCAGAGGTAAACGTGTTCTTCACGGTGCCAGTGCCGTCTGTGGTCCACACATCTTCAACAATTAGCCTGAGTCCCTGATGAATCGCATCGACCGAATGGCACTCTGCGCAGTCCATCAGGCCGCACTGGGCCGGGTGCTCCTGAGCTGTAAACGGATCGGACACCTTAAAGTGACAGGTCTTGCAGCTCGCGGTGGCGTCTGGCAGCTGATAAGGATTCTCCACGCCTGCATTTACCAGGTAATAATTGATCAATTCCGCCGTGTGTCCCGCCATGTAAGCACATGCCTTTCCACAACGATCGTTCTTGTGAGTGTTAGCGTAAGCGGACATATCATTCAAATCCACACCCGCTGCGTAACACCACTTGCTGATCGAGACATGGCAAAGGGGCGAATAGGCTGTGGTGTAGGCCAGGACCTCGTGGTCAGGTACCGGCTCGGGAGCGTAGCCGGTGTCCCAGCCGTAGGTGGGGTCCTCAAAGAGATCGTGAAGGCCTCTGGGTGGAAACTCCGTCTCGCAGGAATGACCCAGCACTTCCGTTGCAAGCGGTGACCAAAGGTTCGCGAAACCTAAAGCAGAAATGCAGCCGTTGAGAATGCCACACAATGTACCCCAACAGCTAATGCCTCCGCTTCCAAATTTGAACCAGCTAGTGGCACCACTTGGGATCTGATCCCAATCCGTTCCTTCGCCACTGTAAGCATCCTTAAATCCGTCAATAAGCCCCGATGCAGCCCCGTTCATGCAGCCGCCGTTTGCGTGGTAATGATACCAGGCATATTTCTTTACCATGTTGACGTCGAGCAGGTGGCTGCTATCGGCAGGCAAATAGCCCAGTGCAGCATGGGCAGTCTGGGGTAGCGTAAGCCCCCCCGCAAAGCCCGCTGTAAGAGCACCAGCTCCGACGACACTTCTTTTCAAAAACCCTCTTCTACTAAGATCCAAATCTCTTGTCATTTTTTCTCCTTTCTAGTTTACATGTGAGTTTTAAGAGAACAGCCCATTTCACACCTCAGTATCACCTCCTTAAGACCGGCTTTTTAAACAATGACTTCCGACGACTTCGGCGGCGAGATGCACGTGGAGCCCTCATTGGGGGAATAAGTCACTATGACAGCACCGGCAATGTTTGCTGTTTCGTCAAAAGACTTCTGTTCACAGGTTACAGCTCCTGCCATCATCTGCTAGACAGGCTCCGCGGCTATAGATCAAAGACCCTTGGGTCTGTGGGGACACATTGGAAAGTCCGCGAGATCAGGATCGAGCCCCGCACGCACCTTCTTTTCCGGCAACCCTAATGGGAGAGATCCGCGTCCACCGGTAAATGGTATGATAACAGCCGATGTCCCACCGCAATTCCGTTGGATCAATTGACTCTGACATGTCGAAATCTCCTCCCTAAAGATCCCTCTATTAGATTCATCCCTGGTCCGGTTCTAGGCCCCGGGGTTAGGCGGGGCCTATGGGCCCCGCCTAAATGGAGGAGAAATGTGAGACCAGACCCCGCAACACGCAGGTTCTTTCGGGCGGAACGGGGCGAAGCCTTCTCACCGAGACCTCATTCTGCATCTTTGACAAGATGCTTTTCCGCCCGAATTCTGATTAGCCAAGCGGTAGTTACGCTCACAGACCATACGTCAGGCTGGGACCGCTTTTTGCCACACCTGCCGCGATATCTCCTCATGGGTATTCGAGACGAGACTGGCTTGCCGAAGGATTGGTGGGCTTTGCCCACGATGAAAGGAAGCTTCTTCTGGTAAGGCTTTAGGGAAGTTTGAAGCGGGACTTGACAAACAACGTCGAGAAACGAGGACTTCCAGCCTTGCCAAAACAACCCTCCACGATTTCCAGGCCGCAACCTAACCTAGGCCGGATGGAAATTAGGGCAAGGCCTCATCTGCTCAAACGATTCGGTATCTTCTCGTTAGGCACCGATGTTTCACCCCCAGTTCAGTAAGAATTGTGGTGCTGCAGATTTGTTCCAAGGAGAAAATTTGAACTTCGGAGAAACCATATAGAGAAATAAGGAATATGTCAAATAGATAATTTCTATGTTTTCCCATATAAGATATTTAAAGTTCCCATGTCATGCGTATCCTGAGAGACTATGAAGCCATCTGGTTGCTCGGATAGCCTTTCTGGGTTTGGAACGGGGCAATCAAGTAAGAGGGCAAGCAAGTCTGCTGGCGGGGTAAAGATGTCTTTTTCCGCAAAAGGGGCAGGCAATCGTGAGTTGGACCTTGGCATCCCAGACCTTGTTTCCGGACTCATCGGTCTTGATGCCATGGTCTTTAATGATCCGATAGGCGTCAGTTTCAAAAGTCTGGTGCGTTTCAGGGCAGAAGAAGATGAGTTTCATTTACCTTATGTAACAGTGACCACCCAGAAAGGGCTCAAAAAGATTAATAACGTTCAGAAGTTGTGACATCGTCCATTTCTGAATAGACAACTACCGGATAGGGCGAATCGCTTCTATTCGGCATCCAATGCCTTTAAGTAGCCCATACCATTGCTGTGGATGGAAATGGCTGTATGCATATGTTCAGCGATCCTCCCTATCCTTTTAACTGCCTGCGAAGACGCTTTACCTCAACTTTTGAAC
>Ga0272444_10001520_pt1 | contig 22275 bp, 17 predicted proteins | sample SSMForm13_FD_201033 | JGI IMG/M metagenome (GOLD analysis project Ga0272444, IMG submission 201033) | Marine sediment archaeal communities from Little Sippewissett salt marsh, Falmouth, MA, United States - SSM-Form-13 | ecosystem: Environmental > Aquatic > Marine > Wetlands > Sediment ...
CTCTAGTAAATCGTCGATCGGCGGTGGACTGGCGTCGTCGTCATCATCGTCATCATCGTCGTCAGCTCCGGTGTCGTCGTCGGTCACGGTGTCATCGTCCGAAGGTGTGGCGTCGTTGTTGTCGTCGTCGTCATCGTCGCAACCGGCGATCAACGCCAGACCGATCAGCAGAAGCAGGCAAAACAGAACGGAATACAGCTTTTGCAACGTTACATCCTCGCAGGTTCGAACCGGCTTGCATTGTACCAGCAAGTGGTTTGTTTTTCATGAGCGGGTGTCGAATTTTTTGTTCGCGTTACTAAAAATAAATGTTGAATTGCAATGCCGGCGCGGTATGATGGCTTTAGTCGGGCGGCCTATTGAGAGGGAGGGCCGGAAAATGAAAATCCAAAAAGTATGGCTTTTGGTGTTTGTTCTGGCGTTCGTTTTTTATGCGGCCTGCGACAGCGACGATGATGATGACGACAACGATAACGACGACAACAACGATGATGTTGTCGACGACGATACAACCGCGGATGACGATAGCGCCGACGACGATGCCAACCCGCCGGACGAGCCGGAACATTTCGACATTCACATCGTTTACGGTTACCCCGCCTTGCTGGAGAAACATTTCACCGAGATGTTTCTGGAAAACACCGGTTTTGTACGCGATGGCGAGGTCTGGACCTTCGCCGACGCTTACGGTGACCGCACGTACTCGGTAAGGCAAGGCTGGACCGCAGAAGCGCTGGTGACGGCGCTGACCACCGAAGACGCGTTCGTCATTTTCGCCGGCCATTCGAACTTCGGTTTCGGCGCCACCTTTACCGACAATCCCTGGGCAAGCGAGTTGATGAACATCACCGGTATCGACGACATCTTCAACATCGCCAGCGAGCACGTCGCCGTGCAATATCGCTATTTCATCGAGCACCAGGCGTATCCCAATTTCGTGATTCAGACTGAGCAGATTGCAGTGCATCCGCTCAACTACCTGACCGAGTCGCTCGGCTTGGAACGCTTCGAGAACATCGACGGCATCGAACCGGGCATGAATTTTCCCGACGTGCAGGGCGAGGGACTCGACCTTTTCCACTTCCGTGCGCCGGAACCCGACCCGATGTATCCGCTAGACGAACTGCTCATCCGCCTGCTTGGCTTGAATATGGAGTTGGACGACCGCATGTTGATCGCCAACGGCGGCGCGGCGGACCTGCCTGCCGGCCTCAAGTACAAGGTGCTGTTGTACAAAAGCTGCTACTCGGGATTGTACTTTCTGGACAACCTGCAACGCGGCGTCGTTTTCTACACGACCAAAAGCCCGTCGGTATTCCGCCCGACGATCTGGATTTTCCTCACCGGTCTGATCAAGGGCAGCTCGTGGGCTACGATCAAAAACGCGATGAACGACATCGACGAAGTCTACGATTTTTACATCTTCGATGAGGCGAAGCGGTCGACGCAGTCCGTCGAAGATCCGCTGACTGTGCCGGCCGATTTGCGTCGGCAATTTATTTCCGCAATGGTGCCAACGGCGAACGAAATGACGATCGGTGATTGGCTCAACCTGCTGGCACAGCCGCGAACGGCGATAATGTGTTGCGGAAGCGTCATCGACAATGGCGGTCAAATCCTTGCCGCGCGTTGGGCGCTGGGCGGGTTGGGCGAACCGGCGCTGACGGCGTTGCTGGACGAATTGGATTTGGCGCCCGCGTTTTATAAAGCCAACCTGTTATACGCTCTGGCCGAGTTCGACGATGTCCGTGCGCGGGTCGCGTTGCGCGTTTCGTTGCATGATACGCGTGAGGTTGTCACGGTAACGACACCGCACCCGGGGCGGCCGTTGCGCATCGCCGATATTGCCTATAATATTCTGGCTCAACAGATGGGCGATGCAGAATTGATCAATCCCTTATCCGTTTACGATCCGCCGTCGTTGCGCGACCTCTGCCTGCGCGAGTTGCAAGAGCGTCTGTAAAAGTCACGTTCGCCCAAGCGCCAACAACCAAACAAAATACATCCGGCATTGACACAACCAGAAAACGGTCGAGTCCCGTGTACTTGGAGGGTAGGCGATGAACGTACCGATCCAGCCGATTATGGTATCGATCTTTGTGGGCAGTCTGGGCGCACTGTCGCTGGTGCTGCTGGTGTTTATCGTGTCCGGCTACAGCCCGTCGCACAATCTAAAGTACGTCTTGCAGCGCCTTTTCTATCGGTCCGATAACGTCGAGCAGCAACTGACCGACAAACCCAACGTGCCGCTTAACGACTACACCAAATGGTTCGTCGGGTTGATCTGTGTGTCGCTGGTCTACGCGCTGGGCGTCTGTCTCGAATTTTACTCCGACCGTCTTACGCGCAATGACAAGCCCGAAGAGTTCTGGGTGTTCTGTCGGGCAATTCCCGGCGACCAGTATCTGCGCAACGTCGCCTTCGCCAATGTGTTCAACCCGGAACATCGCGACAAACTAACGCACTACGAACAAGAGCTGTACTACAAACTGCAATATTGCCTGACCGATTACCGGCAGACCGATTCGCAAAAGCCCTGGACCAATTGCGTGGAGATGTACAACGACAACAACCTGGGTGCTCTGGCCGCCATCACCGTCAGCAAGCCGATCCGTTTCATGCGCAACGTTTATCAAACCGACGAGCAGTGCGAACCCTTTTTCAACGCGGCGATGGTCGAGTACTATCGGGCCAAGAACAAGATTTTCGGTAAATCGACCTACTTTAATGAACTGACCGACGTCGAACGGCGCATTGTGTTTTTACGTTCGACCATCTTTATCGGCATCTTCCTGTTCTGGATTTTCTTTCTGGGCGTGGTGTTGAAGTCCGGATCCTGGCTGGCGAGCAAAATGGGCATGAGCGCCTGGCTGGAAAAATGGAGTTGGTCGCGTCATTGGCGAAAACTTCACTTGGTACGACTACTCGTGCTGTTCGCCGTTGCCTGCAGTTTCTGGATGAACATGGCCATTGCCTGGGAAAATGAAGAGTTGGAATTCGATAATCGCGTCTTCGGGTATTACCTGGATACCACTGAATCCGGAGATCGCACCCAATGGCGGACGTCGATTATCGCTACCGAAGGCGATCACAAATTTTTATCTACGTTTGAGTCGAAGCCGGTGCCGGATCAAAAGCCGGAAACCGCAATCTCTGCAGAGCCATAATTTGGGGTCTAATGGAGCTTATTTTATCGAACGGCCATTTTAGCTCGTATTGAAAAAGAACGCTTTTAAAATGGAAAATTGGTAAACCTTCAACAAGGATCTTCCGAAAAGTAAGAATAGAGTGGTTGACGTGGAATGGACCACGCCTGACCGATAAAGGCAAACCCGTCGTGAGGCGGGGACGCAAAGCCAACGGGTCTCGCAAAGCGAGACGGCCGGGTTGCCGAAGTTGGGAAAATGAAAGAAATACCATACACTTACCATACCATTTCCTGCCCGCAAGACGATTCATACAGCTTCAGCCAGGTTCGCCTGCTGGTCATGGCATCAACGGTGTTTTTGGCTGTAATTCTGTTGAGTTTTGCCTCGGCAGTTGCTGAACCGGCGAATTTTACGCCCGAACTGGCAGAGCACTGCTTCGACCCCTCGATGACACAATTTCAGGCCGACATCTGCCACTACGACGGTCATGTGCTGGCCGGTCGGCCGCTGGCGGGCGAAGAAGGCGCCAATGCTGTGGTCGACGGCATGATCTGGGGCACCGACCTGGGCATTAACGTACAGGTCGACGGTGCGACAATGTACTTTTTCGGGGACACCATCCCTGCGTTGAATCTGGGCGCGAACGGGTTGGAAATCGGCGGCGCTTTACTGGGCACGCCTTATGCTTACGATTACGATGGCGACAGCGAACTGGATTGGATCGATTCGTCGTTGAGCCTCACCGGTACAATGCATTACAACTCGGTGACCGAGTTGGCCGCGTTCGACGAGACGGGCCGGCCAACTGGACTGCTCAACGAAGCCGAGCGCCGGTTGTTTTTCCCCCGCGGCGAACCTTCCGGTTTGGAAGGCGGCTTCTTCGCGCCGACCGGCGCCGCACAGGTGGACGACCAGACCGTTTATTACTGGTACGGCAAATACATTAATAATACGCGTTGCGATCAATCGCACCTGCTGGCGCTGGACGTCGAAAGCGGTCAGTGGCGGCATGTGTCGTTGTTCGCGCAGGAAAAATTCATCCAGGTCGCGCCGGTGGAAATTTCCCGCGACGATTACCCCCCGGTCGAGGGGGCCTGCACGCCGCCCTGGACCGAACCCCATGAACGAGGCTTTTTGCTATATGGCAGCGGTCGCGCCGGAAGCGACAACATGTCATTCGCCCAGGCAACTCCCTGGGGCGAATGCATTGAAGAAAGCACACCTAACTACCGCACCAGCAACCTCTACCTGGCTTATGTCAGTCTCAGCGATTTGGAAAACGCCGATCTTTCCAAACGCGTCTATTACTACACCGGAAACCCTGGTCAATGCTGGATTGAAGGTGACGTGGCCGCTGCCGAGCCCATCATCGAAGCGCCGGTCTTCGGCGAGTTTTCCGTCGAACGCGTGCCGGGCACCGACTACCTGCTGCTGGCCTACAGCAACCTGACGTTCAACCTGCGCCTGGCGAACCTGGCCAAGCCCTGGCAGTGGTCGTCGCCGTTGCGTTCGCTGCCGTTCGGCTACGGCGATTACTTCGTCGCCGGTTCGTTACGGCTGGAAAACAATCTGTCGGTGAGCAGCGAGCTGACTTTAGACAACGTGCTGTTTTTCGATCGCGTCGTTTCCACCTGGAAAGGGCCGCAGCATGATATGCTCATGCGCGAATATGGAGTCTCGACCTTTTCTTCGTTTGTTTTGCTGGACGACCTGGTCGACCTGCTGGAAAACTGACAACGGCTGCTTGACGTAACGAAATCCTTTCATTCGGTTCGATTAATTCTGCATAACCAACGGGACTGGCGACGCGCCTGCGCGTTCTGTATCGTAGGCATGTTTTTCTACGTCTTGGATATCCATGCAGAAGAAGCAACTTCAAACCAATCCGCTGTCGGTCGATCTGCCGACGACTCGCGAGTACGCGTTGGTCGCGGCGATCACATTGTCGGCGCTGGCGGTGCGCCTTTGGGCGCTATGCACGACGATCAACTGGTACAACGCCGAGCCGTTTTTCTATTTGCACGATGTCATTCGTTTGTTCAACAAAACGACGGTGTTTCCGCTGATGGACAACCACCCGTCGGGTTACCAATATCTTCTGACGGCGCTGGTCTGGTTGTTTCGCGTCGATGATCTGGTGATCTTCGGGCGGTTGTTCAGCTTGACGCTGGGCGTGGCGACGGTTCCGGTGTTGTATTTTTTCACGCGGCGTATTTACGGCACGCTGACGGCGGCGGGCGCGACGGCGATGCTGGCGCTTTACGACACGCATGTGCTGCTCAGTGTTAACAGCCTCAATTTTGCGCCGTTCTACGCAGCGTTGTTGGGCGGCTTGCTGGTGATGCATGGGGCGGGCGAGGCGCGGAGTATTAGCTGGCCCCGATTGCTGGCCGGTTCGGTGTTGCTCGGCGTTGCGCATTTCATTCGTTTTGAATCCTGGCTGGTGATTGCGCCGTTGTTCGTCTGGTTGCTAATTGCCAAACGTCCGGCGAAAGCGATTGTCTTTGTTTTCATCAACAGCGCTTATCCACTGGTCTACATGGTGTTTGCCTGGAAGAAGTGGGGCACGCCGTTTCCTTTCTTGGCGGTTTCGGGCGGCATCGACACCACTTTTTCCGGTTGGTTGGATCCGGCGGTTGTGCTGGTGTGGCCGAAAGAGCTTTGGTGGGCGTTGGGCGCGATTCCGTTGTTAGCCGGATTGGTCGGCGCGGCAATCTCGCTAATTAGGCGGCGTTTGGTGGTGCCCGGCTATTTCGCGCTTTTTTTGGCGTTTTACTTGTTCCGCACGATGCGGCATCGGTTCATCTTCGCCGGCGAATTTCCGCGTTACGATGTTTTGCTTGTTTTATTTTTGTTGCCGTTGGTTTTTCTGCCGGCCGTTCTGGCGGCGCGGTTGTCACGGTTGAAAATCGTCGGTCCGGCGGTGTTGGTGGTATTGGTAACGGCCTTTGCGATGACCTCCCGGCAAAATTACCGATTTCAGACTAGTGTCGATTGGCTGGCCGATCCCCCGGCGCATCTGGCGACGGTGATCGAATGGAGCAAGGACAATCTGAAGGCTGCCGACCATGTATGTCTTGATCATGGCGATCACCCGGAATTGTTGCATGTGTTCATCGAAGCCAAAGGCATCGAAACGCCCGCCGTTTTTTTCGTACAGGATCCCGGTTTCGCTTCTGGACGTGACGGCGCACCAAGTGAGCAGGCGCTGTATGAAAAAGCATGGCGGTTGATTCAGGAAAAAGGATGCAACATCGCTTTCGGTAAAGCGGAATCGCCGATGGCACGTGCGGCCCTCGAGTCGGGCATGGAGTGCGAAGCCGAGGTAGCTTTGTATAGGGTCTTTCGCCGTGGCGGAGCGTTTGTACAATAATCAACGAACGTTGGTACGGAGATACAGATGAAATGTGATGGCAAACTCGCGATCTTCATTGTTTTACTTACCCTGCTTTTTGCGTTTGCCGCCGCCTGCGGCGATGATGACGATGACGACGACAACAACGACAACGACGACAACGACGATAACAACGACGACTTCCCCGACGACGATGACGTTTTACCGGATGACGATGAAGACGACGATGCGCTGCCGTTTTGCGAAATCGACGAAACACGAATCGACGAGATCGTCGCTGGCATGTCGCTACGCGAAAAAGTCGGTCAGATGTATTATGTCGGCGTCAATATCTTTCCCTGGTTCGAGAGCAGCGAAGCCATCGAAAAAATACAGCAGCTTCACGTCGGCGCGGTGCACGCGAATCTTTTTTTGACGATCGGTTTGTGGAACGCATGGACGGTGCAGAACACGAACCGGTTACAGGAACTGGCGCTGGCCGAAGATCCGCCGATTCCCCTGATCATCGGTATCGACCAGGAGGGCGGGGCGCCGCAGTCGATGTCAGCTCCGATGGGAGGCACCGATACGCCCGGGAACATGGGGCTCGGTGCGACATTCGATCCCGACATCACCGACGCTTCCTACGCTTTGATGGCCGACCAATTGCGCACGGTGGGCATCAACGTCAACCTTGCCCCGGTGCTCGAGGTGATGACGTCGCACGAAGAAACCTCGATGTACACGCGCTGTTTCGGCGAGGATACCGGGCAGGTGACCGCGCACGCGGCCGCGGCGGTGCACGGTTCGCAAAGGCGCTTGGTCGCGGCGACGGCCAAGCATTTCCCGGGCCAGACGGCTGCGCCGGGTGACGAGCACACCGAACTACCGGTGGCGAATCAAGACGAGGCTACCTTGCGCGCAGTGTACCTTCCTCCTTACCAGGCTGCGGTTGAAGCGGGCATTGATCTGATCATGCCGACGCACGCGCAGTTTACCGCCTGGGATCCGGAGCGGCCGGCGACGTTGAGCTATCCGATCCTCACCGAGTTGCTGCGGGAGGAACTGGGCTTCGAGGGTGTGATCATCACCGACGATATGAACATGTGGGGCGTGGCCGGGCGCGATTGGGGCGAATTGCCCGACGTGCTGGCGATTCGTGCCGGCGCCGACATGATCATGGACATCTTCGAAAATTTCGAACCGACCAAAAGCAATGATCACGCCGGTTCGTACCCGACCGACCTGGCCGGGCAGATCGATTACGTCATCGAGGCGGTGAACGACGGTCGCCTGAGCGAAGAGCGGATCGACCAATCGGTGCGCCGTATTCTGCGCTTGAAAATCAAGTACTGTCTTTTCGACGAACCCTTCCGCCCGGTGGCGGGCATCGACCAGCGCGTGGATACACCTGCGCAGCGGAAAGAGTCAGCGCGTTGGCACGAACAGGCCGTCACGTTGGTGCGCAACGATGCCGGGATCTGGCCGTTGTCGATTGATGATCCGCCGCGGGTGCATGTGGTCGCCCCGGGTTGGATCGTCATGGAAATGTACCCTGGCGCAAGTTGGCCGAACTACGCGACGCGCATGTTGGTCGGCGCGATGCAAGACATCGACCCGCGCACCACCGGCGCGATATTCAGCTCGCCGCCTTACGGGTTTGTCGTCGATCGGCTGGTCGCCGGCGCCGCCGCGGCCGACCCAGACGTGCTGGTCATCGGCACCTACAACGCGCTCACCGATGCCAACCAGACCGACCTCGTCAAGCGCCTGCTAGCGCTGGACAAGCCGACGATTGTCCTTTCACTGGCGATGCCTTACGACCTGCTGGCGTTCCCCGAGGCGACGACCTACCTGGCCGCCTACAGCAACCGCGACCTGGCGGTGGAGGCGGTTGCGCGAGTGTTGTACGGCCTGGCCGAGCCCGGCGGACGCCTGCCGGTTTCCCTGCCGGGACTATACCCTGTGGGATGGTCGGCCCTCGAACCCTGACCGAAAAGCGGTAAATTTTTTCTGACAAGAAGCTGATTGACAAGCGACCGACAGGCGTGATAACCATTTTAACCGGTCGCCCAGTTAATATGCATCTTGCAGGGGATTCCACACATGAGCGCCAGAGAAAAAATCTTGAAAGCAGCGGACGAACTGTTCGGCGAAGTTGGCTTCGACGCCGCCACTACGCGGGAAATCGCCCGGCGATCGGGCGTCAATAAAGCTCTCATACATTACCACTTTGAAACCAAGGAAGCGCTGCTGAGTCATGTACTCGACCGCTATTACGGGCGCTTGAGCGAAACGCTGAACGAGTCGATCGGCGCCGGCGACACCGTGCGCGAACGCATCGTCCGTATGGTCGATGGCTACATGGACTTCCTCGACGCCAATCGCAACTTCAGCCGCATCGTGCAGCGCGAAGCATCCGGCGGCGGCAACCTGGAACGCATTCGCCGCCACATGAAACCGCTGTTTGAAATCGGCAAACGCCTGCTGGTGGAAACCTATCCGGCGACCCGCTCCGGCGAGTTGGCCGCCGAGCAATTGCTGATCACTTTTTACGGCATGATCGTCGGCTACTTTTCCTACGACGCCGTGTTGGAGTACTTGCTGCAAACCGATCCGCTCTCGCCGAAAAATCTGGCGGCCCGCAAACGCCACATCGTGCGGGTGATCGACCTGGTGATCACTGCCGTCGAACTGGAAGCGAAACAGGCCGGGAAGGCCGTCAAGAAAAAGCCGAAAGGGCGGAAAAATGCAGCAAAGCGTTAAGCAACAATCGCCAACCGGCCCGGCGGACGAACGCATCGCCCGCCTGCGCCTTCGTTACCAGACTGAGCCGCCGAAAATATCAGTCGAGCGCGCCCGCTATTTCACCGAAAGTTGGCAGGCTACGGAAGAACGCGACTGCGCTTTGCCGGTGCGTGTGGCGTTGGCGATGCGCAACGTCTACCGCAAAATGACAATCTACATCGATCCCGACGACCGCATCGCGGGTTACTGGACCGAGTCGTTCACCGGCATTCCCGTCGACATCGAGCGCGGCGTGTTCAATCGTGTTTTCGAAGCCGAGTTGGACAAGAAAGTGCTGACCCTGTTTCGCGGCAAGGCGGCAGCCAAGGGGCTGGCGTACATGCTGCGCAAGCGGTCGCTGGGCGACTTCATCAAAAACCAGCAGCGCATTCGCGAGACCGGCGCTCAGCCGATGAACATGAGTTTGAAGACCATGCCCGAGCGGGAGATCAATCCGTTTGACATCGACGACGCCGACCGCAAGGAATTGCTCGATCAATTGTTGCCCTATTGGCGCGGGCGTTGCGTGGTCGATCTTCTCGAGGAGGAGCTGACGAAGGCCGGCTTGCATTCGGATGCGATGCACGATTTCGTTACGGCGCTGCCGGGTAACACCTCGCGCCAGGTGTTGTGGCTGTCGACTTGCACGACGATCGCTTCGCTGCAGGGGCACGTCATTCTGGATTACGAAACAGTGTTGGCCAAAGGGTTGATCGCGATGCAGAACGAGGTCCGCGCCAAACTGGCCGAAGAGCGCGACGATGAGAAGCGTGCGCTTTACGAGTCGTTGGACATTTCGCTTGAAGGGGTGATGACTTTCGCCCGGCGACTGGCCGAGCGTTTGCGGCAGCAAGCGAAGGTCGAGAGTGATCCGGCCGAACGCCGCGTGTTGAGCGAAATGGCTGAAACCTGTGCGTACGCGCCGTTGCGGCCCGCGCGCACGTTTCGCGAAGCGGTGCAGGCGCTGTGGACGATCAAGACGGCGGTCGAGTTGGCGCACCCGGTCAACCTGCATTGCTTCGGGCGGTTGGATCAAAACCTGATCAGCTATTACCGCAACGACATCGAAGCGGGCACGCTGACGCCGTCGACGGCGCAGGAATTGCTGGAAGAGTTGCTGCTGAAAATCATGTCGCAGAACATCCGGCCCGAGTCGAACATCCTTGCGCATTTCTACCACCGTTTTCTCGGCAGCTCGCCGGTGACGCTCGGCGGACTGACGCCCGACGGCGACAACGCGGAAAACGAACTGACGCGTCTGTTCATTCGCGCGGCGCATAGCTCGAAGGCGATCACCAACGTTTCGCTGCGCGTGCATCCGCAAAGTTCCGACGATGTGCTGCACGAGGTCGCCCGCGCCTTACAGGAAGGCACGTCCAGCTTTTCTCTGTTCAACGATGAGGTCGTCGTCGAAGCGATGAAACGCCGCGAATTTGCCGACCACGACGCGCGCGACTACGCGATCATGGGTTGTGTCGAAGCGACCTGCCCGGGCAAGACCGGGTCGATGAGCGCCAACGCCCTGCAATTGATGCGGCTGCTCGACATCACGCTGCGCAACGGCGACTCGCGCATCCTGGCCGGCGTTATCAAGCAGGACGGCCCGGCGACCGGCGATCCGGACGACTTTGCATCTTTCGACGATCTGCTCGACGCTTTTTTCACGCAGGCGCGGCGATTTATCAAACAGATCGTGCTGGGCTCCAACTTGCGCGACAAGCTGTATGCCGAACACTTGCCGGCGCCGTTGATCAGTGCGTTTATGGACGGTTGCTTGAAAAGCGGTCGCGATGTCACTGCCGGCGGTGCGCGCTACGACCTGTCCGGCATTTCGATGATCAACTCGATCGCCAATCTGGTCGACTCGTTGCTGGTCATTAAAAAGTTGGTGTACGAACGCCGGCGGTGCACGATCGGGCAGTTGATGAATGCGGTCGACGAAAATTTCGTCGGCAGTCAAGATCTGCTGGCCGAAATCAAGAACGTTTCCGGCAAGTGGGGCAACGGCGACGTGGAAACCGACGAGTTGGCGCGGCGGGTGACGGCGGAGTTGTTCGGCGAAACCTACCGCTACCGCAACTACCGCGGCGGGCCGTTCGTCGTTTACGTCATCAGCATGACGACGCACACAATCGAAGGGCGCTTGTCGCCGGCCTCGCCGGACGGACGGCGCGCAGCGACACCCTACGCGGCCAGTTCGAATCCGGACAACGTCGATCGCGCGGGCGTGACGGCGGTGCTCAAGTCGGTGGCACGACTGCCCAACGAGGATGTCATGGGCGGCGCGGTCAACGTCAAGTTCCATCCCAGCGCCATTGGGCAAAGCGCGGTGAGCCGGGACAAGTGGATCGCGTTGATGCGCACGTACTTCCAACTCGGCGGGCAGCAGATTCAGCCGACGGTGGTCAGCACCGAACAATTGCGGCGGGCGCAGGCCGATCCGGACGCCTACCGCGATTTGGTCGTGAAGGTCGGAGGCTACAGCACGTACTTCGTCGACTTGGGCAACGAAATACAAAACGAGATCATCGCTCGTAGCGAACACCGGCAATGAAGGAGGACGACGCGTTGAAAGTTCTGGTTACCGGCGCCGACGGCATGTTGGGCAGCTACACGGTGCACGAGTTGTTGGAGCGGGGTTATGCCGTGCGTGCGTTGGTGCAGCCCGGCAGCGAGTCGCCGACGCTGGACGATCTGCCCGTCGAACGGTTTCCCGGCGACCTGCTCGATGCTGAAGCAATGCGTAAAGCAGTGGCCGGTTGCCGGCGGGTGATTCACTCCGCGGCGGTTACCGACCTGCGCGGGAATGCCGACCGGATCTGGAAGATCAACCTCGACGGGACGCGGCATGTGATGGATGCAGCCGAAGCGGCGGGCGTCGAGCGCGTGGTGTTCGTCGGCTCGGCCAGTTCGTTTCAATTCGGCACCCGCGAAAATCCGCCGGAAGAATGCGGCGAGTTCCCGCCGGAGTACCGCGGCGTCGCCTACATGGAATCGAAACGGCAGGCAGCGCTGATGGTGCGCGAGCGCGTGCGCCGGGGCAGGCTCAACGCGGTTGTCGCGGCGCCGACGTTCCTGGTCGGCGGTTACAACTTCCGCCCAGGATCGAGCGCCCTGGTGCGCGGTTTTATGTTGGGTAAATTGCGCGTGGCTTCGCCCGGCGGACGTAACTTCGCTTACGCCGGCGATGTCGCGCACGGATTGGTCAACGCGTTGGAACAAGGACGGGCCGGAGAATTTTTCTTTTTGGGCGGCGAGAACCTGACCTACGCCGAGTTTCTCGGCAAGATCGCGCGCGTCGCCGGGCGGCCGGAGCCGTGGTTCACGCTGCCGGAAGTCGCTGTGCGCGCCGTCGGCCTCGGCGCATCGTGTTTTGAAACGCTGACCGGCAAGCAGGTCGAGTTGAACAACCTGATTGCGCGGATGTCGGTGCTGAGCGCCTATTACAGCTCGGCCAAGGCGATCCGCGAACTGGATCTGCCGCAGACGCCGATCGAAACGGCAATCGACGAATCAATCGCCGGCCTGCGGAAGTACGGACACCTAACGTGAGGAATGCATGAAAAATTTTCGCAACAAAGTGGTGTTGATCACCGGCGGCAGCCGCGGCGTCGGCTTGGCTCTGGCGAGGCGGTTGTGCAAGGAAGGCGCGCGCGTGGTGATTACCGCACGCGGCGAGAAACGGTTGCTGCAATCGCATAAAGAATTGAGTGACGCGGGCGGGCAGGTCGCTTCGGTGACCGGCGACGTGGGCGATTGGGTCGATGCGGAACGCATGGTGCAGACCGCGTTGGACAACTTCGGCAAACTTGACGTGCTGGTCAACAACGCCGGTGTTTCGATGCGCGGCGACTTCGCCGACCTGAACCCCGAAGTTTGCCAGCGGGTAATTCAAACCAACTTGATCGGTTCGGTGCTGCCGACGCGAGCGGCGATGCCGCATCTGCTGGCGGCGAAGGGCAGCGTCGTTTTTATTTCCAGCATTGCCGGATTGTTCGGTTTGCCGGGGGCGTCGGTGTATTGCGCAAGCAAGGGCGCGCTGACGAACTTCGCCGAATCGTTGCGGTTGGAGTACGGCGCGGCGGGCCTGCACGCGGGCGTCGTCTATTTGGGTTTCACCGAGCATGATCCGGAAAAGCGCATTCTGGCCGCCGACGGGGCGGAGGTGCCGCCGGATCGCCCGGCGCATCACAGCCAGGCGAACGCGGCCCGGCTGATCGCCGACCTGATCGCCAAGCGGCGGTCGCGGGTGGTGATGACGCCGGTGGGCAACATCGGCTACCTGGTGCATCGCCTGTCGCCGGACATCGTCGAGAAAACCATCGCCCTGGCCAAAAGCAGCCGGCTGGGCATTTACGAACGTTTTTCCTGATCGGCGCGCCGGTCGGGCGAGTTACCGAATATCGAGTCAACCGGGAGGGATTGCATGGGCTTTGTCAAAACCAAAGAAGAACTGGACGCGTATTACAACCTGGGCGTGCGGCAATTTATCGGCGCGAAGATGATGGGCGTGATGTTTCAAACCAAGCCGGAGATCGTCGCCCGCTTGCTGCCGCCGCCGCTGGCGCCGACCGATTCGCCCGATGGTCTGTTGTTCATCGCGCAGTATCCGGAAACCAACCTCGGGCCGGGCTACCGCGAAGCGGCGCTGTACCTGAAGTGTCAGTACGAAGGCGAAGAGGGCACCTATTGTTTGTCGATGCCGATTACCGCCGAAGGGCGCATGCACAACGGGCGCGACATCTTCGGCCTGCCCAAGAAGATGGCGGACATTCACCTGGAGCGCAACGATCAGCAGGTGCATGGTTGGGTAGAGCGCAACGGCGTGCGCATCGTAGACGTTAAAATACAACTCAGCGGCAGTCTGCCGCAGGTGCCGCCGACCGGGCCGACGTTCTTGTTCAAGGCGATGCCGCGCATCGACCTGCAACCCGGTTTCGACGGACCGGTGCTGTTGGCGCGGCAGCAGACCGACATCGAAATGAAGTCGTTCGAGATCGGCATGCCGGAAGTCACCTTCCAGCCTTCGGACACCGATCCCTGGGCGGAGGTCGAAATCGAAACCGTGATGATCGGCTTTTACATGCTCAGCGACAACACCATGCAGCCGGGCCGTATTCTGGGCGAGGTCGATGCCGACGCGTTTCTACCTCACTATTTCAAAATGACCGACTTTTCCACCGGCGCCAAATAGAAAGGAGCGCTCAATGGTCGATTTCAGTCCGAACGACATTCAGCAATCGATGATCGATACCGCTGCCAAATTCGGAAGCGAGGTAATCGCCGACGCGGAAATCGCGTTGGATAAAATGATCGACCCGGTTGGCACGTACGATAGCGAGTTGTTTCGCAATACCATCGCGCAGGCCTATCAACTGGGCTTTCACAAGATGGCAATCGCCGAAGATTACGGCGGGCTCGGCCTCGATCCGCAGACGATCGGCATGGTCTGGGAAGAGTTGGCGCGGCACGGTGTCGGCATCGCCGCTACGCTGGTGGCCAGCTCGGTGGCGCACCAGTTGATTACCGTAATGGCTTCGCACAACCAGGAATTGATCGACCGCTACGTCGTTCCCTTCTGCGAGGACACGACCGGACGTCACATGAGCGCCTGGGGCAGCAGCGAGCCGGACGTCGGCAGCGACGGTAAAAACTATTACGATCCGAACGTGAAGCACCTGACCTCGGCGGTGAACAAAGACGGCAAGTACGTGATCAACGGCACCAAGTCCGACTTCATCTCCAACGGCAGCATCGCCGATGTATATGTCATCTTCGCCAACGTCGATCCTTCGCTGGGCATTCGCGGCTCGGGTGCGTTCATCGTGCCGGGCGATGCGCCCGGAGCCAGCCACGGCGTGCCGATCGATAAGGTCGGTCTGCGTGCGCTGAGCCAATCGGCGTTGTATTTCGACGACGCCGAAATTCCGGAAAGCTACATGATCTTCCCGCCGGGTGATGGCTTCCCGATGCTGCACCGGATCATCATCACCATCGGCGGTTTGTCTGTCGGCTACTTGGCATTGGGCTTGATGCGCGCCGCTTACGAAGAGGCGCTGGCCTATTCCAAGGAGCGCGTACAATGGGGCAAACCGATTTTCGAGCACCAGCTTGTCTCCCAGAAATTGTTCGAGTGTTTCCAGACGATCGAAGCGGCCCGTGCGTTGTTGTGGAAGGGAAGCTGGCTGGCCAAAGCGCGCTTCCCCGGCGATTTAAAAACGTCCATGGCCGCCCGCACCTTCGCCACCAACCAGGCCATGAAACACACAGCCGAAATGGTGCAGGTGCTCGGCGGGTACGGCATCTCCAAGGAATACAAACTCGAAAAGTACATGCGCGACGCGAAGCTGTTGCAGATTATGGACGGTACCAACGAAACGTTGATGATCAAGGCCGCCGCCGAGTTGTAGGCGGCGACAACCCGCAACCTTTGTTCGGAACGGAATGAACACGACTTTTATTCTCGGCCTGTGCTGCGGCATTGGCGGCGCACTATTGCTCAACGTCGGCAAAGGCGTGCAGAAGTGGAAGGTGCACGTCTTGCTGACCGGCCGGCAAATGTTGCGCCCGCCCAACCGCCGCGAATTTTTCATCTGGTTGTTCGGCCTGTTGATGACCATCTCCGCCGCTTTGCCTTATTCGTTGGGTCTACATTTTTCCAAGTCGCCTTCCAGCATCGGCGCGATGACCGGCGTCGGCCTGATCGGTTTGGTGATCTTCGCGTTGGTTGTTATCGGCGAGCGCCCCGGTTTAGCCGACCGCGTCGGCATTGCGCTGGTCGTCGTCGGCACATCGTCATTGGGCTACTTCGGCGCCATGCGCGATTTGACCGAACGAATAATTAACAACGTATTGTTGTTTTCGGTCGCGCTGCCGTTGCTGATCGTCGCCGTTGCTTTTTGCTTGTCGGCGTTGCGTTGGCGGAGGTTGCACGGCATCGCCTTCGGTACGACGGCTGGATTGTGCCTGGGCCTGGGCATTTTTTTAGGCGACATCGCACTGATGAAAGGTGGAGAACAATTTTCTGCGCAGTTGCACACACCATATCCCTACGTGGCGTACTCGTTTTGCATTCTGGCAGCGGCGGTGACGCAGTTGGGCTTTCTGCGCGGGCGCGCGTTGGAAGTGGTGCCCGCCGTCAATTCCGCGACCATCTTAACGCCGCTGTTGTTGGAGATCGCCATCTACCATATTTGCCCGCGACCGCTCGAATTGTTGTTGATCGGCGTTATCGTCGTCGGCGTGATGTTGTTGTCGAGAGGGGCGGCCGCGCGGGTGTCGGACTAAAGACTGCGCAGGATAATCGACAGGCCGGCGACAATCAGCACGCTGAATACGACCAGCCGAAAAGTGCGCTCGGGCAGACGGGCGTGCCACACTTCGCCCAGTGCCACGCCCACGGTCAGGAAGGGCAGCGCATAGATATCGACCTTAAGCGTTTCCACATTGATATTTCCGGAAAACGAGTGGGCGATCAACAGAATGAAGTTGAGTACCAACCACAGCGCCGACAACGTGCTGCGAAAGTCATACTTTTGCCGAATGTTGCGCCCGGCCCAGTAAGCAACCATCGGCCCGCCGGAAACCCACAGCCCTTGCACCACGCCGCCGGAAAACAAAAACGCCCACGTCCAAAAATTAGAAAGCGGCGGGAGAATCTCTTCCGTGCGGCGGCGCGCCAGGCGGAACACTTCGCTGCCGGCCAGGCCGGTTACAAAGAGACCGAAAAACAATTTAAGCGTCTCGGTTTCGGCCAGATGGAAAATCGCCAGTCCCACCGGCATGCCCAGCATGGCGATCGGCAGGATGCGTTTGAGCAATAGCGCACGGTTGACGCCGCGGCAGTGACGAACGGTCAGGTAAATGGTGACCGTCAAATTGAGCGGCACCAGCACCGGCACGAGGTAGTCGATGGGGTACAAATGCGCGGCGATGGTCAAGGTCAGGATGGATGCGCCGAAGCCGACGGTTGCGCCGACCATGTAGCCCAGCAGGACGATAACGAAGAACAATAACAGCGTTGGATCCATGGTCATCTTTCGATTGGTTTTAGAAAGAAGAACCTGAAAATTAACTCGGCGTCAACCACTTTTTGAGTTCGGCGATTTGCTCGGCGACGCACTCCGGCGCCGGGCCGCCCGCCACGTTGCGCCGCGCGACGGCGTTGGCGAAGCTCAGTTGCGATTTCACGTCGCGCAATTCGGGAAACTCGGTTTGAAATTCCTGCTCATCGGCGTCGAGCAGCGAGCGGTTGCCGGCTTCCAACGTCGTGACAAATTGCCCGACGCGTTCGTGTGCGCGGCGGAAAGGCACGCCGCTTTCGACCAGCAGGTCGGCCAGGTCGGTCGCCAGCAAATCGCCGCTCAGTGCGTTTCGCATGCGCGCGGCGTTGAAGTCGGCGGAGTAGGCGGCCTCGCGAAAAACGTTCACCGTCAGGTGCGCCGTGTCGAGCGTGTCGAACAAGGCGATTTTGTCTTCCTGCAGGTCTTTCGCGTAGGACAACGGCAAGCCCTTGGTCAACGTCAGCAATGCGTTTGCCTGGCCGATCGCGCGGGCGGCCTTGGCGCGCACCAACTCCATTGCGTCGGGATTGCGCTTTTGCGGCATCATGCTCGATCCGGTCGACCAATCGTCGGCGAACCGCACATAGCCGAAATTCGGGCTGGCCCAGATGACGAATTGCTCGGCGTAGCGCGAAAGGCGGGTGAGCATCACGGCGACGGCGCAAGCGGTTTCCTGGGCAACGTCGCGGTCGCTGATCGCGTCGAGCGTGTTGGCCGTCGGGCCGTCGAAGCCCAAATCGTACGCGAGTTTGTGACGATCAACGGCAAAGCCCGCACCGGCCAGCGCGCCGGAGCCCAGCGGGCAAAGCAGTGCGCGCTTGCGGGCGTCGACCAATCGTTGCGCGTCGCGCTTTAAGCCGAACGCAGCCGACAACAAAAAGTGCGCCAGGGTAATCGGCTGCGCCGGTTGCAGGTGCGTCGATCCGGCCAGCAACGTGTCTGTATTTACAGCGGCTTTGTCGGCAAGCATGGCGACCAACGCGCGGATTTCTTCGTCCAACTTCGTTAACTCGTCGAGCACATACAATCGCAGATCGGTGGCGACCTGGTCGTTGCGGCTGCGCCCGGTGTGAATGCGTGCGCCGGTTTCGCCGAGTTTTTCGCTGAGCAAACGTTCGATCAACGTGTGCACATCCTCGTCGTCGGGCAACGGATCGAAAGCGTTTTGCGCGTAGGCTTCCACAAGTTCTTCCAATGTCTGTTGGACGGCGAAAAGTTCATCGGCGGTGTAAACGCCCAACCGGTGCAGCTCTCCCGCCCAGGCGCGGTTGACTGCCGCGTCGTAAGGCAACAGGCGGATATCGACCGGCAGCGAGCGGTTGATCGCGTCCATCAACTCCGACGGCTTTGCGCCGATGCGCCCTTTGTACAGCGTCATGATCAATCCCGTTTGTATTGGTCGCGGTATTTCGAGTATCGCGGGGCGGTGTAACCCTTCAGCTTTTCGCCGCCCTCGGCTTCGATCAGCGACCGCACTTTGATTGACAGACCGAACAGGTTGATGAACCCTTCGGCGTCTTTCTGATTGTATACCTCATCTTGCCCAAAGGTGGCGAAATCTTCGCGATACAACGTGTAAGGCGAGCGGCGGCCTTTGACGATGACGCTGCCTTTGTACAGCAGCAACCGCACTTCGCCGGTGACGTTGACCTGCGTTTCGGTGACGAAGGCGTCGAGCGCTTCGCGTAGCGGAACGAAGTAACGTCCGTTGTAAATCAATTCGGCGTACTTCGGCGACAACTGTTCCTTGAAGTGCAGCGTCTCGGCATCGAGCACCAGCGTCTCCAACTCGTGATGCGCTTTGACCAGAATCGTGCCGCCAGGTGTTTCGTACACTCCGCGCGACTTCATCCCGACCAGCCGGTTCTCGACGATGTCGACACGGCCGATGCCGTGCTCGCGGCCCAACGCGTTGAGCGTTTCGAGCAACGTCACCGGCGGCAGATTCTCGCCGTCGATGGAAATCGGTGCACCACGGTTGAAGCCGATGACGATCTCCCGCCCTTCATCGGGCGCTTCCCAGGGTGCGACGGTGAGTTGATAAATGTCTTCGGGCGCGTCATGCCAAGGATCTTCCAACTCGCCGCCTTCGCTGGACATGTGCCAGAGGTTACGGTCGTGGCTGTAGACGCCGCGCTTTTTTACTTTGATCGGCACGTTGCGAGATTCGGCGTAAGCGATCGCGTCGGCGCGCGAGCGGATGTCCCAGATGCGCCACGGAGCGATCACGTGCACCTTGGGGTTGAAGGCTTTGAAGGTCAGCTCGAAACGCACTTGGTCATTGCCTTTGCCGGTGCAGCCGTGGGCGACGGCGTCGGCGTTTTCCTGCTCGACCACGTCCATCATGCCTTTGGCGATCAGCGGCCGGGCGATGCTCGTGCCCAGCAGGTATGCGCCTTCGTAAATCGCGCCGGCCTGCACCATGGGAAACAAGTAATCGGTGCAGAAGAGTTCGCGCAGGTCGTCGATGACCACGCGGTCGGCGCCGGTCTGCAATGCGCGTTCTTCAAGGCCGTCGAGTTCCTGCTCGCCCTGGCCGACGTTGCCCACGTAAGCGATTACGCGGCAACCGTAGGTTTCCTTGAGCCAAGGAATGATGATTGATGTGTCCAGTCCGCCGGAATAGGCGAGTACCACCGTTTTGATTTGCGGATCCATCGTTGAATCCTCCTTAGATAAACGCTTCGGGAGCCAGTTCACGCAATCGTTTAATCATCCGCCGGGACGAAGCAGGGTCGGTGCAGGCGGCGAAAATCGTATCGTCGCCAGCCACGGTGCCGACCAACTCCGGCCATCCAGCGCGGTCGAGTTGCAAGCCTACCGGGCTGGCTTCGCCGGTCGGCGTGCGGATCACTACCAGGTGCGGTCCCGCCTGCATTACCGCGAGGATCCGGCCTTTGACTTGAGCGGTCAACTCGGCGGGCGTAAGTGTCGTCACGGCAGATCGGTAGCGCCCCTTCATCTTGCGTAGACCGAGGGCAGCGATGTCGCGGGAAAGTGTCGTCTGGGTCGTTTCAATGTTTTGCTTGGCCAGCAGGCGCAGCAGTTGAGTTTGCGTGCGCACTTGGCGCCGTTCAATCAGCCGGAGAATCATGGCTCGACGCGCGGCGACGGAGTTCATGGTTGCTCTCCTTGTTTGGTTGCGCAAAAGCGACGGGCGAGGGCCGCGTAGCCGTCGATGCCGGCCTGCAGTTGCGCGCGGGTGATGCGTTCGTCGGGACGGTGCGACCACGACGGGTCGCCGGGCCCCAGTTTAATGGCGGGAATGCCGGCTTGCTGCAACACGAACCAATCGCTGGCCGCGTCGGAGGCATGGCAGCTTGTTTCGTTCAGTGCGGCCAGCGCGGCAACGACCAACGGATGATTATCGGCAACAGCACAGGGAATCCACTGATCGGCAACGACCGTCACCGTCGAGGAAAGTTCGCGCGATAACCGCTCGGCGATCTGTACGTGTGTCGTTGCAGGCGTGGTGCGGATATCCAGCCGCGCGGTAGCTGTCGGCGGTGTAACATTGTCGGCAACGCCCGCGTTCAGCCGGGTCGGCGTGATACGAATGTCGCCCAGACGCGCATCGCGTTTCGGCCACGACAACGCGGGCAGTCGCGTCAGGTCGGCGATAAGCGCTTCGATGGCGTTGGGGCCTGTGCCGCGCGCGGCGTGAGCCTGTTCGCCCTCGGCGTGCAAGTCGACGATCATCAATCCGCGTTGGGCGGTCATGATTTGCATCATCGTCGGTTCACCGATCACACCGGCGTCGAGCGGCCCGGCGTTGGCCAGCAGATGCGGTAAAGATGGGTCGTTGCCTTCTTCGCCGATCGACAAAGCAACGACAAGTTCACCGGCAGGCAAACCTTTGTCTAGCAATGTTTTGGCAGCAAGCAGCATGGCCAGACAGCACCCGCGATCGTCGACTGCGCCGCGACCGTAACAAACATCGCCTTCGATGACGCCACCGAAGGGCGGAAAGGTCCAACCGTCGCCGGCGGGCACGGTGTCCAAGTGTGAACAAAAACAAATGCGCGGGCCGTTGCCGGCACCGCGCACAAAAACGAGCAAGCCCTGGCTTGACGGTCGACACGGCAGCCCCAACTCACGGCTGAGTTCGGCCGCGGCGTCGATGACGTTCTGCTCCGCGCCGGTGATTCCTTCGACGCGGATCAGTCGCGACAATAGCGTCAGTGCGTCAACCAAGTTCGTGCTCCTGGTATTCTTGCTTTTCGCGTTCGGCGACGATCATTGTGCCGCATCCTTCGCCGGTGAAAATTTCGGTCAGCAGCGAGTTCTCCAACAATCCACTGATGATGTGGGTACGTTTGACGCCTTGTGTGCAGGCTCGCAAACAAGCTTCCACCTTGGGCCGCATGCCTGCGGCAATCGCCCCGCTCGCTATCAGATCGCGCAGGTCGTTGGCGTCGGCGAAGGGCACCAGAGAATTGGGGTCGTTCTTGTCGGCTAGAATGCCGGGTGCTTCGGTGAGGTAAATCAATTTTTTCGCCTTCATTTTAACAGCTATGGCTTCGGCGACCGTATCGGCGTTGATGTTGAGTACGCCGCCTTCGCCGTCGCCGCCAAGAGAGGCCACCACGGGTTGGTAGCCCGAGTCGATCAACGCGTCGAGCAGACTCGGATCGACCTCGTCGATGTCGCCGACGTTGCCGAAGTCGACCAGCCGGTCGCTGCCGTCATCGTCGGTGATGTTGACCGGCGGACGACGCCGCGCCTTGATCAATCCCGAGTCGACGCCCGTCAGTCCCACCGCCTGCAGGCCATAGCGGGCAAAGGCGCTGGCCAGGTCGAGGTTCAGGCGCCCGGCCAGGGTCATTTTGACGACCTCCAGCGTGTCATCGCAGGTGACGCGCCGGCCGGCGACGATGTCGGGTTTCAAGCCCAGCTTTTGTGACATCTCGGTCGTCTGCAATCCGCCGCCGTGCACCAGCAC